>Ga0209382_10008540_pt1 | contig 12911 bp, 11 predicted proteins | sample SoiMetdeltSBSDD5_FD_187599 | JGI IMG/M metagenome (GOLD analysis project Ga0209382, IMG submission 187599) | Bulk soil microbial communities from a Populus tree surrounding site in Tennessee, USA - Soil MetaG P. deltoides SBSDD5 (SPAdes) (version 2) | ecosystem: Environmental > Terrestrial >... | reverse complement strand
GAGGGGACCCGCCAGGCCGGTGACCTGGGCTGTTGTGGGGTGGAGGTGAGGGGATTTGAACCCCTGGCTTCCTCCGTGCGAGGGAGGCGCTCTGCCGGGCTGAGCTACACCCCCAGGTGAGCGTTTGGGATGGTAGCAGACGGAGGTGGAGGGTCGGGTTGGGGAGGCCGACGGAGGCGACCGAGGCGATGAGGCGGCGATCTCGCCGGGGAGCGGGGGACCGGGACCGTGGAGGTCGACTCCTCGCAGATCTGAGCGGCCGGGTGGTCACTCGCAGACCGCGGACTCCGGGACTGGCTGGGGGGCTCGCTGGCGCTGGCCGAACAGGCGGCCTTGGACGAGGGCGACGCCGAGGACCACGATCAGGCCGCCGATGACCAGGCGGATGGAGAAGGGCTCGCCGAGGACGAGGATGCCGGCGGCGACCGCGACCAGGGGGACCAGGTAGGTGACCAGGGAGGCGACGGTGGCGCCGCTCTCCTGGAGGGTGCGGTAGTTGAGCAGGTAGGCGTAGCCGGTGCCGAGGGTGCCGAGCAGGACCAGGCAGAGGGCGGCGGCGGGGCCGAGGTCGACCCGGCCGGCGGCGAGGTCGACGGCGGCCACGGGGGCGAGCAGGAGGGTCCCGGCCAGGAGCTGGCCGAACGACAGCTGGAGGGCGGACAGGCCGGTGGTGAAGCGGTTGGCGTAGGCGAACCCGAAGCCGTAGCCGGCGCCGGCCAGGACCACCGCGGCCGAGCCGAGCAGGGAGCTGCCGGCCAGGTCGCCGCCGCCGACCCCGGCGACCACGGCCACGCCGAGGAAGCCGACGGCGATCCCGATCAGTTGGGGCGGGCGCAGGCGCTCGCCGAGCAGGCCGGCCGCGAACCCGGCCGCGAACAGGGGCGTGCAGGCGTTCAGGACCGAGGCCAGGGCCGAGCTGATGTGCTCCTCGCCCCAGCCGATGAGCATGAAGGGCAGGACGCTCATGGTCAGCCCCAGGACCAGCAGGTGGCCCCAGTAGCGGCGCTCGGGCAGGCCGTCGCCGCTGCGCAGGAGGGCGACGGCCAGCACGGCCAGGCCGAGCGCGATCCGTCCCCAGGCCAGGAAGGTGGGCGGGGCGTCCTCGAGGATGACCTTGATGAAGAGGAACGACCAGCCCCAGACGAAGGCCAGCAGGAACAGGCGTCGCACGGGCACCCCGCAGGAAGTCGGAGGAAGAGGAGGCTCGCTCCAGGCTACTCCCGCCCCAACACGGCTCCGGCGGTCCCGGTTCACCTGCAAACGATTAAGTCAACAGCTTTGTTGACAAATTTGTGGGGGCGGGCGCACCATGCCGGCAGCGTCGTCGCGCAGCGATGGAGGTGTCGAGATGACCCGGCCCGCCGCCGGCCGTCTGGCCGGAACGACCGCCCTTGTGACCGGCGCCTCCCAGGGCCTCGGCCGCGCGATCGCGCTGGCCTACGCGCGCGAGGGTGCCGACCTGGTCCTGGTGGCCAGGCGACCCGAGCCCCTGGAGCGGGTCCGGGCCGAGGCCGAGGCGCTCGGGGCCAGGGCGGTCGCGGTAGCCGCCGACGTCGGCGACCCGGACGACACCGAGCGGGTCGCGGCCACCGCCCTCACCGCCTTCGAGCGGGTCGACGTGCTGGTCAACAACGCCTCCGAGTTGGGCCCGACGCCCATGCCGTACCTGCTCGACACCGACCCCGACGCCCTGCACCGGGTCCTGGACGTCAACCTGGCGGGGCCGTTCCTGCTCACCCGGGCCCTGCTCGGACCCATGCTGGCGGCCGGGCGGGGCAGCGTGATCAACGTCTCCAGCGACGCCGGGGTGGTCGGCTACCCAGGCTGGGGCGCCTACGGGGTGTCCAAGGCCGCCCTCGACCAGATGACCCGGATCTGGGCCAGCGAGCTGGACGGCAGCGGGGTCCGGGTCAACGCCGTAGACCCGGGCGACATGGCCACGGCCATGCACGCGGCCGCCTTGCCCGACGACGACCCGGCCACCCTGGCCCGGCCGGAGGACCGCACCGAGGTGTTCGTCCGCCTGGCCGCCGGCGGCGGCAGCGGCGAGCGCCTGGAGGCGGCCGGGTTCGCCTCGGCCAAGGCCTGAGGGGCGGGCATGCGCAGCGCGGTCCGGTTCCGTCTCCCGCCGGAGCTGGAGGCGGCCGCGCCGCCCGAGGCCCGGGGGCTGCGCCGCGACCACGTCCGCCTGCTCTTGGTCGACCGGGCCACCGGGTCGGTCCGGCACCACCGCTTCCACGAGCTGCCCCGGCTGCTCGAGCCGGGCGACCTGCTGGTCGCCAACGACTCCCGCACCCTACCGGCCAGCCTGCTCGGCCACACCGCCGCCGGCACGCCCCTGGAGGTCCGCCTGGCCGCCCGGGAGGACGGCCGCTGGGCGGCCCTGGTCCTCGGGGTGCCGACGGGCGGGGGCGACCCGGCCCTGGTGCCGACCGACGCCCGGCCGGCGGCCCCGGCCCTGGCCCCGGGGGACCGGCTGCGGTTCGCCGGCGGCCTGGGCGCGACCGTGCTCGGCCGGCACGAGGAGGCCGGGCCGCTGGTGTGGCTGGCCTTCGACGTGGCCGGGGAGCGGCTGGCCGAGGCGCTGCACCGGGCGGGCCGGCCGGTGCGCTACGCGTACGTGCCCCGGCCCTGGCCCCTGCACCAGTACCAGACGCTGTTCGCGGCCGTCCCCGGGTCGGCCGAGATGGCCAGCGCCGGCCGGCCCTTCACCGTCCAGACCCTGCGCGACCTACGCGACCGGGGGATCGCGCTGGCCACCATCAGCCTGCACGCCGGGCTGTCCACCTACGGCGACCCGGCCACCGACCGCCGCTACGTGCCCGCCGAGCCCTATCTGGTGCCGGAGGCGACCGCGGCCGCCGTGGCCGCCTGCCGGGCGGCCGGCGGCCGGGTGGTGGCGATCGGGACCACCGTGGTCCGGACCCTGGAGACCGCCGCCGGCGGGGACGGGGTGCGGGCCGGGGCCGGGGTGACCAGGCTGCGGATCGGGCCGGGCCACCGGCTGGCCGCGGTCGACGGGCTCCTCACCGGCCTGCACGAGCCCGAGGCCAGCCACCTCGACCTGCTGGGGGCCTTCCTGGACCGCCCGGCGCTCGACCGGGCCTACGCGGCCGCGCTCGGCTCCGGCTACCTGTGGCACGAGTTCGGGGACGTCTGCCTGCTGCTCCCGCGAAGGTCGGCGTCTCCCGAGCGGTAGGTCGCACCGCGACCCGGCGAAGTTGCCTGCACAGATCTGCTTGCTTTAGATTGCGTTATTTGCGGGTGTGCCTGGAGTGAGCGCTCAGGCGAGGATGGGCGCTCGTGGAGGACGACACCATGGATCGGGCGGAGCCCCGGCAGGGGCAGGCCCTTGACGGCGCCTCGGTGCCGCAGCCGCCTGCGGCCGACAACGGGGCCGGCAACCCCGAGGCAGCGGCCGTCCAATCGGACGGGCAACGCGCGCTGCCCGCACTCGAGCCGCCGGAGCCGCCGGAGCAACCGGAGCGGCCGCGCGGCCGTCACGAGGCCCAGCCGCGCTCGGTCCGCGGCCCCGCCGGGGCGGCGATCGCCGTGGTCATCGTGTCGGTGGTGGCCGCCACGGTGCTGGCCACCTGGCTGATCGGCTCGGCCAAGGAGCCGCCGGCGCCCTCGGGGGCGTCCGGCGCCGCGGCCGCCCCCACCACCGCCGCCGGCGGCCCCACCTCGCGGCCGCCCGGGGCCGGGTCGTTCGGCAACCTGGTCCCGAACTGGAGCTTCGAAGAGGACCTGAGCGGCTGGCAGGTGCTGGGCACGGCCGACGCCGGCCAGGAGCCGCAGGGCCGGACCTCGGGGTCGTGCGCCTCGGTGCGGGCCCGGGAGCCTGGCCGGGTCGGCCTGGTCCTGCCCGACGCCGTCCCCGAGGGCAAGCTCGGCCAACGCTATGTGGCCTCGGCCTGGGTGCGCTCGACCGCGCCCGGCCAGCCGGTGACCGTCCGGCTGGTCGGCGACGACAAGGAGAGCTCGAAGACGACCGCGACCACGCTGCCGGGCCTGGAATGGCGCCGGATCATCGTCGCCCACACCGTGGCCACCGCCGGCCCGCTGAGACTGGAGATCGTGGCCGACGCGGTCCCGGCCGGTGACGCGCTGCTGGTCGACGAGGTCGTCCTACGACTGGGATAGCTGGAGGAGATCGAGGATGGTACGAGCCGGCAAGGAAGACCCTGAGCTGAACATGCTGGTCGGCCCGCCCGACCGGCGGGTCGGGCGGCGGAGCTTCCTGCAGGTGGCCGGCCTGCTGGCCGCGGCCGGGGTGGCCGGCTACGCCGGCGGCACCGTGGCCGGGCTGGGCGACGACACCCCGGCGGCCGTCCCGGCCGCCGGCGGCCCGCTGACGGTCGGCAACCGCCGCGATGAGCGGGTGCTCAACATCTACAACTGGTCGGACTACATCGACGACCGCACGATCCCGCTGTTCCAGGCCACCTCCAACCTCCGGGTCAACTACGACGTCTACTCCTCCAACGAGGACCTGCTGGCCAGGATGCGGTCCGGCCCCACCAACTACGACATCATCGTGCCGACCAGCTGGTTCATCCCCACCTACCTGAAGCTCGACCTGATCGAGCCGCTGCGCCAGGACCTGATGCCCAACCTGACCAACCTGGACAAGGAGTTCGTCGAGACCGACTACGACCCGGGCAACCGCTACACCGTCCCCTGGCAGTGGGGCACCAGTGGGATTGGCTTCAACCGCAAGGAGGCCGGCGACGAGGTCGACTCCTGGGCGGCGGTGTTCGAGCCGTCCTCGGCCATGGGCGGCCGGGTCACGCTGCTGCGCGAGGTGACCGAACTGATCGGCTGCGCCCTCATCTACCTCGGCCGCAGCCCCAACTCGACCAGGGACGCCGACCTGGCCGAGGTCGTCAAGCTGGTCCGCTCGATCAAGCCGGAGCTGAAGGGGTTCACCAGCGACACCTACATCGACGAGCTCGCGGCCGGCGAGACCTGGCTGGCCCAGGGCTGGAGCGGCGACGTCTTCCAGGCCCGGGACCAGAACCAGGACGTCAGCTACGTCATCCCCAAGGAAGGCACGCTGCAGTTCGTCGACGTCATGGCCGTGCCCAAGGGCGCCCCCCACCCCGGCAACGCCGCCCGCTTCATGAACTACGTGCTCCATCCCAAGGTGCAGGCCCGCATCTCCAGCTACGTCAGCTACGGCACCCCGGTGTCGCTGGCCAAGCCGCTGCTGCCCCCGGACCAGACCAAGGACCCGGCCATCTACCCGCCGGCCGAGACCAAGCTGTCGATCGTCACCCTCACCGGCCAGAAGCTCGAGAAGTGGCAGGCCGCCTACGACGAGATCGTCAAGTAGCCTTCCTCGCATGAAGGAAGGCAGGCTGACCGTCTGCGCGACCCCCATCGGGAACCTCGAGGACGCCTCGCCGCGGCTGGCCAGGGCGCTGGCCGAGGCCGACCTGGTCGCCTGCGAGGACACCCGCCAGACCCGCAAGCTGCTCGCCCACCTGGGCGTCACCACCCGCATGACCAGCTACCACGAGGTTGGGGAGCGCGAGCGGGCCCAGGAGCTGGCCGACCGGGTGGCCGCCGGGTTGCGGCTGGCCCTGGTCTCCGACGCCGGCATGCCGGCCGTGTCCGACCCCGGCTACCACCTGGTCGCGGCCTGCCTGGAGCGCGGCCTGGCCGTCGAGGTCGTCCCCGGCCCCAGCGCCGCCCTGGCCGCCCTCGTGGTCAGCGGGCTGCCCACCGACCGGTTCTGCTTCGAGGGGTTCCTGCCCCGCCGGCCCGGCCAGCGCGACCGGCGCCTGGCCGAGCTGGCCGCCGAGCCCCGGACGATGGTGTTCTTCGAGGCCCCGCACCGGGTCCTGGCCACCCTGGACGCGATGGCCTCGGCCTTCGGGCCCGACCGGACCGCCGCGGCCGTCCGGGAGCTGACCAAGGTGCACGAGCAGGTGCTGCGCGGGCCCCTGGGCGGGCTGCGGGAGCGGCTGGGCACCCAGGGCCCGCGGGGGGAGCTGACCCTGGTCGTGGCCGGGGCCCCGCCCGGCCGGGCCGGCGCCGCCGCCAGCCCGACCGACCTGGCCGTGGAGGTGGGCCGGCTGGTCGAGGGCGGGACCAGCACCAGGGACGCCGTCACGGCCGTGGCCGAGGCCACCGGCACCCCCCGGCGGACCGTCTACCAGGCCGTGCTCGACGCCCGGGACGCGTCCGGATGATGCTAGTGCCCCTTCAAGCAACTGTTGTCCTTGGACGAGGTTGCCTGATCCTCGGCGGACGCGATGGAGCCCGCGTCCGCCGAGCGACGCTCAGACGAGTAGGCATACTCGGCTGAGAGGCCCGAGGCCAGGCAGGATCGATGCCGCCGCTGGTCTTGGAGGTGGCGGCGTCGGTCACGTCGTGCCGGCACAGTACCGGCCCGACGGTGCTCAACGAGCACAGGCATGGCTGTACTCGTGGGTCCGCCACCGTGCTTGGCGGCGATGTTGTAGGCACCTACGAGATCGCGGTGGCCCTGGAACTGGCAGTGCGGACAGAGGAATCGGCGGCCTTTGGGTTTGGGGACGCGTTGTCGACAGGCGGGACAGGTAGAACTGGTGCCGCGCTCGTCCACCAGCCGCACGACGATGCTGGCTCGTTCGGCCTTGTCCCGTAGGGCTTGCACAAGGTGGGTGCGTCGCCACTGTCGTCGGCGGAGATTCTGCAGCTTGCCCGCATCCTGGCTGGTGATGCCCTTGGGGTCGCCAATCAGCAAGGTGCCGACCTGATGCTGGACAGCAAAGGCGACTGCCTCCCTGGCGGCCTCATGCTGAGCCTGGCGGATGCGACGGCGATGGCAGGCCTCCGCACGCCGCAGGCGAACCCGGTGACGGCGCCACCGTCGCGACCCGCGGTGGCCAGGCCTGGGAGCTCGCCTCGCCATCCTTGCGTAGCGGGCCTGCTGGTCGTGTAGATGCAGGTAGCTCTCGGCGCGAAGCGCCCGGCCCGACACAAGCAGGCCCGCCTGCCCGGTGACCACCGCACAGGGATGGATGATGCCAAGATCTATTCCAGCCACCCGGCTAGGGTCCAAGTTGTTCTGGTGGACGGGGACGGCGGCGGTGACCGCAAGCCAAAGTTGGCCACCTTCGGCGAGCAGCGTGACCGCTCGGACCTGCTCAGCGGAGTAGGGAAGGGGACGGGCCAGCCGTACCCATAACTCCGGACGGCCCTTCGCAACCGGCAGCCGTACCCGTCGTCCCCGTATCTGGAACGTGCCGTAGTAGTAGCGGACCGGGACCAGGCTGCGCTTTCGACGAGGAAAGCCAGCAGCTTGTCGCTGGTTGCGACGTTTGGCGGCTTGGAACCACGCGTCGCTGTAGCGCCGCAGCACCGACCGGGCTCCGACCGTCGACAGCTCTCCAAAGCTGTTTAGCTGCGCCAGCTCACGGCAGAGCGTCTGGTAGTTCGTGAGTGGACGGTCACCCTCCTGCAACCGCGACCGGTTGGTGTCCAGCAACCACGCCCACAGGTCGCCGGCTGAGCGCAGCAGCCGGTAGCAGCGGTGGGCCTGCCGGCGGGTCACGCGCAGGCGGATCCTGGCGGTCCGATGGACCACATTGGCAGTAGCCGAAGTCGTGGCAGCCATATCGAACACATGTTCTAGCCACCGGGATGGCCAGTCAAGGTCTCGGGCGGGCACTGTGGACAAAGTCGCAGTGGCAAGCCATGAACCCGAACGATCACCGGGGTGAGAAGCCTCGCACCGCCAGTGTGGGTGTCGCTCGCCGTGCGCAAGGCTGTACCCTGCGCCCGAGCAGGCGGCGCCGAGCGGAATGGCGACCCCGCTTGAGGAGCTCTAGTCTGACCGCCGTTGAGTTTGGAGGCACGTCGTACGGTGACCGAGAAGGACACCTTCTATCTCACCACCCCGATCTACTACATCAACGACCTGCCGCACATCGGCCACGCCTACACCACCATCGCGGCCGACGTGCTGGCGCGGTGGCGGCGTGCCCACGGGGACAAGGTGCTGTTCCTCACCGGGACCGACGAGCACGGCCAGAAGGTGGCCAGGGCGGCCGAGGCGGGCGGGCTCGACCCGCAGGCCTGGACGGACAGGATCGTGGAGCGCTGGAAGGCGACCTGGGCCGAGCTGGACATCGCCTACGACGACTTCATCCGCACCACCGAGGAGCGCCACGTCGTCGCGGTCCAGCATCTCTGGCAGCGGCTGTACGACCAGGGCGACGTCTACCTGGACAGCTACGAGGGCCTGTACTGCGTGGCCTGCGAGCAGTTCTACACCCCCGAGGAGCTGGTCGACGGGCGCTGCCCGATCCACGGCACGCCGGTCGAGACGGTGCGGGAGGAGAACTACTTCTTCCGCATCTCCAAGTACGCCGACCGGCTGCTGGAGCACTACCGCACCCATCCCGAGTTCGTCCGCCCCGAGACCCGCCTGCGCGAGGTCGTCTCCTTCGTCGAGCAGGGGCTCCAGGACCTCTCGATCTCCCGCTCCAGCTTCACCTGGGGGGTGCCGATCCCCTGGGACCCCGAGCACGTCATGTACGTCTGGGTCGACGCCCTCCAGAACTACCTGACCGCGGCCGGCTGGGACGCCGACATGGAGAAGTTCCGTCGGGTCTGGCCGGCCGACTACCACTTCGTGGGCAAGGACATCCTGCGCTTCCACGCCGTCACCTGGCCGGCCATCCTGCTCGCGGCCGGCCTGCCCCTGCCCCGGACCGTCCAGGCCCACGGCTGGCTGCTGGTCGGGGGCGAGAAGATGAGCAAGACCAAGCTCACCGGGATCGCCCCCCACGACCTGGTGGAGCCGTTCGGCAGCGACGCCGTCCGCTACTTCTTCCAGCGCGAGGTCGCCTTCGGCCAGGACGGCAACTTCTCCTGGGAGGCCATGGTCGAGCGCTACAACGCCGACCTGGCCAACGGGCTGGGCAACCTGGCCAGCCGGGTCACGGCCATGGTCGAGCGCTACCGCGACGGCGTGCTCCCCGGCCCGGGGCCGGCCACCGACGCCGAGGTGGTGGTCCAGGACGCCGCCGAGCGGGCCTACGCCGAGGCCTCGGTCGCCCTCGACGAGGTCGCCTACGAGCGGGCCCTGGCCGCGATCTGGCGGTTCGTCGCCGCGGTCAACGGCTACATCTCCGAGCGCCGGCCCTGGGACCTGGCCAAGTCCGGCGACGATCTGGCCCTGGACACCACCCTGTACACCGGGGCCGAGGCGCTGCGGATCGTCGCCCTGCTCACCGCCCCCTGGCTGACCAGGGCCGCGCCGGCGCTGTGGGCGGCCGTCGGCGCCCCGGGGGAGCTGGCCGACGCGCGGCTGCCGGGGGCGCTGGCCTGGGGAGGGCTGCCCCGGGGGGCCAGGGTGGAGCGGGTCGGGGCCCTGTTCCCGAGGCGGGACGCCGAGGGCAACGTGGCCAGGCGGGCGGGTTGACCTTGGCCAGCCGCGGGACCCTGCCGATCGAGGTGGTCGACTACGACCGGGACTGGCCGCGGCGGTACGCCGCCGAGCGCGACCGCATCGACGCCGCCATCGGCGACGTGATCCTGGCCATCGAGCACGTCGGCGGGACGGCCGTGCCCGGCCTGCCGGCCAAGCCGGTGATCGACCTGATGGTCGGGGTCGAGGACATCGAGCGGGCCGGCCCGGCCGTGGCCGGCCTCATCAACCTCGGCTACGAGTACATCCCCGAGCTCGAGAGCCAGCTGCCCGACCGCCGCTACTTCCGGAAGGGCGCGCCCGAGACCCACCATGTCCACATGGTCCCGGTGTCGAGCGACTACTGGGCCGAGCACCTTCTGTTCCGCGACTACCTGCGCAGCCATCCGCAGGCGGCCGAGGAGTACGGCAAGCTCAAGCGCGGCCTGGCCGGCCGCCACCGCCTCGACCGTGACGCCTACCGGGCCGGCAAGGTGCCCTTCATCGACACGGTGGTCGCCGCCGCCCGCCGCGAGGCCGGCGGCCAGTTCCTGGAGGAGCACCCATGACGACAACCGTGCCCGGGCGTCCGCGTTCCACCGAGGTCACCGCCGGGCGCGACCGGGCCCCGGCCCGCTCGATGCTGCGGGCCGTCGGCTTCACCGACGACGACTTCGAGCGTCCCCAGGTCGGGGTGGCGTCGTCCTGGAACGAGGTCACTCCCTGCAACATCCACCTGGACCGGCTGGCCGTGGCCGCCAAGGACGGGGTGCGCCTGGCCGGGGCGGTCCCGCTCACCTTCAACACCATCACCGTGTCCGACGCCATCGCCATGGGCCACGAGGGCATGCGGGCCTCGCTGGTCAGCCGGGAGGTGATCGCCGACTCGGTCGAGCTGGTGATGCACGCCGAGCGCCTCGACGGCCTGGTCGCCATCGCCGGCTGCGACAAGTCGCTCCCGGGCATGCTGATGGCCTGCGCCCGCCTGGACCTGCCGGCCGTGTTCGTCTACGGCGGCACCATCCTGCCCGGCCACTTCCGCGGTCGCGACGTGACCGTCCAGGACATGTACGAGGCCGTGGGGGCCGTGGCCGCCGGGACCATGTCCGAGGAGGACCTGGACGAGCTGGAGCGGGTGGCCTGCCCGACCGCCGGGTCGTGCGCCGGCATGTACACCGCCAACACCATGTCGGCGGTGGCCGAGGCGATCGGCATGGCCCTGCCCGGCTCGGCCACCCCGCCGGCGGTGTCCGAGCGCCGCGCCCAGGCGGCCCGCCGCACCGGCGAGGCCGTGGTCAACCTGCTCCGTCTGGACATCCGGCCCCGCCAGATCATGACCAGGGCGGCCTTCCTGAACGCGGCCGCGGTGGTGATGGCCACCGCCGGGTCGACCAACGCCGTGCTCCACCTGCTGGCCATCGCCAACGAGGCCGGGGTCGAGCTGACCATGGACGACTTCGACGCCGTCAGCCGGCGCGTGCCCCACATCGTCGACATGCGCCCCGGGGGCCGCTTCGTGATGGCCGACGTCGACCGGGTCGGGGGCATGCCGGCGGTGCTGCGCGAGCTGCTGGAGGCGGGGCTGCTGGACGGCGACGCCCTCACCGTCACCGGCCGGACCATGGCCGAGAACCTGGAGGACGCGCCTGCTCCCGATGGCGAGGTGATCCGGCGGGTGGCCTCGCCGATCGCCGCCGAGGGCGGGCTGGCCGTGCTCCGGGGCAGCCTGGCCCCCGACGGGTCGGTGGTGAAGATCCCCGGCAACGAGAGCCTGACCTTCCGCGGCACCGCCAGGGTGTTCGAGTCCGAGGAGGACTGCTTCGCGGCCGTGACCGGCGGCCGGGTCGGCAAGGGCGACGTGCTGGTGATCCGCAACGAGGGCCCCAAGGGCGGGCCCGGCATGCGCGAGATGCTGGCCGTGACCGGGGCCATCAAGGGGGCCGGCCTTGGCAATGACGTGCTGCTGATCACCGACGGGCGCTTCTCCGGGGCCACCTGGGGGGCCTGCGTCGGCCACGTCGCCCCCGAGGCGGCCGTGGGCGGCCCCATCGGCCTGGTCGAGGAGGGCGACACCATCTCCATCGACGTGGCCGCCCGCCGCCTGGAGCTGGAGGTCGACCCCGCCGAGCTGGACCGGCGCCGCCAGGGCTGGAAGCCGCCTGAGCCCCGCTACGCCACCGGCGCCCTGGCCAAGTACGCCCGCCTGGTCGGCGGGGCCGACCGGGGGGCGGTCTGCGACTAGGGGAGGGGTCCGATGCCACCGCCACCGCCGTACGCCAGCAACTCCGAGCTCTACGCCGACACCGCCCACCTCACCGAGGGGATCGACTGGGCCCGGCGCTTCCGGATCCACGAGCGGTTCGACGACAGCCCGGACCGCACCGACGAAGGGACCAGGACCGTCATCCTGGCCCCGCACGGCGGCGGCATCGAGCGGGGCACCTCCGAGCTCTGCCTGGCCGTGGCCGGCTACCACCCGGCCAACCTGCCGATCACCCCGCCGGCCGGGGTCACCTACGACTACTGGATGTTCGAGGGGATCCGAGACGGCGGCAACGGCGACCTCCACGTCACCTCGACCGGCTGCGACGACCTGGTGGCCGTCCGGCTGTGCGCCGGCGCCCTCGGCGCCCTGTCCCTGCACGGCTTCAAACCCGAGAACCTCGACCCGCCCAAGTCCCCGGACGAGCAGCTCGTGCTCATCGGGGGCTGCGACACCCTCCTGCGAGACCTCCTGGAGGACGCACTTCGCCGCGTGGACCTACCCGTGGAGGCCGCCGTCGGCGAGATCGACGGCGACAGCGTCTGCAACATCGTCAACCGCACCATGCGCGGCAGGGGCGCCCAGCTGGAGCTGAGCGAGCCGCTGCGCGACACGATGTTCACCAAGAACACCCGCCCGGCCCGCAAGCACACCACCACCGAGGTGTTCTGGCGGTTCGTGGCCGCGTGCCGGGACGCGCTCGACCGCTTCGAGGCCGAGCCGGCGATCGCCAGCCCGGACGTCGGCTGCCAGCTCAACCCGGTCGATCGATGTCGAGATAGTTGACCTTGTTGTTGACCGCCCCGGTGCCGTTGCTGATGGTCAGGCGGCCGTCGCTGACCGTGACCACGGCCGTGCCCTCGATCCAGCGGGTCGCCGAGGTCGGGGTGCCGCTGACCACCAGCGTCCCCTCCACGTTGACCCGGAAGACGCTGTTGACCTGGCTGGGGTCGCCGCTGACCAGGTGGACCCGGTAGGTGCCGTTGGGCACGGCCAGCTCGAACACGGCGTTGGGGTTGGCCGGCTTCTGCATGCGGACCAGGGTGTCGTAGCGCTGGTCGGGTGACAGGGCCGAGTTGCGGTCCTTGCCGGTGCCGTTGGCCGCCGTCCAGCCGTAGCTGAACGCGCCCCGGTTGCGGTAGGTGGTGCCGTCGGCCTTGAGGTAGCCGGCCGGCACCGGCGTCCCCGCCGGCTGGAAGTTCAGCTTGACGTCGGAGACCCAGCCCTCCTGGTGGGTGGCGGTCC
>Ga0209382_10008539_pt1 | contig 12912 bp, 8 predicted proteins | sample SoiMetdeltSBSDD5_FD_187599 | JGI IMG/M metagenome (GOLD analysis project Ga0209382, IMG submission 187599) | Bulk soil microbial communities from a Populus tree surrounding site in Tennessee, USA - Soil MetaG P. deltoides SBSDD5 (SPAdes) (version 2) | ecosystem: Environmental > Terrestrial >... | reverse complement strand
CGCACGTTGAGGAGGTTCCCTGCGGCAACGTGCTGCTTGAGCACCGACGCGGTGGTCTCCGGGCTCCGGTTCCCCGCGGCCTGGTGCGCCGCTCGGAACTCCTCGAACCGGAAGACCGGGTACCGGGCGAAAAAGTCGGTGGGCCTCATGGTTGCCGTCATGCGCTACCAGGGGTATTCATTACGCCCCTTTCGACTCTTGACGGCAAGTTAGGCTTGCCGCTAGTGCTTGATAGGAGCATGGTAAGTGCCCCTATCGGAACATTACGACAACTTGCCGAACCGCTCCGTTAGGGGCATATCTAGCGCCCTCCTCGTGCGACCAGATGCCGGGCGGCACCAGCCATGTCCACAGAGTCGCCCTTGCTCCGGCGCTCGGTCTCGGAGGGGCCGGGCGAGCAGGCAGCCCGCTGGTTGGTGGGGATCCTGGTCGCGAAGGGGAAAGGAAGTCTGCGATAGGGCGCTGATCGCGCCCCCGCACTGCTGTCTGGAATGCGCCCTCTTGGGGGACAACTGGAGCGGGCGTTTCGTGAACAGCACCGCCGCCGAACCAAGGTTCATGGCTCGGGACTCTTGGCCTTCTCGAACCGGGCCGAGGCGGCTGGGGTCTTTGGCAGCCATCAGCAGGGTGGCCCAGTCGTCGAGGGTTGCCCTTGTCGAGCATCTTCCGGAAGACCGCGTAGGCATCGCTCTTCGAGCCGTAGGTGCGAAGCGTGTCGCCATCGTGCACCCAGGCGAAGATGATGACCTTCGCTCTCGAGTCGAAGCGAAAGAAGAGCCGAAACCGTTGCCCGCCAAACTTAGCCCTGAACCAGTGCTTCCGGTGTGCTCCGAGCGTGTCTCCCCCGCCTGTACTCCGGTCGTGTCGGGTCGGCGTGCTTGTCGAGCGCGCGAGCCCGACCTGCACCACTGGGCCCGGCAGTGAAAGGCAGGTGCCCCAGGGGCTCTCTCAGCAGGAGCTCCGGTGGTGACATCGCAAAGAAAGGACCCCGCGACCCGGTTGGCGCTCCGGCCGCGGGCATTCGCACCAGGCTCCTCTCCTTCAGGTGGCCGCCCGCCGATCGATGGGGATCGTGGCGGTGAAGGGGAAAGGAAGCTGAGGTGGCGGCCGCATAGCCTTCCTCAGAGATCGACCCGGATCACGCCGCCGGGCGCAGCGCCGTCGCGAGACGGGACCGCGGTCGGGACCAGCTCCACCTTGCGCCTGGGGACGCCATTCACGGTCTGGAAACGGCTGGAGCGCTGGCGAACCACGTAGCGGCCCACGGCCACGCCCAGGCTCGCGCCCGCCAGGACGTCGGAGATGTAGTGATACCGGTCGAGCACCAGCGCCGTGGCGAAGGCAGTGGAGACCCCGTACACCGCGACGCTGAGCCACGGGTGGTCCCAGTAGAACGCCGCCACCGTCGCCAGCGCGAACAGGGTGGCGGTGTGGCCGGAGGGCGCGCCATTGGGGAAGCGTTCGAACGTCTCCGCCGTGGGACCCGCGATGGTGTGTCCGTTCCCGTCCTCTGGACCGTCGCGCGAGAGCAGCAGCTTGGTGCCGATGTGGAAGGTCTGGGTGATGGCAACGGCCTCGACCATCAGCGAGAACGTCTCGATGAAGGCGTCCTCCCGCGCGAAGTATCCGTACCCGACGAGGCCGGCGCCGACCGCCAGCCCGCCGCCGAGGATGAAGAGGTCGTTCCGTGCAGACCAGAGGCCCATGCGCAGCCGCGGATGCTCCTCGGCGAGGTAGCTCTGGAAGCGCTGATCGAGCGGCCGGTCGAGCGGGAGGAACAGCGCGACCGTCACCGCCGCCGTGGTCCCGAACCAGCCCCACTCCGCGGCGGACCAGCATGGGACGCCGGTGGGGATGGCGGCGAAGTCCGAGAGCAAGCGCGGGAAGAAGCTCTTGCTCGGGTAGCGGTAGGCGTCGCCGCGGAAGGGTTCCCCCGTGACATGGGCGGGGAGGGCGATCGCGGCCGCCACCAGGAGTGCGCGCATCATCGCCGCCCCTTCTGCGCGTGCTCGGGCCATGCTTCGACCACCCCGACCGCCTTCACCTCCACGGCCCGCGCGAGCGCGAGGTACACCTGACGGAATCTGGCCCTTGCCCCAGGCGGTGGCAGTGCCGGCCTGGCTGATGGGCTGGGCGCGGGGAAAGGCGCTGCCCAGCCGCCCACCCAGCGGGCGAGGGCCGCTGGCCGGTGTAAGCGTCAGGTGGCCCGGCGGTCGATGGCGATCTTGGCCGTGCGGAGCTGGCTTCGATGGAGCTCAGCTCGAGACGGCTCGCCGTACTGCTGCGCGCCTGGCGTGACGAAGGACGTACTCCACGAGCTTCGGACGATCTTCGAGCAGCTTCAGCGTGTGGCCGAGGTGGAGCAGCGAGGCCAGCACCAGGTCGGCGGCGGTGAAGGAGCCGCCCGCGACGAACTCACGGCCGTCGAGCCAGCGGTCGACGATATCGAGCAACTCCTTCAGCCGAGCGCGAGCCGCCGCGAGGTCCACGCCGGCCTTCTTCTCGTCAGCCAGCTGCGCGTGCCGGTAGAGCTCGAGGAGCACCGGCTCGAGGGTGACCTCGGCGAAGAGCAGCCACTGGAGGTAGAGACCCCGGTCGGTCGAGCCCAGCGGTGGGGCGAGGTGCTTCTCCGGAAACCGATCGGCCAGGTAGAGGCAGATCGCCGATGATTCGAAGAGCGTGACGTCTCCATCCACCAGCGCGGGGACCTCACCGAGTGGATGCACCGCCAGGAATGCCGGGGTCCTGTTCTCGTGCAGCGAGAGGTCGAGCCTCACCAGCTCGTACGGCACCCCGAGCTCCTCCAGCAGCCAGCGAGGACGGATCGCCCGCGTCCTCGGCGCGAAGTAGAGCTTGATCGGAGCACTGCGGGAATCGGTCTGAGGCTCGGACATGCAGCCAAGCGTGCGGTGAGCGCGGGCTTCTGACAATGGTCATTGATTCGAACTCTTTGTCAGGTCAGGCTTGACGTTGATGGTTTCGCCTTCCGACATGCTCCTCTTCGCCGCCGTCGTTCGCGAAGGCAGCTTCACCGCGGCGGCGCGCCAGCTCGGCGTCACCAAGCAGACGGTGAGCGAGCGGATCGGCAAGCTGGAGGAGAAGCTCGGCGTGCGCCTCCTCGAGCGGACGACGCGGCGACTGCGGGTCACCGACTCGGGCGCGACGTACTACGACCGCTGCGCGGCCATCGCCGCGCAGATCGACGAGGCCAACAGCGAGGTGCAGCAACGGCAGGCCGAGCCGGTCGGCCTCTTGCGGGTGTCTTCTCCGACGCTCTACGGCCGGCGCTACCTGGCTCCGGTGGTGTTCGATTTTCTCGGCCGCTACCCGATGGCGCGGGTCGAGGTGGTGCTGGCCGATCGCCGCGTCAACCTCATCGAGGAGGGCCTCGACCTCGCGATCCGGATCGGCAGGCTCGAAGATTCTTCGCTCGCCGTCCGCAAGCTCGGCGCGGGCCCGGTCTACTTCGTCGCCAGCCCCCGGTTCCTCGCGAAGTACGGAACGCCAGGCCCGAGGGAGCTCCGGGCGGCGCGCTGTGTGGGCGTGGGGGCCTTCGAGACCTGGGTCGCCGGCGGCGTGGAGTCGAAGATCGATCCGGTGCTGACCGTGAACGACCTCGACGTGGCCTGCGAGGCGGCGATCGCTGGCGTGGGCATCGCCCGGGTTCCGGCGATCCTCTGCCAGGAGGCGGTCCGGGATGGACGGCTGAAGGTCCTCTTTGGACCTGGGCCGGCCCTGCTGCGCAGCGTGCACGCGCTCTATCCCAGCAGGCTGAATCTGCCGGCGAAGGTCCGGTTGTTCCTGGACGCGCTGGCGCCGCTGGTCGAGCCGTTGCCGCTGCTCGACACGGCGCGGCGCCGAAAGGCCGCCGCTCGCGCCCCCGGCCTCCGCCCTACAGGCGCCCGGTGAGCGAGAGGGTGAGGCGCCGCGGGAGCACCGGGCGGGCGAGGAAGATGTCGGACACCGCGCCCAGTGATTCGTCCACGCGCGGGTTGCCCTCGGTGAGCCCGGTGCCGTCCAGCGCGTTGCTCACCTGGAGATCCACCGTGAAGCGGCCGAGGTCGTACGAAGCCACCGCGTTGAGCTGGGCGTATCCGGGCAGGTCCACCGTGTTGGCGTTGTTGGAGAACCGGTGCCCCACGTAGGTGAGGTTCAGCCCCACGCTGGCGCCGCCGTACAGGAAGGTCCCCGTCAGGTCGGCGATGAGCTGCGGGATGCGGCGGATGCGGTTGCCGGAGAAGTCCGTCGAACCCTCGGTGAACAGCGTGTAGCGCGGGTCCTGCGCGGTCAGCGAGCCCTGCAGGCGGAAGAACTGCACCGGCTGCGCCGCCGCCTCGACCTCCAGGCCGAACGTCCGTGCCTTGCCCGCGTACACGGTGACGAACCTCGTCTGGCCGGTCACCGGGTCCACCTGGGCGTCCTGGCTGGGGAAGTTCTCCAGCTGCAGCCAGTAGGCCACCGCCGCCAGCGCGTACCACTTGCTGCTCGTCTTGATGCCCGCCTCGGTCTGCCACAGCGTCTCCGGCGTCCGGGGGAACGTCGGATCGCCCGGGTCGGTGGCGAACAGGTACTGGTCCAGCAGCGGCATCTTGTAGCCCCGGCTGGCGCGGGCGTAGAGCGACGTCGATTCGGCGAGGCTGTAGTTGGCGCCGGCGGAGAGCGCCCAGTCGGTGAGGCCCACGTCGACGCGGCGGAAGCGGCCGGTCCCGGTGGACACGCTGTCGTCCGCGGCGGTGGTGGGATCTCCCAGGTCCACGGACCGGGTCTCCTCCACGTTCTGCTGGTAGATGTCTCGCTCCAGGCGGCCGGTCAGGTCCACCCGGATCCTGTCACCGATGTTGATCTCGTCCCCCAGGAACGCGGCGATCAGCGTCGCGTTGGCGGTGCCGTTGACGTAGTTGCTGAGGTAGCGGCGGAAGCCGTGCTGGGTGGCGCTCTGGACGACGTTGCCGCCGGGGGCGTCCAGCTCCTCCAGGTCCAGGAAGTGGGGCCGGTCGCGCACGTCGGTGACGATGTCGTTGAAGTACCAGACGTTGTCCGCGGTGTAGTGGCCGAAGTAGAGGCCGCCGGTGATGGTGTGCTGGGTGGGGCCCACGTCCATCCACTTGGTCAGCTTGAGCTGGTTGGACACGTCGCTCATCGGCTTCCTCACCAGCCACTGGCCGCCCAGCGCCACCAGGTTGTTCGCGGTGGGGCAGCCTTCGCTCCCCAGCGCCGGGGCGCCGGGCAGGTTGGTGCAGGTGATCCGGTAGGGTGTGCCGGCCCCCAGCACCGACTGCGCCCACTCGTCCGCCTCCCGGAGCTCGAACGGCAACATGGCGTTCCAGGAGTGGTCCATCCGCAGCACGCGCGTGGTGTTCCGGACCTCCAGCCGGCCCTCGGCGAAGTAGAGGCGCAGGTCCGCCGTGGCCGCGGTCTCTCGCTGCTGCTGGCCGTCATCCAGCGGGAGGGTGAGCGTGCCTCCCTGCGGCAGGGGCACCTGGGCGTTCACGCCTTCCCGCGACGTCAGCGTGCCGTTCACCGGGAAGCCGGCGACGAAGTCGTTGCCGGTGAGGTGGCCGCCCGCATCGAACCGGCCCTTGAACGGCACCGGGAGGAAGAAGGTGTTCCGGTCGTCCAGGTACTTGAACGACAGGCTGGCGTGGCCGGTCACCTGGCCGAGGTCGAGCAGCCGCATCAGGCTGGCCTTGACCTGGCCGCCGTTGGACGCCGGGAACCCCGGGCTCCGGACGCCCTCGTCGAAGCGGTAGAAGCCGCCGGCGGAGAAGCGCCAGTCGTTGCCGATGGGGCCGTTGAGGTTGGCGTCGTAGCGGAACAGCCCCCCGGTGGCGGTGGAGACCTTGAGCGTCCCGCCCAGCGCGTCCCCGCCCGTCTTGCTGATGAAGTTCACCAGGCCGCCCGGCGCGTTGCTGCCAAAGAGCGCCGAGCTGCCGCCGCGCACCGCCTCCATCCGCTCCACGTTCTCGTCCAGGCGCACGAAGATGTCGTTGTTGACGAAGAACAGCTCCGTGGAGTCGTACACCGGCATGCCGTCCTCCATCAGCGACACGTACCGGAACGAGCCGTCCGCCGGCAGGCCGCGGACGAACAGGTTGCCGCCCACCTCGCCGCCGGAGCTCTCCACGTAGAAGCCGGGGACGACCCGCATGATGTCCGCGGTGCTCTGCGGCGCGCGCGCCTGGATCTCCGCCTCGTTGACGGTGGTGATGGCGGCGCTGGACCGGATCTTCCGGTCCGGCACCTGCGCCGTCACCACCACCTCCTCCACGCCCAGCAGGTCCACGTCGAGCACGAAGCTGGCCACGGCCGGCGCGTCCGCGCCCACCGACACCGAGGCGCTCCGGCTCTGGAAGCCGTCCGCCGCCGCGGTCAGCGTGTGGGTGCCCGGCGGCACGCCCTCGATGGCGTACTCGCCCTTCGCGTTGGTGAAGGCGCTCAGCTGAGCTCCCTTCACCTGCACCCGGACGCCCTCCAGCGGCTCGCCGTAGGTGGCGGTCACCTGGCCCCGCACCGCCCCACCCTGCTTCTGCACCGCCGGAGCGGCCGCCGGCATGGGCGCCGCCGCGGCGGGCTCCTGGGCCGGCGCCGGGAGCGAGAGGGAAGCCCCGAGTCCAAGAAACAGCAGGGCAGCGGGACGCTTCACCCGAATCGATCTCATGGCTGTTTCTCCTCGTGGGACCGGCCGGAGGGTAGCCGAGGCCCGGAACGCCCGGCAGTCAATTCGTGACCACCGCCGGGGCCCGCCTCATCCCGCCGCGCCGAAGAGCACGCGCTCGCTGCGGTAGAGGCGGACAGTGGCGGCGACGGCCAGGCCGGCCCAGCCGAGGCCCGCCGCCAGCGCCAGGGCGAGGTGGCGCGGGTCCGCACTCTCCCCGCGCACCAGCCGGGAGATCAGCACCTCCTCCGAGAGCATGGGCACCACGAACATCCACGCCTTGGGCACCACCGGGAGGAACACCATGAACATCCCCGGCAGCGCCGGGACCAGGTTCAGCAGCCCGAGCGTGGTCTGCGCCTCCTTGAACGACCTGGCGAACGACGCCACCACCATCTGCATCGCCCCGGCGGTGACCATCAGCGGGAGCAACAGCACGAACGTCACCCCGAACGGGAGCGCGAACACCCCGCCGAAGTCGGTGAAGGAGACCACCCGCGGCAGCAGCGCCAGCCCCCCCAGGCTGATCAGCATCGCCCCGCCGGAGAAGCAGGCGGTGGCCATCAGCTTCCCGGCCACGAACGCCCAGCGCGGGACCGGGTTGATCAGCAGCGGCTCCAGCGAGCCCCGCTCCCGCTCGCCGGCGGTGCTGTCGGTGGCCACGCCCATCCCGCCCATGAACAGCGAGAGCACCAGGATGAGCGGCACCATGTTGAGCAGCGCGCCGGACCGGCTCTGCGGCGTGGAGAGGTCCACCCGCTCCAGCGCCACCGCCTGGGCGATGCCCGCGTCCACCCCGCGGGCGATCATCCGCAGCGACCCCAGCCGCAGCGAGTACTGCCCCAGCAGCATCTCCAGCCGCCCCACCGACGCCATCGCGGTGGTGTGCGACCGGTCCGAGACCACCTGCAGCGGCGCCGCCCTCCCCGCGCGCAGCGCCGCCCCGTAGCCCTCCGGCACCACCAGCACCACCTTGGCGTCCCCGGAGCGGATCAGCTCCTCGGGCGAGACGGACTCCTCGTGCGGGTGGACGTTGTTCTCGCGCAGGAAGGTCATCAGGTCCGGCGCGCGGTTCATCCCCACCACCGGCAGCGAGAGCGGCGCCCGGGTCAGCTCCGCCGCCTGCCGCCCCACCACCGCGATCACCGCCCCCAGCGAGAGCACGAAGAACAGCGGCCCGAAGCAGGCGGTGAGCACCGACCGCCGGTCGCGCAGGCTGTCCACCGCCTCCTTGCGGAACACCACCAGGGCCTGCCGGGCGCCGCTCATTCCGCCGCTCACTGCAGCCCCTCCCCGGAGCCGATGGCCGCCACGAAGGCGTCCTCCACGTCGTCGCGCCCGGTGCGCTGCCGCAGCTCGTCCAGGGTGCCGTCCGCCACCACCGTGCCGCGGGCGATCACCACCACCCGGTCGCACAGCGCGGTCACCTCCTGCATCACGTGGCTGGAGAACAGCACGCAGCGCCCCTCCTCCTTGAGCCGGCCGATCAGCCGGCGCATGGTGCGCGTGCCGGGGACGTCCAGGCCGGCGGTGGGCTCGTCCAGCACCACGTTGCGCGGCCCGTGCACCAGCGCCCGCGCGATCGCCACCCGCAGCCGCTGGCCCTGGGAGAAGCCCTCCGCCCGGCGGTCCGCCACCTCCTGCATCTCCAGCATCTCCAGCATCTCGCCGGTGCGGCGGCGCAGCTCCTCCCCGCGCAGCCCGTGCAGCTCGCCGAAGTAGCGGACGTGCTCGCGCGCGGTGAGGCGCGGGTAGAGCCCGTGCGCGTGCGGGAGCGCCCCCAGCCGGACCCGCACCGCCAGCGGGTCCTTCGACGCGTCCACCCCGTCCACCAGGGTCCGCCCGCGGTCGGCCGAGAGCACGGTGGTGAGGATGCGCAGGGTGGTGGTCTTCCCCGCGCCGTTGGGGCCCAGCAGCCCGGTGATCTCCCCGTCGCGCGCGGTGAAGGACACGCCCCGGAGCGCGGCCACCTCGCCGAACGACTTGTGCAGGTCCTGGACCTCGATCACGGCTCGTGCCCCAGAAAGTCGAGGAACATGGGCGCCGGGGCGATGTCCGCCACGCAGCCGGTGTCCAGGCCGTCCACGCTGGAGGCGCGCTCCACCTTGGCGATCAGCGAGGGGAGGCAGCCGCGCGGGGAGACGTTGTGCCCGTGGCCCTTCACCACCAGGTGCAGGCTGCGCGAGAGCGTGCGCTTCGCCTCCTCCGCCAGCTCCGGCGGCGTGACCGGGTCCGCCTCCCCGGAGAGCAGCAGCACCGGCACCTCCGACCGCACCGGCTCCTTGAAGGACGGGTCCACGGTGGCGTGCGGCCAGCGCCCGCACACGCTCCGGTAGCTCGCCAGCTGCAGGTCGCCCAGGTACGAGCGCTCCGGCAGCCAGTCCGCCCGCTTCGGCTCCTGGCCGTAGAAGGGCACGTCCTCCGCGCACACCACCGAGAAGTGGAGCGGGCGGGAGATCGAATTCTCCATCTGGCCCGACAGGTAGAGCGACTGGGCGGCGATGGGCGAGTAGTCGCCAGTGGTGTCCGCGCCGTGGATGAACAGCGGCAGCAGCCCCACCAGCTCCGGCAGGTAGCTGTAGAAGAAGGTGGTCATCGCGAAGCGCGACCGGGTGAGGGTCACCTCGGTGGGCGCGCCGGTGGTGGGGTGGCGGAGCTTGACGCGCTCGGGGGCGCGCTGGAGGCGGTCCAGCACCCGCTCCAGCGCCGCCGGGAGGTCCGGGAAGTGCGCGGCGCAGGCGGGCGTGGACGCGCAGCGCTTCAGGTCCAGGTCCAGCGCGCGCTGGGCGGTGAGCGCCATCTGCTCGCCCACGTTCATCGACGGCGGGGCCACGCTGTCCAGGACCGCCGTCCTCACCCGGTCCGGGTACGCGCGCAGGTACGCCAGCGCCACCCTCGTCCCGTACGACACGCCCAGCAGGTGCACCTGCGAGTACCCCAGCGCCTCGCGCACCGCCTCCAGGTCGCGGACGTGGTCCATGGTCGTGTAGTGGCGCGGGTCGCCCTGCAGCTGCCTGAGGCAGGCGTCCACGCTCTGCAGGCGCGCCTCCTCCGACAGCGTCTCCGGCTCGTCGAGGTCCTCGGGGAGCTGGCAGCGCAGCGCGCTCAGCGCCCCGGTGCCGCGCTGGTCCACCAGCACCACGTCGCGGTCGCGCTGGGCGGAGGAGAGCGCGGCCATCGCGCCCACGTGCTGCTCGGTGGCGGCCTGCCCGGGCCCTCCGGCGAGGAAGAACACCGGCGTCGGGTCCGCCACGCCGCGCGCCGCCACCACCGCCACCCGGAGGTCGATCTTCCTCCCCTGCGGGCGCGCGCGGTCCTCGGGGACCTGGAGCGTGCCGCAGCGCGCCTGGAGGCGGCCGCTCCCGCTCCGGCTGGCCAGCTGGCAGTCCGCCAGCGCGATGGTCGCGGCGGGCCGCCCCGAGCGCGGGCACGCCGTGGCGAAGGCGGCGATCAGCGCGGCGGCGGCTGCCGGGGCGAAGGCTCTGGCTCTCATCACGTCGGCGTCAGGTCGGCGGAACGGAAGGGGGAGATGAGCACGGGCGCCCGCGCGCCGCCAGCCACCTCACTGCATGGCCGTGGCGTCGCCCGCCTGCCACAGCTCGGTGGCCAGCTGGGTCCGCAGCGGCGCCGGGACCGGCCGGAGCGTGAGCGCGCCCTTGAGGATGGCGGCGGCGGCCACCACCCGCTCCGCGCCCCCGGTCTCCACCGGGAGCAGGACCGCGAGCCACTGGCCGCCCCCGGGCAGGTCGAGCAGCGGCCCCTCCTCGGCCGGCGGGTGCGCCACCCGGCGGCCCAGCTCCTCGGAGATCTCGGTGGCGGGCTCGTCGCCGTGGAAGGGGGCGGCCAGCGCCAGGCGCCCGTCGCGCACCAGGTAGAGGAAGCCGCGCGCCCCGGCCGCCTCCCACACCAGCATCTCCAGGGCGCGCTCCAGCCGCTGCGCCGTCCCGCGCGCGCCGGCGAGCACCGCGGAGCGGGCGGTGGCCTCCGCCGGGCGCTCCACCATGGTCACCGCCTCCGCGGCCAGCTCCGCGCTGGTGGGGACCCTGGACGGCGCGTGCGGCATGGCGTCCAGCACGCGCTGGCTCCGCGCCAGCAGCACCGGGTTCCGGGTGCCTCCGAACAGCTCCTCCAGCCTGGCGGCGTGGCGGTGGTGGGCCTCCGCGTCCTGCTGCATGGCCGCCACCAGCGCGCGCGCCTCGTGGACCGAGCCCACGATGGCGGGGTGGTCCACCCCGGCCAGCCGCTCCAGCACGCGGTCCAGCCGGGATGCGCCCGCCGCCTGGTCCCCGCCCGCCGCCTCGGCGAGCGCCAGCGCCCGCTCCGACCGCACCCAGGAGACGAAGTAGCCCTGGTCGAAGTCGTGGCCCATGGCGCACGCCTCCTCCGCGGTGCGGCGCGCCTCCTGGGTGGCGCCCTGGGCGATCTGCGTCTCGGCGACGGCGGCCACCAGGCTCTGGTGGATGGGCCGCATCTCCGGGTGCAGCGCCGCGCGCGCGCGCTGGAACGCGGCCAGCGCCTCGTTCAGCTCGCCGCGCTCGCGGTGGTACTCCCCGGAGACCAGGTCGTAGAAGGACTGGTACTTCCCGCCCCGCGCGTTGATCTGCGCCAGCTCCTCCAGGCAGCGCCGCAGCCCCAGCATGTCGCGGGTGACGATGTAGCCCAGCGCCGCGGTGACCGGCCGCTGGATCTCCGCGCCCGCCACCGCGCCCATCCGCAGGAAGGACAGCTCCGCCTGGGCGTCGTGCTCCGCCGCCAGGTGCTCCTCGCCGCGCACCCGGTGGTACTGCGAGCGCGCGATCGCCAGGTGACCGTCGAACATCCGGAGGTCCACCTTCTCCGCCTCTTCCAGGTGCCTCCGGTAGCTGGCGACGTCCGGGTGCGCGACGGCGGCGGTGGCCGCCTCCAGCCTCATGGCGGCCACCAGCACCCGCCGGTTCAGGTCCGGCAGCCGGCGCAGCTTCCCCGCCTCCAGCAGCCCCAGCAGCCCGGCGACGTTCCGCTGCACCTCGCCGTAGCTGTTGCGGATGAAGGCCCAGAGGGTCCGGAGGAAGAGCAGCAGCGCCTGCAGGCCGGGCTCGCGCCCGGTGGGGAGCAGCTCCACCCGCGCGATGTCCGCGCGCAGCGTCTCCACGTCGTGCAGCAGGGCGGCCATGGTGCTGGCGCTGGCGAGGGAGAGCACGTAGTAGCCCAGCGCGTGGATGGGGGGCGGCCCGCGGCGCGCGCGGGGGGTGAGCAGCCAGCGCCCGGAGGCGGCGAGGAGCCTGAGCGCCAGCGTTCCCCCGCCGATCGGCCGCCGCTCCCTGACGTCGCGCGAGAGCCCGGCCCACTCCGCGTACCCGGCGAGCAGCGGCTCCACCTGGCGCATGCCCACCGGCAGGTCGGCGATGGAGCCCGCCACCAGCAGGAAGTAGCGCAGCTCGAGGATGAGCCGGGGCGGCTTGCCCAGGCGCTGGTGGACGCGGACCGCGGCCTCCAGCGGCGCGATGCACTCCTTCATCGACTGCGCCTGGTAGAGGCGGCGGCCGGCGCGCTCCAGCCGCACCGCGCCGCGGGGCTCGTCGCCGCCCTCGAGCAGGTGCCAGCCGATCTCCCCGTCCCGGTCGGCGGCGCCGGGCGCGGCCAGCAGCGCCTCGCCCACGCGGCGGTGGAGCGCGCGGCGCCGGTTCTCCGGGATGGAGCGGAGCAGCGCCTCCCGGAAGCCGCCGTGGAGGAAGCGCACCCGGCCGCCGACCTCCGCCAGCACCTCTTTGAGCACCAGCTCGTCGATAGCGAGGAACACCTGCTGCTCCGTCTCCAGGCCGGAGACCTGCACGCACAGCTCCAGCGGCAGGTCGCCCCGGTGCACGCTCAGCGCCTCCGCCAGCACGCGCGCGTCCAGGGAGAGGGAGTTGACCTGGTCGGAGAGCGCCTCCAGCAGCGCGCGCGGCACCTCGCCGTCCATCAGCTCCGGGACCTGCCAGAGGCCGCCCTGGTAGCGGAGCGTGCCGCGCTCCACCAGCTGCCGCGCCAGCTGCATGGTGTGGAGCGGGTTGCCGGCGGTGACCTGGTGGGCCCAGGCGGCCAGCCGCTCCAGCCGCGGCAGGTCGCCGAACATCCCGCCCAGCAGCTCCTGGAGCTGGGGGAGCTCCAGCCCGCGCAGGCGCAGGGGGTTGGCGCGGCGGCGGAGCGCGGAGATCGGCCCGGGCGAGCGGGGGGCCACGTCGCTCCGCAGCGCCAGGGCGACCAGCAGCGGGCTGCGCTCCTTCCGCAGGGCCAGT
>Ga0209382_10008538_pt1 | contig 12913 bp, 10 predicted proteins | sample SoiMetdeltSBSDD5_FD_187599 | JGI IMG/M metagenome (GOLD analysis project Ga0209382, IMG submission 187599) | Bulk soil microbial communities from a Populus tree surrounding site in Tennessee, USA - Soil MetaG P. deltoides SBSDD5 (SPAdes) (version 2) | ecosystem: Environmental > Terrestrial >... | reverse complement strand
CGTCCGCCGCGCGCCGTGGAACAAGGGGAAACTTGTCGGCGCCAAGCCACCCCTGCGACCGAGCCACGTCTGGTCGATCAGGACCAAACTACAGATGGAGGGCCGCAAGAGGGACCTGGCACTTTTCAACCTCGCGATCGACAGCAAGCTCTGAGGGTTCCGGACGCCGGCCCATGCACGTACCTCACCACAGCCTCGTGGGCCGGCGTCGGGAAGCCTGAGGAGAAGGAACCCGCGGGAAAGTGTGCTGCAACAGTCCAGCGAGTCTCTATGGGGATTTCGACTTGCGGCACGCCCTTGGGATGGTCCGCGTCAAGGCCACAATGCGTCCTGCAGCCAAAGGGCGGCTGGCCGATCTTGCCCGGGGGCGGGATGATTGGCGCCGTATCGCTGCGAGAGCCGCCCTCTCGCGGAGCACAGGCAACGGGCGTTCGATGCCAGCTGCCAGCCAGCGCTGCGCAAGGGAGGCGGGGCGGAAGCACGCGCTGGCGATCATGAGGTATCAAACCTGAAGACGAGCTGGTGCGGTGATGGCCGATGTGTCGGCGTCTCGCCGCGCTGGAACCTCTCGATAATGCGTAGGCGCGAGCCGCAGCAAGGGCACGGTGGCAGGTCGGCGCCTGCGCTGTCGTTGCAATCAGCGCCGTCACCGGCGTCGGTGCTCGGGGCAGCCGCATCGAGCAGCTTGCAGGCTCGGTCGATGTTCTCGGCGCGCGTACCGGTCGCAAGCAGGCCGTAGTGGCGGATGCGGTGAAAGCCTTTTGGCAGCACGTGCATCAGGAAGCGCCGGATGAACTCGGTAACGTCGAGTGTCATCGTCGTATGGCGAGCACGGCCGTCGACGCGGTAGTTCTTGACGCGGAATGTCACGCTGGTGGCGTCGGCCTTCAAGAGACGGCTGTTCGAGATCGCCACGCGATGCGTGTAGCGCGCCAGATAGGCGAGCACCTGCTTGGGTCCGGCAAACGGCTCTTTCGCGTAGACGAACCAACGCTTCTTACGCAGGGAGCCGAGGAATCGCGTGAAGCGCGCCGCAGTGGCCAGCGATGCATGTGTGCCGAAGAACGTGAGCTTGCCTTCGGCATGCGCAGTGGCGAGCTTCTCCAGCATCAAGCGACGGAACAGCCGCGAGAGCACGAGCACCGGCAGGAAGAAGCTGGGCTTGGCCGCGATCCAGCGCGTGCCATCGAGCGAGATGCCGCCACCTGGCACGATCATGTGTACGTGCGGATGGTGCGTCATCGCCGAGCCCCAGGTATGGAGCACGGCGGTGATGCCGATCCTCGCGCCGAGGTGCCTCGGATCGGCTGCGATCGTGAGCACCGTCTCGGACGAGGCTTTGAACAGCAGATCGTAGATCACCGCCTTGTTGTGGAAGGCGATGGCGCCGATCTCCGCCGGCAGCGTGAACACGACGTGGAAGCATGGCACCGGCAGGAGATCCGCCTGCCGTGCTGCCATCCAGTCACGTGCCTGAGCACCCTGGCACTTGGGACAATGCCGGTTGCGACAGCTGTTGTAGGCAATCGAGGTGAAGCCGCACAAAGCATTCTCGCAGCGCGCGACGTGGCCGCCGAGAACCGCCGTGCGGCAGTGCTCGATCGCACTCATCACCTTCAGCTGCGGCACGCTCACGTGTCCGCGGTTAGCGTCACGCCACGCGGGGCCGTGGTCACGGAAGATATCCGCGACCTCCAGAGCAGGACGAGGCACAGAGGCCGGCCGCTACGCCGGCGGTGCGTCGCTCGGTGGAGACCGCAACGGAGAAAGTCGGTCGAGCGGGCTCATGACGCCGCGGATGATGTTGGTTGCCACGTGCGTGTAGCGCGCCGTCGAGTCCAGGTTCGCGTGCCCAAGAAGCACTTGGATGACCCGGACATCGATATTCTGCTCGAGGAGATGCGTGGCGAACGAGTGTCGTAGCGTGTGTGGAGAGACCCAGGCGGGCAGACCAGCGAGCCGCGCCGCCTCGTGGACGATGCGGTTGAACTGCCGCGTCGTCATCGGCGAGACCTTGTCGCGTCCCGGGAACAGATAGATGCGCGGCCGGGCGATCCGATACCAGTCGCGCAGCAGCTCGAGCAGCTGTGGCGACAGCATGGCGAAGCGGTCTCGGCGGCCCTTGCCCTGCTCGACGCGGATCAGCATGCGTTGACTGTCAATGCTGGCGACCTTGAGGGCGACCACCTCCATCGCCCGCAGCCCGGCGCCATACGCGACGCTCAGCATCGCCTTGGACTTCGCAGACCGCGCCGTCTCCAGCAGCCGAAGGACATCGTCCGGGGGCAACACGCGCGGCAATTTCCTCGGTTCGTAGACGAAGGCGAGGTGGCGCGTCACCTCAGGCTTGCCGACGGTCACCTTGAAGAAGAAGCGCAGGGCGGTCACCGTGGCGTTCATCGTCGGGGGAGGCGTGCCGGCTTCGGTTAGGTGGACTTGAAACGCGCGCAGCTCCTCCGCAGTCGCTGTGTCGGGCGAGCGCTTCAGAAAGGCGGCCAGCTTCTTGACGGCGCGGATATACTCACGTTGCGTGTCTGGCACGAAGTTGCGCACCGTCATGTCCTCGACCATGCGGGCACGCAGCGGGCTGATGGGCTTTACGCTCACGGGGGGCTCCTGTCTTGAGGTTGGAGGTTCCGAACCCCTCGATCCTCAAGACGGAGCACTCACCCGTCATCTCATCTCAGCTGGGGCTCGACCTCTCCCCGAGCACCATCTTTGCGCGCAGCGCGCTCCCGCGTGAGCGGGTTCGTTCTTCTCTCCAAAGGCGTCGAGATCGGTGCAGGCTGGCTGCGTATCGGCCAGATGTCCGGCAAGGAGTACGTGTCGCTGTCGATCTCCGCTCCGGAGCTCGGATCGAAGACGCTCTACGCGAACCTTGGCCGAGCCGCGGGTGAGACCGATCCGAACGTCTACGCCCTGATCTGGAACCCACGCGAGTAGGCGCTGCTCGTTGTCGCCTCCGCGCCGGCAACGGCGCGGAGGCTCTTGGCGGCGTTCCGCCGCCGTCCCCCGCCCGCCCGCCCCCCAGGCTTCGCGCTGCGCGCTCGCCGCCCGTCACTTGTGGCGGCGACGGTGCGAGAGCTCGTTGCGTCGGTCTCGCGGCGGGCCCCGCCCACCCGCCCCCCGTCGCGCGTGCCGCTCCGCGGCTACGCGCTCCCGCCAGGTCCTGCGCTGTCAATGCGGAGCGCCCGATCGAGCTGGCGAACGGCGAACGGTGAAGGCCGCAACCGGGACCTGATGGCCTCGCTTGCCACACCCCTGTTTCTTCGCGACCACATCCCTGGCCGCCGCTTCTTCGTCCGCTCCATTTCAGCCGGTCGTGGTCGAAGATGCGCATCGTCAGCATTGACCGAGCTGCCAATTCATCAGCACCGGACATCAAGCCCTCATCGGTGAAGTGAGGTTTGCCACTGAAATGTCCAATTTGAAGGGGTCTGGGTGTCTGCTGAAGGAATATCTAGATAAAAGGACTGCGCAGTTTGGCATTTAAGTCATTGATATTGTTCACCGCGAATTGCGCATCGCGATATTCGACTGCGCAAATGGCTCTGTAAGTCTTTGATATATAACGATCTGAGTTGCGCATCTTGAAATTCCTCCGCATCGAAACACTTTCATTCGGCACAAGGCGTTTTCTCCGGAGGCGTACGATGGCCGAAAGGGCGTTTGAGCCGAAACAGGGTCGCATCCGCGATAGCGGAGGGCGCACCAACCTCACCACGGTGCGGCGGGTCCTGACGCAGGCTGGTCGGGCCGGTGCCGGCATTGTGCGGCAGCGCGGCCACATCGCCCCAGACGCACGCCGGCGCGGCACGGCGCCGGGCTTGTTCGCGCGCGCCGGCATCATGGCGCCCGGCAGTCGCCGGGTCATCGTGCGGGCACGCTACTCCCGCCAGCACGCCGGCGACCTCGGCGCGGCCAAGGCCCACCTGCGCTACATCCAGCGCGACGGGATCACCCGCGACGGCGGACGGGGGCAGCTCTACGACGCCACCAGCGACCAGGTCGACGGCAAAGCGTTCCTCGACCGCTCGGAGCATGATCCGCACCAGTTCCGATTCATCGTATCACCGGAGGACAGCAGCCACCTCGAGGACCTCAAGCCCTTCATCCGCGACCTGATGCGGCAAATGGAGCAGGACCTCGATACGAAGCTCGACTGGGTGGCGATCGACCACTTCAACACCGGCCACCCGCACACCCATGTCGTGATCCGCGGCCGCGACGACCACGGGCGCGACCTCGTCATTGCGCGCGACTACATCGGGCACGGCGTGCGAGCGCGTGCCCAGGCCCTGATGACACTGGAGCTCGGGCCGGAGAGCGAGCTGGAGCGACTTCAGAAGCTGGCGAGCGAGGTCGAGCAGGAGCGGTTCACGCGCCTCGACCATGCGCTGATGGCGCGGGCCAAGGACGGCATCCTTGTCACGAGCAGCGCGGGCGAGCTGGCCCCTGTGCACCAGACCATGCAGGCCGGCCGTCTCAAGACGCTGGAGCGGCTCGGTCTGGCGGAGGAGCGCCGGCCGGGGGTGTGGGCACTGGACGCTGGCCTGGAGACCAAGCTGCGGCGGCTCGGAGAACGCGCCGACACCTATCGGATGATGGAGCGCGCGCTCAAGCAGGCCGGCATCGACCGGGGCGGGCCGCAGCTTGCGGTCTTTGAGCGCGGCCGGCGCACGGCGCCGGTCATCGGCAAAGTGGTCGCCGTCGGGCTGGTCGACGAGATCACTGACCGGCAGTACGTGATCGTCGACGGTGCCGACGGGCGCGTCCACTACGCCGAGCTTGGCCGCCTCCGGCCGGACGAGACTCCCGCCCGTGGCATGGTCGTGTCGTTGGCGAGTGACCGCCTGGAGGGCAAGCCGCGCTCGACGCCCCGGCTCACCGTGCTGTCACCGGTCGAGCTGGAACAGCTGCCAAGCTACGACGGCCCAACCTGGCTCGACCGCGCCGTCACGGCGAAGGAGCGGATATCCACGGGACCGATCGGGTTCGGCGCGGAGCTCGGCCAGGCGCTCGACGCGCGCCGCCGTTGGCTGAACGACCGCCAGCTTGCCCAATTGAAGCCATCCGGGGAGCTGGTGCCAAAACCGCAGATGATCGCAGCGCTCCAGCAGCGCGAACGGGCCAATCTTGCCGAGACACTGTCACGGCAGATGGACGCCGCCTACATGCCGAACGAGCCGGGCTCGCGCGTGTCCGGGGTTTATGAGCGCGCCATCGCGACCCCGTCCGGCAAGCTCGCCGTCATTAAGCGCGAGGACTCCTTCAGCTTGGCGCCGTGGAACGCGGCCCTTGAGCCGATGCGCGGACGGGCGGTCATCGGAGCCCTGGGGCCACATCGTGTGACGTGGACCCTCCACCGCGGCCGCGGGCTTCCCGGCCGAGGATTACCAGCCCTGGGAGGCAGAAACGGCGCGAGTCACTTTGCGGTCTCGGGAGACCCGAGTATGTCGGTCTGGGCGGCAATGTCCGCGATTCGCTGCGCGCCGAAGTGGGCACCTGTCGACGATATGGTCCACGCCATGACCAAGAAGGAAGACGTCCTTGCGCTTCTTGATCGTCTGCAGGCGGTGCCGGCTGCCGACCTCGAGGACCAGCGGCTGGACTTCAAGGAATGGGACGAGCGCAGTCACAAGGACGCCACCGCCAAGATCCTGGAGGCTGTGGTCTGCATGGCCAATGGCGGCGGCGGTACCATCGTCGTTGGCGTCAACGACAAGAAGGTGGGGCGCCGGAACAGCATCATCGGCGTGCCAGCCGAGCTCGATGTGAACCGGCTCAAGCGCGCGATCTATGACGGCACCGACCCCAAGCTGACGCCGACGATCGAGGAGATCGCGGTACCCGAGGGCACGGGTCGTCTCGTCGTGCTCCAGGTCCATGCCGGCACGCCGCCCTACACAGACACCCGGGGGAACGCCAAGATCCGCATCGGCAAGGACTGTCAGCCGCTGACCGGCTCCATGCGCCGGCAGGCCATGGCAGGTACCGGCGATACCGACCTCACCGCCTTTGAGGTGCCGGGGCTGGTGGGCGATCTGGTATCTGCCACCGGCATGGAGCAGCTGCGTATCAGCGCCGCACGCGAGCAAGCGCCGGCGGAGCTGCTGCGCAAGTCGGACACCGACCTGCTGGGCAGCATCGGCCTGATCCGAAGGGGACAGCTTACCCAAGGTGGCCTCCTCCTCGTTGGCAAGGAGGAGGCGATCACCGAGGTATTTCCCGGCTACGCCTGGATCTATCTGCACATGATGTCAGATACCGCGTACGATGATCGCGCGCACGGTTGCGAATGCATGGCCGTGGCCCTCGGCCGCATCGTCGACCGCATCATGCGCTACAATCCACTGACGACAATCCAACAAGGCTTGTTCCACTTCGAGTTCAGGACCTATCCAGAGATCGCTCTGCGCGAGGCGCTGCTCAACGCCTTCTGCCATGCCGACTACCGCATACCCGGGCCCATTCAGCTCAAGCAGCTCTCGGATCGGCTCGAGATCGCCAATCCCGGCGGTTTCATCGGTGGCGTCACGCCAGGCAACATCTTGCGCCACGATCCCGTCTCGCGAAACCCCCTGCTGGTCAACGCGCTGACTGCGCTCAGACTCGTGAACCGGTCCAACCTCGGCGTCCGGCGCATGTATGAGGCGATGCTCCAAGAGGGCAAGGAGCCCCCCATCATACGCGATGAGGGTGACGCCGTCCGCGTCGTGCTGTTGGCCACCGACTTCTCGGTTCCATTCCGCACTTTTGTTGCCGAGGAGGCCAACAGCAACCATTGGCTCTCGGTGGAGGACCTGCTGGTCATTCACTACCTGCTGCGCCACGGCGAGATCGGCCTGCAGGCGGCACAGGAGATCTGCCAGCAGCATGAGCGCGAGGCGCGCGAGGGCCTGCGCCGGCTCGATAGCAAATACGCGGTGCTGGAGAGCCAGGGCCGCGGCAAAGACGCAACGTGGCGGCTTCGCGCCGAGGTGGAGCGCCGCCTGACCAGCGAGACATCGCCGACGCGGTCGCGGCACGCACAGCTCGAGGCCGCCATCTCCGTCATCCTTCGCACCCTGCGCGACCGGCGCGAGAAGGGCGAGCCGGGCCTCAGCAATGCCGACATCCGCCGGCTAACGAGCCTCGATCGCGAACAGGTCAAGTACGTCATGCGCAAGATCAAGAAGGACGGCATGGTGGAGGCCGAAGGGCGCGGCGGTTCCACGCGCTGGCGGTTCGTCGAGAAGTCTTGAACTGCAGCAGGCTGGCGGCCACCAGGCAGCCATCGCCATCATGGGCAGCGATGGTGAAATTGATGGGGAATCCCCATCAGATTCCCCATCCGGACGACACCTCGCCAGTCCGGCGAGCCACGCCAAAGCCAAACTCCTCCTGTCGGTGGTCTTCTGTGCTCCACGCGTGGACCGCAATACGAAGAGACGATCTCTCACCTCAATCAAATTGAGCTATGGGCGGCTCCCTTGCCCGGACGAAGTCCGGGCAAGGGCCACGCTCTCCCTGCGCGGGCGAAGAGGCCCGCGCAGCCGAGCCGCTGTTCCAGCGTCTCGGCCCTTCGGGGTTCGATCGTTGCCGCGACCGACTGCGATCCCGGCTAGCTCAAGCGCCGGCAGGAAAAGAGAGTTTGGCGTCACAAGCGTCGTTGCGGCCGAACGACGCCAAGAGCGCTCTGTTCGAGGTCCGTCTTCGCCCATCACGTATGCGGTGCCGTCTCCTGAGGCCTGGACACCACGGCCTTTCGATCGACCACCACGAGGATCGGGATCCTGCAGAGTGAGAGGCCGGTGCCGGGTCTCGCGACGGGTCTGAAGAGGTCGAGAGAGAGGCTCTCGGCCACCCGTCGCGGAGGCCTTCCGATGTGCACCAAGTCCGGTTCGTCCGCGCGCGCCGACGTCTACAGCCGCATCACGGCCGAGATCATCGCCGCCATCGAGGCCGGCGCCGGCGAGTGCCGCATGCCGTGGCACCACGATGGGGCGTCGACGGCGCGGCCCACCAACGTCGCCAGCGGCAACCGCTACCGCGGCATCAATACGCTCGTGCTGTGGGCCGCAGCCGCCCGCGCCGGCTACGGCCAGGGACTGTGGGGAACGTATCGAGCCTGGCATGCCGTGGGTGCCCAGGTGCGGCGCGGCGAGAGGGCCACCACCGTGGTGCTCTGGAAGTTATGTGGCCGGCCACATAACTTCCAGAACACGACGATCGTGGCCGTCTCGCCGTGGCGTACCTGGCAGCCCCGTTCCGTCCACTGGCGGTAGGTTCCCCAGGTCCCGTTCGTGTAGCCTGCCCGATGGGCGGCCACCCAAAGGGCCAGAATATTGATGCCGCGATAGGGCTTGCCGGAGGTGACGTTGCGCGGGCGGGCGATGCTGCTGCCATCATGGTGCCAGGGCATATCCCACTCGCCGGCGCCCTGCTCGATGGCAGCGACGATATCATCCGTGATACGGCTGTAGACGTCGGCGCGTGCCGACCGGAACGACCTGTTGGCCATGAGGGGAATCTTCACGACGGGCGTCGCGAGCCTCTCCCGCAACTGTCAGCCCCGTCACGAGCCCCAGGCCGTCCTCTCGCTCTCGGCAATTGCCATCCGCGGAGGACAGATTCCGAGGTCAACCTCCACGGTCGCCTGTTTCTGCTTGCACGTCGCTCGCCTCACAAGGGTCGCGGATCTTTGCGGCAACGATCGAACCCCAAAGGGCCGAGACGCTGGAGCAGCGGCTCGGCTGCGCGGGCCTCTTCGCCCGCGCAGGGAGAGCGTGGCCCTTGCCCGGACCTCAGTCCGGGCAAGGGAGCCGCCCAAACCTCATCTTGGTCTGATGACGGGTGTATTCGTCGGGGCTTGCCCTGCATCCCGACTGGAGCGAGGCGCTCTGTGAGGCGGCGGGCATGTGTTCTGATCTTGCGGAGCACGTAGGACGATTTTGGCTAGGACGTTGGCAGAGGCTTCCTTGAGGTCATCCTCTGTTTCCTTGTCGGCGAGCCAGCTATGCCTGCATGGATCGAACGTGAGACTGTGGCGAAGCATCTACTCGACGTCGACGTTGCCCGGCACTGGCTATCAAGGTGAATCCGTCGACCGCGACGTAAGCATCAGCCCGCCGTGCGCCGAAATTTCTTATCGATGACGATCAGATTAGTTGTGCAGCCTTCCGGCGAAGGATCGCGGAGAAGGCCGTCAACCCCCGGGCCTTGAGCGCATTGATGAACTCGTCGACTGACGGCAGCGTCTTGCGGAGATTCAGCCGGGCGCGTTTGACGCTGGCGATCAGCTCGTTGCGATAGGACGAATGGAGCCCGACCAGAAAGTCGTCCGGCGAAATCGCCACTACGCCGTGCGACCGGAGATCGGTCGTGGGGAAATGCTTGAGGTTCCAGGTGACGATGAGCGAAGCCTTGCCGGCGATGGCGGCGGCCAGGACGTGACGATCGTCGGGATCGGGCAGGGACAGGCCGGGGATCAGGGACCGATAGCCGGCGATATCGGCATCCGGCAGGACGGCCTTCATGAGGTCGCGTGTGGCCTGCAGACGCTCGAGGGACGTGCCGGGTGAGTTGGCGGCCAGATTGCGCAGCCATTCCGCGTGGATGTCGTCCGTCCAGCGCGCCTCGACCAGGCCGTCGACGGCACACTGGACCAGGACGTTGCGGAGATGGAAGGGATAGAGGACGCAGGCATCGTAGACCGCGACAGGCGGCTCAGAGGCCATGGTTCACAATGAGGTCCTCCGTATCCTCGGCCAGATCGTCGAGCGCTTTCTGCCGGGCGTCGAGCCGGGCCTTCAGCTCCAGCACGTCCTTCAGCGAAGTGCGGCGGTGCTTGCCGACGTAGCGGAACGGAAGATCGCCGCGGTCCATCCGCAGCACGACGAGGGGCCGCGAGATGCCGAGGATGGCGGACGCTTCGGTGGGACTCAGCTCCTGATCCTCCGTGAGAACGGCCACGCGGTCTCCGCTCAGCAGGCGGGCCAGCAGCGTCTCCACGACGCTGACCGCAGCGGGCGGCAACGCTAGGGTCTCGTCTTGCCCGTCCCGGCGCCGGATGTGCAGCTCGACGCGATCGCCCTTGGCCAGTTTGGGCAGGGGCGACACCTTCTTGCGGTCCCGGTCGGAGAGACCGGCGAACTGGACGACTTGGCTGGCCATGAGAACTCTCCTGAGTCCCATATAGTCGATCAGGGCTGCAACTGCAATAACTGAAAGAGTGCGTGACGATGACCTGTCGGCTGCAGGTTGGCCCCACGAGCTAGGATTTCTGCCTGAACGAGCCCATGCGATCCAGTCTGTGACATGTTGCACACCGGTTTGAGGGACCAGTACCGTTAGCGTCGAGACTGACCATCGTGTCGCAAATCTGCTGGTAACAACACGGCGATGCCGTTCCTCTCCACTTCACCGCCCCTATGCTTCTTCGCGGCCAAGCTGCGGAGCACCACTTTGTACCGTTCGAAAGACTTGATCATTTCCGGAGAGCCGCGATCAATGCCGCGCCTTTCCAGATCCTCCAAAGTATCGCGGTGCACGCGGCACAGCCGCACTTTGTCCTCTATGACGGTTCCGAACTCAACCTCATCCAGGGAGGCCAGCTTGGTCACCTCGTCAACGAACAAGTCCGGGCGGCGCTCGCGTACCTTGCCCGGTTGAAAAAGGGGGAACGCTGCCAAGGTGCCGCGCGCTTCCTCGTAGGAGCCGAACAGGTGCGGATTGGGGTAGAGGTGGATGAAGTACTGCAGTTCGTCCCGGGCGTATGTCTCTTCGGCTACGATCCCTAGGAAATGGACGCGCTCACGAAAATGCTGCGCATCCCTCATTGGGTTGCCTGCGTCGAATACGCCTCGGATCGGGTGAGCGCGACCTTTCCCGTCGACGAGGTGGCGATCGATCCACTCCGGAACAGCATCCGCCCCGTAGGCAATCAATTTGCAATCGTACGGGTCGGTGCCTGCGGCACCGACCGCGCGAGCATCCACGACGAGCATGGAATAACGAGACCCGTCGGGTAGCGGGAATTTCGTCGGGTGCCCATTGCGGCTTGCGTTTCCGAGCACCCGTTCGATTGCTTTCACGACCTCCGCCCCAGGGCTTTGCTTGAACGCCTCATCTTGCTGCGCGCGGGTTTTCTGGTGCTCGGCTCGAACCTCGCGCCGGATTGCTTTCTTTACGGCATCACTCTCGGTGCTCGCGTCCAGCAGCGCTAAGTCGTGCTTCAGCTGGTCTTGAGTCCTTTTGGCGTCGCCTGGACCAGGTGGCGTCATCAGGATCCGCCCGAACGACGAACCCATCTCCCACGTTGCGGCCTTGAGCGCGTCGCTCACCGCCAGTGAGTAGAGCTCCACCAGCCATTGCCCAAACCGAAAGTCGACCGTCGTTTCCCCGACGCCGGCTGCATACTCGTAACTCGGGGCGACGCCGCAGTCATGAAGCGCAAGCCCGAAGCGCGCCTCAAACAGGAGTGGCATGTTTGCCGTCGACAGGCCGCCGCGCTCTGTCACCCACGCCACCAGCTGGGCGGCCCAAGGCGCGCCGCGAAGAACGCGGAGCGCAATCTGCGTCGCTGTGGCTTCACGCTCGGACAAGGTGAAAAACTGGGTCATCTCAAGTTTGCTCCGAGCCGACATGAATCGATCGAATCGCCAGCCGGTAAGCATGCCGTAGCATATGATCTTGCGGCAAGGTTCGCGGGAGGGTGCCCTCACCCACGTCCGGGAAGTCCACGGCCGCGGTCCGGCGGTAGCCCGTCTCGCGCATCGAACGCGCCCGCCGCACATGGCTTTCAACGGCTCGCTTGGCGCGTGCCGGTTCCTTCCTTGGATCGATACCCAGAATCTCCAGTGCGACCTCTTCTTCCGATGCTCCAGGGTACAACTGCTGACGACCAGCGCTACAAGGATCCTCTTCGCTGGTCGGAAAACGAGTCTGGCTGCAATAAGGCTCTCAACTCGTTGCAAGATATCGAAGGGTCGCGAGATCTTTGCCGTTCCCAAACAGTTTCGACAGCCGTTATTTCGGTCCCATCGACTACCGCCGATACCGCGGCGGTCAGCGTGTCCGCTCCCCAATTGAAGGGGGCCTTACACTGCCGGGCGCGAACAATGACCGGATCGTGCTCTTGGAAGCGCTGCTGCAGATACCGTGACGTCCACGCCTTGGGATAGGTAGAGATAAGTGTCGGCTCGATCTTCGAGCGAGGCGCGATGTTTATGTAAGCGAAGCTATGCAGCCCCAACGCCTGTGAAGCGTGCGACATGGCCTCGCATAGTGCTGAGTGGCTTTGCCCTTCCAGAATTTGGTCGATGAACTCTGAGAAGACCCTGGCGTGGTCACGCCGTGAGATCTTGTGTCAGACCTTCTGAAAGCGGCGGACCCGGTCCATCCTCTTGGAGACAATGCCGCGTGGCTATCATCGAGCTAGGAATGCCGATCCGAGCCGCTCCTCGCCTCTGCAGGCATCGTCCTATGAAAGGCGCCTGGTTTGGTCGGCGCTCGTGCTTCCGCATCCGGCGGAGGTGCCGCGCGCTTCGGCGCAAAGGCTGTCGAGCCAAGCACGCTGCGCCTTCGTCCAATCGAGATCGGCGATCTGATACCCACTGATGCGCATCTGCGCCTGTACGGTCCACCAATTGCTGCACCTGCCGGAACGCGCGAGGCGAACGGCCTGACACATTGCCCGGTATTGTTGGTCGTTCATTTCGGAGCCACCCATCTGAACGGCCATCCCGGTGCCGGACGGCGGTCTGCATGACTTGTGCTGACACTCAATCCGGTGGCGGCAACGCACCGGGGCGGACATCTTACAGATGCTTGCCGCCATCGATCACAATCCGCGAACCGGCGCTGGCTCTGAGATGCGTGACGCAGGCAATGATCGCCGATGCAGCATCCTCCGGCTCGGCGTGCCCGCATA
>Ga0209382_10008537_pt1 | contig 12913 bp, 7 predicted proteins | sample SoiMetdeltSBSDD5_FD_187599 | JGI IMG/M metagenome (GOLD analysis project Ga0209382, IMG submission 187599) | Bulk soil microbial communities from a Populus tree surrounding site in Tennessee, USA - Soil MetaG P. deltoides SBSDD5 (SPAdes) (version 2) | ecosystem: Environmental > Terrestrial >... | reverse complement strand
TACCATCGGGCGCTGGTGTCTCCCATGCGGCCGCCCACACCGTCGCCCGCGCTCGATCGCCTCGACTCGACCTCCCGCAGCCTGCTCGCACGCGCGCGCCATGGCGACTCGAATGCGTTGAGCGAGCTCGTGCGCCGTCATCTTCCGGGCCTGCGGCGATGGGCGCATGGCCGCCTGCCCCGGTGGGCACGGTCGATCGCCGATACCACCGATTTGGTGCACGACGCCTGGCTGCGGACGATCGGTCGCATCGATGCGCTCGAACCGCGCGGACAGCATGCGCTGGCGGCGTACCTGCGTGAGGCGGTTCGCAACCGCATCCGCGACGAGCACCGCCGCATTGCCAGACGAGGGACGGCCCAGATGCTTCCCGAAACGCTCGCCGACGCCGCGCCGTCGCCGCACGAGCGAGCGGTTTACGCGCAGCTCGAGGCACGCTACCGCGCCGCGCTCGACGATCTCAGCCCCTCAGATCGCGAGCTCATCGTCGCGCACGTCGAGCTCGACTACACGCACGAGCAGCTCGCGTGCATGACCGGTCGATCACGCAATGCCGCCAGAGTGGCCCTTCAGCGCGCGGTCGGACGACTCGCGGACCGGATGCGCGAAGGCTGACGCCCCGCGTCTGCTCGGCGACGTCACCGACGCCTTCGTCGACCGCCGGCCGATCGACTGGGGCGCATTGCTCGCGCGCGTTCATGCTTCGCGCGACCGCGCACTGTTCGAGAACCTCTGTCTGCTCGATCGCCTCCGCCGCGCCGCCCGGTCGCCGGGCGCCGACGCCGATCCGCCCCCGCCGCTCGCCGTTCGGCTGCTGATTGTCCTGGCCTTCGTCCAAACCGGCCTCGCCCTCGGGATCGCCGGCGTCGCGTTCGTGAATGAAGATGGCGTGCTGCGGGCACCGCAGGTTGTGCTCGCGGCTGCGTTCGCCGCCGCCACGGCGATGCTCCGCGCCGCATCCCGCGATCCGCGTGGAGTACTGCTCGCCGCTGTCATGGCAACCGCCGCGGGCGCGTTCGCCCGGGCAGCATCCACGCCGCTGCCGGAGACCTACCCGACCGTGCTGGCCTACGCCCTGCGCGGGCTGTATCCCGAGGCGCTGATGCCGGCCTGCCTGTGGCAACTGGCGCGGGACTTCCCCCGCGTGAGGCGCTTCACCGCATTCGACGTCCTCGCCAGACGAATCGCGCGCGTCACGTGGACGGCCGGGGCGATTGTTTTCGCACTCAACCTGGCGGCTGCCTACCGCATCGTCGACCCCGCGGTCATTGCCTATCTGGTGCGCAACGATTCAAGCAACGGCTTCTGGTATCTGTTCTGCCTGATAGCGGGGCCGGCGGTCGCCGCGATCGCGCTCCGCGCACGCCGTGCCGGACCCGAGGAGCGGCAGAAGGTGAGGCGGTTCGCCGTGGCGTTCGCGGCGGGCACGGCGCCGTTCCTCGTGTCCGCCCTGATGCGGCTGACGCTCCCCGGCTTCGATCGATGGTTGAGCACCGCCGGACCAGACGAGCGCGGTTGGCTGGATCGCCTCATCATCGCATCGCTGGTGGCAACGCCGGTCCTGGGAACGGCGGCGCTCATCGTCGATCGCCCGTTCGAGCTCCGCGCGATCTCGCCCGCCAACTTCGTCCGCGGCGCTTTGATTGCGGCGATGGCGGCCCCTTTCGCCGGCATATTCGCGACGATCTATGGGCTTCGCCACCTGACGATTGCGGAGGTCTTCGCCGGACCTCGTGGATGGGTGCTGTTGGGCTGCGCCGCGACCGGCGGCGTGCTGCTCCTGATCCGCGCGCGGTTGTTCGGCGCGCTGGACCGGCGCGGTTTCCGCAGTCCCGATCACCAGCAGCGGCTCGCCGGCGCACTCGAGCGCCTGCGCACCGCGCGGGGACTACGCGAAATCGGCGGCGTGCTGCTCCTGATCCGCGCGCGGTTGTTCGGCGCGCTGGACCGGCGCGGTTTCCGCAGTCCCGATCACCAGCAGCGGCTCGCCGGCGCACTCGAGCGCCTGCGCACCGCGCGGGGACCACGCGAAATCGGCGTCGTGCTCGCACGGGAACTGCGGCGTGGCGTGGGCGCGGCGACGGTCCGCGTCCTCGTTCCCGCCGCGGGCGGCGGCTTCGTCGATCCGGCGATGGAGATCTCGCCACTGGGAGCCGCCACGCTGATCGTCGCGCTGCTCCGCGACGCGACTCAACTCCTCGACGTGTCAGGCGATCGCCGGTTGCGAACGCTCCTTCCGCGCCTTGACCGCGAATGGCTGGCCGCGAATGACGTCGAGCTGGCCGCTGCGCTCAAACACGCGGACGGGACGATCGCCGCGATCGTCGTCCTGGGCGCCAAGGCAGGACAGGCACGTTTCACTCGCCGGGATCGCTGGCTGGTGACGTCGTTGACGACCGGGGCGGCGGCGGCCTGGGACGTCGAAGACGTACGTGGGACGCGCGAAAGCGAGGCCGGCTTCGAGTGCCCGCGATGCGGCCGGGTGGCGGCGTCGAGGCCGGTGCCGTGCGGTTGCACCGACGAACCGGTCCTCGCGGCGCTTCCCCGGCACCTTGGCGGCAAGTTCATTGTCGAGCGCCGGATCGGTGCGGGAGGCATGGGGGTGGTCTACCTCGCCCGGGATACGGCGCTCGATCGGGAGGTCGCTCTGAAGACATTGCCGAGCCTGCGCGAGCGCTCGGTGGCGCGCCTGCGCGACGAGGCGCGGCTGATGGCAGGGTTGAACCATGAATCGCTGGCCACGCTGTTCGGCCTGGAACTGTGGCGCCGGACGCCCGTGCTCGTCGTCGAGTACCTTCCCGGAGGGACCCTCGAGCTGAAGTTGGCGGCGGCCACCTGGGCGATCGCGGACACGCTCGCGCTTGGCATCAGCCTCGCCCGCGCGCTGGCGTACATGCACGCCAAGGGGGTGCTGCACCGCGATTTGAAGCCCAGCAACATCGGGTTCTCCGCTGCGGGCCTGCCCAAGTTGCTCGACTTCGGCCTTGGCGGCCTCGCGGGGCCGGCGCACGGCGGCACACCCGCCTACATGCCGCCTGAAGCCTTTGACGGTGCGCTTCCCTCCCCCGCCTTCGATCTGTGGGCGCTGGCCGTCGTCCTCTTGGAGACCACTTGCGGGAGAGCGCGCGATCGCTGTCCAATCGCACTCCGGCCGTTCTTCGCGCGCGCGCTCGCACAGAACCCCCGGGAACGCTTTCAGACGGCGGGCGACGTCCTGTCAGCGCTCGAAGATCTTCAAAAGACGGGTGCGCTCGACGTTACCCACACCTTCCCGTCCTGACGGATCCGGACGATGGCGCCGTCGAAGCCCGTGGCGCTGATCTCGTAGAGGGAACCCGCCACCTCCATCGAAGGGCGGAAGTCCAGGCCGTCCACGCGCACGTTCGCCACGGCGAGCGACGCGAGATCCGGCGCGTACTTTCCCTGAGCGGCGCGGAAACGGCGCTGCCGGTAGTACAAGCGGCGCAGCGCCCACTTCACGCGCTCGTTCTTGTTCTCCACGAACGCGGTGGCGCGCGCTCCGGCGGGCGCCTCCGAAAACTGCACGAACCCCCAGCGCTCGGGCATGTGCATGTTGATTGCCCCCTGCGGGCTCCACACCCAGTTGTCCTCGGGGAACGGCTTCGCGGTCTTTGGATCGACCCGTTTCGAGTAGGCCCCCTTCGCGGCATCCGTCTGCCACTGCACGCGCGAGAAATTGACCCGCCACTGATCGCCAGGGCGCGGCAGCGCTCGATTGGGGGCGGCTTCACGCAGGATTTTCCAGGGCATCGCCATCTCGACCGACCACCCCTCGTCGCGATCGCCTGGTCGGTTGACCGTGCCGCGCACGTTCACGGCGGAACGCAGGCCGGCGATGTCCCACCCGTGAATCGCGGGACCGCCGTCCCTGTACGGCTGGACCAGCATGAGGTCCCACACGGTCCCCAGCGCGTTCACCTCGAGCTCGAAGTAGTTGTGGGTGTCACCGTCCGGATCGATGAACACCTCGAAGTCGTTGTCCTGAAAGATGACGGAGTCCCGCTCGGTCAACGTGCCCCAGACGTCCGGCTCTTCCAGATCCGCGGCGACGTAGAAGAAGTCGTCGTCCCAGAGCATCTTCGCGCGCGTCGCCAGGGGCAGCTGACGCGTGCCGTCGATGTCGATGAAGAGATCGGACCAGGGCGCGGCGCGCCACGCCGGCTCGTCCAGCTTGCCGTCGACGGTCAGCGGCGACGGCGTGCGGTAGCAGACGTACTGCCGCGGCGAAAACGGCAGCGCCTCGAAGTCAGGCTGCGGGCGCGATTGAGCAGCAAGCCCGGCGGCAGCGACGCACGCCAGCGCGGCGACGCGCGGCGTGGCCACTACAGCCCGCTGCGCCCTTTGAGCGTCGTGACGAGCGCGCGGAGCCGCACCGCGTCGCGACCGGTGGCGGCTCCGGCATCGCGTTCGAGCTCGGCGACCAGCGCCTCGAGCTGGGCGGTTGCCTGCTTGTCGCGGCCGGACCGCTTGTCCGCGCGATCGAGCGCCGCCTTCACCGCTGCGGCGCGCTCCGGCTGAATCGCCTGGGAGCGCGTGAGCTGATCGAGGTACGCGCGGGCAACCACCGGCGTTGCCGGCCAGGTGACGCGCGGCTGCTGCTGCGCGTTGAACTCGCTCATGCGCACCTGAGTTGCAGCATCGATCTCGTTCTGCGACAGGTGCTCGCTCGGCGTCAGCTTGAAGATGTCGACGCCGCGCGCGATTTCCGTCCCGTAGATGTAGCCGTTGTACCAATACGTCGACCAGTAGCCGCCGGTGACGAGCTGCTTGGCATCGATCGGGCCGCGATCGAAGAACGCGATCTCAACCGGCTTGGTCGAGTCCGTGAAATCGAACACGGACACGCCCCCCTGGTACCACGCCTGGGCCATGATGTCGCGCCCGGGAACCGGAATGATCGAGCCGTTGTGCGCGACGCAGTTCTCCTGATCCGTCTGCGGCGCCGGCATCTTGTAGTACCCCCCGAAGCGGAGCTTGCGATCGACGATGTCGAAGATCGCGTCGGCGCCCCAGGTGAGCTGGTCGGTCGAACGGCAGCGCGGGCGCGTCCCGCCGCCCCATTCGTCGGTGTAGATGACTTTCGTCCCGTCGTTATTGAACGTCGCCGAATGCCAGTAGGCAAAGTTCTTGTCGACCACGTGATCCAGCCTGACCGGGTTCACCGGATCCGAGATGTCGAGCAGGATGCCGTTGCCGGAACACGCTCCGGCCGCCAGGCCGACCTCGGGGAACACCGTGATGTCGTGGCACTGGTTCGTCACGCGCGACGTCTGCGAGCCGGGTCCGTGGCTGCCCCCTTGCCAGAGGCCTGAGATCGCACCGGTCGACGGATCCGCGAAGATGCGCGGCCGATTGACGATGCGCGCCTTCTCGGGCGCGGCGATTGGAATCTGAATGACGTCGATGCTGAAGAGCGCCGTGTTCGGATCTTCTTTCGGATCCTTGCCGGAGCAGCCCGCCAGCTCCTCGGCCGATCGAACGGCGCCGGTGCCGGAGCCATAGACGTACAGGTTGGCCTTGTCGTCGGGGTCGACGAGGAGCGTGTGCGTATGCGATCCGCGGCAGGTCTGAACGGCGGCGATCTGCTTCGGCTTGCGCACGTCGCTGATGTCGAAGATGCGGACGCCGCGGAACCGCTCGCCGCTCACCGGCTCCTGAACCCCCTGCACGCCGCAGTCGATGCGGCCGCGCGTCTGCTCGACCGACATGATGAGCAGATTGCCGTGGACCGACACGTCGCCCTGCCCGCCCGGGCACACGACCGACGCCACCAGCCGCGGCTTACGCCCGTCCTCGACGTCGTAGGTGTTGAACCCGTGGAAGTTGCCGGTGAAGAGATGCACTCCCTTGAACGCCAGGTCGGAGTTGGCGAAGTTCAGGCTGCTCCGCTGCGGCCGCGGCGTCCCCGGCGGCGGCGTTTCGGGAGCGTCAGGGTCCGGCTCGGGCCGGCTGGTATCGCGCTGCCGTTCCGGCGGCGTCGGCTCTCCCGCCGGCGCCTTCGGATCGAAGAATCCCTCGGGCTTCGGCATCGTCGCGACCAGCTCCAGGTTCCTGGCTGCCACGCCGGCATCGCGCAGCCCGGGCTTCAATCCGACTCTCGGATCGGATGATGCCGGCGGCGCGGGGCGTTCCTGCGCGCCTCCCAGGACAGACGCGGCGAGCAACGCGGCGGCGACACACGGAACCCTGGCTGCGGATCTCATTTCTGAAGCTCCTTGAGCATGGCGCCCATTCGATCGATTTCCATGCGCTGGTCGGCGTCCACGTCAGACGCGAACGCGAAGATGTCGGCTTCCTGGCCGGCGCCCGGTTTTGAGAAAAGCTCCTTCACCATGACGAGCGCGCCATCGTGATGCTTGATCATGAACTCGAGGAAAGCGCGGTCGAACTCCGGGCCTTTCAGGCTCGCGAGGCGCGCCATCTCGTCCGGCGTCAACATGCCGGGCATCAACGTGGCGCCGTGCGCGTGATGCGCGTGCTCATCCGGCGCTGGCTCGCCGCGGCGCTTCAGCCAGTCCTGCATCATCTTGATCTCGTCGGCCTGCGAGACCTCGATGCGAAGAGCGAGCTTGCGCATCCCGTCGTTGCTGGTCCTCGTCTTGAGCAGTTCGGTCATCTCCAGCGCCTGTGCGTGGTGGCCGATCATCCCCTGCATGAACCGCACGTCCTCGGGGGTGTGCTGCACGCGTGAGAGGTCGACCGCTTTCTCGGCCGAGATGACCCGGCTCGACTCGCCGGGCGCCCCGGGCTGCACGAGGGGCGGCGCCTCCGCGACGCCGGCGGTGCGGCACGAAATACCGGTGATCGCGGCCATGGCCATCAGCACGGTGGCGGCCGGTGGGGGAACCCGAAAGCTCAAGCCTATAAGGATACATCCGACCCCGCGTCCATCGGCCGCAGGGCAGTTTGTACGGTTCGCCCGCGTGGAGCGTTGAAAGAGGTCAGAGCCCGAAGATCCATGTGGAGACTCCATGGCAGACCGATCGGCGGGGCTGCTGCTCGTGCCCGTGGTGGCGCTGATTGCGCTGGCCATGCCCGGACTGACCGGCGGGCGGCCGGCCGAACGGCAGGCAGCGAGCGCCGCCGGCACTGAGCCGCCTTCAGCCGAACCCGCGGAAGGGGTATCCCGGCCCCGAACGGCCGCCGATCTGCGCCGCGACTACTGGTCCGTCCAGCCGCAAACTGCGCCCCCGCCGGCAAACCCCGCGCAGGAAGGGCCTCTGCCGTCGACTCCCTGCATCATTGCCACGCTCCCGGATCCGCGCGATGCGGCCAACCTGAACTACATGTTCGACCGCTATCTCGACGCCATCCAGCGCGCGATGGAAGCGGCCGGCTTCGTGCTCGATCGGTTCGACATGCCGTGGCTCGACAGCGACGAAAAGATGCGCTTCCGCGTCGAGCCGGGGCGGCTGCTGTTTCGCGGCGGCATCTCGACCGGGCGGCCGGTGCCGCCGACCGCGCTGGTATGGATCATCGGTGAGACGCCGACCGGCGGCATCCACAAGCCGGCGTTCGCGCTGGCGGTGAGCGAGCTCACGGCGAATTGTGCCGACGGAGCCACCGCGCCGATCCCGGTTCTCGGCCCATCCTTTTCGGGATCGCAATCGTCCCTTAGGACGATTCTGCAGGCGCACGGCGGACGGACATTCCGCATCGTCGCGGGCAGCGCGACCGCGGTGAACAGTGAAGCGCTGACCGTCGGCACCGGGTCCACATTTCAGACGACGATCGCCCGAGATGACGGGGCGCAGGAACTGTTCCGCGGCATCGTCGACGCAAATGAGCGGCGCCGGCCGCTCAAGTTCCTGCGTTCGCTGGCAACCCGGCTGTTTCGAGGGACTGCCAGCACCGACACGAGAGTGGCGCTGCTCGTCGAGGGGAACACCTCTTTCGGCAACGTCACCGGGCGCGCCGTCCACCCCCGCGTTACGGTGGTTCGTCTCCCTTTCCCGCTGCACATCTCGCGGCTGCGTGAATCCGCGCAGGGCAGGGAACCGGCGGATCTCGGCGCGTTCGATCTGTCGCTGCGCCGGCACGGCCTGACGAAGCTGGATCTGCGCCAGAAGGCGAACGCCAGAACGGTGATCCCGCTGACGTCGCACGTCGAAACCTCGTCGCTCGAGACCGTGCTGGCGACGCTGCTCGAAACGCTGGACGAGGAAGACCTGCGGTACGTCGGCGTCGTCGCCACCGACGTCCAGGATCTGATCTTCCTGAGCCAGCAGATCAAGCATCACCTGCCGAACAGCCAGCTGTTCCTGTTCACCGGCGACCTGCTGTTCCTGCATCCCGACGTCAACCTGGATCTCCGCGGTGCGCAGATCATCAGCCCCTATCCGCTGTTCCCGCGAAACCAGGAGTGGACGCGGCGTCAGGACGCCGCGCGCCTCCTGTTCCCCAGCCACACGGCGCAAGGCGTCTACAATGCGGCGCTCGTGTTGCTCGGCTTGCCGGACGCCATGCAGGAGTACGGATATCCGCTGCGGGCGGGGAAGACGCTGCCGCTGTGGCAGTCGGTGGTGGGAGCGGACAACATCTGGCCCGTGCGCTTGTACGACCGGCCGCGCGACGGCGATCTGTTCGTACGTGCCGAGACCATGCAGCCGCGTTTCCGCGTGTCGACGCCGAACCACCCGTGGCTGGCGGTCATGGCGCTGGCGTTGGGCGGCGTTCCGGCGCTGTTCGTCATCGCCAACCTGCGCAACGGCGCAAACGGCAGGCTGCGCAAGTGCCGAACCGGCACGCTCGCGGAGCTGTTCAGCGACGAGGTCTTCGAGGTGCAGCACCGCACCCGGCGGCTGCACCTGTTCCATTGCTGGACCGGCCTCACCACCGCCTACGTCGTCGTCGCGGGGATTCTGCTGCTGCCATGGGCGGTGGCGATCACCGATCCGTCGATCGAGTGGACGCGTGCCGAGGGCTACCGCGTCCTCGAGCTGGCGCTGCTCGCGGGCATGGTGTTGATGCTCGGTGTGCTCGTGATGCTCACCTGGCGCGTCCTGATCGACCGCAATGCCGCGCGCGCCCCGATCCTTCGCGCCGCACCGCTGGCGCCGGTGCTGCTGGCGGCAGGGTTGACCGCGGTCTGGTTGTGGAGCGGAGAAAACACCGGCGCCGCTGCCGTTCTCTTGTATCTTCGCAGCACCGAGCTGGACAGCGGCGTGTCGCCGCTCGTACCGATTCTGCTGCTCTGCGCGGCGGGGATCATCTGGAGCGTCTGTTCGCTGCGGCGGCTGCGACGGCTCGAGGGTCCCAATCAGTATCCCGCGCGCGGGACGTCCACTTGCGCGCCGGCGTCATTCCTTGGCTTCGAGGGACGTTCGTTCGAAGGCATCGTCGCGCTCGAGGAACGGGTGCGGCGAGCCGTCGGCCGGCGATCGACCGAGCTGCCCAAGGCGGTGTTCTGGGGCATCGTCGGCGCCACGGCGCTGGCCGGCGCCGGCCTGTTCGAACGCCGTGGGGTGCCGAGCGCCGAGGGCAGCACGTTCGACACGCTGTTCGCCATCGGCTTCATGGTGATCACGATCGCGATTGCGCTGTCGTTCGTGCGCTTTCTCATCGTCTGGCGCAGCCTGCTGCACCTGTTGCGCCGGCTCGCCTGGCATCCGACGATCAAGGCCTACGATCGGCTGGCCACGAGGATCCCGGGCAAGCCAAAGATCAATTTGACCGCGCAATCGCAGATCTTCACGGCGCTCGAGTTCTCCGTCGATCGGGCGGGCGAGATGGTCGCCAGAGCGAGAGAGCTCACCGAACAGAAAGCGGCCACGCCGTCGCCGCTCGCCCAGCTGACGCGGCTGCTGTCGCCGCCGCCGGCGGCATCCCCCCAATTCACCAGCGACATTCGCAAGCAGCTGCCGGTCCTCGAAGAGAACGTCCGGCTGGCCCAGGAAGCGCTGCACTGCGCCTTCGACGCCGCGGCAGCCGGCGACTGGCGGCAGAAGATCAAGGCGCGGACGGTTGCGGAGCAGCACCTCTCCTGCCTCGCGACCACGGTGACCGCGCTGGTGCTGCCCGGCTGGCGGCTGCCCGCGGACTACTGGGTGAGGGCCGGCTCCGAAAAGCCGGACGAGGTCGCATGGTTCGAGCTGGCCGAAGATTTCCTGACCAGCCGGGTGGCCGCGTTCCTCAGCCACATCGTCCCGCAGCTTCAGAATCTGGTCGTGTGCGTGACGAGCGGCCTCATCCTGCTGCTGCTCGCCGTGACCACCTACCCGTTTCAGCCGCGCCAGCTGCTGCTGATGTTCACGACCACGATCATCGTCATCGCGGTTGGCACGACGCTCGTCGTCTTCGTCCAGATGGAGCGCGAAACCATCCTCAGCGCGCTCTCGGAAACGGTTCCGGGTCAAGTCTCCTGGAGCCGCGATTTCGTGTCGCGGATACTCGTCTACGTACTTCTCCCGCTGCTCGGCGTCCTCAGCGCCCAGTTTCCGGAAGCGACGCACCAGCTCTTTGCCTGGACGCGATCGATCTTCGGCCCGCACTGAAGCCCGGCGCCGGTGCTGCGCCTATACTGCAAGGAGATGATCGTCAACTCGCATGCGCATTTCGATCACGCCGGCGGAATCGCGGCGCTGCAGCGCGCCAGCGGCGCGATCGTCGCCGCGAGCGAGGCCGGGGCTCGCGCCATCCTCCAGGGCATGCCGACGACGGAAGGCGTCTCGCTGACGTGCAATCGATCGACCCCGTACACGAGACGGTAAACGCCGTCTACTTGTCCGATTCGCGGCGGGTGCTGGCGACGCTGATTCGCCTGCTGGGAGACTTCGACGCCGCCGAAGAGGCGCTGCACGATGCCTTCCGCGCCGCGCTGGAACAGTGGCCGCGCGATGGCGTCCCCACGAACCCGCGCGCGTGGCTGGTCTCGGCGGGACGGTTCAAGGCGATCGACGCGATGCGCCGCCGGGCGAGATTCGACCCGCTGGACGAAACCCGCGCGGAAGCCGACCTCGGAATCGTCGACCCGGTCGCCGCGGTTGACCCCGAGAGCGTCGAAGACGATCAGCTGCGCCTGATCTTCACCTGCTGCCATCCGGCGCTCGCCCCGGATGCGCAGGTGGCCCTCACGCTGCGCGAGGTGTGCGGCCTGAAGACCGAAGAGATCGCACAGGCCTTCCTCACGCCCGCTCCTACCCTCGCACAGCGCATCGTCCGCGCCAAAGCCAAGATTCGGGATGCGAAGATCCCGTACCAGGTACCGTCACCGGCCGAGCTGCCCGAACGGCTCGACGCCGTGCTGCGAGTCATCTACCTGGTGTTCAACGAAGGATACGCAGCGACGGCCGGCGCATCGTTGACCCGGCACGACCTTTCAGCGGAGGCGATCCGTCTCGGGCGGTTGCTCGTCGATCTGCTGCCGGAACCGGAAGCGATTGGACTGCTCGCGCTGATGCTGCTGCACGAGTCGCGGCGCACGGCGCGCTCGTCGCCGTCGGGTGAGCTGATCCTGCTCGACGATCAGGATCGCTCGCTCTGGGACCGGCCGCTGATCGCCGAGGGCACGCAGCTCGTCGAGCGTGCCCTGGCATCGCGACGGGTTGGACCGTACGCGATCCAGGCAGCCATTGCCGCCGTCCACGCCGGCGCCCCCCATCCCGCGGCGACGGACTGGTCAGAAATCGTCGGACTCTACGATCTGTTGTTGAGGGCGGACGCGTCGCCGGTCGTCGAGCTCAATCGCGCGGTCGCGGTCGCCATGCGGGACGGTCCTTCAGCCGGACTCACCCTCGTCGACGCGATCCTCGACCGCGGCGATTTGCAGGAATATCGCCTGGCGCACGCCACCCGCGCCGACTTCTGCCGCCGGCTGGGGAGAACCGCTGATGCACGCGCCTCCTACGTCAGGGCACTGGCTCTTACGAAACTGGAGCCGGAGCGGCGGTTCCTGGAACGCCGGATCGCCGAGCTCGGCGGCTGAAAGGGTGTCGATTGCCCGCTCGCCCGAACGACTAGTTCGCAGGGAGATCCTCTGTCACCCACTTCTGGAGACCTATGAAGTATCTGTGCCTGGTTTACCTGGAGGAGCAGAAACTGCACGCCGTGCCCGACACGGAGTGCGCCGCGTGCGGGGCGGGGCTGAGGAACAGCGGCCTCCTGGTCGCCGCGGAAGCGCTGCAGCCGGTCGCGACGGCGACGACGGTGCGGGTCCGAAACGGCAGGATGGCGATCACCGACGGCCCCTTCGCGGAGACGAAGGAGCAGTTGGCCGGTTTCTACCTGATCGAAGCACGGGACCTGAACGACGCCATTCAGGTGGCGGCGAAGATCCCACCGGCACGGGAAGGCAGCATCGAGGTGCGGCCGATCCGCGAGCTGAACGTACCGTAAGGCTGGGAACCGGGCGCGTCAGGAATCGAGCGCTTTTCTGCCGGCGGCGATCACCTTCAGGATGGCGTCGACGTCGAACACGCTCCCGCCCCACGGGCCTCCGCTGACGCCCTGCAACGCGGCCCACAAACGGGTGTCGTCGGGCAGCATCGGATCCGCGGCGAGATCCGGGCGCGACGGCCGGCGGTCGAGGATCCGCGATCCTTCTTCGGCGCCGACCACGACACCGTTTTCGCCAACGAAATCCACCGAACCGTGCAGATTCACGCGGTCGACGACGATCTCGATCAGATCGCCGTCCCGGAGCTTCCCGATCGGACCGCCGGCCAACGCCTCGGGAGACACGTGGCCGATGCAGGCGCCGGTCGAGACGCCGCTGAACCGCGCGTCGGTGAGCAGCGCCACGTGCTTGCCGAACTCGAGGTACTTGAGCGCCGAGGTCAGTTGATACGTCTCTTCCATCCCCGAGCCCATGGGTCCCCGGCAGATCAGGACCAGCGCATCGCCGGAGCGGATATCTCCCCGTTTGATCGCCGCGATCGCCGACGGTTCGGTCAGG
>Ga0209382_10008536_pt1 | contig 12913 bp, 12 predicted proteins | sample SoiMetdeltSBSDD5_FD_187599 | JGI IMG/M metagenome (GOLD analysis project Ga0209382, IMG submission 187599) | Bulk soil microbial communities from a Populus tree surrounding site in Tennessee, USA - Soil MetaG P. deltoides SBSDD5 (SPAdes) (version 2) | ecosystem: Environmental > Terrestrial >... | reverse complement strand
GAAGCCGCAGTTCGAGGTGGGGCGGGAGCAGGTGGGAAAGGGCGGCGTCGTGCGAGACGACGCCCTCCGCGACGACGCCGTCCAGCAAGTCGCAGCCTGCGCGCAGGAGCTCGGCTGGCGGGTCGCGGGCCGCGCGGACAGCCGGCTCGCCGGCCCCAAGGGGAACCGCGAGATCTTCCTCCATCTCCTTCCTGGCGCGGTCGATCCAGCAAGCGCCCCGCGCGGTTGACGGGTCGAGGTCGCGATCTACTCTCCGGCAATCCAGTACCCAGGAGTACAGTATGTCCCTGCTCGAAGTGACCGCCCCCGCCGCGCAGCGCATCGGCGAGCTGCTCGACAAGGAAGGCAAGCGCGCCACGCACGGCCTGCGCCTCAAGGTGGTGGGCGGCGGCTGCTCGGGGCTCCGCTACGAGCTGGCCTTCGACGACCGGATCGGCGAGCGCGATCACCAGCTCGAGATCGGCGGCGTGCGCGTCATCGTCGACGAGAAGAGCGCGCTGTATCTCGCCGGCACCACGCTCGACTTCGTGGACACGCTCCAGGAGTCGGGCTTCAAGATGCAGAACCCGAACGCGACGTCGACCTGCGGCTGCGGAGAGTCCTTCAACGCCTAACGGGCCGGGGCCTCCGATGAAACGGCCCATCTATCTCGACCACCACGCCACGACCCCGACGGATCCGCGCGTGGTCGAGGCGATGGCGCCGTGCTGGACCACCGAGTTCGGCAATGCGTCCAGCGCGACGCACGCATACGGCTGGCGCGCGGAGGCGCTGCTCGAGGACGCGCGCGAGCGCCTCGCGCACGCGATCGGCGCGCGCGAGCCGCGCGAGATCGTCTTCACCAGCGGCACCACCGAGAGCGACAACCTGGCCATCGCGGGCGTGCTGCGCGCAGCGATGCCCGCGCGCGACCACGTCGTCACCACGGCGATCGAGCACCCCGCGGTGCTCGACACCTGCCGCGCGCTTGCGCGCGAGGGCGTGCGGGTGACGGAGCTGCCCGTCGATTCCGACGGCCTCGTCGACCCGGCGGAGGTCGCAGCCGCGATCACGCCGCGTACCGCGTTGGTGTCGGTGATGGCGGCCAACAGCGAGATCGGGGTGCTCGAGCCGCTCGAGGAGATCGGCGCCGTCTGCCGCGAACGCGGCGTGCCCTTCCACACGGACGCGGCGCAGGCCGTCGGCAAGGTGCCCGTGGACGTCGAGCGCATGGGCCTCGACCTGCTCTCGATGTGCGCGCACAAGTGCTACGGGCCGAAGGGGATCGGCGCGCTGTATCTGCGGGAGCGCCGGCCGCGCATCGCGCTTGCGCCGCTGCTCCACGGCGGCGGACACGAGCGGGGGCTGCGCTCCGGCACCGTGCCGGTGGCGCTCTGCGTGGGCTTCGCCAAGGCCGTCGAGCTCTGCCAGGGCGAGATGAAGGCCGAGGCGGAGCGGCTCGCTGCGCTGCGCGACCGGCTGTGGGAGCGCCTCCACGAGCTCGGCGCGCGCCGCAACGGTCACGCGACGCGGCGTCTGCCCGCGAATCTCAACGTCACCCTGCCGGGTGCGCCCGCGGACGCGCTGCTCGTGGCGCTCCGCGATGTCGCGCTCTCGACCGGCTCGGCGTGCGCCTCGGGACGCGGCGAGCCGAGCCACGTGCTGCGCGCACTCGGCCTCGACGCCGCGCAGGCGCGCGAGTCGGTGCGCTTCGGCCTCGGTCGCGGCACGACGGCCGAGGAGATCGAGATCGTCGCGGGGCGCGTCGGTGAAGAGGTGGCCGCACTGCGCCAGGCGCGTCGGTCGGGCTCGGCCTGAACGCGCGCTACTCTCCCGGCCTTCTGAAGAACCGGCGAGGCCGCGCGAGGATCATGGCGAAGCAGACCGCGACGAACATCACCTGGCACGCCGGCACCGTCAGCCGCGGCGAGCGGGAGAAGATGCTGGGGCAGCGCGGCGCAGTGGTGTGGCTGACGGGGCTCTCGGGCTCGGGCAAGTCCACCGTCGCGGTCGCCGCCGAGCGTGCCCTCGTCGACCGCGGTCACGCTGCCTACGTGCTCGACGGCGACAACATCCGACACGGCTTGAACAAGAACCTCGGATTCTCTCCCGAGGACCGCACCGAGAACATCCGCCGCATCGGCGAGGTCGCGAAGCTGATGAGCGACGCGGGCCTGATCGTCTTCACCTCCTTCATCTCGCCCTACCGCTCGGATCGCGACGCCGTGCGCGCGCTGCTCAAGGAAGGCGAGTTCATCGAGGTGTACGTGTCTGCCTCGCTCGATACCTGTGAAGGACGGGACGTGAAGGGCCTCTACAAGAAGGCCCGCGCCGGACAGATTCCGGAGTTCACGGGCATCTCCGCCCCCTACGAGGCGCCGGAGCGGCCCGAGCTCGTGGTTCATACGGATCGCCAGACGGTCGAAGAGAGCGTGGCCCAGGTGGTGGGCTACCTGGAAGCGAAGGGATACCTCTCGCCTGCGTCGGGCGCGTAGGCGTCCGTCGAACCCGGCTGCGAGGCATCGATCGGGGAATGACGGCAGTGGCGTGCCGAACCAGCACACCGGGCCTTGCGTGCGCGCTTCGCGCGGCGCTGCTCACACTCGCCGTGCTGGGAATCGGATGCGCGACGACGTCGGGCTCCGATGGCGAGGGCGAAGACGCGCCGGATCTCGGCGTCGAGATCCGACCCGATGCGCCGCCCGAGTACGACGTCCTCGTCGCCCAGCAGCACGCCAGCGAGGGGCGCGCCCCGGAAGCGCTCGCCGCGCTCGAGCGGGCCGTCGCGAAGGATGACAGCTCCGCCTACCTGCAACGCGTGCTCGCGGATTCGCTCGCGCGCTCGAGCCGCCTCGACGAGGCGCTCGTGCATGCGCGTCGCGCCTACGAGCTGGATCCGTCGAACCAGGACGGCCGACATCTGCTGGTGCAGCTGCTGCGCATCCAGCGCGACGTCCCGGCGATCGAGGCGCTGCTGCTCGACGAGAACGGCGTCCCGCGCGACACCAACGCGGCGTACTCGCTCCACGAGGTCTACATCGAGGCGGGCCGCGGCGAAGACGCGCTCGTGATGGCCGAGTGGCTGCTGAAGCACGAGGACGAGCCGCTGCGCGCGCACATCGCGCGCGCCAACGCCTTCCAGCGCCTCGGCAAGCCCGAGCAGGCGGAGGGGGCACTGCGCGACGCGATCGCGCTGCGTCCCGACGACCTGCGCCTGTACGGCGCGCTGGCGCGCTCGATGCGCGAGCGCGGCAACCGCGACGGCGAGATCGCGCTCTACCGCGAGATCCTCGACAAGCAGCCCGACGACCACGCGACCCTGCTCGCGCTCGCCGAGGCGCAGATGGCCGACGACGACCTGGAGGGCGCGATCACCACGCTCGAGCGGGTCGAGCAGCGGTTCCCAGGTGACGAGCGCGTGTCGCTGCGGCTCGGCTTTCTCTACTACGAGGCGCGGCGTTTCCCCGAGGCGTCGGCGCGCTTCGAGCGCGCGCTCGCGGCGAACCCCGAGGAGCACGAGATCGCGTTCTTCCTCGGCGTCGCGCAGCGGCGCGTCGGCAACGACGACGCCGCGCTGGCCGCCTTCCGTTCGATCCCCGCCGACCACGAGCACTTCGGCGAGGCGCAGACGCAGATCGCGTCCATCTTCGAGCGCCGCGGGGACTACGCGCAGGCGATGTCTGCCGTCCAGGCCGCCATCGCGATCGAGCGCACGCGCCCGCTCGAGCTCTACGCCGCCACGCTGCAGGCGAAGTCGGGCGATCTCGACAGCGCCGTCGCCTACGTGGAGAAGCTGATCGAGGCGGAGCCGAACAACGACGAGCTCCACTACAACCTCGGCGTCATCTACGGCGAGGCGAAGGAGCCCGACCGCGCGATCGACGCGATGAAGAAGGCGCTCGCGCTGAACCCCGACAACGCCAGCGCGCTGAACTTCATCGGCTACACGTGGGCGGAGCGCGGCGAGAACCTCGACGAGGCCGAGAAGATGATCGTGCGCGCGATCGAGCTGCGCCCCGAAGACGGCTTCATCGTCGACAGCCTCGGCTGGGTCTACTACATGCGCGCGCGCCCGCTGGTGCAGTCGGGTCGGATGGACGCCGCGCAGGCGTACATCGAGCGCGCGCTCGCGGAGCTCGAGCGCGCCGACGAGCTGACCGGTGGAGATCCCGTGATCTCCGAGCACCTCGGCGACACCTATCTGCTGCGGGGCGAACGCCGTCGCGCCCTCGACATGTTCGAAGAGGCGCTCCAGCAGGGTCCCCGCGACAACGAGCAGCCCAACCTCCACGAGAAGCTCGAGAACCTCCGCCGCGAGCTCCAGTGAGCCCCGCCCGGCTCGCCGTCGCCGGCTGGCTCCTGCTCCTCGCCTGCGCCGGTCCGCGCGCCGTTCCGCTGCCCGAGGGAGATCCGCGGCCCTCCGCGCTGCTCGCCGCGTTCGCGCAGCAGGTCGAGAGTCGCTCGGCGCTGCGTGGGAGCGCCCGCCTCGCCGTGGATGCGGCGAGCGGGAAGGGCGTCGCGCCGGTGCGCCTGCGCGCGCGCCAGACGCTGGTGCTCGAGCGCCCGGCCAGTCTGCGCATCGAGGTGCAGGGCATGCTCGGTGCGACCCTGGCCGTGCTCGCGACCGACGGCAGCGAGTACGCGTTCTTCGAGACCGGCTCGCGCCACTTCGAGAGCGGTCCCCTCACCCCGGATCTGCTGCGGCGCGTCGCCGGGCTCGAGCTCCAGCCCGACGACGTGGTGGCCGCGTTGCTCGGTGGCCCGCGCCTGCCGCCGGATCTCGAGTTGCGCGCGGCCTATGCGGACGCGGAGGGAGGCGTGCAGGTCGAGCTCGAGGGTGACGCCGGCTCGAGCCGCGCGCTGCGCTTCGACGCTGCCGGCCAGCTGCGCGAGTGGATCGCGCGCGACCCCGATCGTGCGGCCTGGAGCGCCACCTACGACGACTACGCCGACGTCTCCGGCCAGGCCCTCGCGCACCGCGTGTCGATCGACACCGGCTCGGCGCGTGCGGTCCTCCAGCTGAGCAATGTCGAGCTGAACCCTCCGCTGCCTGCGGATATATTCCGCCTCGACGGGCTTGCGGCCCGGTCCGACGCGGAGGGGGGATGAAGCGTCGCCTTGCCGCGGCCGCTCTGGCGGCCGCGCTCGCGCTCTCGGCCTGCACCAACAATCCCTATCCGGACGCCGACGACGCGCGCGCGATCTTCTACTCGGCGTTCGACGATCCGCCGAAGACGCTCGACCCGCAGGTCGCCTACTCCGTCAACGACCACCTGGTGATCGGCGACGTCTACGACACCCTGCTCGAGTACCACTACCTGAAGCGCCCCTACACCTTGATGCCCGGGCTGCTCGAGGAGATCCCCCATCCGGAGCCACTGCCGGACGGCCGGATCGCCTACACCCTGCGGTTGCGGGAGGGCGCGAGGTTCCACGCCGATCCGGCCTTCGCGCACTTCACACCCGGCGCAGACGACCGGCCGGTGCGCGCCGAGGACATCGCCTTCGCGTTCCAGCGCATCGGCGACCCGGCGGTGGGAAGCCCGGTCTTCGAGACCCTGGTCAAGATCGACGGCCTGCGGGAGTTCGCGGAGCGCCTCGAGGCGCGGCGCAAACAGGATCCGGAGTTCGGGAAGAAGCGGATCGACGAGCAGTATCGCGAGGTGGGCGGCATCGCGGGCGTCGAAGTGCTGTCGGAGCGCGAGCTGCGCCTCGTGCTCGACGAGCCGTATCCGCAGATCCGCTTCTGGCTGGCGATGCCCTTCACCACGCCGGTTCCCTGGGAGGCGGTTGCGTACTACGACGGCCTGGAAGGACGCGATCACTTCGCGGAGCACGCGGTCGGAACGGGGCCCTTCCGGATCGCCCGGTACGACAAGACCTCGCTGATCGCGCTCGAGCGCGCGCCCAACTGGTACGGCCTGCGACACCCGGACGCGCCGGGCGCCGTGTATCCCAGCGAGGGAGAGCCCGGCGACGAGGCCGCCGGCTATCTCGGCGAGCGCGCCGGCAAGCCGCTGCCATTCCTGGATCGCGTCGAGTTCCGGCGCGAGAAGGAGACGATCCCGTACTTCAACAAGTTCCTGCAGGGCTACTACGACATCTCCTCCATCCCGCAGGAGAGCTTCGACAAGTTCGTGCAGGAGGGGACGCTGTCGCCCGAGATGCAGGCGCGCGGCATGAAGCTGGCGAAATCCGTCGGGCCGACCGTCTACTACATCGGCTTCAACATGGACGATCCCACGGTGGGGGCGCCGGCCGGTGAGCGCGGGCGAAAGCTCCGCCAGGCGATGAGCCTCGTCACCGATGCCGAGGAGTACCTGCGCGTGTTCGCGAACAGCCGGGGCATCCCCGCGCAGAGCCCGATCCCGCCGGGCATCTTCGGCTACGACCCCGAGTACAAGAACCCGTTCCGCACCGTCGACCCCGAGCGCGCTGCGCAGCTCCTCGTCGAGGCCGGCTACCCGGGCGGGATCGACCCGGAGACCGGCCGGCCCCTGCGCCTCACCTTCGACACGCCGTCCACCGACACGCGCAGCCTGCTGACCTTCCAGTTCCTGGTCGACGCGTGGCGCCGGCTCGGCCTCGACGTCGAGGTCGCCGCCACCAGCTACAACCAGTTCCAGGACAAGGTGCGTCGCGGCGCCTTCCAGATCTTCCAGTTCGGCTGGGTCGCCGACTACCCCGATCCCGAGAACTTCCTGTTCCTGCTGTGGAGCGGGATGGCGCGCAGCAAGAACGGCGGTCCCAACACGGCGAACTTCCAGAACGCCGAGTACGACGCGCTGTTCGACCGCATGAAGGTGCGCGAGGACGACGAGGAAAGGCTCGAGCTCGTGCGCGAGATGCGCGAGCTGCTCGAGCGCGAGCGGCCATGGATCGAGCTGTTCCACCCGGAGGGCTACGCGCTCTATCACGGCTGGGTCGCGCCGCCGAAGCCGGCGGGCATGGCCTTCGCCGTCGACAAGTACCGCCGCGTGGAGCCCGACGCGCGCGCGGAGCTCCGCGAGGCCTGGAACCGGCCGATCCGCTGGCCCGCCTACGCGCTGGCCGCGGCGACGGTGCTGGTCGTCCTGCCCGGCATCGCGACCTGGCGGCGGGAGCGCCGCTGATGCTCGCCTACCTCGTGCGACGCATCGCCTGGGGCTTCGCGACCGTGCTCGGCGTGCTGCTCTTCCTCTTCCTGCTCTTCTTCATGCTCGCCACGCCGGACGACATCGCGAGGCGGGCCGTCGGCGAGAAGGCGCCGCAGACCGTGCTCGACCAGTGGAAGGCGAACCACGGCTACGACAAGCCGCGCATGTGGAACCCGGAGTCGCCGGCCGACACGATGCTGTTCGATCACTTCCGGCGCATGCTGACCTTCGACTTCGGGCGGAGCGACGCCGACGACACGCCGATCTCGCAGCGCCTGCGCGACGGCTCCGGCCCGAGCCTCGCCTTCACGGTGCCGCTCTTCGTGCTCGGGCTGGCACTCGGGGTCGGCCTGTCGCTCTTCGTGGCCTTCTTCCGCGACACCTACATCGACCGCGCGACGACCGTGATCGCCGTGCTCATGATGAGCGTCTCGACATTGCTCTACATCATCGGCGTGCAGTTCCTGCTCGGGAAGCTGCTGCGCTGGTTCCCGATCTCGGGCTTCGACCCGTCGCCCGAGGTGATCCTGCGCTTCCTGGCGCTGCCGGTGATCGTGGGGCTGCTGGCGGGCGTCGGCAGCGACTTGCGCTTCTACCGCACCGTCTTCATCGAGGAGACGAGCCGCGACTATGTGCGCACTGCGCGCGCCAAGGGCTGCGGCGAGGGCCGCATCATGACGCACCACGTGCTGCGCAACTCGCTGATCCCGATCCTGACCGGTGTCGTGATGGCGATCCCGTTCCTCTTCACGGGCAGCCTGCTGCTCGAGTCGTTCTTCGGCATCCCCGGGCTCGGCGCGATGACCGTCGACGCCATCAACGCGAACGACTTCTCGACCCTGCGCGTGATGGTCTACATCGGCTCGCTGCTCTTCATCGTCGGGCAGATCGCCACCGACTTCTCGTACACCTTGGCGGATCCGCGCGTGCGGCTCGGCTAGGAGGGCGGGTTGGAGTCGCACGTCTGGGTCAACTGCGCCGTCGCGCTGCTCGTGCTCGCCGCACTCGCCGCCGCGTGGCGCCTGCGACGCAACGTCCTCTGGCGCGAGGCCGGCCGCGAGCTGTGGCGCCGGCGTCCCTTCGCTCTCGCGATCGTCGGCCTCTACACCCTCTTCGCGCTCCTCGATTCCGTCTCCTGGGTCGACGCCGCGGGCGCCGGCGTGCGCGAGCCGCGCTCGCTGCTCGTGCGCGCCTTCCCCGCGGATTTCCAGGAGGCGAGCTATTCGGCGCCGCTGGCGGACGTCGAGTTCTACGGCGGCGAGCCGCTGACGCATCCGGGCGCGCACTGGCTCGGCACGGACATCCTCGGGCGCGACGTCTTCCTGCAGGCGCTGCGCGGCGCGCGCGTCGCGCTGCTGGTCGGTGGGCTCACGAGCCTGATCGCGATCCCGCTGGCGCTCCTCTTCGGCGTCGCCGCCGGCTACCGCGGCGGCTGGGTCGACGACGTCGTCGTATTCGTGATCTCCATCCTGTTCGCGATGCCGGGCCTGCTGCTGCTGATCGCGCTGATCATGGCGCTCGGCCGCGGGCCCGTGCAGGTGTGCGTGGCGCTCGGCGTCACCGGCTGGGTCTCGTTCGCACGGCTTGCGCGCGGCGAGACCCTGAAGCTGCGCGAGCTCGACTACGTGCAGGCGGCGCGCGCGCTCGGCGTTTCCGAGCTCCGCATCGTGCTGCGCCACGTGGTGCCGAACCTGATGCACCTGGTGGTGATCACCTTCGTGCTGACCTTCTCCGGCCTCGTGCTCTCGGAGGCGGTGCTCTCGTGGCTCGGCCTCGGCATCGACGGGAGCTGGGGTCAGATGATCGACCAGGCGCGCGACGAGCTCTCCCGCGACCCGATCATCTGGTGGAACCTCACGGCCGCCTCCGCGGCGCTCTTCGGCCTGATCCTCGCGGTGAACCTCGTCGGCGACGCCGTGCGCGATGTCCTCGACCCGCGCACCCTGCGGGAGCGCGCATGAGCGAGCGCGCGCTCGAGGTCGAGGGCCTCGTCGTGACCTTCCCGGGCGAGACGGGCCGCACGCCGGTGGTCGATCATCTGGACCTCGTCCTCGACGCCGGCGAGACCCTGGCGCTGGTCGGCGAGTCCGGCTGCGGCAAATCGATGACGGCGCTCTCCTTGCTGCGCCTCGTGCCGAAGCCGGGGCGCATCGAGGAGGGCCGCATCCGCATCGAGGGGCAGGACGTGCTGTCCTTGCCGATCGCGGACCTGCGGAGCCTGCGCGGGCGCCGCGCCGCGATGATCTTCCAGGAGCCGATGACGAGCCTCAATCCGGTGCACACCGTGGGTGCGCAGGTCGTCGAGGCAATCCGGCTGCACGAGCGCGTGTCGGCGGGTGAAGCGCGCCGGCGCGCTGGCGAGCTCTTCGCGCGGGTCGGCATCCCCGACCCGGGCGCGCGCCTCGACGCCTATCCGCACCAGCTCTCCGGCGGCATGAAGCAGCGCGTGATGATCGCGATCGCGCTCGCGGCGAAGCCGCGCCTGCTGATCGCCGACGAGCCCACCACCGCGCTCGACGTGACGATCCAGGCGCAGATCCTCGACCTGCTCCGCGATCTGCGGCGCGATTCCGGCATGGCGCTGCTGCTGATCACGCACGACCTCGGCATCGTGAACGAGGTCGCGGACCGCGTGGCCGTCATGTACGCGGGCCAGCTCGTCGAGCAGGGGAGCCGCGAGGCGGTGCTCGGCAAGCCGCGCCACCCCTACACGCAGGGACTGCTGCGCTCCATCCCGGCGCGCGCCGCGCGTGGCGCGCGCCTCACCGAGATCCGCGGCAGCGTGCCGTCCGCCAGCGCGTGGCCGACCGGCTGCCGCTTCCACCCGCGCTGCCCGATCGCCTTCGAGCCGTGCCCGCGGATCGACCCGGGCTGGACGGAGCTCGGCGGGGGACAACGCGCGCGCTGCCACGCGATCGCCAGGGAGTTCTCCGCGTGAGTGCGGCGGTGAGCCGTCCCGGTGTCGCGGAGGCGCCGCTGCTGCGCGTCGAGGGTCTACGGACCTGGTTCCCCGTGCGCGCGGGCGTGCTCCAGCGCCCCGTCGCCTGGGTGCGCGCGGTGGACGACGTCTCGTTCCAGGTCGAGGCCGGGCAGACGCTCGCGCTCGTCGGCGAGTCCGGCTGCGGCAAGACCACGGTGGGGCGCTCGCTGCTTCGCCTGGTCGAGCCGCAGGCGGGGCAGGTGTGGTTCGAGGGCGCGGATCTGCTGGCGCTGCCGCGCGCCGCGCTGCGGCCGCTGCGGCGCCGCATCCAGATCGTGTTCCAGGATCCGATGGCCTCGCTCGACCCGCGCATGCGCGTGCGCGATCTCGTGGCCGAGGGCATGCAGGTGCACGGCATCGGTGCGAGCGACGCGGAGCGCACCGAGCGGGTCGCCGCGCTCCTCCAGCGCGTGCAGATCGAGCCGCGCCAGATGTGGCGCTATCCACACGAGTTCTCGGGAGGCCAGCGCCAGCGCATCTGCATCGCGCGCGCGCTCGCGCTCGAGCCGCGCCTCCTGATCTGCGACGAGGCCACCTCCGCGCTCGATGTCTCGATCCAGTCGCAGGTGCTGAACCTGCTGCGCGACCTCCAACAGGAGCTCGGCCTCGCCTATCTCTTCATCACGCACGACCTCGGCGTGGTGCGCTATCTCGCCGATCGGGTGGCCGTGATGTACCTCGGGCAGATCGTCGAGGAGGGCGAGACGGAGGCGCTCTTCCGCGCGCCGCAGCACCCCTACACGCAGGCGCTGCTGGCGGCCGTGCCCTCGCTCGATCCCGCGCGGCAGGCCGCGCGGGCCGTCGTGCGCGGCGACGTGCCGTCGCCGTCCGCGCCGCCGCCCGGCTGCCGCTTCCACACGCGCTGCCCCTACGTCTTCGCGCGCTGCCGGAGCGAGGCGCCGCCTGCGTACGCGACGCCGACGGGCGCCAGCCGCTGCTTCCTGCTCGATCCGGCCGAGGCGATGCGCCCGCGCGACGGGAGCCGCACGTGACGCCGCCGCTCGAGATCGAGTGGGGCGAGCAGACCGACGTCGGCCGCCAGCGCACCTCGAACCAGGATTGCTCCGGCATGGCCGTGGCGCCGGGCGACGGCGCGCGGCTCTGGATCGTCGCCGACGGCATGGGCGGCCACGCCGGCGGCGAGATCGCGAGTCGGATCGCGGTCGACACGGCGATCGCGTCGTTCGCGGAAGGAGACGGCGATCTCGCGGGACGGCTGCGCGCCGCCATCGTCGCGGCGAACCGCGCGGTGCTCACCGCCGCGCAGCAGGATCGCGCGCTCACCGGCATGGGCACGACGGCCGTGGCGATCGCGGTGGCGGGCGAGAGCGTCTGTGTCGCCAACGTCGGCGACAGCCGCGCCTACCGCATCCGCCGCGCTCGTATCGAGCAGCTGACCCGGGACCACTCCGTTGTCGCGGAGCTGGTGCGCCGCGGCCATCTCAGCGAGGACGAGGCGATGCTGCACCCGCGTCGCCACGAGGTGCTGCGCTCGCTCGGCTTCGAATGGGACCTCGATGTCGACGTCGAGCCGGCGGAGGCTGCGGCGGGCGACACCTTCCTCTTGTGCAGCGATGGCCTCTCCGGCGTCGTCGACGACGCCGAGATCGCGTCGCTCTGCGCGAAGCGGCGCCCGAGCGACGCGGCGCGCGCGCTCGTCGACGCCGCCAACGCGCGCGGCGGCCCCGACAACATCACGGTGCAGGTGATCCACTTCGGGCGCTGAACCAGGGTCCGACCGAGCGCGGGCGACGCGCCTGATCCCAGGCTGCGCCATCTTCCGCGTGTGAGACGCGCACTCGGCATCGGCATCTTCGGCGTTCTCGTGGCGGTGCTGGCGGCGCACTTCCTCGGCTCGGCCGAGGAGGCGATGCTCTTCCCCGCGCCGTCCGCGCCGGCGGCAGAGCCGGTGCTCGCGGACGGCGCCCGGCGCACCTGGATCGAGACCGGGCAGGGTCGGGTGGAAGCCTTCCTGCTGCCGGCCCGCGGCGCCGGCGAAGGCGCGAGCCCGCTGCTCGTGTACGCGCACGGCAACGGCGAGCTGGCCGACTTCTGGCTCGAGCCATTCGAGCCGCTGCGCGCGCGCGGGATCGCGGTGCTGCTCGTCGAGTATCCGGGCTACGGCCGCTCGACCGGCTCTCCCTCGCAGGCCTCCATCCGCGACGCGTTCGCCGCCGCCTACGACTGGGCCCTCACGCAGCCCCGTGTCGACCCGACGCGCATCGTCGGCTACGGGCGCTCGCTCGGTGGTGGCGCGGTTACCGCGCTGGCCGAGGTCCGCCCGCTCGCCGCGCTCATCCTCGAATCCACGTTTACGAGCGTCGGCGACGTCGCGCACGACGCCTTCGGCCTGCCCGCGTCCCTGGTGCGCAACGCATTCGACAGCCTGGCCGTCGTGCGCGGCTACACGAGGCCCGTGCTCGTGATCCACGGCGAGCAGGACGGCTCGATTCCCGTGGCGCACGCGCGTCGGCTCGCGGAGGCCGCGCCGGACGCGGAGCTCGAGATCCTGCGCTGCGGCCACAACGATTGCCCGCGCCCCTGGGAGCGCATCGCGGGGTTTCTCTCGGCGCGTGGACTTCTCTAGGCTTGGGCGGCGCCAGGAGGTCCCCCATGTGCCGCAACATCAAGACGCTCTTCAACTTCGACCCGCCCGCGAGCAGCGACGAGGTGCGCGCGGCCTCGCTCCAGTTCGTGCGCAAGCTCTCGGGCTTCAACAGGCCGTCGAAAGCGAACGAGCCCGCGTTCGAGCTCGCCATCGAGCGGGTCGCCGCCGTGGCGCAGGAGCTGCTCGACTCGCTCGTGACGACAGCGGAGC
>Ga0209382_10008534_pt1 | contig 12914 bp, 11 predicted proteins | sample SoiMetdeltSBSDD5_FD_187599 | JGI IMG/M metagenome (GOLD analysis project Ga0209382, IMG submission 187599) | Bulk soil microbial communities from a Populus tree surrounding site in Tennessee, USA - Soil MetaG P. deltoides SBSDD5 (SPAdes) (version 2) | ecosystem: Environmental > Terrestrial >... | reverse complement strand
CTGGCTGATCGCCTCCTCGTCCCTCGGCTACGCGCTGTCCCTCGTGCTCTCCGGCGCCGCGCTCGGCTGGGGCGGCTATCCCGCGGCGTTTGTCGCCTCCGCGTGCGGGCCGGTCGTCGGCGCCGTCATCGTGGGGCTCGCGCTGCGTCACACGCCGAACGTCGTTCACGCGCGGCACCCCGAGTCCGGCTTCGGCACCGCCGTCATGAAGAACCCGCGGGCGATGCGTCTCATGGCGGGCTACACCTTCCACTCGTGGGAGCTGCTCGGCATGTGGGCCTGGGTGCCGGCGTTCCTGGCGGCGGCCTTCGTCGTCGTCGGCACGGGCACCGTGCGCGCGACGGAGTCCGGCGCCTACGTCTCGGCGTCGTTCCACGTGATGGGGCTGATCGCCTCGTCGTCGATGGGCAATCTCTCCGACCGGCTCGGCCGCCGCACCGTGCTGCTGGCCCTCGCGAGCATCAGCAGCGCCTGCTCGTTCGTCTTCGGCTGGCTCATCGGCTGGCCGCTTGCCCTCCTCGTCGTCGTCGGCGCCGTCTACGCGTTCACCGCGCTCGGTGACTCTCCGGTACTGTCCACGGCCTTCACGGAGTCGGTGCCGCCCGCCTACCTCGGCGCCGGCCTCGCGCTTCGCTCGCTGCTCGGCTTCGGCGCCGGCGCCGTCGCTCCGCTCGTCTTCGGCGCCGTGCTCGACGCCACCAACGTCCGCGGCGTGACGCCTGCCGTGTGGGGCTGGGCCTTCGTGACGCTTGGCGTGGGCGGCGTGGGCGCCACGTGGTGCGCGCTCGGCCTGGCGCGCGACCGCGCCCCGCGAGGCGCCGAGCGTGCTACGGTGACCCCGTGATTCCGGCCAAGCTGATCGAGGACACTGCGCGCGAGCTCATGGCCCGCGCCGCCATCGACATCCCGGCCGACTATCGGGCCGGGGTCGTTGCTGCCCGCGAGCGCGAGCGCAATCGCATCGCCCGCTTCGTCCTGACCGAGATGGAGCGCAACTGGGACATCGCCACCGCCGAGCGCCGGCCGATGTGCGCCGACACCGGTCTGCCGCGCTACTACGTCCGCGCCGGCAACGACGCGGTGGTGGAGGGCGGCTTCGTCGCCCTCGAGCGCGCGCTCCGCAAGGCGACCGCCGAGGCGACGGCCTCGATCCCGCTGCGCCCCAACCGCGTGCACCCGCTGACGCGCGTGGACCACAACAACAACGTGGGCGCGCACGCGCCCGAGATCACCTATGCGTTCGAGCCGGGCGGCGCCTGGATCGACATCACCACCGTCCACAAGGGCGGCCTCTTCGGCAGCGACTACCGCATGCTGTTTCCCGCCGACGGCGTGGGCGGTCTCAAGCGTTTCTTCGTCGACACCCTCGTCCAGTTCGGCAAGCGCGGCCTCGCCTGCCAGCCCGCCATCATGGGCGTCGGGATCGGCGGCGCCAAGGACACGTGCGTGCGCCTGGGCAAGGAAGCCGCGTGCCTGCGGACCGTCGGCAGCCGCCATCCCGACCCGGCGATCGCCGCGCTGGAGGACGAGCTCACCACTCTCGGCAACTACGTCGGCATCGGCGCCATGGGCTTTGCGGGCACCTCGCTCGTCGTCGCCACGCACGTCGAAGTCGCGTACTCCCACACCGGCGGCATGCCAGTCGGCATCCACGCCTTCTGTCTCTCGTCCCGCCGGGCCACGGCGCGCCTGCACGACGACGGCCGCGTTGAGTTCCGGGCGGACCCGCAGTGGTTCACCGACTACTACCGGCGCGAGGGGATCGAGTGAGGGCCGCGCCAGAATGAGGCTCGACGACATCCGCATGCGCGAGGTGCAGCTGACCACGCCGGTGAGCGAGGCCGCCCTCGGGTCGCTCGAGCTCGGCGACGTCGTCTATCTGACGGGCGTGCTCTATACCGCGCGCGAGGGCGTCTACCGGAAGGTGGTCGACGAGGGCGTGCCGCTGCCCGCCTCGGTCGCCGCGGCTACCAACGTGAACTTCCACTGCTCGCCGGCGGCCGCCGTGCGCCCCGACGGCACGTACGCCGTGGAGGCGGTGACCGCGACCGCGTCGTTCCGCTTCGGGAAGTCGATGAGCCGCTGGTTCGAGCGCTCCGGCGCGCGCGTGATCGTCGGCAAGGCGGGCCTCACCGAGCTCGCCTATCGTGAGTGGTTCGTCCCCCACGGCGCCGTTTATCTGACGACCGTCGGCTATGGCATGGGCGCCGCCTATGGGCAGGGGATCAAACGCGTGCGCGAGGTCCACTGGCTGAAGGAGCTCGGCATCGCGCAGGCTCTATGGGTGCTCGAGGTCGAGCGGCTGGGGCCCTTCCTGGTGGAAGGCGACCGCGAGGGGCGCAGCCTGTTCGCGCTCGCCAACCGCGAGATCGACAAGCGCCTCGGCGAGGTCTATCAGGGCCTGCCCGCCTACTCGATGGGCCGCTTCGGCGAGACGACCTCTCGCGCCGACGAGGTGGTCTGAGCGTCTGCAAGTCTTGCGCGGTCCGGCTGCTCCTGCGAAGGTCCACCTTCGGAAGGCGCCTCAAACTGCGGATCCTGATGACGCGCGGGTCGGCCAGATCGTGGCATGATTTGCGCTTCTCCGCGACCGGAGGGACCATGCAGACGGTAAAGAGGATCGACAAGCCGTGGGGATACGAGCTGCTGTGGGCGCATACGGCCGACTATGTCGGGAAAGTCCTACACATCAGGAAGGGGCACAAACTTTCGCTGCAGTATCACGAACGGAAGGAAGAGACGGTGATGCTGTATTCCGGCCGGATGACGCTGGTTCTCGAGGACGAGGCCGGAATGCTTCGCGAAATCTACGTGCGCGCCGGAGAGGCGTATCACATTCCGGCTGGCCGGAAGCACCGGATGGTCGCTCTCGAGGATTGCGAGGTCTTGGAAGTGTCCACGAACCATCTCGAGGACGTCGTCCGTATCGAGGACTCCTACGGGCGTGCTGCCGTGACGCCGTATCCCGGGCTATCGAGGGGGATCACCGCGAAATGATACGGTCGCGCGCGTACAGGCGAGAGGAAGCGTGGCTTCGTGTGGCGCCGCCGTCGCGTCGCCCGTCACGAGCGGCCACTTCACGAGCGCCCTGGTCGTTGACTCGGCGCGGGCGACGACTCGAAGACCCGTAGCGCCCGGCGCCGGCCGGCACCCCCGCGGCAGCTGAAGCCAGAAATCGAGCGTGCCATTCGCGACGCGGCGCAGATGCGCCGCGTCGCTGCCCTCCAGCGTCATGCTCAGCTTCAGTACGTCCGCGGCCAAGTCGTACTGGACGTCCGGCACGAGGGTCAGCCGGACGGCGAGCTCACGCGCCGTGATGAAGCGCTCGACGCCGCGGTCCCGCCAGGCCTTCATGCGCTCCTCGAACCATCGCGGCGAGCGGTTCACGATGTCCCGGTCGTGAAGATACAGAATGACCGGGAAGGGGCCAGGCCGCGTCGTCCGATCGGTCTCGAAATCAGCGAGCTGCACGAGCCGGGAAGTGAACGTCCCTGTGCGCCGCAGGATCGTCGTCTGGCGACTCAGCACCAGCCTGAAACCACGTAACCGAGCGAGCTCCGCCGTGGTGATCGACTGTCGGTGTCCGGGCGGAATGAGCGTCGAGGGAGGGAAGTCGAAGAGCTGCTGGTAGCCGGCGAGCGCAGCGTCCAGAATGGCAAGTTGCTCCGGCGCTGAACGCGGTCGCGGGGGACGAACGTGCGCGATGAAGAACTCGCGGTACCAGTCCTCGTTGCGGTAGCGATCAGGCGCGGCCAGCCACGACGTGATATCTGGCGTCAGATGGGTATGGCCGTGAACCTCGAAGTCGAGTCGCGCGGGACGGGACTGGAAAAAACGCGCCTGTGCCTCGACGTCGTAGATCCAGCCGGTGGCGTTGTGCTGATAGCGGACCAGCCGGGACGGGTACACGCGACCCGGGACACGTTCCGCGAGCGGCTGCCCGCGCAGCCACAGCTCGCCGCGCTCGCGGTCCCCGTCGTCGACCCAGCCCACGACGACCCCCACGGACATCTGCGCGTCGTACCGGGCGAGGACATCCTGCACCGCGCGCCACTGGGATACGGTCATCGTGGGGTACATCCACGTCTGGAGATAGGCATTCTGCGAAGTCCCGGGGTCGTCCAGGCGAAGCACGCCCACCCGCTCGAGCTGCGCCAGCGCAAATGGCGAAGGGAGCGAGGCCATCTCTCGCAGAAGCGTCTCGTCCACGGCGGTCAGCTGTGCGTGTGTCTCGTACTGGCTGGCGTACATGACGCGCGAGCGCCACCGCTCCTCGGCGGCTTCGGACACAACTTGCCGGAAGACGTCCCGCAGAGCCGTGCCGAGGGCAACGTGCAAGATCGGAAGGTCGCGGTGACGTCGTACCCAGTGCACGATCTCGGCGGACGGAGCCGGGGCGCCGGCCCACGCGACAACTGTGTACGGCAGCCGCCCCGCCTTCACCTCGGAGGACCATGCGTCGAGAAACCCCTTCCAGTCGGTGATGACGTCGAAATCGAGCCCGCGGCCGGCGAAGATGTCGACATAGCTCTGCAGCACACCCGGCACGTCATCCCGCTCATAACGACGAAGCTGCTCGACCTCGTATGCGGCGACGCTCGTGGCGAGCCCGCCGGCGAGCGCGACGGCCCCCAGTACCAACGAGACGCCGACGCGTCGCCGGCGAATGCCGTCCGCGAGAAACCACCCAGCCGGTGCGAGAGCCATGAAGCTTGCCACGATGAGGATGATCGGCCGAGTCGCGATCGATACGCCTGTCTTCCGCTCGATCCAGCGCAGCGCGCGGACCTCGAACCGACTCAACATCGTGTCATGCGCGGCGGCCACCTCGAGCGGTCCGCGCAGCGGGATCGGCGACAGAACAGCGATACGGCCGCGGATGACCGAGATGGAGGACGAGGGGACCGGCGTGTCAGCGCTGCTCCCGGCGACGATTGCATCGCGAGCCGAGGCCGGGACACCGCTCGCATGAACAGAAAGGAGCAACAGTCCCAGGACGAGCAATCTGCGTCGCGCGGCAACCGCCGTCAGAAACGGGCCGCGCCGAGAAGTTTGCTCTGTCATCAAGCTCGCACCGGCCGCCAGCATACCGCATCTGCAGTGTCCGGCCCGATTGCCATCGCGTCGGGCGGACCGGCATATAACGCTCTGTATATCGCCGCTTGTCGGCCGATCTATAACGTTCAGGATATGGACGCGCGCGAGTGCAAAACCTACAGTTCTGCGTGGCGATCGTGAGGCCGGGCTCGCTATTCATTTCAAGCAAGGAGGAGGCATATGAGGTCGATGCTCATGATGTTCGCTATGGTCGGTCTGCTGCTGGTCAGCGCCGCCGACGTCTACGCGATGGCGTGGGGCGGTGGCCGTGGACACAACGGCTCGTCGGGGGGGGCGTACTCGGGCGATGTCTCCGCATCGGTTCCCGAGCCTTCGACGCTCTACGCCGTCGGGTCGGGTCTCGCGCTCGTGGCCGGAGCGGGTTGGTATATCCGGCGCCGCAAATAACACCGGACGATGGGCATGCCAGGGGACCGGTCGGCCGGTATCGCTCGGACGGCTGGTCCACGCATGATGACGCTCCCGAATGTCTCGGGTCGCGCGGCCATCGTGTTTGCTGTCTCGATCCTGTACCTTCCACTCTTCCGAGAGCTGACTCACCTGTCGAGCTCTCACCCATACGCCGGCCATGTGGTCTTCGTGCCGCTTCTCGCGGCGGTGGTCGTCTGGGTCGAGCGTCATCGGCTTCACAACCTCACGGGGCCGAGAGCGGCGGCTGGGCCGACGCTCACGGGTCTGGCCGTGATCCTCGGTGGGATCGCCTACTACATCGCTGATATTCGTCTGCACGTTGTCTCGTTCGTCGCTGCGATGGCGGGATTGCTCCTGTCGTTCTACGGTCGCCGCGGAGTACGAGCGGCGATTTTTCCGCTTGGCATGCTCGTGCTGATGATCCCCCCACCTCAGGAGGCGATGACCGCATTCGCGCTGCGGGTGCAACACTTCGTCGCGGCCTTCTCGGGCATCATTCTGAGCAGTTTCGGAGTTCCGGTCGTGCACGAGGGACTGCTGCTGCGCTTACCGGGCCTGACGCTGACCGTGGCCGAGGAGTGCTCGGGCCTGCGATTCCTCCTCGTGCTATCCGTGTTCGCCGCCGTCCTCGGACGCCTCTTCGCGAGACCCTCCAGCCGGCTCGCTTTGATCCTGGTTTCCGTCCCGATCGCCGTTCTTGCGAACGCGGTGCGCATCGCGATCACGGGTGCGGGCGCCTATGCGGTGGGTCCTGAGGTGGCGACCGGCCCGCTTCACTATTACATCGGGAAGGCGTGCTGGGCCGGCGCGCTCGTCGTCATGGTCGGGGCGGCGCTATGGTGTCGGTCGCGAGCAGCCGGCACCGCGCCGAGCGGCCATTCGGCTGGTCCCGTGCGTGTGGTAAACGTCCCGTGACGTTGTCGCTCGTCCTGCCCACCGGACCGACGTTGCGCGAGTACGCCGAGGGCCTGCGCGCCGCCGGGATCCGAGTGGTTCCAGGCAGCAAGGCAACGCTCTGGGCCGCGGCCGCCGACCGTGTCCTCTGGCGGATCCCCGCGTTTCATGTCGGGACGCCGAGCCCGGCCGAGGTCGATGGCGCTCTGCGACGCACCGGAGCGTTGGTTGCGAGCTACCTTGTCGAGCCGGATGAGCAGAACGCGGCTAACGCATGGCTATACCTCTGCTCCGACGACGCCTACGGCCTCGGAACTCGCGCGCCGGCGATGCGGCGCAACGTTCGCCGCGGCCTGCGCGACCTCAGCATCCGGGCGATTACGCCCGCTGAGGTCCTCGCCCACGGACGCACCGCGTTCTGCGACACGCGCCGGAGAACGGGCCTCGACGACGGGACACCGGGTGGCTTTCAGCGCTACTTCGCGTCCGGTGGTGGTGTCGATGGGCCCGGGCGGACGTACCTGGGAGCCTGGAAGGACGCTCAGCTTGCCGCGTTTGTCACCATCGTTCACGTCGATGACTGGGTGGAGGTGTGCTGCTTCTCGATGGATGCGATGCTGCCCTATCGTCCGAACGACACCCTGCTGTACGTCGCCCTCTCCCACTACGCCACCACACGGAAATGCCGGGTGGTGAGCTATGGGGTGAGCTCTATCCAGGCGACCAGCAACGCCGCCGGGCTGCACCGCTTCAAGCGGAAGATCGGCTTCGATACGAGCCCGGTCCATCGCGCATTTGTGCTTCACCCGTCCTTGCGCCCGCTGGCCAGCCGGGGAGCGGTGCGGGCCGCGCACTATGCCGTCAACGCCGCGCTGCGGGTTCGCCCTCGGAACGTCGGGCTGAAGAAGCTCGAAGGTGTTCTCACCTGTATTCTCGGTGGGCCGTCTGTGATGCCGGCGCCGGAACGGACGGGCGGTCACACGGGCCGATATCCTCAGCCGCTATCGGTGGGCCTGCCGCTCCGCTGACATCCCGCGTCGCCGCGCTGGCCTGGCGCGCCGCGTTGTGCGCGTCTTCCCGAACACCGTGCGATAGTCTTTACCGACATGTGGACGCCCGCGCATCCATGCCGCATCGTCTCGGCGCCATCGCGTGTCTGAAGTGGATGACGGTCGTCATGCTGATGCTGCCAGGCGCCGGGGCGGGCGGTACTGGCCGCGACGTGGCTGGTGGACCGGAAGGGGATCGTGCGGTATCGACACTTCGGCGAGGGCGCGTACGATGAGACTGAGGGGCTGATCCGGACGCTCCTCGAGGAGGAGAAATGAAGCTTCGCTACTCCGACATCACGCCCGAGCCGGTCTACATCAACCGGCGGGCGTTCATGGTCGGTATCGGCGCACTTGCGCTCGGCGCGTGCGCCAGCGAGGGCGACGCGGCGCCGCCGCCCGAGCCGGGGCCGCTGAAGGCGACGCCGAACCCGTCATACAAGTATCCCGACCCGGCGACGAAATACGAGAGCGCCACGACGTACAACAACTTCTACGAGTTCGGCACCGACAAGGGCGATCCGGTCGCGCACGCGGCCACCCTCAGGCCGCGGCCCTGGTCGGTCGCCATCGACGGGCTGGTGGCCAAGCCGCAGCGGCTCGACATCGACGAGATGCTCAAGCTGGCGCCGCTCGAAGAGCGCGTCTACTCGCTGCGCTGCGTCGAGGGCTGGTCGATGGTCATCCCGTGGATCGGCTATTCGCTCTCGGCGGTGCTGAAGCGCGCGGAGCCCACGAGCAAGGCGAAGTACGTGGAGTTCACGACGCTGAAGGACCCCGAGCAGTTTCCGGCGCAGAAGCCGGGGTTGTTCGGCTTCGGCGGCGGGCTCGACTGGCCATACACGGAAGGGCTCAGGCTCGACGAGGCCATGCATCCGCTCACGCTGCTGACGGTCGGCATGTACGGCAAGGCGCTGCCCAACCAGAACGGGGCGCCCGTGCGAGTCGTCGTGCCGTGGAAGTACGGGTTCAAGAGCGCGAAGTCGATCGTCCGCATCCGGCTGACCGAGGAAGAGCCGAAGACGGCGTGGAACAAGGCGCAGCCCAGCGAGTATGGCTTTTACTCGAACGTCAATCCAACCGTCGATCATCCGCGCTGGAGTCAGGCCACCGAGCGGCGCATCGGCGAATTCCGGCGGCGCAAGACGCTGATGTTCAACGGCTACGACCAGGTCGCCTCGCTCTACACCGGGATGGACCTGAAAAAGCTCTACTAGCGCGGTGGGGTTCCGCGCGCGCGTCGTCCTCAAGACCGCCGTCTGGATCGTCTGTCTCGCGCCGCTGGCGGCGCTGCTCCATCACTTCTGGACGGACGATCTCACCGCGAATCCCATCAGCTATGTGACCAACGAGCTCGGTCAGACGGCGCTGCGGCTCTTGCTCGCGAGCCTGGCCCTCACGCCCCTGCGGCTCGTGTTCGGCATCGGCTGGCAGATGACGCTGCGGCGCCTGCTGGGTCTGTTCGCCTTCTTCTACGTCTGCCTGCACCTGAGTGTGTGGCTGGTGCTCGACCATTTCTTCGACTGGTCGCAGCTCGGCGCCGACATCGTGAAGCGGCCGTACATCACCGTGGGGATGCTGGCGTGGACGCTGCTGCTGCCGCTGGCGGCGACCTCGACGACCGGCATGATCAAGCGCCTCGGCGGCAGGAACTGGCGGCGGCTGCATCGGCTCGCCTACGGGGCCGCCGTGCTCGGCTGCTTGCACTTCATCTGGCTGGCCAAGAAGCCGCGCGTCGACCCCTGGGTCTACGCCACGATTCTCGCCGTGCTGCTCGGCATCCGCGGCTGGGACGCGGCACGCCGGCTGGCCCGCCGCCGCAGGGATTTGATAAGCTCCCCGCGGATGCGAACGACCGCTCTGCTGCTGCTCGCGCTGCTGCTCGGCGGATGTCTCGCCTCCGGCGCCGGTCCCACGATGACCGAGACGGAGCCGGTGCGCCAGGTGCTGCCCAACGGGGTCGTGCTCGTCGTGCAGGAGCATCGCGCCAGCGACCTCGTGGCCCTGCAGCTCTGGGTGCGCGTGGGCGGGCGGGACGAGGCGCCCGCCGAGCTCGGGCTCTCCCACTACCTCGAGCACATGCTGTTCAAGGGAACGCCGACGCGGCCGCCGGGCGCGATCGACAGGCTGCTGGAGGGGCTCGGCGGCACCAGCAATGCGTTCACGTCGTACGATTACACGCACTACGACGTCGTGGTCCCCGCCGACTCGATCGTGGCCGCCGCCGAGCTGCTGGCAGACATCGCCGTGAACGCCGTCTTCCCGCCGCCCGAGATCCAGGGCGAGAAAAAGGTCGTGTTCGAGGAGATGAGCCTGACCGAGGACGACCCCGAGCGCTACCTGACGCGCCGGGTGACCGAGGAGGTCTACCCGCAGCATCCGTACGGCCGGCCGATTCTCGGCACGCGCGACCTCGTCCAGAGGCTCGAGCGCGACGAGCTGGCCGCGTACTACCGCAAGCATTATGTCCCGCGGAACATGGTCCTCGTCGTGGTCGGCGCAGTGACGCCGACGCAGGTGCGCGCGCTGGCGGAGCGGACGTTCGGCAAGCTCGACGGGGCCGCCTCCGCGCGCGCGGACGTGCCGCGGCCTCCCGCCGTGACCAGCATCCGGTCGGTCAATATCCCGCGCGATGAGCAGCAGGCGTACCTCGGGCTGGCCTGGCAGGCCGCGCCGACCGGCGACACCGACATCTATGCCGTCGACCTGCTCACGTACATCCTGGGCGACGGCCCGGCGAGCCGGCTGAACCAGTCGGTGCGTGAGCAGAAGCGCCTCGTCACCGCGATCGAATCGGTGTACGTGCCCCGCCAGCTCTCGGGCCTGGTCTCGATCACCGCGCGGCTCGAGCCCCGCGATCTCCAGGCGGCGGAGGCCGCCGTGCTCGACGTGGTCCGCCGCGTGCGCGAGCACGGGGTGACGGAGGCCGAGCGCCAGCGCGCGCTGATCACCGCCGAGTCGACGTACGCGTTCGACATCGAGACCGCGGAGGGCCTGGCGCGCATCCTCGGCCAGGGGGAGACCACGTGGACGCTGCGTGACGAGCTCCAGTACCTGCCGCGACTCCGTCAGGTCTCGCCGGAGCAGATCCGCGATGCCGCCCGCCGCTACCTCGGCGAGGACAACTACGTGCGCGTGCGCTTCCTGCCAACCAAGGCGGCGAAGTGAGGCGCGCGGTCGCCGTCGTGCTGGTCCTCGCGCTGCTGGCGCCGGCGGCCGCCTGGGCGCAGAAGGCCGAGCCCGTCATCCAGCGGCGGCTACCCAACGGCCTCACGGTCATCATCCGCGAGAACCCGGTGGCCCCGGTGGTGGCGGTGTCGCTCCTGGTGCGCATGGGAACGCGCTGGGAGACGGTGAACACGGCCGGTCTCTCGAATTTCCTCATGGCGGTGATGGTGAAGGGGACCACCAAGCGCAGCGGCTCGGATCTGGCCGAGGCCGTGGCGGCGCTCGGCGGCAAGATCAGCGCATACGGCGAGGCGGACTACTCGGAGATCCGCGCGTCCGCGCTCTCGCGGTTCTGGCGCGAGCTCCTCGGTCTCACGGCCGAGCTGGCGCTCGAGCCGCGGCTGGCCCCCGAGGAGGTCGACCGTGAGCGCGACTGGCTGCTGAGCCGTGTCCAGCGCCGGCTCGACAACGCGCCCTCGCGCGCGTTCGACGAGCTGTTCGCCCTGCTCTACCTGCCGCACCCGTACGGGTTCCCCGTGCTCGGGACGCGCGCCTCGCTGCCGCGCATCGACCACGCCGCCATCGTCGCGCGCTACCGCGAGTTCTTCCGGCCCGACAGCATGGTGCTCGCGCTGAGCGGCCAGGTGAATGCCGACGAGGCCCTGGCCGAGGTGCAGCGCCTGTTCGGCGGCATGCCGGCCGGTGGTGCGGCGCCCGAGCCGTCGAACCCGCGGCCGTCCCAGTCGGCGCAGCGTCGCGTCTTCGAGCAGCCGGCGCAGCAGACGCAGATCTTGATGGCCGGCCTCGCCCCGCCCCTCGACCATCCCGACCACGCCGCCGTGAAGGTGCTCTCGACCATTCTCGGCGGCGGCATGGCGGGGCGCCTCTTTGCCGAGCTGCGCGACAAGCGCGCGCTCGCATACACGGCCACGTCGTTCTACGAGCCGGTGAAGGAGACCGGCGCGCTCGTGCTCTATCTCGGCACCACGCCCGAGACCGCCGAGAAGGCCGAGCAGGCGCTGCAGGCCGAGATCGCGCGCATCCAGGGCGAGACGGTGCCCGACGACGAGCTGCGGCGCGCCAAGCGCTTCCTGCTGGGCCGCTACGCGATGGATCGCCGGACCAACGAGCGACAGGCCTGGTATCTCGCGTTCTACGATGTCGAGCGCGTGGGCTCGAGCTATCCCGCCCGCTATCGGCTGGCCGTGGAGGGCGTCACCGCCGCCGACGTGCAGCGCGCGGCGAAGACGTACCTCGGCACGCTCACCACGGTCGTGTTGGGCCCGCGTCCCTCGCGCTGAGCGCGCCACGCCGCTTCCGCTCCTCGACCGGCTCCAGGCGCTTTACCCTGAGGCCTCGCGCACGTCGATCCGCAGCTGGCTCGCCGCCGGCCGCGTGCGCGTCAACGGTGAGGTGATCCGTCGCGGCGCCGTCCCGGTGACGGCGACTGACCGGGTGATCCTCGGCGCGCCGCCGGCGGTGTTTCCATCCGTGCTCCGGCTCGTCCACGAGGACGACGACCTGCTCGTCGTCGACAAGCCCGCGGGCCTGCTGACGATCGCCACCGAGCGCGAGCGGCACCGCACGGCGTACCGCATGCTCCGCGATTACGTGGCCGCCCAGCCCGGCGGTCAACGCATCTTCATCGTCCATCGCCTCGATCGCGACACGTCGGGCGTGCTCGTCTTCGCGAAGTCCGAGCGGGTCAAGCGCGCTCTCCAGGCGCAGTTCGAGGCGCGGACGATCGAGCGCGTGTACGTGGCGGTGGTCGAGGGCCGCGTGGCCGCCGGGGAGGGGACGCTGCGCGCGCGCGTGTCCGAGGACCCGCGCTCGCTGCGCGTGCGCGCGGGCCAAAGAGGACGGGAGGCGGTGACGCGCTACCGCGTGCTCGAGCGGCGCGCGCACTCGACGGTCCTCGAGGTGAGGCTCGAGACCGGGCGCCGCGGCCAGATCCGCGCGCAGCTGGCCGCGCTCGGACATCCGATCGTGGGCGACGCGCAGTTCGGCAGCCGGCGGGACCCCGTCCGGCGCGTGTGCCTGCACGCCGCACGGCTCGGCTTTGTCGACGGCACGGGCCGTGCCCGGGTCTACGAGAGTCCGGCGCCGGCGGCGTTCGTGCGCGCGTAACAGCCCGAATGTCGAGTGGGGCGGGACCGTCTTATCTGGTGACGATTTACCTGGAGGAGGTTCCCAAAAATGACAAAGCGAATGATCACGGCCCTTGCGGGCCTGGGGCTGATGGCCACGACGCTCGGCGCGTGCAGCACGCTCGGG
>Ga0209382_10008533_pt1 | contig 12914 bp, 16 predicted proteins | sample SoiMetdeltSBSDD5_FD_187599 | JGI IMG/M metagenome (GOLD analysis project Ga0209382, IMG submission 187599) | Bulk soil microbial communities from a Populus tree surrounding site in Tennessee, USA - Soil MetaG P. deltoides SBSDD5 (SPAdes) (version 2) | ecosystem: Environmental > Terrestrial >... | reverse complement strand
TCCTGCTCTGGAAAGCCATCGGCAAGTTCGTCGCCGCTAACCCACGCTACAAGCGCTTATTCGGCCCCGTCAGCATCAGCAACCAATACCAATCCCTCTCGCGTGAGCTGATGATCTCCTTTCTCGAAAAGAGCGCCTCCATCCCCTCGTGGACGCACCTTGTCACCGCCCACAACGCCCCGCCGCCCCCGTGCACCGAAGCTCTCTGCCAAAACATCGACGAACTCTCCGACCTCGTCTCCGACATCGAACCCAACCACGCAGGCATCCCCGTCCTCCTGCGCCAATACCTCCGCCTGGGCGGAAAACTCCTCGGATTTAACATCGACCCGGAATTTTCCAACGCCCTCGACGGCTTGATCGTCGTGGACCTCACACGCACCGAACGCAAACTGCTCGATCGCTACCTCGGCCGCGAAGAGGCCCAACAATTTCTCGCGGCACAATCTCTCACATCAAGAACTCACCCCCCTCAGGAGGCCCCCCATGGAACACACGAAAGCGTTCATCATCGCCAGCTGGATTCTGCGTGGCATCGCCGCGGCGATTCTTCTGCAAACCTTGTACTTCAAGTTCACCGGAGCGCGTGAGTCCGTCTACATCTTCTCCACGCTTGGCCTCGAACCCTGGGGCCGCATCGGGTCGGGCGTCGCCGAACTCATCGCCTCCATCCTGCTCCTCGTGCCGCGCACGGCCGTCTACGGCGCGCTGCTCTCGCTCGGCGTCATCACCGGAGCCATCGCCAGTCATCTCACCAAACTCGGCATCGCGCTTCCCGCCGTCGACGACCACGGCGAACTCTTCGCCCTCGCCATCGTCGTCTTCCTCTGCTCGACCGCCGTCGCGGTGATGCATCGCGGAGAATTCCTGCGCTGGGAATAAAGCCGCCGCCCCACGTCCTATAGGGGCGATGAAACTCGCACTCTTTCTATCCGCCGCGCTGCCCGTGTTGGCGCTCGGCCCAACCACCGGCACGCAAGCCCCTGACTTCACACTCAAGAATCTGAAGGGCACACCCGTACGCCTCGCCGACGAAACAGCGAAAGGCCCCATCGTCCTCGTCGTTCTGCGCGGCTTCCCCGGCTATCAATGCCCGCTCTGCACACGCCAGGTGAAGGAACTCGTCGATAACGCCCCGGCATTCTCCAACGCAAAGGCCCGCGTCCTGTTCGTCTACCCCGGCCCCGCGGACATCGTGCAAACCAAGGCCGAAGAGTTCGCCGCCGGCAAAGACCTCCCCGCGCACTTCGAAATGCTCCTCGACCCCGATTTCACCTTCACCAATCTCTACGGCCTGCGCTGGGATGCGCCGAAGGAGACTTCCTACCCCTCCACCTTCGTCCTCGACAAGACCGGCAAAATCGTCTACGCAAAAGTGAGCACCACGCACGGCGGACGCGCCCCTGCCAAGGAAATACTTTCGGCCCTCGCCGCCATTCAGTAGCACCATGCACATTCCGGATCTCCGGCAGCTGATTCAACCCACGCGACTCTGGCCGGCCGGTCCGCAGACGCCGCGGCGCGCCACCTGGAACGAGCTCTTCTTCGACCTCATCTTCGTGGCCGCCGTCTCCGAAGTCGGCAAGCCGTTGAGCGCCAGCTACACGCTCGACGGCGTGCTGCGTTACTGCTTCCTATTCGTCCTCATTTGGTCGGCCTGGAGCGGCCACACCACCTTCACCACGCGCTTCCACTCCGACGACCTCGTGCAAAAACTCTTCACCCTCGTGCAAGGCTTCATCGCCGCCGTCATGGCCGCCAATCTGCGCGATGCTCTGGACAGCCGTTCCTCCGTATTCGGCGCGGCCTATGCGGGCATGCGGCTCGTGCTGGACTTTCAATACTTGCACGCCCGCCACATTCCAGAAACTCGCACGCTCACCACGATGAGTATTACTCCGAACGCTACGGCCTGTTGACCATCATTCTGCTCGGCGAGTTCGTTGCCGAAGTGATGCGCGGCATCAGCTCGCAAGAGTACTGGTCGCTGCCGGCGGCCTCCACTGCATTTGGCGGTATGGCACTCGTCTTTTTCCTGCGCTGGTTGTACTTCGAGGGCGCGGGCGAGCGCCATGTGCACACGCCCGAACAGGTGCGGCGCTTCCACGTTTGGAGCTACGCGCATCTGCCTTTGTTCCTTGGGCCCGGCGTGGCGGGCGTTGGCCTGAAGCGCCTGATCGCGTTTCAGGAAGGAGAACACTTGCACAACGCGGAGGCGGTCATTTTCGCCGGTTCGGTCGCTGTGACAATGGTTTCGCTTGCCGCTATCGGCGGCGTTTCCAGACGAGCCTCACCAGTTCCCCGAGCGTCATTGACTGGGCACCCAGCTCCACATTCCGCCGGCCAATAGCAAACGCCAGCCGCCAGTGACGGAACATTATCCGATAGGCTTCCCACACGCTCACCGACGGATCGTAGATGTGTGTCGCTTCGGCCGCCACACCGTTCAACTCGAGTACCTGCAAGCCGATTCCCTGGCGAAAGTCTTCAACACTCGGTGCACGCAGATCGAATCGGCCGAAGTAGAAGCCATCGTGCGCCCTCGCGATGCGGCCAATCTCGGCCTCCAGCGCAGGAGTGTTCAGATGAGCGCCGTTCAGGAAGATCGAACCCCGGCAGTGCGAGCCAATCTCCACAAGCTGCACCCGCTCACCCGCCTCCGGGACATCGCTCATGGCGCGCCGCGACAGCTTCGCATACGTATCAGCCATGCAGGCAGCTCGCTCGTCGCGCTGCACGAGTTCGCTCAATCGGCTCCGCCCATCGCCAATGAGCACCGGGAATCGCTTTTCCGTGATCGAGAGAATGCGCCCGTGCGCTTCGTCCGGGAAGCGGCAGTAGAAGACACCGAACTCCACTCCGCTCACGTAGCGCTGCGCGACGATGTCCTGCTTGGCGACACGCAGATACTCGTTGCGCTCGGTTTCGGTTCGCACGATCGCCACGCCGACGCCGCGCTCACCCTGGTCAGGCTTGAGCACCATGGGGAACGCGAATCGCGACGCGAGCTCCACCTTTTCCTCCAGCGGCAGCGATCTTGGGATCAGTACAAACTCCGCCGCGGCTGGCAACCTGCTGAGGATCGCCGATTTCGATTCGCCAACAAGTCCGCCTGAGAAGATCCCGGGATTCGCCGCGGTAAACACAGCGAACGAGCGGTGCCGTGCACACAGATAGAGGAAGTACGGAACCACCGGAAGATACGCCGCCCACATCGGCCAGAACTCCCAACGAAGAGCTCGCTTCCAGGCGTTCGGAGCAATGCGCACCAGACCGAAAGCGATCGGCAGTACAACGCCATAACTCGCGAAGTTGCGGCTAAGCACCGTCCCGCCCACCAGCAGCGGCGTCCAGATGGCGGAGGCGAGGAAGAAGTAGAGCGCAAACGTCGCGGTGCGCGTGCGTAGCAGCCCAGCGGCGAAGTAAGTGGGCAGCCGCAGGCCCGGCATGAAGCGGCTGAGGAAGATCACGCTCAACCCGCGCTCTGCCAGCCAACGCGTTCCTCGCTCGATGCGATCCTCGGAGATCACGCGTGCCAGCGGCTGCCAGCGCAGCACCGGCCTTCCGATGAATCGCCCCGCCGCAAACAGCGCCAGGTCGCCCAGACAGATTCCGGCGACGCACGCCGCCGTTCCTTCCACAAATCCGATGCGGCCTTGCGCAATCAGTAGACCCGTCGCGACACACGTCAGGTCTTCGCTGACCAGTGTCGCCAGCGCGATGAGAATGAATTGGGGAAGCACCCTGCCTCCTAGCGAACCCGTGGAATCGCAACCGTGCGCCCAGAAACCCACTGGCACGGTGCGGCCGGCGTATAGAAGAAACTCACTTCGAGCGGCGAAACTTTCACCCAACTGAAGCTCACCGTCTCTGCGTCGGCGCGATGCATGCAAGGCGAGTAAGCATCGGCGCCTCGCGCGTGGCTCTCGTGAAACTGGAACAGGCGCGCCTCATCGGCGCAAATCCCGCCCGTGATGCGAGCGAATTCTTCGCGGCGTTTCAGGCGAACGCCCACTGCATCAAACGACGACGAAGCCAGCGGCACCTGCGCGTCGCCATCGTCGAGCATGTTCGCCGCCAAGCCGTCCCACTCCACAATCGCCGCCTTCCTGCCCGGCTGCAGCGCGACCATCGTGAGCGCCGCATAGCTGCCGAGATCCGCCCCCGCCAATCTCTCAATCACCTCATCCGCCGTTCGCGAGCCCGCGAGCTCGCTCAACAACAGACCGCGGCTGCGAAGACCGCGCGGCCCATACGAGGCATTCAGCAAACACAACGCGAGGCCGCGTTCGTTTACGCTGATCCAAGCCCCGCCGTAATCGCCATCAACAGGCGCAATCGTCAGCACACCATCCCGCGTTTCGATACGCGGCGGATCGGCACGAAGCCGGGTCCGCTTCTCGTCGCGGTTGAAGAGAAGCTGAAAACCATCGTCTCGGTGAACCCAGCTTGCGGTACACATTACGCCGCCTCGGCGCCCGACGCGCGCCGCGCCTGATATGACAGCGTTGAAGGGGCGACGCCGAAGTTTGCGTCGACCGACACGCCATGGCCACGTAGCGCCATAGCGATCAAGGCAAAGTGATGAATCGTGTGGCTGCTGAGCGTCATTAGCTCGCGGGCGACCGACGACATCAAAAACGGATCGCGCAATCCGAGAGCCTCAGCATCTTCGACGCGTACGAACAAGATTGCGTCGCCCAGCAACGCCGGTGCGGTTTCCAGCCGCGCAATCAAGGTGCGAATCCTCGCCATCGCCGCCTGCCTGCTGCGTTCAATCGAGGGGTCGCGCTGCCGAGAGTCGTAGTCGACATGCGAGCAAGCCAGCCCGTCGAGGAAGCATTCGTAGAACTCGACAATGTGGCGGAAATGGCCACTAACACGGTGCGGAGCCATTCCCTTCGGAGTCGTAGCGAAGTCTTCCTCTCCGATCACGACCAACAGGTCCAAGGCCTGCCGCAGCCATCCGATGTTCATCCGAATCAGGGCTTTTTGGCGTTCGTTTGCGAGTAGATCCGCGCTTGCCATCGCGTCTGAAATCCTTTCTTGGCCGCTGTTTATTCCGGGAATATTGACACCGCCGTGCGCGATTCCAGCGGTGAATGAAACGACCAGGAGTCGACAGGCCGCATTGGCCCGAATATTGGATCGAAGCCGCCGCCCTCGGCGTCTTCATGATCTCCGCGTGTGTCTTCACGGTATTGCTGGAGCATCCCGCCTCGCCCGTGCATCAGGCGATTGACGGCAGCTTTCAACGCCGCTTGTTGATGGGCCTGGCGATGGGATTGACGGCAAGCGCCATCATTCACTCGCCTTGGGGCCACCGTTCGGGCGCCCAGATGAATCCAGCGCTCACGCTTACTTTCTGGACGCTCGGCAAGATAACCACGCGCGACGCCTTCTTCTATGTACTGTTCCAGTTCGCGGGCGGACTCGCCGGCGTCCTGCTCTCCGCTATCGTCATCGGCCCGCCGCTATGGCATTCCGCGGTCAACTTCGCGGCTACCGTGCCCGGCATGCCCGGCGAGGCAGCGGCATTCTGGAGCGAGGCCGCCATCTCCGCTCTGCTCATGGCGACGGCGCTCATCGTGTCCGCCTCGAGTACGCTGCGGCCTTGGATGCCGCTTTTCGCGGGCCTGCTGGTGGCCGCGTTCATCACGTTTGAATCGCCGTTCTCAGGAATGAGCATGAACCCCGCACGAACGCTCGCTTCGGCCATCCCCTCCGGCGAATGGAATGCAATCTGGATCTACTTCACCGCGCCGCCGCTCGGCATGCTGGCCACGGCGCAACTGTACAAGCTGGCCTGCGGCCGCCAACGGATTTGAGGAGTCGTTCATGTCGAACCGTCACTACGACGTCATCATCATCGGGACTGGAGCCGGGGGCGGCACGCTCGCGCAGAAGCTCGCACCATCGGGAAAGCGTATCCTTCTGATCGAACGCGGCGACTACGTACCGCGCGAGAAGAAAAATTGGGACCCACGGTTCGTCAACGTCGAAGGCGGCTACCAAACAAAGGAAATCTGGCACGACCGCGACGGCAAAGAACTGCACCCGCACACCAACTACTGCGTCGGCGGCAATACGAAGTTCTATGGCGCGGCACTGTTCCGCCTGCGGCGCGAGGACTTTGGCGAATTGCGCCACCATGGCGGTATCTCGCCCGCGTGGCCCATCTCTTACGACGATCTCGAGCCTTACTATGCGCAGGCCGAAGAGCACTATCACGTGCATGGCAATCGCGGCGAGGACCCAACCGAGCCGCACGCGAGCAAGCCCTATCCGCATCCAGCCGTAAGCCACGAGCCACGCATTCAGCAGTTGAGCGACGAATTCGCGCGCCAGGGCTTCCGCCCCTTTCACACTCCGCTCGGCGTTCGCCTGAATGAAAAGGACCCGCGCTCCAGCGCCTGCATACGCTGCAACACTTGCGATGGATTTCCCTGCCTCGTCTTCGCCAAAGCCGACGCGCAAGTGCTGGGTGTCGATCAAGCGCTGGGCTATCCCAATGTCGAGTTGATGACCAACGCATACGTGGAGCGGCTCGCCACCAACGGCAGCGCCCGCAGCGCGAAAAGCGCTCTCGTCACCCGCAACGGCGCACGCGAAGAGATTACGGCGGACATCATCGTCGTCTCCTGTGGCGCGATCAACTCCGCCGCGCTTCTTCTTCGCTCGGCCAACGATAAGCACCCCAATGGTCTCGCCAACGGCTCCGGCATCGTCGGCCGGCACTACATGGGCCACACGAATTCCGTATTGATGGCCATCTCGAGATGTCCCAACCCAACCGTCTTCCAAAAATCACTTTCGATAAACGACTTCTATTTCGGCGAAGACGGCTTCGACTATCCGATGGGCCACATTTCGTTCGTCGGCAAGCTCGATGGCGAAACGCTGAAGGCCGGAGCGCCGCCGCTCACGCCTGGCTTCACGCTCGACATGATGGCTAGCCACTCGCTCGACTTCTGGCTCACTTCCGAGGATCTTCCGCTACCCGAGAACCGCGTTACGTTAGATCGCGACGGCAAGATCGTACTCAGCTACACGCCGAACAACGAAGAAGGTCACAAACGCCTGATCGCGCGCCTGAAGCACATGATGCAGAACCAAGGCGAGTGCGAACTCCACGGCCACTCTTGCCATCAGGGCTTGTTCGGACGCAGCCTCTTCGCAGGCCAGCGCATTCCCCTCGCCGGCGTTGCCCATCAGAATGGCACCGTCCGCTTTGGCCACGACCTGAAAACATCGGCGCTCGACGTCAACTGCAAAGCGCACGAAGTCGACAACCTGTACGTCGTTGATGGCAGTTTCTTCCCCTCCAGCGCGGCCGTGAATCCCGCGCTCACTATCATGGCCAACGCTCTGCGCGTCGGCGAACACCTGCTCGAACGGCTGGGCTAATCGGAGGTCACCATCATGTTGCGCCGCGCATTTCTCACGATACTTGTCTTCGCGCTTTCGCTCAGCGCCTCGGAGCGCAAGCCTCTCGTCACCGCCGTCGATTCCATCGGCATCACGGTTTCCGATCTCGACCGCGCCGTGGAGTTCTACACGAACGTACTGACGTTCGAGAAAGTCTCTGGGTTCGAAGCGGCTGGCGAAGCGCTGGAACACACGACTGGCGTGTTCGGCGCGCGCACGCGTACTGCCCGTCTGCGGCTAGGCGGCGAATTCATCGAGCTCACCGAGTACCTTGCGCCTCGCGGAAGGCCCGTTCCCACAGATTCGCGCGGGAATGACCGCTGGTTCCAGCACATCGCCATCATCGTGAGCGACATGGACCAGGCCTACAAGCGCCTGCGCGCCTTCAAAGTGCAACACGCCTCCACGGGCCCGCAGCGCCTGCCCGATTGGAATCCCAACGCCGGCGGCATTCAGGCGTTCTATTTTCGAGACCCCGACGGTCATTTTCTCGAGATTCTCGCCTTCCCGGCGGGCAAAGGAAATCCCAAGTGGCACCGGCCTTCGACGAAGCTCTTTCTCGGAATAGATCACACCGCCATCGTGATCTCGGACACAGAGGCCAGCCTGCGATTCTACCGGGATGTAGTGGGTCTCGAGGTGGCCGGAGAAAGCGAAAACTTCGGTACCGAACAGGAGCACTTGAACAACGTTTTCGGAGCGCGTTTGAAGATCACCGCGCTCCGCGCGGCCAGCGGTCCGGGCATCGAGTTTCTCGAATACCTGGCCCCGCGGGACGGCCGTCCCTTTCCGCCAGAAACGAGATCGAACGACCTCGTCCACTGGCAAACCCGATTCCTGGGCGGCAGCGCGGATGAAGCCGCGCGGCAGCTCCAGCAAGCCCGGTCCGACTTGATTTCGACCGGCGCCGTTATGCTACCGGACCAGCAGGCGGGCTACCGGAAGTCTGTCGTGGCGCGTGACCCGGACGGCCATGCCGTTCAGTTCGTCGAGCGCTAACCCCAATTCTGTAAGAACAACCTGAAGGAGAAATGTAGTAATGAAACTCAACCGCTTGATCTCTGTCTTTGCGCTGATGGCTCTCATGATTGCCGCCAGCGTCACTTACGCCGCCAACAAGGCGGATATTCACACCACCGCGCAATTCCAGGGCCCCAAGGCCAACACCGGCACCGCGATGCACACCTATGAAAACGGCAAGAGCATCCTGCGCGTTTCCGACGATTTCAAAGTGCCCGATACGCCCGCTCCCACGTGGCGCATCGTCGACTCCAAGGGCGTCATCTACACGCTCGACGCCTTCAAGATCAAGGGCGGGGAGAAGCGTATGGTCGTCGTTCCGTCCTATGTGAGCAACATCGCCAAGGTTCAGGTCTACTGCGCGTGGGCCGAGGTGCTCCTCGGCGAGGCGCCGTTCTCGTCGGCCGTGAAGTAACGACCACAGATCAATCTCGCTCCCTCCGGGGGCATGGCCCGCATGGGCTGTGCCCCCGATTTTTGTTGGAGCTCAGTCCGCTGCGCCGTAGATCGCGAGATCCCGCCCCTGCGCAACTTCGGTCGTCACGATCGCCTTGTCGCGAAGTTCCTTGAGCGCGGCCAGTTCCGGATCGCGCCGATAAGCGTCGAGGGCAGCAAGATTGGGGAAGCTGACGATGTGGATCTCGCGGAACGAGCAGGACGCTGGTGCTCCATCAAACCGGATCACGCGCTCGATCCTTCCGTCCCACCTCGACATGATCGCCGCCGCGTGCGTCTCGAATCGCTCGAAGTCGGCGGCAGCTTCGTTCCGGACCTCCAAGGTCACAACCAGGATCAAGCGCGGGTTACCCATCGCCATTCATGCTACGTGGTAACCCGCGCGCAACGGAGAGGCAGTCTAACGTACGAACACGGACACACGCGCTTGCGATTCCGCCGCGCCGATCTTGAGCACGATGGGTGCGGGGGACGAAATGGCGGAAGGTACGACAGCATTGATCTGCATCACACCGGCCGTGCCCGGCGCCTGCCCGCGAAATAGGATCGGTGCCACGGCTCCGCCAATCGTCAGCGCCGTCTCCGCCGCCGGCTCCGGGTAGACCCCGCGCGCAGGTTTCGCCCCGCTGGGACTCGGCGGTTGGGTTACGCCCTGCCCGGTCGCGAAGAGCACGATGACGTTGCCCGCCGCGGCTGGATTCTCCGGCGAGTTCAACGTACCGTCCTGGTTCAGCACCACCGGGTAGAGGCGCGGGTTGGCAGCCACCACGGGAAAGCACCTTGGCTCCCGGGCCTGGCCATTCACGGTGACTTGCACGGTCACCTCCGCCGCCCCCGCGATCTCGTACGGCACCTGCAAATTGATTTGATCGGCTTGCACGTAATAGAGCGGAGCGGGGACGCCGTTCACCGTTACGTTCACGCCAGGTCCCGACGTAGGCAGCTTGCCCGTGACCGGGTCGAATGCGAAGCTGATGCCGTTAATCGGCCCCAGGTTCGTGCCATAGAGTTCTAACAACTCCCCCGGCGCGACCACCTGTTGCACCGGCAAGAAGCCGGGCCCGAGCATCCACAACTCATTTGAATTGCCGGCGCTCGTGGAGCCGCCGAAAAAGAACGTCGTACCGCGATCGGCCGCGTAGCTGGACTCGTGGCGGCTACGTCCAACCGCCGGCGCGCCGTCAACCGCAGGCTGCTGCCATGTGTTAGTCGCCGCGTCCCATGCCCACGTGTCGTTGAGCGTCCCGCCACCGCTTCCGCCATACAGTAGAATCCGCGTACGCACATGGTCGAATGAAATCCCGAAGTGCTGGCGAGGTGCGGGACGGGTCGCGGGAGTGCGTTCGGTCCAGCGGTTGGTGTTGAGGTCGAACGACCATAAATCGCCGAGCGGGCAAGGTCCAAAGCCGCTCGCGCAGCCTCCGTAGAGCAACATCTGGCTATTCGCGGCGTCGTAGACCGCGTGGTGGAGGCAGCGCTTCAAGGGGCGTGTACCGGCGGGCGTGATGTTGCTCCACCGTTTGCTCGCCAAATCAAACGCCCAGGTGTCGTCGAAACGGCCCGCGTCGGTGAAGCCGTGCGAAATCACCATGCGGCCGCGCGCTTCGTCGAGGATCGCCGAGTGGCCGTAGCGGTCGCTTGGACCCGCTTCGTTCCCCGCCAACTGCTCCCAGGTGCCGGAGTCCAACTGAAATGCCCAGACGTCGCTGAAGAATCCGCCTGCTTGTCCGCCGAACAGGATGAGCCTGCGCCGGGGTGCATCGTGGAGTAGCGTATGACCAAAGCGCGCAGCGGGTTTCGAGCCGGCGGCCTGCACTTCTTCCCAGCGGCGTTGGGCGAGCGAATAGAACCACAGGTCGTTGCGGGCTGAGGTTTCCAGTCCCCCGAACATGTAGATGCGGCGGGTGGAGCCATCGTAGGCGATCGTGCCGTCCACGCGCGGCGACGGAGCCGCCCCGTCCGCCGGAAGACGCGTAAATGCAAGGGGTTGGGCAGCAGCGCCGACAACCCAAAGAATCACGAGAGGAATTTGTAGTCGCATATCCGCTAGATCCCTGGCCGGGACACAAAAATTCTTGCGCCCAGCGGGAATAAAGCGCGGACCGCCCGGCATTCTACCGGCGTATGGCAGCATATGCGGCGAGCGATACTAATGGAGGCCTCATTATGACCGAGGGCGCACCCGCTGCGCATCGCTTCGAAACCGAGGCGATGCCGCACCTCAACGACATATTCCGGACGGCCACTCGCGTTCTTGGCGAACGCGGGCGAGCCGAAGACGTGGTGCAGGAAGTCTACCTTCAGGCCTGGAAGTCGTTCGACCGGTTTGAGCCCGGCACCAACTGCCGCGCCTGGCTGTTCAAGATTCTGTTTCATTGCGTGAACCATCACCGGCGCAAGTGGTTCCGGTTTCCGCTGCTCAAGGAGAATGAAGAGTTCCTCGAGGCGAACCTCACGTACTCGCCGCCTGTGCCCGATCACCTGACCGACGAGGAGATCCTGGCGGCGCTCGAAAAGATTCCGGGCGATTTCCGGTCCGTTGTTTTGCTAGTCGATGTCGAAGAATTTGCGTATAAAGAGGCGGCAGATATTTTGCAGGTTCCGATTGGAACGGTCATGTCGCGATTGAGCCGGGGTAGACGGCTGCTACGGGAGCAACTAGTCGATGTGGCGCGCAGTTATGGAATTGCGCGCACCGTCGAGGAAGGACAAGGGGCATGAGCATGGAAATGAACATGAACGAGGAGGAAGCGAAGTTGCGACAACAGCTACAACGAGCGGTACGCAGCACGGAGGTTCCCCCGTATCTGGAAAACAAGATCCGCGCGGGCATTCGTGGATCCGAGGCGCGGCAGCTACTCCAGTTTCGCTATAGCTGGATGGCGGCCGCGGCGGCCCTTGCTTTGGCTGTATTTGGCGGAATCACCTACCAGCTTGGTCACCTCCGCCTGACGACGAGCTCGCAGGAATCCTACATCGCCTCCGTGTCGAATCATGTCTCATCGATTATGCGCGTGGGTCTGCGCGATCACCTGCACTGCTCTTTCTTCCGCAAGTTCCCCAAGGACGCGCCGAAGCTGGAGAACATCGAAAAGAACCTGAGCGAGCCGTATCGCGGGATGATTCCCATCGTGCGGAAACATGTGCCGGGCGACTTCCGCTTGATGATCACGCACGAATGCGGCTATCAGGGGCGCAAGTTCGTTCACCTGGCGCTGAAGCGCGATTCGCAATTGCTGTCGGTAGTGCTCGCGGTGAAGCAGGACGGTGAATCGTTTAAGACCGAAGAGCTGATTCCGGCACTTACAGAAGCGGGCATCCCCTTCTATCAATCCGGAGTGCAGCGTTTCCAGATCGCGGCCTTCGAAAGCGACCACCACTTGATCTACATCGTCTCGGATCTGTCGCAAGCGGAGAACATGCAGACGATGACGGCCATGGCGCCTGAACTGAAGGATTACCTGAACAAATTGACGCTGTAATTCGCATTCTCCCTCCGCGCGAGTATCAAAGGCCTTCCCCACGGGGAGGGCCTTTTTTGTTTTGGATGCGCGGAATAGCCACGCGCATGTCTGGTCTACATGCACGAGGCAAACATGCAGTTCACCAAAGAAGAGCAGCGATTGGAAGAGTCGCGCGAGCGCCGTGCACACTGGAAACGTTGGGGCCCCTACCTGAGCGAGCGCGCCTGGGGCACCGTGCGCGAGGACTATAGCGCCTACGGCACGGCGTGGGAGCACTTGCCACACGACCATGCGCGCTCCCGCGCCTACCGCTGGAACGAAGATGGTCTGGCGGGCATCAGCGACCGCCGCCAGCGAATCTGCTTCGCCATTGCCTTGTGGAACGGGCGCGACCCGATTTTGAAGGAACGCGCGTTCGGGCTCACGGGCAATGAAGGCAATCACGGCGAGGATGTGAAGGACTACTACTTCTATCTCGACAGCACGCCCACGCACTCCTACATGAAGTATCTGTACAAGTACCCGCAGGCTGAGTTTCCCTACGCG
>Ga0209382_10008532_pt1 | contig 12914 bp, 12 predicted proteins | sample SoiMetdeltSBSDD5_FD_187599 | JGI IMG/M metagenome (GOLD analysis project Ga0209382, IMG submission 187599) | Bulk soil microbial communities from a Populus tree surrounding site in Tennessee, USA - Soil MetaG P. deltoides SBSDD5 (SPAdes) (version 2) | ecosystem: Environmental > Terrestrial >... | reverse complement strand
TCGACATCGATCCGCAGGACGACCTGCCCACGCACCCGCGCATCGAGTACGTGAAGGGGTCGTCCGTGGCGCCAGAGGTGCTCGAGCAGGTCCGGGCCGAGGCTTCCAGCGCAGATCGGGTGATGGTCATCCTGGATTCCGACCACTCCAAGGAACACGTGCTCGCCGAGCTGAGGGAGTACTCGTCACTCGTGAGCGAGGGCTGCTACCTGATCGTCGAGGACACGCACGCCTGGCTGCTGCCCGACCACGGGCCAGGCCCGGATGAGGCGATCGAGGAGTTCTTGAACGAGAACCGCTCCTTCGAGGTCGACCCCGTGTGCGAGAAGTTCCTGCTGACCTTCCAGCCCGGCGGTTACCTGCGGCGCGTGCCGGGCACGGATAGTCGGAGCCAGCCGTAGCGCAGCCTCCACCTGGCATGCGCCTCGACGGGGCGATCGAAGCGGTCGGGCTGACCAAGCGGTACGGCTCGGTCACCGCAGTGGACGACCTCTCCTTCAAGGTCCGGGCCGCGACGGTGACCGGCTTCCTGGGACCGAACGGCGCGGGCAAGACCACCACGCTGCGCATGGTGCTGGGGCTGGCGCGGCCGACCCGCGGCCACGCGACCGTGATGGGCCGCCGCTACGCGGATCTGGACGACCCGGCCCTGATGGTCGGCGCCAACCTCGAGGTCGCCGGGGCCCATCCGGGCCGCTCGGGCCGCAACCACCTGCGCTCGCTCGCGGCGATGGCCGGCCTTCCGCGCTCGCGGACCGAGGAGGTCCTGCGCCTCGTGGAGATGGAGGGCGCCGCCCACCGCCGCGTCGGCAAGTACTCGATGGGCATGCGCCAGCGGCTCGGCCTCGCGGCCACGTTGCTCGGCGACCCGCAGGTCCTGGTGCTGGACGAACCTGCGAACGGGCTCGATCCGCAGGGGATCCGGTGGCTGCGCGACTTCCTGCGCTCCCTGGCGGCGGAGGGACGCACCGTGCTCGTGTCCAGCCACGTGCTGGCGGAGGTGGCGCAGACGGTCGACGACGTGGTGGTGATCCATCGGGGCCGGATGGTGCGGCAGGGGTCCGTGTCGGAGCTGACGATGGGCGGGGTGGTGCGCGTGCGGACGCCTGCCGCCGAGCAGCTGGTCGCAGCACTCGCAGCCACGGGGCTCGACGTCACTCGTCAGGACGACGGGTCGCTGCAGGTGAGCACCGACGATCTCGCGCGAGTCGGAGACGTGGCCCATGCGGCGGGCGCGCCCCTGCACGAGCTGACGCTCGTCACGACGTCGCTCGAGGAGGTCTTCCTCGAGCTGACGAGCGACACGGAGGGGATCACGTGACCCGCCTGCTGGCCGGCGAGCTGATCAAGGTGCGCACCACGCGCACCGCGGTGTCCTTCGCGGCCGCGGGGCTGCTGCTCGCGGTCGCGACGATCGTGATCGTCGCGCTGGTGGACGACCCGGGGACGGTGCGGGACAAGCGCAACGCGCTCGCATTCGGCGGTTGGATCGCGGCCCTGATGCTGATCTACGGTGCGGTCGGCGCCACCGGCGAGTTCAGGCACCGCACGCTGGCTCCGGCGGTCCTGATCGCTCCCGACCGCTATCGGCTGGTGATGGCGCGGATGCTCGCCTACGGCCTCACGGCCGGCCTCGGGGCGATCGCGATCGGCGCCGTCACCTATGCGGTCGGGATCCCGCTGCTGGCGGGAACCCCGGGCCCGAGCCTCGACGGCCGGGACTACCTGGGCGTCGCCGTCGGCGGCATCCTCGCGTCGATGATGTGCGCGGCGATCGGCGTGGCGGTCGGGACGCTGATCAGGAACCAGGTCGCTGCGCAGGTGGGCCTGCTGCTGTGGATCTTCGTGGTCGAGTCGCTGGTCACCCTCCCCGAGGAGGATCTCGTGGACTACACGCTCGGCACGTCGTTCGGCGTGCTCAGCCAGGGCGGCAACGTCGACGGCACGATGCTGCACGCGGGATTGGTGTTGACCGCCTGGCTGGCCGTGCTGGCCACGGCCGCCACGCTGATAGACCGCCGCCGCGACGTGGAGTAGCTCCGACCCGGAGCCACCGAGTTTCGCGGCTAAGCGAAACTCGTCATTTCCGATACATCGCGTCGAGCTCGCCGGCGTACTTCTCGTTCACGACGTTGCGCTTGACCTTCAGCGTCGGCGTCAGCTCCCCGGTCTCCTGCGTCAGGTCGTGCGGCAGGATCGTGAACTTCTTCACTTCCTCCACGCGCGCCACCTTCTCGTTGACCTTGTCGACCGCCTCCTGGACGAGCGCCTGCACCTTCTCGTTCTGTGCGAGCGACGCCATGTCGGTGTCCTCGATGCCCTGCGCCTGCGCCCACGGGACGATCTCTTCGGGATCGAGCGTGATCAGGGCGGTCAGGAAGGGGCGCCGGTCGCCGTGCACGACCGCCTGTGAGATGTACTGGTTCTGCTTCAGGCCGTTCTCGAGGTTCGCCGGGGTGATGTTCTTGCCGCCGGCGGTGATGATGATGTCCTTCTTGCGGCCCGTGATGTACAGGAAGCCGTCCTCGTCGATCCGCCCGATGTCGCCGGTGTGCAGCCATCGGTCGACGATCGTCTCGGCAGTGGCCTCCGGGTTCTTGTAGTAGCCGCGGAAGATGTTCGGGCCGCGCGCGAGGATCTCGCCGTCTTCGGCGATCTTGACCTCGACGCCGGGGAACGGCTTGCCCACCGATCCGAAGCGGAACTCCTCGGCGGTGTTGCAGGTGGCGGCAGTCGAGGTCTCGGTCATCCCCCAGCCCTCGAGCACGAGCACGCCGCAGGCGTAGAAGAACTCGAGGATCTCCTGGGCGATCGGCGCGGCGCCGGTCACCGCCTGCTTGATGCGCCCGCCGAAGATGTTGCGGACGTTCTGGAACAGGGCGGCGTCGGCCTTGTCGAACGCCTCCTGCAGCTCCGCCGGCACGGCCTCGCCGCGATCCTGCATCTGGCGGACCTTCAGGCCGAGCTGGACAGCCTGCTCGAGCTGGGCCTTGTCGGGCGCGTTCGAGTTGGCGAGCGAGTAGATCTTCTCGAACATGCGGGGCACCGACGGGAAGTACGTCGGCTTGACCTCCATCAGGTTCGGGATGATCTTCTGCGGGTCGCGCTCCCAGTAGACGATCGTGGCGCCGACGTCGAGCGAGCCGAGCTGGATCAACCGTGCGAACGCGTGCGCGAGCGGCAGGAACAGGTACGCGACCTCGTCCTCCATGAGGACGTTCTGCGACTGCACCATGTCCAGCATGTCGCGCCAGTTCTGGTGGTCGATCACGCAGCCCTTGGGCGGGCCGGTGGTGCCGGACGTGTAGATGTAGGTCGCGACGTCGGAGCCCTCCACCGTCGCGACGCGCTGCTTGAAGTCGTCGTCCGAGCGCCCGCGGCCGCGCTCGCGCAGCTCCTCCATGCTCATCACGTCGTCGCCGTCGAGCGGCTCCATCGAGATCACGTGCCGGAGGCTCGGGAGCTGGTCGCGGACCTTGCGGATCTTGTCGAGCTGGGACTGGTCCTCGAGGATCACCGCGACGGACTCGGAGTGCTCCAGCACGTAGTGGCACTCCTCAGGGGAGTTGGTCTGGTAGATCGGGACGACCGTGCCGCCGGTGGCGAGGATGCCGAAGTCCGCGTACGTCCACTCGGGCCGCGTGTTCGAGAGGATCCCGACCTTGTCGCCGCGGTCGATGCCGAGCTCCTGGAGGCCGAGCGAGACCTCCTTGGCGATCTGGCCCAGCTCGGGATACGAGACGTCGACCCATTCGCCCGTGGACTGGTCCTTGAACTTCTGGGCAACCTTCGCGGCGTGCTTCTCGACGGCCAGGGGCAGCAGGTCCGCAAGCGTCTTCGAGCCGGTCGCAGCGTCGCTCGGCGTCGTGGCCGTCTGAGCCTCCATCTCTTCCTCCTCGCTCGGGTGGGGGAGCCCTCGGCTCCCCGCAAACTGCTGGCGATTGTATCCGGCGCCGGTGCTCACGGAGGCCCGCTGCCGGTGGTGCCGGGAGGTGGGCAGACGCGCGGGCGGCGGATCCGCCCGGAAGGCCCGCTGCAGCTGCTGCGCTAGGCCTGCGCCACCTGACCGGGGGACTTGCCCTGGATCTCCTTCAAGGAGGCCAGGAACAGGGTCTTGTCGATCTTGCCCTGGAAGATCGGTACCCCCAACTCCATGCACTTCGAGATGACCTCGCGGCGATCCATGCCCGCTTCCCGAGCCAGCTCGGTGGGCGTCAGGTGATTGGCCAATGCATTCCCCTCTCGTAGCTGAAGACCGGATCTGCCGGGCTTCCCAGTGGGCCCGGCGCCCGAGCGACACCTCCTTATACCGGTCTGGACGGACGTGTCAAGCCGCACATGGACGAAGATTTCGGGTGCAGCTGGAGCAGGTGCGTACTAACGTTCCGTGGTGGGTATAGCTAATGGGTGGCGCGGGGAGGTCCCGCCCATTGCTCCATCGGCAATCGAGGTAAGGGAGCCGCGGTGAAACCGCTGCTGGCAGCAACAGCCACAGAGGCACCGGATGAACAGCTGGTTGCAGCCGCACGGGAGGGCAGCGACGAGGCCTTCGAGGTGCTGTTCCGCCGCTATCAGAACCGCATCGTCGGCTACGTGCGCGGAATGGTGTCCGATCACGGGCGCGCCGAGGACATCGTCCAGGAGGCGTTCATGTCGGCGCTGCGCGCCCTGCGCCGCTCGGACCAGGACATCGTGTTCCGTCCCTGGATCCACGAGATCGCCAAGAACGCGTGCATCGACCACATCCGCCGCGCGCGCCGCACGCAGGAGGTTTCGATCGACTCGGACGACTTCAGCCCGGTCGAGGAGGGCCGCATCTCGCAGGTCGCGAGCGGGACCGACGCGACGGTTGCGCGCAGGAACGAGCTCGAGTCTTTGCGCATGGCGTTCCACGACCTGCCGCGCACGCAGCACGAGATCCTCGTGATGCGGGAGCTGGAAGGACTCTCTTACGACAGCATCGGGAACCGCATGGGCCTCACACGCGGCGCGGTGGAGAGCCTGCTCTTCCGCGCGCGGCGCCGGCTGCGCGACGGGTTCGACGAGATCGACACCGGCGCGCGCTGTGCGGGCGTGAGGACGGCGATGGAGGGCATCGTCGACGGCAGCGCGCGGGCGCGCGACCGCCGGCGTCTCTCGAACCACTTGAACCACTGCAAGGCATGCCGCCGTCACGCGGTCGCCATGGGACTCGACTCCCTCGTGCTCGGGCTCGAGCAGAGCCGGGCCCGCCGTGCGATTCACCGCGCGGCCGGCTTCCTGCCGCTGCCGGCCTTCCTGCGCCGCAGGCTCGAGGAGGCCTCGGGCGGACTGGGCCCCGCCGCCCAGGCCGGGGCGGAGCACGGCGCGACGCTGGCCGGCAAGGCCACCGCCCTGGTCGTCGCGGCCGTCGTGGCCGCCGGCGGCGCCGGCGTGGCGCACAAGGCATCCGGCGGCGGGCTGCCGGGCGGGAACCTCCCGCTCGTGGGCGGCACGGACTCGCCGGGCGGCGCGGGTGGCGGTGGAGGCGATTCCGACAACGGCTCCGGCAGCGGGGCGGCCGGAGGCAGCGGTCACGGTGCCGCGGGTGTTCCCGGCGGGGCCGGCGCAGGCGGCATGGCGGGCGGCTCCGGCCCGGCCGGGCCGAATGGGCCTGCGGGAGGCGGTAACAGCGCAGCTCCCGGCGCACTGGGCGGTCCGCTCGGCGGCGCAGGCTTGGACGCCGCTGGCGGGCGGGTCACGGGCGAGGCAGGTCGCCTCACGGAGACCGTCGCGGGTGTCGGCGGCGTGGGACGGACGCTCGATTCGGTGGGCGGGACCGTGGGGCTCTCGCCGACCAAGACCACCAAGGACCTCGCCAAGGGGAACGTGAAGGGGATCGCGAAGGATCTCGACAAGGCGGTCAAGAACGCCCCCAAGAACGCTCCGAACACTGTCAAGAACGCTCCCAAGGCGGTCAAGGAGGTCACCAAGACGCTCCCGAAGGCTCCGAAGGTGACGGTGCCCAAGGAGGTCAAGCTTCCCGGCGGCACCTCGCTGAAGACCGGTGAGGCGGGCAAGACCGGTCCCTCTCTGACGCTTCCGCAGACCCAGGTCACCCCGAACGTGGCGCCGCTGCAGCTGTCCCCGCTGCCCCAGAACCAGATCACGTCGGGCCTCGGGCTCTAGCCACAGCCCGCAATAGGTACGCTGCGCTCGATGGCGGGGCGTGACAGCGACACCTTCCTCGAGTCCCTCATGGACACGAGCCTCTACTCGATGGGGGCGTACTTCTCGGACCAGCATCCCGACCTGGTCGACGAGGTGATCTCGCAGAGCGAGTCGATCGAGGAGCAGGGCATCGCGTTGTTCGCCGACGAGAACGGCCTCACGCTCGAACAGTGCTTCGAGACCCTGATGACGGGCCTCGCCGTGCGGTATTACAAGGCCGTCGCGGGCTAACGTCTACGATTGCTGCCGGACACTCGGGGCGTAGCGCAGCCTGGTAGCGCGCACCGTTCGGGTCGGTGAGGTCCCCGGTTCAAATCCGGGCGCCCCGATTGCTTCCTCAGAGCGCTTCGGCGATCAGCACGATCGAGCCGAACAAGAATGCGACGGCAGCGATGATCGCCACGAGGCGCGTGGGCGGGCCGCCGTGGATCCCGGTGTTGTGCACGGCCACGTGGCCCTTGCCGCGGGCGATCAGCCAGCGGTTGGCCGGGTACGCGAACGCGCCGGCGATCACGAGTGCCACCGACAGGCTGCCCCAGAAGAGCTCGTTGTCGAGCCCGGCTTCCATGGCACCCGGGATGGACAGCATGATCGCGTTGTCCACCACCTCCATGATCGCGATGCTGATCGTGTCCGATGCAAGCGCGATGGGAATCACCGCGCTCAGCGCCAGGCCGGCGCGCAGCAGCGGCAGGCTCGTGAGCGTGTAGCCGAACACGAACGCCAGCGCCACGGCGAGCGCGACCGTGCCCCAGTCCGAGAACCCCAGCGCGGTGCCGACCACCATGCCCGTGATCTCGCCGATGGCGCAGCCCGTGAGGCAGTGCAGGGTGGCGCTGAACGCGACCGCGTCCAGCTCGCGGCCCGACGTGGGCATCGCGTGATGGTGGGGGTCGTGTTCGTGAGCGGCGGTTTCCACGGCTGTCGAGTATATACCCCTAAGGGGTATAATCCCGCAGGCGATGACGTCGAACCAGACCGATACCCCGGTACGCGGGTACGCCGCGACCAAGGGTCAGTTGCAGAACCGGCTGCGGCGCATCGAGGGGCAGGTGCGCGGCGTGCAGCGCATGATCGACGAGGATCGGTGGTGCCCCGACGTGCTGATCCAGGTCGGCGCGATCCAGGCGGCCCTCGACAAGGTCGCGCTCGGCCTGGCCGAGGACCATGCCCGCCACTGCGTGATGGACGCCGCACCCCGTGAGCGCGAGGCCCGCACGCAGGAGCTGATGGCGGCCATGGGCCGCCTCATGCGGCGCGGCTAGCCGCAACCTGGACGACAGCCTCCGGGTGCTGTAGAAAGACGCCGTGACCGGGGCACGTGAACCGGACGAGCGCCGCGCTCTGGCGGGACTGGCATTCGACGAGTTGCGCCGGGCCCCGGGCGGCATCTGGGGGATGCACCGCGCGATCGCGGACCGCGCCTTCGACGCCACCGGAGTGGGCGCGCTGCCCGCCCGGATGGCCCACGACACGATCGCGAACGCCGCTTACTCGGCGCTGGGCGGTGCGGTCTCCCTGCTGGGCCGCGCAGCCGACGCGGCGCTCAGCCGGCGGCCGGAGGAGGGGAGAGTGATCTCGCGCTCCCCGGCCGGCAGCGCCGTCGTCGCGGGCGTGACCGGCCTGATCGGCGATCGCCTGGAGGCCGAGCGCAGCGACCTGCACCAGCCCCTCGCCGTCCGGGTCGGCGGCGCGCCCGTGCCGCCCGAGCCCGCGGCCCTCGCGGCCGCGTTTCCGGGCGCGACTCCGCGGCTGGCCGTCTTCCTGCATGGCCTGATGGAGACCGAGTTCTCGTGGCGCCTCGGGGCCCGCGCACACGGCGACACGTACGGGACGCGCCTGGTGCGCGACCTCGCGTGCACGCCGGTCTACGTGCGCTACAACAGCGGCCGCCACATCTCGCAGAACGGTTGCGACCTGTCCGACGTGCTGGACGCCGTGGTCGCCGCGTGGCCCGTGGAGGTCACGGAGATCGCCTTGATCGGGCACTCGATGGGCGGGCTGGTGGCGCGGAGCGCCTGCCATGGCGCCGCGCAGGCAAACGCCCCATGGGTCCGCCGTGTGCGGCATGTGATCTCGCTCGGCTCCCCGCACATGGGAGCGCCGCTCGAGCAGGCGGTGCACCTGGCGAGCGCGGCCCTGCACGCCGTACCCGAGACGCGCCCGTTCGGTTCGTTCCTGCGCCGCCGGAGCGCGGGCATCCGCGACCTGCGCCAGGGCTCGCTGGTGGACGAAGACTGGAAGGACCGCGACCCGGACGCGCTGCGCGCCGCCGCGTGCCGGGAGGTGCCGCTGCTCGAAGGCGCGACGCACTGCTTCGTGGCAGCCACGATCACGCGCAGCCCGCGCCACCCCCTGGGACGGCTGATCGGTGACTGGCTCGTGCTCGAGCCGAGTGCCTCAGGACGCGGCCGCACGCGCCGCATCCCGTTCAAGGAAGAGCACGGGATGCACGTCGGGCCGGCGACCCACTTCGCGCTCCTGAACCACCCGCAGGTCTACGAGCGGCTGCGCGACTGGCTGACCGCGCCGTCGCGCGCGGCCGACGCGGCCTGAGCCGGAGCGGCCAGGCCCGCCTTCAACGCCGCGGCGATGCCGAGCATGGCCCGGCGCGGCGCCGGCGCCGTCTCCGCGCCGTGCGTGAAGCCGTGGATCAGGCCTGGCTCGCGCGCCGTCGTGACCGGCACGCCGGCGTCACGTAGCAGCGACGCGTACTCCTCACCCTCGTCGCGCAGGACATCGAAGCCGGCCGTCACGACATGGGCCGGTGGCAGGCCCGCGAGGTGTGAGGCCAGGATCGGGGAGGCGCGCGGGTCGCTCGCGTCCGATTCTGCGGCCAGGTAGTGGTCCCGGTACCAGTCCATCTGGCGCTCGGTGAGGAAGAAGCCCTCGCTGAACAGGCGATACGACTCGCGCTTGCGCGTCAGGTCCGTGACGGGATAGATCAGCAGCTGGAAGGCGGGAGCCGGCCCGCCCTCGATCGCCAGCAGGCGCGCCGCGGCCGCGGACAGGTTGCCGCCGGCGCTGTCGCCGCCCACCCCGACGCGCGCGGGGTCGGCGCCGAAGCGGTCCGCCTCGGAGATCGCGTGACGGACTGCTGCGACCGCGTCCTCGACCGCAGCGGGGAACGGATGCTCGGGCGCGAGCCGGTAGTCCACCGACAGGACGCGCACGCTCGCGTGCTTCGCCAGGAACCGGCACGGCTGGTCGTGCGTGTCGAGGTCCCCCACGACCCAGCCGCCGCCGTGCAGGTAGACGAGTAGCGGCGCGGGTGACGGGATGCCCGCGGGCGAGTAGAGACGGGCGGCCAGGGCGCCGGCGGCGCCGGGGACCTCGACCTCGTCGACTCGCTCCAGCGGGATCGTGGCGCCCGAATACAGGGCGGCCTCGCGCCTGATCTCCGCGCGTGCTTCGGCCACCGGCAGGTCCTCGAACCGGGACCGGCCGGAGAGCTTCATCAGCCTCAGCATGAGCTGGATGTCGGGCTCCAGCTGCTGGCCGTCGACGCGGACCGGCCGAGGGCCGCCAAGCAGGAGCTGAGCCCTCGACGGCAGCCTCCGCAGGCCGTTCACCAGCATCATCTCGAGCCGGTCGCGGAGGGGGAGCCGGGCGGGGTTCACGCCCGCAAGCCTACGCGTAGTCGAGCTCGAAGGAGGTGCGGTTGGGGCGTGTTAGTCTCACTTACCGCCCGGCACCGCCGCACATCCTCACCAACGTGAGACCTCTCGCTGCATTCGTAACCGGACGTAGGACCAAGTGGCTCGTCATAGCCGTGTGGATCGTGCTGGCCGTCGCTCTCGCCGGGCCGGGCGGCAAGCTCGCGGACGAGACGAACAACGACACCGAGAGCTTCCTGCCGGACAACGCCGAGTCCACGCAGGTGCTGCGGCTGCTGAACGAGCGCTTTCCCGAGGGCAAGACGACCGAGGCGCTGATCGTCTACCGGCGGCCCGGCGGCCTCACGGACCGCGACAAGCGCAAGATCTCGCTCGATGGGCGGCTGGCGGCGCGGCAGTTGCCGACCGTGGGCCTGCCGGCGGTGCCGTTCGAGCCGGGCGCGCCGCAGGGACTCGTCGCCGGGGACGGCGAGGTCGCCTACACGGTGGTCACGTTCCCGGAGGACAACGACCAGGTCGCGGACTGGGGCAAGGAGCTGCGGGAGATCACCGACAGCGCCAGGCCCGCCGGCCTCGAGGCCTACGTGACCGGCGAGGTCGGCTTCAACACGGACGCCGAGGAGGTGTTCGGAAGCCTCGACGCAAAGCTGCTGCTCGCGACGGTGCTGCTGGTGCTGGTCCTGCTGGGCGCGATCTACCGCTCGCCTGCCATCGCGCTGATGCCGATCCTCGTGGTCGGCTTCGCCTACATGGTCGCCCAGGCGTTCATCTATTTCTACGCGAAATCGGGTGCAACGGTGAGCGACAACGCCACCAGCATCTTCGTGGTCCTGATGTTCGGCGTGGGGACCGACTACTGCCTGCTGCTCGTGTCTCGGTACCGCGAGGAGCTGCGCATGTACCAGGACAAGCACGAGGCGATGGCGCACGCGCTCACGCGCACCGGCCCCGCCATCCTGGCCAGCGGCTTGACGGTCTCGATTTCGATGCTCGTGCTCCTGCTGGCGGAGAACGGGTCGGTCCACTCGCTCGGGCCGGTCGCGGCGATCGGCGTCGCGTGCGTGTTGGCGGCGGGCCTGACGCTGCTGCCCGCGATGCTGACCATCGGCGGCCGCAAGGCCTTCTGGCCGCGCAGGCAGGTCGTGGCATACGACCCTGAGCACGTCGTGACCGAGCGCACGGGCATCTGGCGTCGCATCGGCGACCGGGTGCTGCAGCGGCCGGGGCTCGCGCTCGGCGCCACCCTGGTGTTCTTCTTGGCCGGCGGTCTCGGCCTCCTCGCCTACAAGGAGGACTACAGCACCACGACGTTCTTCAAGAAGCAGACGGAGAGCGTCGACGGCTTCCGGGTGCTCGAGCGTGCTCTGCCGGCCGGGGCGCTCGCGCCGACCACCGTGCTGGTGAGGCGCGAGGACGCCCGCATCCGCCCGCAGGATGTCGAGGCCGCGCGGCGGCTGGCGGCGCAAGGCGAAGGCGTGGCGGACGTGACGCCTGTGCAGGGCCGCTCCACCGACGGGCGGATCGCGCGCGTCGACGTCGTCTTCGAGGACGACCCGTACATGAAGGGCGCGCTCGTCCAGGCGCGCGAGCTGCGCGAGCGCCTGGACGGGTTGCCGGCGGGCGTCGATGCACTCACCGGCGGGGGCACGTCGATCCAGTACGACTACGACAAGGCGTCCGCGCGCGACCTGAAGGTGATCGTGCCGATTGCGCTGGTGGTGATCGCGGTGATCCTCGCGGTCCTCCTGCAGGCGATCGTCGCGCCACTCGTCCTGATCGCGTCCGTGATCGTGTCCTTCCTCGGGACCTTCGGTATCTCCCTGCTCTTCATCCGCTACGTCGTGGGGGACGCGGGCATCGACAACGGGTTGCCGACGTTCGCCTTCATCTTCCTCGTGGCGCTCGGCATCGACTACACGATCTTCCTCATGAGCCGCGTGCGCGAAGAGGCGCGCCGCTTCGGCACGCGGGAGGGGATGCTGCGCGCGCTGAATGCGACGGGGCCGGTGATCACGAGCGCCGGCCTGATCCTCGCGGGCACGTTCTCCGTGCTCATGACGCTGCCCGTGACGTTCGCGTTCGACCTCGGGTTCATGGTCGCGCTCGGCATCCTGCTCGACACGTTCATCGTGAGGACGATGATGGTGCCGGCCGCCGTGGAGCTGATCGGTGACAAGGTCTGGTGGCCCTCGAGTCCCACGGGAGGCAGTCTCGTCGGCGAGGCGCCTTCCGAGGAAGAGCCCGCCCGCGAGCCGGCCCGGATCGCCTGACCGGCTCTCGCTAGGATCTCTCGTCCCCGGACAAAGGAGCCCGCAGATGGCCTACAGCGTTCCTGATCTTCCGTACGACTACAACGCGCTCGAGCCGCACATCGACGAGCAGACGATGAAGCTGCACCACGACAAGCACCATCAGGCCTACGTCGACAAGGTGAACGCAGCGCTCGAGGGAACGGAATGGGCCGACAAGCCGATCGAGGAGGTGCTCCGCAACCTCGACAAGCTGGGCGACAAGGCCACTGCGGTGCGCAACAACGGGGGCGGCCACTACAACCATTCGCTGTTCTGGGAGTGGATGAGCCCCGACGGCGGCGGGGAGCCTGCGGGCGACCTCGCTGGCGCGATCGAGAAGGCGTTCGGGTCGTTTTCCGACTTCCAGGCCCAGCTCAAGGATGCGGGCGTGAACCGGTTCGGCTCCGGGTGGTCGTGGCTGGTGCACGACGGCAGCGGCCTGGCCGTGGTCTCGACGGCCAACCAGGACAACCCGATCTCCGACGGCCAGACGCCCCTGCTGGGCGTGGACGTGTGGGAGCACGCGTACTACCTGAAGTACCAGAACCGCCGCCCGGACTACATCGACGCGTGGTGGAACACCGTCAACTGGTCCAAGGTGGCGGAGGGGTACTCAGCCGCTAGCTGACCGTCGCCGGTCGAGGAAGCTGAGGACGAGGCGCGCGGTCTCGTCCGGCTTCTCGACGTGGGGTGAGTGGCCGACGCCGTCCATGAGGACGATGCGCGCCCCCGGCACGACGCGGTACTCCTGCGCCGAGCCGGGATCGGCGATCTCGTCGCGCGCTCCGAAGATCACGAGCATCGGGACGCGCTCGCC
>Ga0209382_10008529_pt1 | contig 12915 bp, 9 predicted proteins | sample SoiMetdeltSBSDD5_FD_187599 | JGI IMG/M metagenome (GOLD analysis project Ga0209382, IMG submission 187599) | Bulk soil microbial communities from a Populus tree surrounding site in Tennessee, USA - Soil MetaG P. deltoides SBSDD5 (SPAdes) (version 2) | ecosystem: Environmental > Terrestrial >... | reverse complement strand
AGTGCGCAGCATCGCCCGGACAAAACGCACGGTGAGCCGCCGCAGATGGCTATCGCTGGGTATCGTCAGGGCATTGGAAGATCGGCGCTGCGCCGTAACCGTTGGTCCAGCCCATAACTTTGCAGTCTGCGGCAAGCGTGGCGGAGCTGGCACTCGCCAATGCCCACAACGACAGCGCAACAACGAACATCGTTCTCATGGCCGCCTCTCCTGGCTGGCGGTGTTCAACCTACTTTCCATCTGGGGGCGCTTCGCGCTGTGCGAAGCCATTCTCGCGCGATGTTGATGGGCCGTGCGCAGCCAGACGCCGGAGTTCCCAGCCGAATGGGGCCAATAGGCAGGGCAACCCGATCGGACCGGACCGGGCCGGTCGACCGAGGCTGCAGGACGCCCAGCGTGAGGTTCTTCTGGCCGCGCTGCCAGAACTCAGGTGAGCCGGTTGGGAGCGGATCTGCCGGCGAGAACGGCGTCGATGCCGTCCAGCAGGATGCGGCCCATGGCGAGACTCGCCGTCAACGTCGAACTGCCCTGATGAGGTTGCAGGAAGACGTTGCGAAGCTCGAGGTAGCCGGCGTGAAGCCTTGGCTCGTCGTTGAACACGTCGAGGCCGGCAGCCGCGATCCGGCCGGAGCGGAGTGCAGCTATCAGCGCTTCGTCGTCGACGAGGTCGCCGCGCGCAATGTTCACGACGATGGAGTCCGGTGGCATCAGGGCAATCCTCGCATCGTTCAGGACCCCCTTCGTTTCCGGCGTGGACGGCGCGGCCAGCACCAGAACGTCGCTCGCAGCAAGGAGGCTCTCGACCGTGTGATGATAGGTTGCTCCGTCCTCGAGCGTCGGCTCGAGCCGCCGGCGGTTATGATAGTGCACGTCCATGTCGAAGCCGCGGACGCGCCGGGCGATCGTGCGCCCGATGCGGCCCATCCCCAGGATACCGATGCGGCGGCCCGTCACCTCGATGCCGACGAGCTGGGTCGGCGTCCATCCGGTCCAACGACGGTCGTAGAGAAGACTTGTGCCCTCGTGCGCACGGCGGGCGGCGCCGAGCATCAGCAGGACGGCCATTTCCGCCACGGAGTCGCTCAGCACGTCGGGGGTCGACAGCACGGCAATACCGCGCCGGCGCGCCGCATCGAGGTCGATGTGCTCGATGCCGACCGAATAAGTGGCAACGATCCGGAGCGATGCCGGGAGCCGACCGATGGCCGCGGCGTCGAGCCTGTCGGGGGCGGTGACGACGAGGATGTCGACGCCCTCGGCGGCGCGCTGCAGCTCGTCGGGCGTGAGGGTGCGGTCGTGCGGATTGACCCGGACGTCATAGCGCTGCCGAAAATGCTCGAGCACCTGTTGCGGCAGCGCCCGCGTCACTGCCAACTTCCGCCGCGGCCGTACGTTCTTGTCGATCGTCATGATTCCTAGGATTTCCAGATTGTTGTTTGCACTGCGTCACCGCATCCGGCGACGCCGCCGCAACTTGCATCGTTTGCCGCCCTGCAACAACCACCGGCCGCGGCGCTGCCGGGGCCTGGAGGGCCAGCGGTTCAACCGGTAGTATCGGACCGGATCACAGGTCGAGCCTGACTTTGAAAGCCGCGAGCGCTCCGGCGGCCGAAATTCGCGGTCTCCTTGGGTATTGCCAATGATCCACGCATGACGCTCAACTAACACTCGATCGCGTAGGGCTGCGGTGGGATGTCGCGCAGAGAGGTCGTCGCAAGCGACAGGCAGCAGGCTCCTGCCCACACGGATTTGCGCTTGTGACGGCGGACTTATTGGGGGGCGCTTCAGATGATGCGGGTTGCGGCTGCATTTCTTTGGCTGACGTTGCTGCCGTCCGAAGCGTTGGCGCAGGCCAAGATCGCATTGCTAATCGGCAATCAGGCTTACGATCCCTCCATCGGCGTCTTGAAGAACCCCTACAACGACATTGCGCTGGTTGGAGACGCCCTCAAGGGGAGCGGATTCGAGGTGATGCCGCTCGTCAGGGACGCACGCCGCAGCACCATCCTTGGGGAGGTCCGCGAGTTGGTCCGCCGCCTGAACGCGGCGGGACCTGGCGCCGTCGGGTTCCTGTACTACTCCGGCCATGGCGCCGCAGAGGCCGATACCGGCGTCAACTACCTCATACCGGTCAACGCCCGGGAGCCGGGATCGGCCGCCTTCTGGGATGAAAGCCTGAAGCTGGACGACGTCCTCAAGCTGCTCGAAGGGGCGCAGGCAGCGGCGAAGTTCGTCGTTTTCGATGCCTGCCGCAACGAGCTGCGGGTCCCGACGAAGGGTACCAGCAAGGGTTTTGTTCCGGTCGCCGAGCAGCACGGAATGTTCATTGCGTATGCGAGCGCAGCGGGCCGCACCGCGTCGGACGAGGGCGCTCGCGGGGGGCCGTATGCGACTGCACTGGCGAGGGAGCTTGCGAGGCCCGGCCTCGATCATGTGAGCTTCTTCCAGAACGTGAAGGAATCGGTCTTCACCAGGACTGGCGGAGCCCAGCAGCCCTGGGAGAGCAACGGGCTGTTTCGGCGTGTCTATCTCACCGGCGAAGCCAGGCCCGGACGTGACGTCCCGCTCGACGGCATCGACCGCGACCAGGCTGCAACCTTCATCCGCGAGACTGAGGATCAGGCGCGCCTGGAGGAGTTCATTCGGCAGTTCGGCGACACCCCGTTCGGGCCGATGGCGAGGGCACGGCTGGAGGAACTCAGGAAACTGCCCAAGACCACGCCGCCCACCAGTGCGCGGCTCGAATCCGACGGAGCCGCCGATTGCGAGCAATCCGAAGACTACGATCGCCGCATCCGCGGGTGCACGGAGTTCCTGCGTCGCAACCCGCAGCACTCCCGCGCCTACAACTACCGCGGCAACGCCTTTGCCAAGAAGGAGGATGCCGGCAGGGCCATCGCCGACTACACGATGGCGATCCAAAACGATCCGAAATACGCCACCGCCTACCTCAATCGCGCCATCGCTTTTGCAAGAACCGGAGAGTACGCCAAGGCGATTGCCGACTACGGCAAGGCGATCGAATTCGACCCAAGCCGGGCAGCCGCCTACAGGGGGCGGGCAACGGCCCTGCTGCGCTCCAACCGGAAAAACGAGGCGATGGCCGATTTCCGCAAGGCCCTGTCCATCGACCCGTCCGACCAGAGGAGCAAGGACGGCCTGAGAAGCCTCGGCGTCACGCGCTGAGCCGCGCCCCGCCGTCAGGCTGCGGCACCCTTCAGCACCATGTCTGCCGCCTTCTCGCCGATCATGATCGAGGGGGCGTTGGTGTTGCCTGATGTCAGCGTCGGCATGATCGAGGCGTCGGCAACGCGGAGCCCCTCGAGGCCGCGCACGCGCAGCCGATCGTCGACGACAGCCTTTGCGTCGGAGCCCATCCTGCAGGTCCCGACGGGATGGTAGGTGGTCTCCCCAACGCGCCTGACCCAGTCGAGGATCTCATCATCCGTGGTCAGCGAGGCCCCAGGCCCAAGCTCGGTCACCTGCATCTGCGCCATCGCCGGGGCGGTCATCACGGCGCGGGCGATCCGAACAGCGCGCACGGTGATCTCCGCATCGATCGACTCAGACAGGAAATTGAAGTTGATGGCGGGCGCCTTGCGCGGGTCTGCCGCGATGATGTGGACGTGCCCTTTGCTTTCCGGCCGAATGGCATGTGCGTAGCACGTCATGCCGGACCGGCGGGCGAGCCTTGGGCCCTTCGGCCCCGGCTCGGTCAGCATCGGCACCCAGCCCAACAGAGCATCCGGCGACTCCAGGCCCTCGCGGGTCCGCACGAAGGCCCGGATCGGGGCCGCGACCATGCCGAGCATGCCCGTGCCGGAGGTCAGATACCGCAGAGCCTGGTGCACGAGGCTCAGTCCGCGGCCGCGGTCGTTGAACGTGGCGCCCTTTGCGCCGATGGCCCACCTGGTACGGGGTGCATAGTGGTCGCGCAGGTTCTCGCCGACGCCCGGCAGGGCATGGCGAACGTCAATCCCGAGATCGCGTAGGCGGTCGGGTTGGCCGATACCGGACAGCTCCAGCAGTTGCGGGGAGTTGATCGTGCCGGCGCTCACCACCACCTCGCGCCCCGCGCATGCTTCGTGAACGATGTTGCCGACGCGGTAGCGGACGCCAGTGCACCGCTTGCCGTCGAGCAGGAGGCTTTCGGTCAGCGCGCCGGTCTCGATGCGCAAATTTGTACGGCGGCGGATGGGGTCCAGATAGCAGTGCGCCGTGCTCATGCGGCGTCCGCCGGCGATCGTCGCCTGGCTCATGGCGATGCCATCCTGGCGGACACCGTTGTAGTCAGGGTTGTGCTCGATCCCCACCTGGCCGGCCGCTTGAATCAACGCCTGATACAGCGGATCGTGCCCCTTGGGATTCGTGACCCGGATAGGGCCGTCGCGGCCGCGAAACGCGTCGTCGCCGCCTTCGTAGGTTTCCATGCGCTTGAAGAAAGGCAAAACGTCCCTGTAGCTCCAGCCCCGGTTGCCCATCTGCGCCCAGGTATCGAAGTCCTGGGCCTGCCCGCGCACGAACGCGTTTCCGTTGATCGCGCTGGAGCCGCCGAGCAGGCGCCCGCGCGGTACTGGCAGCTTGCGCCCGTTCGTATTGGCCTCAGGCTCGGAGGCATAGCACCAGTTGACCGCGGGATTCTGGATGAGCTTGGCATAGCCGATCGGAATGCGGCTCCAGGGGTGGCTGGTAGGTCCCGCCTCCAACAGCAGAACCCTGGTGCGCGGATCAGCCGACAGCCTGTTCGCGACGACCGCGCCTGCCGATCCGGCGCCGACGACAATGTAGTCGTAGGTTTGACGATCGCCTGCGGTCACGTGAACCTCCCCTGGGCACCCGATGCGACGTAACGCAAACGGTCTCCGTCGTCCATGCGGGCCGACGCTCCGCAAGCGCCGGTCCGGGTTGCTCGTTTGCAGGGCGCCGGGCAATTCCGCGACGGGACTTTCTGCTTTACCATGCAGCCGCGGCGGGAAGGTCGCACGGGCCGCCGGCCGGGATCGTCACCGGCGGCGCAAGACAACTTTCATCACAACCGCGAACGGTCCGGCGGATGCCGTGGCCCTATCGGAGAGAACGCTCCATGGCGAAGTCGCGCGATCACTTTCGGATCGGGACGGGAGCCGGATTTTCGGCGGACCGGCTCGATCCGGCGCTGGACCTTGCCAAGCGCGGCGAACTCGACGTGCTGGTCATGGAGTGCCTGGGCGAGCGCACTGTGGCGTTCGCCCATCGCGACCGCATGGCCAATCCAGCACTCGGTTACAACTCGCATCTGGAGCGGCGCATGAAGGTGCTGCTCGCACCCTGCCGGGAAGCAGGCACCCGGATCATCACCAACATGGGAGCGGCGAACCCGCGCGCCGCCGCAGAGCGAACGCTGGCTATCGCGCGCGGGCTCGGCCTCCAGGGTCTCAGGATCGCCTGCATCGAAGGGGACGACGTGTCCCGGAACGTGCCTCGCGATACGCCCATGATGGATGAGCCCGGCACGCTTGCCGACATCGACATGCCGATCGTCGGCATGAACGCCTATCTCGGCGCCGAGGCCATTCTGCCGGCGCTGGAAGCCGGAGCCGACGTCGTCATCGGCGGCCGGCTCGCCGACCCTTCCATGTTCCTGGCGCCACTGGCGCATCGATTCGGATGGAGCGCTGAGGATACCGACCGCATGGGGGCCGGCAGCCTGGTAGGGCATCTCATGGAATGCGGGATGCAGATCACGGGCGGGTATTTCGCCGATCCGGGCTTCAAGGATGTGCCGGACCTGTCACAGTGCGGCTACCCCATCGCGGAGGTGGCAGACGACGGCAGCGCCGTCATTACCAAGCTGCCTGGCACAGGCGGGCGCGTGAGCACTGCCACGGTCAAGGAGCAGCTGCTCTACGAGGTGCACGACCCTGCCCGCTACCTGACGCCCGACGTGACCGCCGATTTCAGCCGCGTCCGCGTCGATGCCGCAGGCGACGATCGCGTCCGCGTCTCCGGGGCCGCCGGCCGCACCCGCCCGACGCAGCTGAAAGTGACGGTCGGCTTCGATGCGGGCTTCCAGGGCGAAGCGGGGGTCAGCTATGCCGGGCCAGGCGCTCTGGAGCGCGGCCGGCTGGCCGCCCAAATTGTCGGCGAGCGGCTTCGCAATGTGCACAGGTTCAATGGCCCCGTACGCATCAACGTGATCGGTGAAAGCTCGCTGTTCGCGAACGCCGAGACGCCGGTGGCCGACACGCAGGACGTGCGCCTGCACGTCGCCCTGCGCTCGCGCTCCAAGGAGGACGCCGAGACCATGCTGTGGGAGGTCGAGTCTCTGCTGTGTTGCGGTCCGGCGGGCGGAGGGGGCTTCCGCGGCGCGATCGTGCCCGCCGTCATGACCAAGTCGGTGCTGATCGACCGGCAGAGAGTCAAACCCAGCATGGAGATGTTCGTGGCATGAGCGCTCCCAGGAAGAACGCCCGCCGGATCGTGCGCGACATAGCGCACGCGCGCGCTGGCGACAAAGGCAACACATCAAGCGTCAACATCTGGGTGTATGATCCGGCGGACTTCGAGCTACTGAAGCGCAGCGTCACCGCGGAGCGGCTGAAGCGGACATTTCCCAACGTCATTCGCGGCAAGGTGGAGCGCTACGTGCTGGAGAACCTGCACGGTCTCAACTTCGTGCTGCATGACGCCCTCGAGGGCGGCGTCAACAGCTCGCTCAACCTGGACTCGCACGGGAAGTCCTGGAGCTATCTCATCCTCGGCCTCGAACTCGCGGACCCGCCGGCTGCTCCGGGAGGCGCTGGCCGATAGGGGCCGACTCAACCGTATCCCGATCGCGCCCCCACCGTTGCGCATTTGCTGAGCAAACGAATTGCAATCGCGGGTTTCAATCCGCGATGACTGTTCTTTCAATCGCCTAGTTTTGCTGCAGGGCGACAATGCAGGAGGTTCCTCGCCGCTCGCGCTAACGTATTGACTTGCCGAAAAGCCAGAACGTTAATGGGCGTTCAGGGCAAAAGGCTACAGCGTCACCGTGGTCAAGACAGTCGACGGCAGCAAATCCGAACGGCCGGGCATTCTGGGCGATATCGCGACTCGGCTGCAGGAAGGTCTGCGCGCAACTCTTCAGGCACTCGGACAGAGCCATGCCCAGCGCCTGGCTGCAATCGTCGAATCCTCCGACGATGCGATTGTGAGCGTCGATCTCGACGGGCTCGTCGCGACCTGGAACGGCAGCGCCGAGACCCTGTTCGGTTACACGCCGGAAGAGGTGATCGGCAAACCCGTGGCGATGCTCATCCCACCCGATCGCGAAGGCGAAGAGGTGGAACTGCTCGATCGCGTCCGAGCCGGGGAGCGGGTCGATCACTACCGCACCAAGCGTCGGCGCAAGGACGGCAGCTTGGTCGAGGTGTCGTTGTCCCTCTCCCCGATCAAGGATTCGGCAGGCGGAATCATCGGCGCGTCGAAGATTGCCCGCGACGTAACCGAATATGAACGCGCGCTCGAATCGATTGCACGAAGAATGGAAGAGCAGGCGGCCCTCTACGAGTTCACCGACAGGTTGTTTCGGGCGAAGTCGGCGGGCGAAGTCTACGAGGCTGCGCTCGACGCGATCATACGCGCGCTCAGGTGCGAGCGGGCATCGATCCTGCTGTTCGACGAAACCGGCATCATGAAGTTTGTCGCATGGCGCGGCCTCTCGGATACCTACCGCTGCGCGGTCGAAGGTCATTCTCCCTGGACACGCGAGGCGAAGGATCCGCTGCCCCTGACCGTAGGCGACATAGATGCAGCAGACCTGGAAGCCGATCTGAAGTCTACAGTGAGAGGAGAAGGCATCGGTGCCCTCGCCTTCATTCCCCTTTCGATACGAGGCAGTCTCGCCGGCAAGTTCATGGCCTACTACCGCGCGACTCATGTGTTCGGCGAAGAGGAAATTGCACTGGCTGTGACCATCGCCCGACAGCTCGGGTTTGGCATTGAGAGAATGCGTGCGGAGGAGGAACGCCGCGGCGCCGAGGAAGCACGGGAGCTGCTGCTCGGCGAAAGCCGGCACCGCATCAAGAACACGCTCGCCACTGTACAGGCTCTTGCCGCACAGACGTTGAACGATAGCGGGACCGATCAGAAGGCAGCGCTTCTGGCGCGGCTGCACGCGCTTGGCGAGGCGCACGATCTACTGACGACGGAGAACTGGGACCGGGCATTGCTTGCCGATCTTGTCGAACGTGCCCTCAGGCCCTTCAGGAACGAGCAAGCAGACCGCATCCTCGCCGAAGGCCCGCCGGTGTGGGTGTCCGCGAGCAATTCGCTGCTGCTGACCATGTGCCTGCACGAGCTTGCAACGAACGCTGCCAAATACGGTGCGCTCTCCAACGGCAGGGGCCGTGTGCATGTCGGCTGGCAAGCGTCCAGTGGACCGGACAAGAAGGTGAAATTGTTCTGGCGCGAAACCGGCGGGCCCCCTGTCGCAAATCCGGTCCGGAAAGGATTCGGCTCCCGCCTTATCGAGACAAGCTTCGGCGGCCAGGGAGGAACAGCGATCAGCTACCGTCCGGAGGGATTGAAGTGCCTCCTCGAGCTCCGTCCGTGAGGACAAAGGTGTAGTCCGGCCCCGCGAATCTTCGAGAAGGCACGCTCTGCTGTATGCAGAGGTCTCGACTCTATCCTGGCCAAAGAAGCGCAAGTCGCCGAGGAAAAAGTCGCTCAATCACCCTGCCAGTGCGGGACACCAACGCCGCCGGCCAGCGTAAGCGCTGTCTCCTCAAACTCTCGGCCTCCTCACCTCTCGGCGCGGCGCTGACCTCTTCGAACAGGCGCATGCTCCTATCGGCATCGTAGCGCACTTCAAGAAGACGTCTCCGCCCCAGACATGGATGGCGCGGGCGAACACGGCACGCCAAGCGACGCAACGCAGGCATTGGTTAAGCAATCCCGGCGGGCAAAATGCGTGCCGGCCCAGTTGTAGCCGTGGGGCCGAACTGCTAGGCCACATAGGCGCGCTTCGCGCGGCAGTGATGGAGGCCACCAGGATGCAGGCGCCCGAGCTTGGGGTTTCGCCATGAGACGCGATCCTGGAAGGAAGTCCATCGCCATCCTTGCGGCGCTCGTCCTGGCACTGGTCTGCGCCGGTTCGGCAGAGAGCGCAACACCGCCGAAAGGCAAGCGCGTCGTTATCGACTACGTGCTGCCTGACAACCCGGAGCACAAACCGCTGTACGACCTGCTCCGGCAGCATCAGGCCCTCGAGCGCGTGCAGACATTGCTTGTGCCGATCCGCTGGCCGCGTACGCTGCGGCTGGAAGTCAAGGGATGTGACGGAGAGTCGAATGCCTGGTACGAGCAGGGCATCGTCACCGTCTGCTACGAGTACCTTGACGACCTTTGGCGCAGCGCCAACTCTCCGAAGCGTCCGGACTACATTACGCGCGAGGACGCCTTCGTCGGCCCGTTCATCGACGTCTTTCTGCACGAGGCCGGGCACGCCATGTTCGACCTGCTCAAGGTCCCCCTTCTGGGACGAGAGGAAGACGCAGCCGACCAGGTCGCCGCCTACCTGGTGTTGCAGTTGCCGAAGGAACAGACGCGTGGACTGGTCCTGGGCAACGCCTACTCCTATGCGAGTGAATTGAAGGTGCGTCGCGCGCGCGACCTTTCCAAGCGGAGATTCGAGGTAGGGCGCCAAATCGCCTTCGCGGACGAGCACGGCACGCCGGCGCAGCGGTTGTACAACCTCTTGTGCGTCGCATACGGCTCCAATGCGCGGCTGTTCGCCGATGTCGTGGAGAAGGGCTACCTGCCCAAGGAGCGGGCCGAAGGGTGCCCGGACGAATACAAGCAGATCGACTTTGCCTACCGCAGGCTGATTTCTCCACACATCGACGCGCGGCGCTGATTCCCTCCCTCCGGGTGGTAGCCAGGGCCCGATTTGAAGTGCACGCAATCGCCAAACGACAACGGTTCCCCCTCGTCCGCCTTTGCGCTCAGTTCCATGACAGGATTCCAACGGGACCCGCTAGCGACGCGGCTGCGAGACCTTGTCGGACAATGCCACCAGTTTGACCGGAACGACCGCTGACGGGCGCGACAACATGAACCCTCGTGCCCTGAGGACCGGTACGGATTCGAAGATCGCCGCCAAATTGACGCGCACGCGTCCTGATCCCGTAGATGCCAACCCCTGGGGTGAACTCCAACCCATCTGACATGCCTGCTACGCCACGACCATTGTCGGTGACTACCACATGCAGTCGGCCGGAGAGCCAGCGCAGGTCAACGGAGACGTGCGAGGCGGACGCGTGACGATCGACGTTGGCCAACGCCTCCTGAACGATGCGGAAGAGCGAGCGCTGCATGTGCAGCGCCAATCCGTCCACCTTCGGGTTCGATCTGAACCTGATGCACAGGCCTGAACGACCGGCATACCCGTCGATGTAGCGACGCGTGGTCGAGCGCAATCCATCGCCGTCGAGCCCTAGAGGATGCATCAAGTAGCTGAATGTGCGAAGCTCCTTCAGGGCTTCGGCCATGGAGGCCTCGATCTCGTGACAGAGCTCGACCCGGTCGTCTTCCGACCCGCACCTGGACTTGAGAGTCATCAGATTGAGATTGGCCGCAACCAAGTGCTGCGCGGTCGAGTCGTGCAATTCCCGAGCGATGCGCTGGCGCTCTTCCTCTTGAAGATTGACAAGGCGCTCTGCAAGCTTCTGTGTCTCCTGCTCCAGCATCTTGCGTTCAGTAATGTCCGCAACCACGCCAAAAAGCCGCGGTCGTTGGTCCCAGTCGCTCGGTTCGTACGTTCCATCGATCTGTAGCCAACGCAGCGAACCGCCTTTCTGGCGGATGCGGCAAACGATGTGCAGCTTGCTTCCATTGCGCAATAAATCGCGAAGCGCCTGCGCGACTGCGCCGGCGTCGTCGGGATGGATATACTCCTTCAGCAATTGCTGCTTGGTCAGACCGCCGTCGGTGCGTGTACGCCCGAAGATCTCGTAAATGCGCTCGTTCATCCAGACTGTGCGATCCGCCTCGACGTCCCTTTCGAATACGCCGAGGGCGGCTGCGCACGTCGCCAGGCGCAGACGCGCCTCGCTTTGCGCAAGCGCCACCTCTCCGCGCTTTCGCTCCGTGATGTCGAAATTGACGCCGAAGATGCGATTTGCGCGGATGGCAGCATGCGCGCTGAGCCAGCGTTCGGACCCATCCGGCATGCGCAGGCGAAACTCGTGGTGATAGGCTTCATCGCACTGTTCCATGCGCTGTTGCTTGGCATCGCTCGCCTGCAGATCCTCGAAGGGGATTCGGGCTCGCAACTCAGCGGAGGTAACGTGCCGTGTCTCCTCGGGTAGGCCGAGCAGATGCGCTTCCTGCCTATCAATCGTCGCGTGACTGCCGGTGATATCCGCCTCAAACGTGCCCATCTGCGCCGCCTCCAGCGCGAGGCGCAGGCGGAGTTCGCTCTCGCGGAGCGCAGCCTCCGTCTCCTTCAACTCGGTAATGTCAATGACAGTGCCGATCGAGCGCACGACCTGCCTCCCATTGGCCGTATCGCGGTAGTATCGCCGCCCGTGAATGGACAGCCAGCGTATGGCCCCGTCGGCGCGGACGATGCGGTGCACACCGCTCCACTTGCCTTCATCGGCCGAGTTGGCAGCCGCTTCCACGATGGCGATGACGGCTGGTCGATCGCGCTCATCGAAAAGCCGCGATGCTTCAGCGTGAGTCATCTCCGTGCCTACCGGGAGACCCAGGATGCCGCAAAGCTCCGGCGAGAAGCGCGTCCGATCCCGCTCGAAATCGGTCTCATAGATGCCGATGCCGCCAACCCGGATGGCGAGGCGCAGCAGCTCATCGCTCTCCTTTGGCGCCCAAATCGGCTCAGCGGGCAGATCGGTAGCTTCGCCCATGGTTGGCCTCTCTGCACCGGATCGGACTTCATGTGGGCGCTCGGCACATGTCGCGCCTCATCATGGCGCCGCAGGCTGCCAAGCCCGTGACACTGCGCAGCGTTGGAAGCCGCCAGCAGCTGGCGGGCAATCCGCAGCCCGCCATTTCGAGGCAGATACCGGTGACGGCCAGAGTATGCATGGCTAAGAAAGCTGCTGGCTGCCATCGGGAAAAACCCCGATCACGAGCGGATCGCTCGGCGTAACCCGAGTGCGGCGGCTGGACTAGAGGAATAGCGAGCGGATTTGGCAGAACGGCTGATGCATCCGATTTTTTGGGTATTTTCCCCTGCTCACTCCGCCAGCATCGGCGCAATGCTGCTATTGCGATGAAGAGCTGCCGTAAGGGAGTGACATCGGTGGACACCACGCCAGAGCCGTCGCGCTTGATCGACCGGCCAAGTCGATGCGAACCGGCCCAATGCCAACCTGTCGCGGGCGCTACGGTGTGTTTCGGTCGGGCGCATGAGCGCGATCATCAGCCGCCGATTTGAGGGTCGCTCGCTCGCGCTTCAGAGACGTGCTCTCCCAGATCGCTACGATGAGGAGCACCAGCGTGGAGGCAGTGCCCAGGATCAGGGTTGGCATTTTCGCGCTCGCCGCCAGCAAAACCGTGAGCAGCCCGATCCCGCCCAAATGCGACAAGGGTGGCCAGCCCGCTGTCACCCATTTGAACAATAGGCATCCGAGAAGAAACAACGCGGGTCCGCCGACCAGCACCAGGGATGCCGCCACGTCATGATGCCCGGCTGGATGCTTCATCATGATCTCATCGGACACCGCGCAGACGATGATGCCGGCCACGATCACGACATGCAGGTAGGTGTAGGCTAGGCGCCCGAGCGCACCCGGATTTGTCGAGGCGGCGATGAGGCGGCTTGCGCGTTCGGCGCCGATGTTGAAATAGATCCACCACATTGCGATGCTGCCGATGACGCAGACGCAGAATGCAGCCACCGTGGTGGCATCCCATGTCAAATCCGCAAAA
>Ga0209382_10008527_pt1 | contig 12922 bp, 12 predicted proteins | sample SoiMetdeltSBSDD5_FD_187599 | JGI IMG/M metagenome (GOLD analysis project Ga0209382, IMG submission 187599) | Bulk soil microbial communities from a Populus tree surrounding site in Tennessee, USA - Soil MetaG P. deltoides SBSDD5 (SPAdes) (version 2) | ecosystem: Environmental > Terrestrial >... | reverse complement strand
GATCAGCACTCCCGGCAGCGAGACCAGGCAGTTGTTCCCGTTCGTCTCCACGAAGTCGTGCCGGGTGATCGCCCGCTCGTCCACGTGGTGCTCCCGGAAGGGCCGGATCAGCGTCGGCCCCACCCACCTCGCGGACGGCGTGCTCCAGGTGTCTCCCATCCAGTGCACGACGCCGGAGAGCAGGTCCGCCCCCAGGTACGCGCTGCACACCGCCAGCAGCACCATCCACGGGTTGGCCGGCACGTGCTCCAGCAGCCGGTACACCACCGTCGCCATCAGCGCGAACAGGGCGCCGATGCTGGCCACCTCCAGTCGCCGGATGGACCGCGAGTAACCGCCCGCGAGCGCGGCCGCGTCGTGCTGCTCGATTCGCTGTGAGGGCTCCGTCGTCATGGCCGGGAAAGGGGCGGTGGGAGTCCGGACTTGAGCTCCGCACTGTCACCACAGTGTCATGTTGTGGACCTGATACGCCGGCCGGCCCGGCCTGGATGCCCGCCAGGCAGGTGCGCTGCTGTGGGAGCGGGCGCCGCCCGGCGCTTCAGCCTGCGCGGCGCTCCGGCAGGCGCTCGACCTGGACGAAGGCGTTGTAGTCCGGCTCGCCGGAGACCGGGTCGTACTTCCGCCCGACCAGCACGTTGCACTCCGGCCAGAACGCCTGCAGGTGCCCCGGCCGGCAGGGGCCGATCTGGCACACCCCGTCCATGCTCCCCAGCGCGCTGGTCAGCCGCACCGGATCGCCGTTCCGCAGCGAGAGCCGCCTGGCGTCCTCGCCGGCGAAGAACACCGCCCGCCGGTCGCGCGCGCCGGTGATCCCGTCCGAATTTCCGAAGGTGATGGAGTTGAACTGCTTCCCGCGCCGCGAGGTGAGGAAGAACTGCCCCTCCGGGATCTCGATCTTCGGGATCGGCACCGCCGAGAACCTCGCCCTCCCGCCGGGCATGTTGGGGAACTTCCAGTCCACGCCCAGCAGCTCGCCGCCCCACTGGATCCAGTCGCCCTCCCTGGTCAGCCCCTCGACGCCCTTGTACAGCGGCATGATGCGCGCCATCTCGTTGCGGACGTCCTGGGACTCGTGGAAGGGGAACAGGTCCGCTCGGGTGGGCTTGAGCGCGCGGCCGATCAGCACCGGGATCTCCCACTCCGGCTTCGCCTCGCCGATCCGCCGGCCCGGGATCTCCGGCGTGAAGCGCACCCGCCGCTCGGTGGAGGTGGAGGTGCCGCCGCCGCGCTGCTCGTAGCGGGTCTGCGCCGGGAGCAGCAGCACCTCGCCCCCGTCCATCTCCGGCTCCACCAGCATGGAGGTGTTGAGCACGATGTCCTGGTGCACCCGCAGCTTGATCCGCGAGAGCGAGCGCGCCGCCTGGAGCGGGTCCGGCATGGTGTCCAGGTAGTTGCCGCCGATGGTGTAGAGGACGTCCAGCCCGCTCTCGCCCGCCTTGTCCAGCAGGTGCGCCGCCTTCAGCCCGGGCCGCGCCGGGATGGGGTAGTTCCACGCCTGGATGAGCATGGAGACGTTCACCGGCGTGATGTCCTTGGCGCCGGGGAGCTTGTCGGCGTCCACGCCGCACTCGGCGGTGCCCTGGACGCCGGAGTGTCCGCGGATGGGGACCACGCCCGTCTTCTCCCGCCCCACGTTGCCGCGGGCGAGCGCCAGGTTCACCACCGAACGCACGTTGTCCACGCCGAAGCGGTGCTGGGTGAGCCCCATGCTGTAGACGATCACCGCCGTCTGCGCGCGGCCGTAGATCTCCGCGAACTGCTCCATCTCCGCCTTGGACAGGCCGCTGGCCGCCTCCAGGTCCTTCCAGTCCAGCGCGCGGATCTTCGCCTCCAGCTCCTTCCACCCGGTGGTGTGGCCCTCGACGAAGCGGCGGTGCACCAGGCTCTTCTCGTCCAGCGCCTTGAGCGTCCCGCTGATGAAGGCGATGTCGCCGCCCGGCGCCACCTGGAAGAAGTAGTCGGTGATGTGGGTGCCGAAGATGGCGCTCGCGGGCACCGAGGGGACCCAGTACCGCTCCAGCGCCGGCTCCCGGAACGGGTTCACCAGCGCCACCTTCGTCCCGGCCTTCTTGGCGTAGTGCAGGTACTTCATAGTCATCGGCTGGTTGTTGGCCAGGTCGGTGCCGAAGAGGACGATCAGGTCGGTGCCGATCCAGTCCTTGAGCGAGCACGTCCCCGCGCTCCAGCCCAGCGTGTCCTTCAGCCCGGAGCTGGAGGCGGCGTGGCACAGGCGCGCGCAGCTGTCGATGTGGGGCGTGCCGGCGATGCGGGCCAGCTTCTGGAACGTGTAGTACGTCTCGTTGGTGATGCCGCGGCTGGAGGCGAAGAAGCCCATCCGGTCCGGCTCGGCGGAGCCCAGCGCCGAGGCCACCTTCTGCAGCGCCTCGTCCCAGCTGATGCGGCGGAACCCGGCGTCGCCCTTCTTCAGCAGCAGGGGGTAGGGGAGGCGGCCCAGCGAATGGAGCTTCTCGTTGCTCATCCCGCGCAGCGCGCCGGCGTCGGCCCAGGTGGGGACCGGCATGGAGTCCATGGTGTTGAGCTTGAGCAGCTTCAGGCGGGTGAGGCACAGGTGGGTGCCGGGGATGACGTTGTCCCGCAGCCCGTACGGCCCCAGCGAGCACCCGTCGCACACGCCGTGCTTGAGGATCCGCCAGGCGTACGGGAGCTGCTTCCGGTTCTCCCACACCACCCGCGCCATCTCGCGGAAGTGCCGGGGCTTGGCGCGGACCAGCAGCCCGAACGGGAAGTGGAGGATGAAGAAGCTCCAGGCGCGCTTGAGGAAGCTCATGGGGTCGGCGCGCGAGAATACACGCTGAAGGGGTAGAACGCCGGGATGCCGCCGCCGACGACCTGGGACCAGGTCCAGCCCCTGGCGCCCGGCTGCCCGTGGGCAGAGCTCAACCACGCGCTGGGGCAGCCCAACATCAAGTGGTGCGAGGCGGCGCGCTGCTCGTGGATCACCGAGCCCGCCAACACCTGGTCCAACCTCGCGTACCTGGCCGCGGCGCTGCTGATGTTCGCCTGGGCGCGGCGCGACCCGCGGGCGTCGATCCGGACGTTTCCGGCGGCGGTGGCGTTCCTGGGCGCGTGCTCGTTCGCCTACCACGCCAGCTCCACCTTCGCGCTCCAGGTCCTGGACTTCCTGGGGATGTTCGCCGTCCTCTTCCTGCTGCTGGTGCTCAACCTCATCCGCCGCGGGTCCCTGTCCCCGTCGCGCGGCCCGCGGGCGTACGCCGCGCTGGTGCTGGCCGGCCTCGCGCTGGTCTTCGCCGGGCGCGCGCTGGCCCTGCCGTACCAGGGGCTGATCGCGGTCCTGACGTTGCTGGCCGCCGGCAGCGAGCTGACCGTGCCGCGGGCCGGGCGCCCGGCCTCCTACCGCGACTTCGCCGCCGCGCTGGCGCTGATGCTGCTGGCCGCGACCCTCTCCGCCCTGGACCTCTCGCGCGTGTGGTGCGACCCGGAGGACCATGTCCTGCAGGGGCACGCCGCCTGGCACGTCGCCAGCGCCGCCGCGCTGGTCTTCGTCTTCCGCCACTACGCCGCGCTCGGGCGCTCGACCCCTACAGCCAGCCCAGCCGCTTGAAGAAGGCGTACGGGAAGATCGCCGAGAGGATCATGGCGCCCACCGCCAGCGGGTACCCGTAGTACCAGCGCAGCTCCGGCATGTGGTCGAAGTTCATCCCGTAGATGCTGGCGATGAGGGTGGGCGGGCCGAACACCAGCGCGGCCACCGAGACCAGCTTGATGATCGCGTTCTGCTCGTTGTTGATCATCCCCAGCGTGGCGTCGAGCAGGAAGGACCCCTTCCCGGAGAGGAACGCGGCGAAGTCGGCCAGCGAGGTGAAGTCCCCGGAGAGCGTGGCGAAGTGGTGCATGGTGGGGAGCGCGGCCGGGTCGTCCTTGAGCGTCTCGCGGAAGAAGGCGGTCAGCCGCCCCAGGCTGACCAGGCTCTCGCGCGACTTGGCGACCAGGTCGCTGCAGCGCCCCAGCTTCCTGAGGATGGCGTTGTAGTCGCGCTTCGCCTGCTTGCCCGCCTTCGTGGACCCGGCGTCGAAGTCCCGGAAGATCTCCAGCGAGAGGCTCTCCACCGAGGCACCGGTCGTCTCCAGGATGTCCGCCAGCCGCTCGACGATCGCGTCCAGCAGGCCCTCGAACGCGGTCCACGCCGTGTCGTGCGCCCCGGGGTGGCTGCGGCGGTGGGCGACGAACATCTGGAACGCCCGCGGATCCGTGTAGCGCACGGTGACCAGCTTCTCGCCCGCGAGGATGAAGGTGATCCCGGAGCTCTCCGGGTGGCTGGAGTCGGCGTGGGTGAGGACGTTGGCGGTCATGAAGAGCGCGTCGTGCTCCACGTAGAGGCGCCGGGAGAGCTCCAGCTGCCCCATCTCCTCGCGGGTGGGGACCTCGGCCCCCAGCGCCTGCTCCACCGCCAGCTCCTCGGGCCGGGTCGGCTCCAGGAGGTCGATCCACACCGCGCGCTTCACCAGGTCCGGACAGGTGGACAGGTCGGTGGGGACGATCGTCTCGCCACCGGGGAGGTGGAACGTGATCATCCCCGCATCTTTCTCCCATCAGGGCCGGCCGGGAAGGATCCGGTCGGCCCGCGAATAGACGTTGAAGCTCCCGTCGCGGACGAAGGCGCAGAGCGCGATCTCCGCCCGCCGGGCCAGGTCCACCGCCAGCGAGCTGCCGGCGCCCACCGCGGCGACGACGGGGATCCTCGCCGTCGCCGCCTTCTGGACGATCTCGAAGCTGGCCCGCCCGGACACCACCAGCAGCGCGGGCGCCTCGCCGGGCGCGGGCCCGGGCGTCGGGGGGGTCCCCAGCGGCGGCGCGGTGGCGATGACCCCCCTGCGGACCAGCGCGCCCACCGCCTTGTCCACCGCGTTGTGCCGCCCCACGTCCTCCGCCACCGCCAGCAGCCGCCCGCCCGCGTCGAGGATGGCGGCGCCGTGCGTCCCCCCGGTGCGCGCGAAGGCCCGCTGCTCGCGGCGGAGGCGGTCCGGGGCGGAGGCAATCAGCTCCGCGCCGACGGCCGCCCCGTCCGGCACCCGGCCCACGCGCGCCAGCAGGTCGTCCACGCTGCGCCGCCCGCACACGCCGCACGCGGAGGTGGTGAGCGTCCCGCGCCGGCTGGCCTCCATCCGCTCCACCTCGAGCTGGACGCCAGGCGCGGGCGTCACCTCCACCAGGTTGCCGTAGCCCTCGTCGTCCGGCCGGCCGCAGTGCGCCACCGACCCCAGGTCCGCCGCGCCGTGGATGAGCCCCTCCGCGAAGAGGAAGCCCACCGCCAGGTCCAGGTCGTCGCCCGGCGTGCGCATGGTGACCGCCACCGCCTCGCCGGAGATGCGGATCTCCAGCGGCTCCTCCACCGCCACCTCGTCGGACCCCTCCGGGCCGGCCGGCGCCACGCCGGTGGCGCGCTGCACGGCACGAACGGTCGTGCTCTTTGCGATACCCGCAGGCGACGCCATCCGTCTGACATTATCCTTCAACCCGGTGGACGCCACGCTGGCCATCCTGGGAGGCGGCAAGGGCAAGCGGCTCGGGGGCGCGCCCAAGGGGCTGATCGCCCTGGGCGGGAAGACCATCCTCGAGCGGCAGCTGGAGCTGGGGGGCTCCTCCTTCGCCGAGGTCCTCTTGGTGGCGGACGACGCCTCCGCCTACGCGGCCCTGCTCGCCGCCCGGCCGGAGGTGCGCCTGGTCCAGGACGTCATCCCCGGCAAGGGCGCCCCGGGGGGCGTGCACGCGGCGCTGGCGGCGGCGCGGTCCGAGTGGGTGGTGGCGGTGGCCTGCGACATGCCCTTCGTGACCGCCAAGGTGGTGGAGGTGCTCCTCTCCGAGCGCGCCCCCGACGTGGACGTGGTCGCCTTCCAGGCCGGCGGCCGGTTGCAGCCGCTGCTGGCCGCCTACCGCGCCGCCCTCCACCCGGCATGGGGGCGCGCGCTCGCCACCGACCCGCCGCTGCGCCTGCTCGTGGGCAAGTTCCGCGCGCGGCTCCTCCCCGGGGAGCGCCTGCAGCGCGTGGATCCAGGCCTGCGCTCCCTGGAGAGCATCAACGAGCCGAAGGACCTGGAAAGGCTCGGAGCGACCTTGCCGGCGCCGCGCTCGCCCCCGGCCGGCCCCCGTGGGTTCAAGCGCTGAGCCCCGGCCGGGCCTCGAAGGGAGCACGCGGTGTACGACCGGACCCGGACTCCCTCGGAAAGAGGTTGGTCGTTACCTTGATCCGCTGGATCTCTCGCTGTTACCGTGCCCGCGCGCGATGGCGAAGACGTTCGAGAAGGCCGTCACTGGCTTCAACCACAACATCAAGCACAAGGGGAGGGTTTACCACGTCCAGACCGAGGACTCGGGCGTGAACAACCCTCACATCATCACCCACCTGTTCGTGGGCGGGAACATCCTCGCGTCGAAGAAGACCTCCTATGCGGACATCCTCAACGCGGAGAACCTGGGCGAGGTGGTGCGCGAGCTGATGGAGGAGCAGCACAAGGAGATGCTGCGGAACCTCATCAACGGCGTCTACGACAACGTCGACACCGCCGCCGCCGCCAAGCACTACCAGCCCGGGCAGCTGGGCACCGAGGAGGACGCCCGCCGCGCGCGCGGGAGCACCGGAGAACGCCCCGCCCCGCCGTCGGCCCTCCCGCCGGAAGTGCGCGCCGCCCGCGAGCTGAAGGAGCTGCCGAAGATCAACGAGGTTGGCGTGGAGACCCTCTTCGGCGAGGACCTCATCTCCGAGAAGAGCCTGGACGAGGTGATCTTGAGCTACCTGGCAGGCGAGGGCGACCAGCAGTAGACGCGCCGCGCCTCCGCGGGGTACACCGCGCGCCTCAACTTGCACGGAGGCGCAAGCGCGATGTCAGGACCGTCCACCGCCGAGGCGCAGAGCGAAGCCCAGCGCCTCCGGCAGATCGCCCACAAGCTGCGGATCGACATCATCGAGATGCTCGCCAAGGCCGGCTCCGGCCACCCGGGCGGGTCGCTGTCGGCGATCGACGTCGTCACCTGCCTGTACTTCTCGCGGATGCGGGTGGACGGCAAGCGGCCGGACTGGCCGGACCGGGACCGCTTCATCCTCTCCAAGGGCCACGCGGTCCCCGCCCAGTACGTGGCGCTGGCGGAGGCGGGCTTCTTCTCCCGCGACCTGCTCAAGACGCTGCGCACGCTGGGCTCGCCGCTGCAGGGGCACCCGGTGAGCCACCTGACCCCCGGCATCGAGGCCTGCACCGGGTCCCTGGGCCAGGGGCTCTCGGTGGCGCAGGGCATGGCGCTGGCGTCCAAGCTGGACAAGGACCGCTTCCACGTGTGGTGCATGATCGGCGACGGCGAATCGCAGGAGGGGCAGGTCTGGGAGGCGGCGATGAGCGCCCCCAAGTTCAAGCTGGACACCCTCACCGTCATCCTCGACTACAACCACGGGCAGATCGACGGCCACACCGAAGAGGTGATGCCGCTGGAGCCGGTGGCCGACAAGTGGCGCGCCTTCAACTGGAACGTGCTCTCCATCGACGGGCACGACGTGCCGCAGATCCTCGCCGCGCTGGACCAGGCGAAGGCGCACAAGGGCCAGCCGACGTTCATCATCGCCAACACGGTGAAGGGCAAGGGGGTCTCCTTCATGGAGGACCAGATCGCCTGGCACGGGATGGCGCCCAACAAGGAGCAGACGGAGAAGGCGCTCGCGGAGCTGCGGGTCAGCGCTCCGGGAGGGAGGGTCTGATGCCGGCCAAAGCGACGCGCGACGCCTTCGGAGAGGCGCTCGCCAGGGCGGGAGAGAAGTACCCGGAGGTGGTGGTGCTGGACGCGGACCTGGCCAAGAGCACCAAGTCGGAGACGTTCGCCAAGAAGTACCCGGACCGCTTCTTCGAGATGGGGATCGCCGAGGCGAACATGGTGGGCACCGCGGCCGGCCTGGCGCTGGCCGGGAAGGTGCCGTTCTGCTGCTCGTTCGCGTGCTTCATCAGCGGGCGCTTCGACACCATGCGCATCTCGGTCGCCTACTCGAAGGCGAACGTGCGGGTGGTGGGCAGCCACGCCGGGATCGGCATCGGCGACGACGGGTACTCCCAGCAGGGGCTGGAGGACGTGGCGGCGATGCGGTCGCTCCCCGGGATGGTCATCATCCAGCCGGCGGACGACGTGGAGACCGAGGCCGCGGTGGACTACCTCTGCCGCCACGTGGGCCCGGCCTACCTGCGCACCACCCGGCAGAAGCTGGAGCGGGTGAACGACCCGGCGAACTACGAGTTCGAGCTGGGCAAGGCGGTGGAGCTGCTGCCGGGCGGGACGGACGCGGTCATCTTCGCCACCGGCGGCGAGGTGGCGTTCTCCCTCCAGGCGGCGCAGGCGCTCAAGCAGGAGGGCCTCTCGGTCGGCGTGGTGAACGTGCACACCATCAAGCCCCTGGACGCCGGCACGGTGGTCCGGGTCTCGCAGCAGGCGAAGGCGGTGGTGACCGCCGAGGACCACCAGATCAACGGCGGCCTGGGCTCCGCGGTGGCGGAGGCGCTGGCGGAGGCCGGCGTGGGGCGCAAGCTGCTGCGCATCGGGCTGCGGGACACCTTCGGCGAGAGCGGCACCCCCGAGGAGCTGCTGGCCCACTTCAAGATGGACGCCAGGGGTATCGCCGGCCAGGTACGGGACTTCCTCAGGCGCTGAGCGCTCGGGGATAATGGCCGCCGTGGCTGACGCGACGGAAACGCCGAAGAACGACCAACCGGATCCTTCCCAGCTGGACACGGGAGATCCGGACGAGATGAAGCAGGCGCTGACGGACACCATGGCCGAACAGCAGGCCCTGGCGGCCCTGGACGAGCTGATCCAGAAGTTCGACGCCGGCCAGGAGCTGAGCGGCTCGGCCTCGCGCCCCGCGCCCGAGGCGCCGGCGGCGCAGACGCCCAGGGAGGCGTACGCCATCACCTCCGACGTGCCGCCGCTGGAGGGCTGGTACGTGGCGATGAAGGACAACGCCCAGGGCCCGCTCACCGTGGACCAGCTCAAGGACCTCTGGTCGGACGGGGAGATCGGCGCGGACACGCTCTGCTGGCGCGAGGGGATGGGCGAGTGGCGCCCGTTCTCGAAGCTCCACGGGCTGGCCGCCGCCATCGCGCCGCGCCCGCGGGAGGGGCTGAAGGCGCTCTCGCAGTCCGCCAAGCCCATCACCCGGACCATCTCCCAGCCCGGCTTCGCGCCCAACGCGTCGAACATGCTCAGGTCGCTGGCGGAGCAGGAGGCGAAGAGCACGCCCACCCCGCCGCCGACCGCGCCCACCATGGCCTCCGGCCCGAGGAGGGCCCAGCAACAGCCGCAGCCCCCGCCTCCGGCGGTGAAGCCGCCCCCGCCGTCGATGGACCTCCAGGAGCTCCGGGCGCTGGCGGACGAGGTGGAGGACCTCCGCAAGGCGCGCCTCGCCGGCCTGACCGGCGGAAAGCTCTTCCTCTCGCTCCTGGCGGCCTCCGTCCTCGGGGGGGTGGCCGGCGGGGCGCTGGTGAAGATGACCCTGCCGCCGCCCCCGGAGCGGGTGGCCATCCGCGAGACGGCGCCCGACGCTCCGGCTCCTCCGCCGGCCCACGCCGCCGAACCGCCCGCGCCGGCCTCCGCGCCGGCCAAGACGGAGGCGGCGCCGGTCAGGGCGGAGGTGAAGCCACCGGAGGACGCGGCGAAGGCGCCGCCCGTCCCGAAGAAGACGGCGAATCCGTCACCGCCCCCGCCGTCTCCGCCGCCTCCTCCTCCGAAGACGCAGCTGGACAAGGACTTCCAGGACACCTTCGGGAAGTGACCGGGGGGCGCCCCGGGCTCAGCCCCCCGCGTCCGCGCCGCCCCGCTGCACCTGCTGCCGCCTCCAGCGCTCCTCGCGCTCGCGGCGGCGCTCTCCGCACCGGGAGAGCTGCTTCTCCAGCATCTCCAGCGGGATGGCCATCTCCAGCTTGAAGCTATCGCCGTCCGGCTTCACGTTGGCCAGCTCCAGCAGCTCCGCCAGCTCCTTCTCCTCCTCGCGCTGGGCGCCCAGGCGCGCCACCGCCAGCGCCGCGCCCATGGACTTGCCCAGGTCCTCCACCTGCGACGGGTCGGTGCCCTTGACGTTGGCGACGATGCCCACGTCGCTCGAGGTGTCCACGTGGACCTCGATGCGGCTGGCCGCGGACTTGAAGCGCTCCGCCAGCTCGAACTGGTCGGTGGGGAAGATCCGGGCCAGGTCCTCGGCGGAGATCACGCCGTAGATCTCGCCGTACGTCTGGCTCTCCCCCAGCAGCGGCTGCACCGCTCCCCGCCCCTCCACCCGGTCGATCATCGCGCGCACGGCGTCGTCGTTGTCGCCCATCAGCAGCATCTGGTCGCCCCACACCGCCACCGACTCCTCGGGCTGGCGGGTGATGCGGCCGCCGTCCGGGAGCGTCACCTCCCGCGCCAGCGGGCGGTACAGGGTGGCGCTGTCGCCGTAGCGGTTGCTGCTGGCGCGCGAGCGGAACAGGTCGTCCCAGCGCGCGTTGGCGAAGTGCCCGGAGATGACCACCCCGTCGTCCGTCATCGCCACCCGGTCCAGGTCCTGCAGCAGGTCCACGCCCGCCTCGCGCTTGAGCTGGTCGATGGGGTTCTCGCGCGAGATGTCCAGCAGGCAGTCCAGCAGCAGCTTGCCCACCGGCGAGTTGCGGATGGCGTTCGCCTCCACCACCACCGCGGACTTCCCGCCCCCGGAGAGCGCCGCCAGGACCGGGTCTCGCGGGCGGTCCGCCTGGACGCCCGCGTCCGTCGCGGCCGGCACCGGGAGCACCCGGCGGCCCTCCATCCGCTTCCGCTCGTTGGGGCTGAGCCGCCGCGGGAAGTTCACCGTCACCTCGGGCGGCTCCGGGGCGGGCTCCTCCCCGTACAGCATCAGCGCCACGGCGGCCGCCAGAAGCAGGATCGCCACCCAGAGGAAGACCAGCCGCCGTCGCCTCATCGTCCGCCCTCGCGTACCAGCTGATGGTCAGGCCACACTCAGAAGTCCTTCTGTTCGAAGCGCCAGGCGCCCAGCGCGAGCACCGCGGCGCCGAACACCAGCGTGCCCAGCAGCAGCGAGCCCAGGGAGCGGACCTCCAGCGCCTGGCTGGAGGCGATGCTGGCCGCCGCCGAGCCGAGCGACGAGATCCGCGGGAAGGGCATGGTGTACCCGGTGAAGATGGCGCGCCCCACCCCCGGCTCGAACATGGGGATGAGCGTGTGCCGGTTGCCGGCGGCGATGCCGCTCACGAAGACCACAAAGCCGATGGCGGCGGAGACCGCCGCCGAGCGCGCCCACAGCGACACCGTCAGCATGGCGGCGTAGATGGCGGCGAAGCTGGCGCTGGAGAGCAGCCCCGCCACCAGCGGCCGCCACGTCCAGACGCCGGCCTTCACCCCCAGCAGCAGGGTGAGCCCGCCGGCCCCGTAGAGGGCGGCCGCCACCGAGAGCCCGAGCACGCCCAGGAACGTCCCCACCAGCAGCTCCCAGCGCCGGACCGGCAGCGCCAGCAGATGTTCGATGCGGCCAGGGGAGAGGAGCTTGGGGGCGAAGTCCGCGCAGGCGATGATCCCGAAGACGGAGCCGCCGTAGAAGATCACCCAGGCCGCCGCCTCCAGCACCGGGCGGAGCGCCACGTCCACCGCCTGGATCGTCATCCCCCGCGACACCTTGCCGAACAGGCGGGTGGCGGCCAGCGCGCCGTCCACCACGTCCAGGCGCAGCGAGAGGCCCAGCGTGACCAGCAGCGCGGTGATGGCGATGGCCAGGCCCAGGAACCACTTGCGCTTCATCGCCTCGCGCATCAGGTCCGCGGCGACCGCCAGGGTGGTCCTCACGCCGCCTCCTCCCTCACCGCGGGCGGCGGCGGGCTGCGCACCGCCTCCTGCAGCACCTCCTCCAGGTCCTTCTCCTCCCGCGCCACCTCCACCAGCAGCGCGCCGGCGCGGCGGGCGCGGTCCAGCGCCTCGTTGAGCCGCTCCGGCGTGTCCCCCTGGCAGCGCCAGCTCCCCGGGTCGCGCCCGGCGACGAAGCCCGCAGCCGCCAGCGCCTGCGCGTCGTGCCCCGGCGCGAAGCGGACGCGGTAGTGCGAGCTGGACTGGCACAGGTCCTCCAGCCGGCCCTCCCGCAGCACCCTCCCCCCGGAGAGGATCCCCACCCGGCCGCAGACGCGTTCGGTCTCCGCCAGCAGGTGCGAGTTGAGGAACAGCGTCGCCCCGCGGCCCAGCTCCTCCTGGAGCAGGCGGCGCACCTCCATCCGCCCCAGCGGGTCGATCCCGTCCGTCGGCTCGTCCAGCACCAGCAGGTCCGGCGAGCCCAGCAGCGCCGCCGCCAGGCCCAGCCGCTGCCGCATCCCCTTGGAGAAGCCGCCGATCTTCCGGCCGGCGTCGTCCCCCAGGCCCACCCGCGAGAGGAGGTCTCCCAGAAGGCGCGGCGATCCGTCCACGCCCTTGAGCCGCGCCACGCTGGCCAGGAACGCCGGCGGCGTCCAGGCGTGCGGCAGGTGCAGCCGCTCCGGCAGGTAGCCCACCCGCCGCCGCACCTCCACCCCCTCCGGGTCCCCGCCCAGCAGGCGCACCTCGCCGGAGGTGGGCCGGGCGATGCCGAGGAGGATCTTGATGAAGGTGGTCTTCCCGGCGCCGTTGGGGCCGATCAGGCCGAACGCCTCGCCCTGGGCCACCTGGAGGTCGAGGCCGGAGAGGGCGCGCTGCCTGGCCCCGAACAGTCCGCCGTAGGTCTTGTGCAGGCCCCGGGCCTCGATCGCGAGCGGCGCGCCCATTTCAAGCTCTTCGTCTCCGGTCCTGCTTCTAACGGCTACGGCTCACCGCCGCGCCGATTTCTTCTTGGGCGGCGCCGGCGCGGGCTTGGTGCCCTTGGCGGGGACGGTGCTTCCCTTGGCGCCGGCCTTGGCCTCCGCGGCGGACAGGGAGGCCTCGCCCT
>Ga0209382_10008526_pt1 | contig 12923 bp, 7 predicted proteins | sample SoiMetdeltSBSDD5_FD_187599 | JGI IMG/M metagenome (GOLD analysis project Ga0209382, IMG submission 187599) | Bulk soil microbial communities from a Populus tree surrounding site in Tennessee, USA - Soil MetaG P. deltoides SBSDD5 (SPAdes) (version 2) | ecosystem: Environmental > Terrestrial >... | reverse complement strand
CGCAGCGCAATTCGTAGCCGATGGTCTTGTCGACGACGGTCACTTTGACGCCGCGCTTTTCAAGACGGGACTGGACCTCGCTTTTGACCTTGCGGCCCAGGTCTATCTCGGCCACGCGGATGTGGCCTTGCGCGTCGCGGTCGACGTCTTCCAGCTCGGTCACTTCTTCGGGGCTGAACCGCTCCGAGAGCGCCTCGGAAAGCAACGCGACGCCGTAGCCTTTGCCCATCGCGCGGCGCTTGATGATCGAACCTTCGACGATGTCGCAGATGTCGGCCAGCCGAATCACCGCTTGCGGAAACTCCTCCGGAATGATCGTACATGTCGCGCTCGCCGCCGCCCCGACGCCCAGCGTCAAATGGCCAGTCGGACGCCCCATCGTCACGCCGATAAACCAGCGCCCGGTCGTCTTTGCGTCCTCCATCAAGCTGTTGACGATGCCGACGCCGACTTGACGAGCGGTCTCGTATCCGAGCGTGGTCAGAGGCGCAGGCAGCGGCAGGTCGTTGTCGATGCTCTTCGGAATCTGCACGACTTTGATCGCGCCCTCTGAATGGCGCTCGACGGCGAAGGCGCTCGCGAGCATGTCGTCTCCACCGACCGCGACCAGCGCCTCGATTCCCAATTTTTTCAACGCCGCTATCGAATTGTCCATCATCTGCCGGTCGTGCGCGACGTCGGTTCGCGAAGTCCCCAGGATCGAGCCGCCGTCCAGGTGGATGCGCGACACTTCATCGACCGTGAGTTCATGCTGCTCATCGGTGTAACGCTCGGCCAGCCATTCGAAACCGTCGTGAAACCCGAGAGGCGCGCATCCCAACCTGATCGCCTCCAGCGCGATGGCGGAGATGACGCCGTTGATCCCGGGCGCCGGGCCGCCGCCAACCAAAATACCCAATCTCTTAATTGCCATAGTCAGTTTTCAGTTTTCAGTTTTCAGTTTTCGGTTCTCGTTGATCGGCTCCAAATCAATCGCTGAAAACTGAAAACTGAAAACTGGTTGTTCATGCGAACCTTCTCCTTAATTCTTCAACACTCAAATTCCCAGCGCGGGCCAGCTTCTCGGCCCATTCGGGATTTTCGAAGTCCTTGTAGTTCAGACGCAGCATGTATTCGCGCGCGACCCGGTAGCCTTCGCTCGTCACGTCGACGTTGCGGACGCGAGTCTTGCCGGTGTTCGGGTCGCGAATCTCGTCGAAGAGCAGCGGGACCATTATTCCGTTTTGAATGCTGACCATCGCGCCGCTGCCGCCGCCGAGCAGGAAGCGGATCGCGGCGTGCCCCAATTCGCGACAATAGGCCATGTCGAATGGGATCGGGTCGCAGCAGCGCAGCTCGTAGCCGATGTTCTTGTTGCTGATCGTGACGCGAACGCCGCGCTGTTTGAACCGGCCTTCGAGTTCGACTTTGACCTTGCGCGCGAGGTCGATCTCGGCGAAGCGGATGTGCCCATGATCGTCTTTCTCCACGTCCATCAGGTCTTCCATGTCGCCCGGGTCGAGCTTCTCGATCAGGCCCTCGGCCAGTACCGCGACGCCGTATTGACGCCCCATCGCGCGACGTTTGATGATCGCGCCTTCGACGACGTCGCAGATCTGCGCGAACGGCACGGTCTCATGCTCGAATTCTTCGCGGATCAGCGTAAGCGTAGCGCCCGACGCCTTGCCTATGCCAAGCGCGAGGTGGCCTGCCTGTCGCCCCATGGCGACCACGATATACCAGCGACGCGTGGCGCGAGCGTCCTCCGACAGGTTCTGCACAAGCCCCACGCCGGTGTGACGCGCGGACTGAAACCCGAAGGTCGGGATGTGCGCCGGCAGCGGCAGGTCGTTATCAATCGTCTTCGGCACGTGAACCGTGCGAATGTCGGAGCGGGCCGCGACCGTGCTCGACGACAACGCCGTGTCGTCCCCGCCGATCGTAACCAGATGCGTCACGCCGTGATGTTTGAGCGTGTCGATGACGGCCCTCATCGTCTCCTCGGACCTTGTCGGGTTTTCACGCGCAGTGCCGAGCACCGAGCCGCCGCGCAGGTGGACGCGCGAAACGTCGTCAATTGAGAGCGGCCTGGCTTTCGTCATGTCGCGCCTGACCAGCCATTTGAAGCCGTCCTGAACGCCCAGGACTTCATAACCCTCATTGATCGCTTTGATTGTAGCTGAAGATATGACGGCGTTGATGCCCGGGGCAGGCCCGCCGCCCACCAGAATCGCTAACTTACCTGCAGATGACATCGATCCTTCTTCTCCTGATTTTTTCTCCCGGGATGTGAGATAGGGAGGCGAAGTAAGATCGGATTCTACCGGAGTGTATTTGCTTTGACCAGACCGATTTTCTTGCGCGGCGTTTCGGCTAGGGTGTAGGATGGCGAAAAATTGCGGTGATCGTTAACGGATTGTCTGGACAACAGCGAGAACTCTCTTCCATGCATTCATCTCTTTTTCTTCTCCCGCTGCGGTTTACGCCAATCTACAAGGCGTAGCTTAATCAAGACGCCGGTAGATTGAAGCGGCGAATTCGCGACTGACAACACTTCGAACCAATGAAAAGGCGGCGCGTGACGTACCGTAGGTTGTCCAACCTGCGGATGCTTCATTACCAAGCCGCCTGGCGCCAACCGAACAGCTAACTAATCAAGTCATCCGCAGGTTGGACAACCTACGGTACGCTTTCCGAAGGAGCCATCTATGAACCAGCGTAAAGAAGTCACCATCGGCATCGGCGGAGCCGCAGGGGACGGGTTGGACAAGACCGGCGACACCATCGCCAAGACCTGCAGCCGCCTCGGGCTTTACCTGTGCGCTTACAACTCTTATCAATCGGTGATTCGCGGCGGCCACATCTGGCTGCGCGTGCGCGCGAGCGAACGGAAGGTCTACACGCATGGCGATCACCTCAACGTCCTGATCGCATTGAATCAGGACTCCATCGAACGACACGCCCGCGAAGTCAATGAGGGTGGCGCGATCATCTACAATTCCGACAAACTCAAAATCGCGGCCGGGCTTGCGGGCGACAACGTGTTGACCGCGCCTATGCCCGTCGCCGAACTGCTCAAACCTCTGGGCAAACTCCCTGCGGTCATGCAGAACACCGTGGCGATGGGCGCGCTGATCTTCCTGCTCGACCTGGAATTCGACATGGCGGCGGAAGTGCTCGCCGACACTTTCAAACACAAGGGGCAGGACGTGGTCGACCAGAACGTCAACGTCGCGCGCGCCGGATACGAGTACGCCAAAGAGAAATTCGTCCCGCTGGGCTACCAATGGAACTTCACGCGCGTGCGGCGTCCGTTTGTGACCGGCAATGAACTCTTCGCGCTCGGCGCGGTCGCCGCCGGGTGCAAGTTCTATTCGGCATACCCGATGACGCCGGCGTCATCGATCCTGCACTGGATGGCCAATCACGGCGCGAAATGCGGGGTGGTCGTGAAGCAGTGCGAAGACGAATTGGCCGTCATGAACATGGCCATCGGCGCCGGACATGCCGGAGTTCGCGCAATGTGCGGCACGTCGGGCGGCGGCTTCGCGTTGATGACCGAGGCCATCGGGATGGCCGGGATGATCGAGGCGCCGGTCGTGGTCATCGAAGTCCAGCGCGGCGGCCCTTCGACCGGCATCCCCACCAAGACTGAACAGGCCGACCTCAATCAGGTATACGGCGCGTCGCAGGGCGATTACCCGCGCGTGATCATCGCCCCGACAGACACGACCGATTGTTATTACACCGCGGTCGAGGCGCACAACCTGGCGGAGAAATACCAGCTGCCGGTGACGATCATTTCAGATTTGTTGCTCTCGGAGCACCCCGAAACGATCGAGCCGGACGCCTTGCGCCACGACGTGGTGATCGAGCGAGGCGAAATGATCTCCGAATGGGCCGAGGCCGAGAGTGGGCAGTTCAAGCGTTACGCCTTCACCAAATCCGGCGTCTCCCCGCGCGCGCTGCCCGGAACCGAAGGCGCGATGTATGTGGCCGCCACCGACGATCACGATGAAGAGGGCGTTGTGATCAGCGACGTGTTCACCACGCCTCCCGTGCGCCGCAAGATTCAGGAGAAGCGGATGCGCAAGATGGAAGCGGTCCTGGCGGAGCTTCCGCCGCCGCGACTGGAAGGCCCGCCGGACGCCGACGTCACGCTCCTCGGCTGGGGTTCGACCGGAGGCGTGATCCGCGAGGCCGTGGCGCTGCTGGCCCAACAAGGCGTCCGCGCCAATCATCTTCAGATCAAATACCTCCACCCGTTCCACTCGAAAGAAGTCGGCGAGAATTTGTCCTCTTGCAAACGTGTGATCTGCGTCGAGTGCAATTACGCGGGGCAATTCGCGCGGCACTTGCGCGCCGAGACCGGCTTCGGCGTGAACGATCTGATTCTGAAATACGACGGCGAGCCTTTCGAGCCTCATCATGTCGTAGAACAAGTCCAGGCCATTCTCGCGGGCCAACCGCGCTCGCTGGATGTCACGTTGGACGAGGCGCGCGAGATCGCCTACCACTACATCCGCGCGCATCTGGTCGACAAGGCGCGCCCGGCGATGATCGAACAGGAAGATGGCGATAGCGAACGACTGTGGGTAGTGGAGATAGTCGGGCGCGAGAGCGGCGAGAAGGATGGCGAGTTGCGGATCGGGGCGGAGACCGGTTCGATCTATTCGTGGGAACTGACAAAGGTGATGAGCGCAGGCGCAAGTTCCGATTAACCATAGAAGAATATTTTCCTCTCCCACATTTTCCTGTTGGAGAAAAGAGGAACAGGAAAATGTGGGAGAGGAAAATGAGGAGTTCGACATGCGAAGTTCACACAAAGTGACTATTTACGCGCTACTGCTCGGCGGACTCACTCTGCTGGGACTCGCAGCGGCGCGTGACGGCAAAGCTCAAGATGAAGAAGAGAGGCCGACATCTAGAACCATGCGGCCACTGATCCGCGGGCGCTTTTACGCCGCCGCATCTATGAAAGCGGAGGCGACGCGGGCCGCCGAACGAGTTCTGGAAGCGGGCGGCAACGCCTTCGACGCCATCGTGGCCGGGCAGGCGGCGCTCGCCGTGGTAGACGCCTCCGCGAATGGCGTGGGCAGCGATGCGGTGATTCTGCTCTACGACGCTCGCGCAAAGAAGGTCTTTTCGGTCAACGCCGAAGGGACTGCGCCTAAGCTCGCGACCATCGAGTGGTATCAGAAGAACAACGGCGCCAAGCTGCCGGAAAGCGACGGGCTGCTCGCGGGAACTGTGCCCGGAGTCGTTGACGCCTGGTACATTCTGCTGGACCGCTGGGGGACGATGAGCTTCGGCGAGGCCCTGAAAGACGCGATCGATCTGGCCGAGAACGGCTTCCCCATCGGCAACGGCCTGGCGCGGACGATTGAACGCTCACAGAAGCTGCGCAAGTACCCTTCAAGCGTCAAGGTCTACTACCAGAACGGCCAGGCGCCCAAGCCCGGCGAGATCTTCCGCAACCCCGATCTGGCGCGCACGCTGAAGAAGCTGGTCGAGACTGAAAAACAGAACGTTGGCAAGGGACGCCACGAAGCCTTGAAAGCCGCGCGCGACCGCTTCTATAAGGGCGACATCGCGCGAGAGATGGCGAAGTTCTCAGAGGAGAACGGTGGCCTGTTCCGCTATGAGGATTTCGCTGATTTCACGGCCAAGGTGGAGGAGCCAGTCTTTGTTGATTACCGTGGCTATCAAGTCTATAAAAATCCTTCGGCCAGCCAGGGTCCGGCGGAACTCTTCGCGCTGAATATCCTGGAGAGTTACGACCTCAAGGCGATGAAGCATAACAGCGCCGAGTACATTCACACTAGCGCCGAGGCTCTCAAGCTCGCCTTCGCCGACCGCGAAAAATATTTGGGTGACATGGACTTCATCAGCATTCCATACGAGGGCTTGCTCTCGAAGGAGTATGCCGGCGAGCGCCGAAAGTTGATTGACCCGAACAAGGCGTCGCTGGAGATGCGGCCCGGCGCCCCGGAGAAATTTATGAAGGGGGCGGCGCCGTCGGATCGAACGGTCAAACCCAACACCTCCGGAGAAGCGGACCACGAGGGCGACACGAGCTACATCGCTGTGGTTGATAAGAACCGCAACATGGTCAGCTTCGAGCCGAGCCTGCACAGCGGTTTCGGGACTGGCGTCGTGATGGGCCAGACGGGGATCATCTTCAATTGCCGCGGCGATTACTACTCGCTGGAGCCGGGCCATGCCAACGCGCTCGCGCCCGGGAAGCGCCCGCGCAGCACGCTGCAAAGCACGCTCGTGATGAAGGACGGGCAGCCGCACATGATCCTGGGCAGCCCGGGCGGCGACGACCAGATCATGCGGACGATGCAAACGCTCTTGAACATGATTGAGTTCGGGATGAACGTTCAGCAGGCGATCGAAGCCCCTCGCTGGGCCACGCGCAGCTTCCCCGCCTCGCCGTTCCCTCACACGATGTATCCGGGCGATCTGTCGGTTGAGTCGAGGGTGGCGGAGCCGGTCAGGCAGGCTCTAATTGCAAGGGGCCATAAATTGCGCTCCTCAGGGCCTTGGACGATGGGGGCGAATGCGGCAATCGTCGTGGACTTGAAAACAGGCGTGCTGAGCGCAGGGGCCGACCCGCGAACGGACGCTTACGCATGGGCCTGGTAAAGGAGAAAAAGATGATCAATCAAAAACGGCCGCTGATCTTTTTCATCTCGACGGCTATGCTTGCTGTAATAGCGACCGGAGCCCACGAGACGCCAAATATCACTCAAGTCAAGAACGCTCCGGCCACTCAGGCCGTCGGCGCGTCAGGCATGGTCAGCTCCGCTCATCCCCTGGCCACACAAGCCGGCCTGGATATTCTGGCCGTCGGCGGAAACGCGTTTGACGCCGCGATCGCAGTCGCCGCCACGTTGAACGTCGTTGAGCCGATGATGTCGGGCGTCGGCGGTTACGGGGCAATGGTCATTTACGACGCCAACAATCGCGAGGTGAAGTTCCTCGACTCCAGCGGCCGAATTCCGGCCACGCTCGATTCGGACGTCTTTCGCCCGCCGACGCCCGATTACCAGAAAAACCGGCTGGGCGCGAAGAGTATCTCCACCCCGGGGAACGCGAACGCCTGGGAGGCTCTGTCAAAAAGATATGGCAGGCTCGAGTGGCGCCGATTGTTCGACGCGGCGATTAAGGCCGCCGGCGAAGGCTTCGTCATCAGCGAGATGACCGCCGATCACATCAAAGAGGAATTCAACGCTTTTCCTGATGAGGCCAGGAGTATTTACGGGCGCAATGGAGAACCGCTCAAGGCCGGAGATCGGCTGACGCAGAAGGACCTGGCCAGGTCACTCAGAATGATCGCCGAACAGGGGGCTCGCGTAATCCATGGCGGCGAATTGGGCAAGGCCATTGACTCAACAATGCGTGAGGCCGGCGCATTTTTGACAATTGACGACCTGCGAAAAAATCACGCTGAATGGCGGCGTCCCGTCAGCATTGATTATCGCGGGTACAAAGTGTTTACCGCATCCGCCCCGACCAACGCGTGGAATGGGCTGCTGCGACTGGGAATCATGAGCCGCTTCGATTTGACGACGCTCGGACCGGGCGGCGCCGCTCTTTTGCACCGGTATGCCGAAGCGACGAAGCTCGCTTACAGCGCGCGTCTTAAATACGCCAGTGATCCCGACATCAGCCCGCCGCCACTGGCGAAGCTGCTCTCGGAAAAATACTGGGCCGAAGAAGCAGCGAAGATCAATCTGAAACAGGCCGCGTCGTTCGCGGCGCCGACAACCTCTTCAAGCCAGGAAGAACACACGACGCATTTCGTGGTCGCCGACGACCAGGGCAACGTCGTCACAGCCACACAGACTCTGGGGAATCGATTCGGCAGCAAGGTCATGGCCAGAGGGACAGGCATCTGGCTCAACAACTCGCTTGCATATTCGACCTTCGAGCCGAAAGGAAATCCGATGGACGCCTTCCCCGGTCGACGCAAGCTCGCCGGCTTCTGTCCGGTCATAGTCATGCGTAATGGGAAGCCGTGGGTCGCCATCGGGACGCCGGGCGGCCACACCATTGTGCAAACCGTCCCACAGATGTTGATGAACCTGATTGATTTTCGGATGGACATTCAGCAGGCGATCTCCGCGCCGCGCATCAGCTTCGTCGAGCCGGACGTGATCGCCGTTGATAACGGCGTTCCCGAGCCGGTCAGGAAGGAGTTGTCGGCGATGGGGCATAACATTCGCATTCGCAGCCTGGGCAACGCGCATGGGCTGATCATCGAATACGATGTCAGGGGCGCCCCGAATCGATTCACTGGGGCCGCCGACCCTCGAGGCGAAGGCGTCGCGATTGGCTTGGCCATCGAAAAGGCGGCCGGGAGGGAATAACCTACTATTCACAAGAAGGATCAGACGCAAACAGACCTTCATCTATCAATCTAAACTACCGTAGAGCGTTCAAGCGGGACGGCGCCGCGCAAACCAACTTATGATCACAAGGAGAGATAACAATGGCAGCAGTTCTCGAACTACCCATTTCAACTTATGAAAGTGTTGTCGAGCCCGACTGGTGTCCCGGCTGCGGCGACTTCGGCGTGCTGCGCGCGCTCGAAATCGCGGCGGGAAAACTCGGCATTTATCCCAAGGACCTGATGGTCGTCTCCGGCATCGGTTGCTCATCGAATCTGCCTGGCTTCATCCACGCTTACGGCGTGCATAGCCTGCATGGGCGCGCGGTGGCCGTGGCTTCGGGCATCAAGCTCGCCAACCACGGGCTGAACGTGGTGATCACGGGCGGCGACGGCGACGGCTACGGCATCGGCATCGGACATTTCATTCATGCCATGCGTCGCAACCTCGATCTGACCTACGTCGTGATGAACAATCAGATTTACGGTTTGACCACCGGGCAGGCCTCGCCGACTACGATGAAAGAGGTTCGCACCAAGTCGACGCCGATGGGCAATTTTGAAACGCCGATCAACCCGGTGGCGCTGGCGCTGGTCTCGGGCGCGACTTACGTCTCGCGCGGTTTTTCGGGCGAGAACAAACACCTGGCGGAACTGATCGCCGGCGGCATTGCCCACAAGGGCTTCGCGCTCGTGGACGTCTTCAGCCCCTGCGTGACTTACAACAAGATCAACACCTACGATTATTTCCGCAAGCGCGTCTATAAGCTCGAAGCCGAAGAGGGGTACGACGCGTCGAACGTCGAGGCGGCGCTGGCCAAGTCGTTCGAGTGGGGCGAGCGCATTCCGATCGGCGTCTTTTACCGCGACGAGCAGCCGACCTATGAGGATTGCGAGCCGGCGCTTAGAAACGGGCCGCTCGTCGGGCAGCCACTCGGCCTAAATAAAGAGACATTTGACGAGTTGATGGGCGAATTTCTGTGAGGTGACCTACCTGATTCGAACATTTCGTGTCATTATCCTTCGCGGCGCCGACCCGGGAGCCGGTAGAGACCGCTTAGAAAATCAGGTTGGGCCACGATATGTTGTGGCTGAACTTTAAAGTGATCACAACATCTTCTATGCCAAAACACTTTTTAGCAGTCTCCGGTAGAACCGAAGGGCGTTCATGAGCGCGAAGCTGGGACCGCTGTGAATCTGAAGACCGGCGATTTCGCGTAGTTATGGTGTGTGTTGTGCGGCATACATCCGTCCGATTTAAAAAACAGACCTGATGGAGAAGAGATAATGAACGAGGTGTTGGACAGAGATCCCGATCTGGCTGCGCCTGATGCCCCTGCCAATGTCCCGGGAGGATGGTATGGAATGCAATCCGGCGCGGCGCTGGCCGGGCGTTACCGCATCGAGCGATTGATCAGCCGAGGCGGGATGGGCGCGGTGTTCGAGGCCACGCAACTGGGTTTGGACCGCGCGGTGGCGATCAAGCTGCTGCTTCCGGCCTTGAGCCGCGACGAAAAGATGCGGGAGCGTTTTCGCCGCGAGGCGCGCTCGGCCGCCTCGTTGCGCCACCCCAACATCATCCAGATTTATGATTACGGCATCAGCGACCACGGCCCGTACATTGTGATGGAGCTGGCGCGCGGCAAGAGCCTGCGCCAATTGCTCAATAAGGGAGCGCTCGAAATCAGGCTAAGCGTCGATCTGATGGGGCAAATCTGCTCGGCTCTCGCCACCGCGCATTCGGCCACGATCATCCACCGCGACCTGAAGCCCGACAACATCATGGTCGAGGAACAACCCGACGGGCAGATTCTTGCCAAAGTCCTCGATTTCGGCATCGCCAAAATACGCGAGTCCCAACCGGACGAAGAAGGCGCCAACCTGACCGGCGCAAACATCATCGGCTCGCCGGCCTACATGTCGCCTGAACAGAGCCTGGGCACGACGCTCGACGCGCGCTCCGACATTTACAGCCTGGGCATCGTACTTTACGAGATGCTCGCCGGCTCGACGCCCTTCGGCAAAGGGGCGCCGGGCGCGCTGCTGACGCATCAGATCAACACGCCGCCGCCGCCGCTGACAGCGGCCCGTCCCGAAGTCCCCGCCGCCGTCGAATCGGTGGTCATGAAGGCCCTGGCAAAAGACCGCGAGGCGCGCTTCACTTCGGCCACCCAATTCGCGCAGGCTCTGCGCAAGGCCTTCGACGATCCTGAGGGCTTCGCCTCCGAATACGAAATCGGCTTCGCGTCCGGCGTGTCCGGCTTCACCACCGAGCGGATTGCGACCTTCCCGGACCTCGCCCCGACGGGCTCATTGACGGGGACGATCCGGCGGCGCCTGGCGATCCTGCCGCTCCGCAATCTGGCCGGCGACTCCGAGATCGACTTCCTAGGCTTCGCGCTCGCCGACAGCGTCATCACACAGCTCGCCCCGATCAAATCGCTGATCGTCCGCCCGTCGTCGGCCGTCGAGAAATACCGCAACCAGGTCGTCGAACCGCGCGCCGTCGGTCGCGAGTTGCAGGTCGATACGATCCTGTCGGGCAGTTATTTGAAAGCCGCCGACATGTTCCGCGTCAACGTGCAACTGGTGGACGTGTCGAGGAACGAGATCCTATGGCAGGAGCGAATCGACCTCAAATTCGACAACGTCATCGCGCTTCAGGACAAGATCTGCGAGGAGTTGATTCGCGGCCTGCGGCTCAACGTCACGACCGGCGAACAGGAGGCGATCAAACACGACGGGGCGTGCAATCCGATGGCTTACGAGTTCTACCTGCGCGGCCTCGCGTTCGGCGACACCCCCAGCGAGCGTCGGCAGGCGATCGGGATGCTCGAAGCTTCGGTCGGACTCGACCCGTCTTACGCCCCGGCCTGGGCCGCGCTGGCGGGCAGCTACATCAACGCCCGCGTCAACCTGCGAGACGAATCTATGCTCGACAAGGCGGCGGCGGCGGCGCGCAAGGCCCTGGAGATCAACGCGCAACTGCCCGCCGCCTTCTTCTGGCTGGCTCTATACCATGGCGAGAAGGGCGACCTGAAGAACGCGCTGACCATCTGCAAACAACTGCTCCAGGCCGCGCCGAACAGCGAGTACGCTTATCAGGCGATGGGGCATGCCTACGATTACGCCGGACTGCCCGAGATCGCGTTGACGCTTTTCCGCAAAGCGGCCGAGATCAACCCGGTGGCCTACCCTCACATGCTCGGCTTCCTTCAATACCAGAAGGGCGACTACGCCGAAGCGCGCCGTGAACTCGAAGCCTGCCCTGACTCCATTCCGGAAAAACATTTCTGGCTGGCGGCGACTGACGTCTGCGAAGGCAAAGACAAAGACGCCGTGAGCCGGCTCGACGCGATGGTTGCGCGCGGGGGCTCCGGATGGTTCAATTCACAGGCGCGCGCCCTGATGCTAGCGATCAAGGGCGAGCGCGAAGCCGGCAAACAGGTTCTCGCCGAAGCCTTCTCCGCGCCGATCCAGATGGGCGGCTATCACTACTACATCACCGCGGAAGTCTGCGCGCAGTTGGGCGAGGTCGACTCCTGCGTTGAAATGCTCTGGGGCGCAGTCGAAGCAGGCTACGGCAACTACCCGTTCCTGACCTCCGACCCGCTGCTGGGGCCCGCGCGCTCGGCCGAGAGTTTCACCGAAGTCGCCGCGGCGATGCAGAAGCTGCAAACCCGATTGCAGTTGATGTTGGTCACCGGTTGATGGGGAAATGGTGAGAGGGAGATGCGCCCGATAAAGACGTGGATTGAAGTAGTCTATTGAGAAATGGCGCCAGAAAGCTTGCCGAAATTAGATCTTTATCGCCGGATCGTGCAGGCGAAGCTGTTCATTGACAGCAATTATGCCGACCGGATCGTTGCGGGGGAGATCGCGGATGAGGCGTGTTATTCGAAGTTTCATTTTATCCGCACCTTCAAGAGCATCTATGGGCGGACGCCGCATCAATACCTGACGCATGTGCGCATCGAGCGGGCAAAGGAACTGCTGGAGCAGGAAGTGTCGGTGACGGAGGCGTGCTTTGCGGTGGGGTTTGACAGCCTGGGGAGTTTTACCTCGCTCTTTAAACGCCGCGCCGGAATGACGCCTTCCGATTATCAACGGCAGCGGCTCGAACGCAAGGCTGAGATCAGCAAAGAACCGCTCAGGTTCATTCCGGGATGTTTTGTGATGCAGTTTCAGTGAGTCTTTTGTGTATTTAGTGTGATTCGTGCTTTTCTTCACTCTTTGTGAGGAAGCCGAAACGGGTTTAACCACGAAACGCGCGAAAAAGCACGAAAAGCGACAAGTCGTGAACGGATGGTCGCGCGCGACCTACCCGGCCGCTACGCTCCCGGTTCTGACAAGGCAGTAGCCACCCAGTCATGGCTCCGCCGCGCCACCCCTCCTTTTCAAGGAGGGGAGTTTTTTTTGCAGCACGCAAACGAGAATAGCAATTTTCGAGAAGCACGCCGGTTCACTTCCCTGTATTCTTCCAACATCACAATTTTGGAGGAAGTAATGATAACTAAAGCGAACCATTTTTCGATCTTTGTGCTGG
>Ga0209382_10008525_pt1 | contig 12924 bp, 9 predicted proteins | sample SoiMetdeltSBSDD5_FD_187599 | JGI IMG/M metagenome (GOLD analysis project Ga0209382, IMG submission 187599) | Bulk soil microbial communities from a Populus tree surrounding site in Tennessee, USA - Soil MetaG P. deltoides SBSDD5 (SPAdes) (version 2) | ecosystem: Environmental > Terrestrial >... | reverse complement strand
CAGGTCACCGATCATGAAGTCGTCGGCCTCGGTCGGGGCGTACTCGGGGTACTTCAGGTCCACGCTGCGCACCCAGCAGCCTTCCCGCTTCAGGCGCTTCACGAGGTGGCTGCCGATGAAGCCACCGCCCCCGCAGACCAGCACGTTCTTCATGGCTCAGAGTCTCCCGTCTGCATGAAAGGCCGCCCGGCCGGTGCGTGGGACCGGTCCCGGCCGTCGCACCTGTGGTGGTGATGTTACCGACCCCGCGAGTGAGGTCACAATATAGCTGGAGATATATCCACGGCAACTGACCCGCGCATCGCCACCGGCCGCGACCGGTGCCAGGCCCAGGCGGTCTGGACGATCGCGTCCAGAGAGTCCAGCCGCGGCCGCCAGCCCAGCACGCGCCGGGCCTTGTCGGCACTGCCCACCAGTGCGGGGGGATCGCCGGGACGACGCGGCGCCGGGCGCGATTCGACCGGCTGCCCCGTGACCCGCTTGACGGTCTCGAGGACCTGCCGCACGGAGAAGCCGTTGCCGTTGCCGAGATTGAAGACGTCACTCGACCCGCCGGCCTCGAGGTGGCGGAGCCCGAGCAGGTGCGCCTGCGCGAGGTCCAGGACGTGGATGTAGTCGCGGATGCAGGTGCCATCCGCCGTCGGGTAGTCGGTGCCGTAGACATCGACGGCCTTGCGCCGCCCGGCCGCCACCTCGAGGGCGATGGGGATCAGGTGCGTCTCGGGCTCGTGCCACTCGCCGATGACTCCGGAGGCATCGGCCCCGGCCGCGTTGAAGTACCGCAGCACGACCGAGCGCACACCGTGAGCCCGGTCGGCATCGGCCAGGACGCGCTCGACCATCAGCTTGCTCGCTCCGTACGGGTTGATGGGCCGCTGCGGATGGTCCTCGGTGATGGGTATCGCCTCGGGCACCCCGTACGTGGCGCACGTCGAGGAGAACACCATGCGCTTGACGTCGCGGTCGACCATGGCCTTCAGCAGGTTCACCGCGCCCGCCACGTTGTTGGCGTAGTACGTCAGCGGCTCGGCCTCCGACTCGCCCACGGACGCGTAGGCGGCGAAGTGCATGACGGTGCTGACGTGGTGCTCGGCGAGGATGCGGCTGACCAGCGCGGTGTCCGCGATGTCGCCCACGATCAGCTCGGCGTCCAGCGCGAGCTCGCGGTGCCCGCGCGAGAGGTTGTCGAGCACCACGCACGGGACGCCTGCCCGCCTCAGCTCCCTGAGCACGTGCGAGCCGATGTAGCCGGCGCCTCCCGTGACGAGGACGCTCACGATTCGAGTGTAGCAAGGCGGCCGACGGCCTTGCAGTACGCCCCGGACGGGGGTAGCCTAGCCGCCACCAACGCGGGAGCTCGGGGAACCGGGCTGAGAGGGCGGCTTCCGCCGCCGACCGCATGAACCTGAACTGGTTAATGCCAGCGAAGGGAGGACCCATGTCGCAGCCTGCATCGCGAAAGATCTACGTCACCGGCTCCCGCCCCGAGGTGCGCGTACCCATGCGCGAGGTGTGCCTGCACGGCGGCGAGCCGCCCGTGCGCCTGTACGACACCGGCGGCCCCTGGACCGACTCCGAGGCCCACCCGGATATCAAGCAAGGCCTCCCGCCGCTACGACTGCCCTGGATCCTCGGCCGCGCCGACGTCGAGGAGCTGCCCGGCCCGACCTCGGCCTACCGGCGCCAGCGCGACGACGATCCCGTCCTGGGCGGCGTCCGCTTCGCGTCCGTCCGCCGTCCGCTCCGGGCCCGTCCCGGGCGCGTCGTCACGCAGATGCACTACGCGCGGCGCGGCGACGTCACCCCCGAGATGGAGTTCATCGCGCTCCGCGAGGGCGTCGAGCCCGATGTCGTGCGTGACGAGGTGGCGCGGGGGCGCGCGATCATCCCGTCCAACGTCAATCACCCCGAGACCGAGCCGATGATCATCGGCCGGAAGTTTCTCGTGAAGATCAACGCCAACATCGGCAACTCGGCCGTAGCCTCGTCGATCGAGGAGGAGGTCGAGAAGATGCGGTGGGCGACCCGCTGGGGCGCCGACACCGTCATGGACCTGTCCACGGGCAACAACATCCACGAGACGCGCGAGTGGATCCTGCGCAACTCGCCGGTGCCGATCGGGACCGTGCCGATCTACCAGGCGCTGGAAAAGGTCGGGGGCAAGGCCGAGGACCTCACCTGGGACCTGTACCGCGACACGCTCATCGAGCAGGCCGAGCAGGGCGTGGATTACTTCACCATCCACGCCGGCGTGCTGCTGCGCTACGTGCCCCTCACCGCCAAGCGCGTGACGGGCATCGTGTCGCGCGGCGGCTCGATCATGGCCAAGTGGTGCCTGTCCCACCATCAGGAGAGCTTCCTCTACACCCACTTCCGGGAGATCTGCGAGATCATGGCCGCCTACGACATCGCGTTCTCCCTCGGCGACGGGCTGCGGCCCGGCTGCACCGCCGACGCCAACGACGAGGCGCAGTTCGCCGAGCTGGACACCCTCGGCGAGCTGACGCGCGTCGCCTGGGAGCACGACGTCCAGGTGATGATCGAGGGGCCCGGCCACGTGCCGATGCATCTGATCAAGGAGAACATGGACCGGCAGCTCGAGGTCTGCCACGAGGCGCCCTTCTACACCCTGGGGCCGCTCACCACCGACATCGCCCCCGGCTACGACCACATCACCTCGGCCATCGGGGCCGCGATGATCGGCTGGTTCGGGACGGCGATGCTCTGCTACGTCACGCCCAAGGAGCACCTGGGCCTGCCCAACCGCAAGGACGTCAAGGACGGCGTGATCGCGTACAAGATCGCCGCCCACGCCGCCGACCTCGCCAAGGGCCATCCGCGCGCGCGGGACTGGGACGACGCGCTCAGCAAGGCCCGGTTCGAGTTCCGGTGGGAGGACCAGTTCAATCTCTCCCTCGACCCGGAGACCGCGCGCGAGTTCCACGACGAGACGCTGCCGGCCGACGGCGCCAAGCTGGCCCACTTCTGCTCGATGTGCGGGCCGAAGTTCTGCTCGATGAAGATCACCCAGGAGGTTCGCGAGTACGCCGCCCGGCACGGGCTCCCGGCCGAGACGGTGGCCGTGGTGCAAGGCCTGCGCGAGAAGGCCGCGGAGTTCACGCAGACGGGCGGCGAGATCTACCGCTCGGCCTGACGTCGGGTCCCCGCCGCGGGCGCCTTGCAGGGCGTCCGCGGCGCGTCTATGCTGCGCGCCATGACCACTCTCACGCCCTCCAAGCTCATGGGCGCCGAGGTCAAGCGCAAGGAAGACCCTCGGCTGATCACCGGCACGTCGACGTACGTCACCGACGTCGCCCTTCCCGGCATGCTGTGGGTCGCGTTCGTGCGAAGCCCGCACGCCCACGCCCGCATCAAGAAGATCGACGCGCGCGCCGCCCTGAAGATCCCCGGGGTCCGCATGGTCGTGACCGGCGAGGACATCCGCGCGCTGGCCCGGCCGCTCCCCCCCGCGAGCGCCTCTGCCGAGGGCGGCGGCAGCAGCGGCGCCCCGGGCCGCCAGCACTGGGCGCTGTCGACCGAGGTCGTGCGTCACGTCGGCGAGGCCGTGGCGGCCGTGGTCGCCGACTCCGACTACACGGCCCACGACGGCGTGGAGGCCGTGACCGTCGACTGGGAGCCGCTGCCGGCCGTGACCGACGTCTTCGCCGCGCTGGCGCCCGGCGCGCCGCAGCTACACGCGGACGCGCCCGGCAACGTCGAGCATCGGAACCAGATCAAGTCCGGCGATCCCGACGCGGCCTTCGCGGCGGCCCGCCGCGTCGTGAAGCAGCGGATGGTCAGCCAGCGGCTGTGCAGCGTGGCCATGGAGCCCCGCGCCTGCGTGTCCGCCCCCGACCCGACCACGCAGGGGATCGTCGTGTGGGCGACCCACCAGGCGCCGCACAATCTGCGCGCCGACCTGGCCGGCGTGCTGGGCATGGACCAGAACCTGATCCGCGTGATCAACCCCGACATGGGCGGCGGCTTCGGCAACAAGTTCGGCTGCTACCCGGAGGACGTGGTCCTCGCGGCGCTCGCCCGGCGCCACCGGCTGGCCCTCAAGTGGGTCGAGTCGCGCGTCGAGCACATGGTGGCCACGACGCACGGGCGCGCGCAGGTCGCCGACCTCGAGGCCGCCGTCGAGGACGACGGCACGATCACCGCGCTGCGCATGAAGGTGACGGCCAACATCGGCGCCTACCCGGTCTTCACGTTCATCCCCGACCTGACGCTGTTCATGGGCGTGGGGGTCTACAAGGTGACCAGCGTCGACCTGGAGTCGACGTGCGTGTTCACGAACACCACCACGGTCGCCGCCTACCGCGGGGCCGGGCGGCCGGAGGCCGCGTACTACCTCGAGCGCCTCGTCGACATCGTCGCCGCCGAGCTCGGCAAGAGCCCGGAGGAGGTCCGGCGGAAGAACTTCATCCCGCCGAGCGCGTTTCCGTACGCCACGCCGACCGGGCAGAACTACGACTCCGGCGAGTACGATCGCGCGCTCACCAAGGCGCTCGACCTGGTCGGGATCGACAAGCTGCGCCGCGAGCAGCAGGAGCGCCTGGAGCGCAACGACCGGACGCTGCTCGGGATCGGGCAGGCGGTCTACGTGGAGATGTGCGGCTTCGGGCCCTACGAGAGCGCCGTGGTGCGGGTGGAGCCGTCCGGGACCGTCACCGCCTACACCGGCACCTCGGCCCACGGCCAGGGCCACGAGACGACCTTCGCGCAGATCATCGCCGACCACCTCGGCGTCGACTTCGACAGGATCGTGGTCCGTCACGGCGACACGGCGGCGGTGCAGATGGGCAACGGCACCGGCGGCAGCCGCAGCCTCGCCGTCGGCGGCACCGCCATCCTCAACGCGACGCTGAAGGTGCAGGACAAGGCCCGCCGGATCGCGGCCAGCATGCTGGAGGCGGCCGCCGACGACGTCGTGTTCGAATCCGGCCGCTACCAGGTCAAGGGCGCGCCCGCCAAGGCGCTGGGTCTGGCCGCCATCGCGGCCACCGCCTACGGGGAGGGCCTCAACAAGGATCTCGAGCACGGCCTGGAGGCGAGCGATTTCTTCCGTCCGCCGCAGCTGGTCTACCCGTTCGGCGCTCACGTGGCGGTGGTCGAGATCGACCGGGAGACGGGAAGCGTGCGCCTGCGCGACTACGTGGCGGTGGACGATTGCGGCGTCCGCATCTCGCCGACGCTGGTCGCCGGCCAAGTTCACGGCGGCCTCGCCCAGGGCATCGCGCAGGCGCTGTGGGAGGATCTCGTCTACGCGCCGGACGGTCAGCTCAGCACGGGCTCGCTGATGGACTACGCGGTGCCCCGCGCCGCGGACTTCCCGTCGTTCCGCGCCGAGGCCACCGTCACGAAGACGCCGTTCAATCCGCTCGGCGCTAAGGGCATCGGCGAGGCGGCGACCATCGGCTCGACGCCGGCCGTGGTGAACGCGGTGGTCGATGCGCTGCGCGACGCGCGCGTACGCCACCTGGACATGCCGATGCGGAGCTCGCTGCTCGTCCGCTGACGGACGCTGCCGTCGTCGCGGTTACCGTCCCCGCTTGAGCAGCCAGTCGACCGCGGCGGACCCGTCGCCGGGGTCGGACTCGGGCGGTTGCGGCGCCACGCGGGGCGGGCTTGTCTTGTCCACATCCTGGCGGGGGCTCGCCCTGTCCGCGTCCTGGCGCGGCGCCGGTGGCGTGGGCGCCACGGATGATTCCGGGCGCTTCTCTCCGCTTGAGGCCGGCCTCGGCGCCGCCGCTTCAGGCCGTTTCTCCGGCGCGGCCGCTTCAGCGCGTTTCTCCGGCGCGGCCGGTGGCGGCTTCGGCGGGGTGGTCGCCGGCGGCCTCGGAGCCACCGGCTCCACGCGCTTGTCCGACGTCGCGCCAGCCGCTGCCGGAGCGGCCGGTTCGGGGCGCTTCTCGGGGAGCTGCGCTTGCACCTTGGGCACGGCCGGCTCGACTCGCTGAACCGGCTGAGGCGGGACGGACGGAATGGTCACGGCCGGCGGCGGTGGAGCGCTCGTGGCCGACGGTGGTGGAGCGCTGGTGGCCGGCGGCGTGGGCCCTGTCACGGGCGGCGCGGCGGCCGCGCTAACCCGTGGTGGAGCGACGCCACCCGGGCCCTTCACGATGGTGCCCGCGGGCGACGCGGTTGCACCCGCCGCAGGGGCGACGTCCGCTGGCGGCATGCCGGCGGCGGAGGCCGGAGCGCTCGGACCGGGTGTGCCCTCCGTCTCCGGACGTGCCTGTTGAGACGGAGGCGTCCTGCCGGCGTCGCTGGCGGCCCCGCCGGCTCGACCGGACTCGTCGGTGACGACCTCGATGGACTTCGCCAGGCGCCGGTCGCCGACCATCTCGTAGAAGGCTCTCACCGGCGTGTCCTTCACGAGGTCGCCGATGTCACCGCGCCGGTCCTGGAGCTGGATGGCCGTCTGGTCGTTCACGACCAGGACGACCGGCCGCCAGCCCACGAGGCTCGAGGAGACGTCGACCGTCCGGGCGTCGAGGTCGATACGCCCCACGTACCCCGACGTCTCGCCGACCAGCCGGCCATTCACGAGCTGGACGGTGGTGTCCGGGTCAGGCGGCCAGAGCAGCGGCCACAGCATCAACGTGGCGGCGCCGAGAACCACGATCATCCCAGCGCCGGCGACCAGCCTGATCACGCCCCACACGGTCACTCGTCCAGAACGCCCTTGATCGCGTCGAAGACCGGGTTGCCCGCCGACCGGGTCGGGGACCCGCTGGCGGCACCGGCCACCGGCTTGCCGAGGTACTTGCGGACACAGTCGTACTGTTCCCAGCCGCGCAGCGGATAGTTGAGGTCGACCGCCTTCCACTTCGGGTGGCCGTTCTTCTGGAGCCACTCCTGCCGCGAGGCGATGACCTGGGCAAACTTGCCGACCGAGTCACAGTCCTTGCGGCGGAAGTCGAAGGAGACCAGCACCGCCTTGGCGGCGACCGTGTTCACCGCCGTGGGCTGCCAGGCGTAGGTGCCGGCCGGGATCTCCGCGCGCGGATAGAACTCCACGATGCTCTTGTTCAGGATCGGGATCACCGCCAGCTGGTCGGAGTCGGCGATGTCTTCCTTGAGCAGGCGGACCGGGTAGCCGGCGACGTAGAACATGGCGTCGATGCGGCCGGCCTTCAGCTCGGTCAGCGCCTCCTGGGTGTCGATCAAGACCATCTCGCTCGGCGCGACCTCGGACAGCTTGAAGAGCAGGCGCGCCGTGAGGTAGGTGCCGCTGCCCTCGCGGCCCACGGCGACCCGCCGGCCGGCCAGCTCGTCGAACTCGCCGATGCCGCGACGCCCCACGAGGTGCACCTCCTCGTTGTAGAGCGGGAAGACCATCTTGGTCTTCTTGGCGATGCGCGTGAGCACGGGGTCGTTCTGCAGGCGCGCCACGAAGGCGAGCACGTCCGACTGCACGATACCGATCTGCACGCCGGGGCGCTGGTACACGGCGAAGATGTTCTCCACCGAGCCCTTCGAGGGATAGACGGCGAGGTTGATGCCGCTGGTCTTCAGCAGCTTCTGCAGGTCCAGCCCGAACTGATAGTACGTGCCCTTCTCGGACCCCGTGACGAGGCCCATGTCCTGGGCCGAGCCGACGCCGACACTCACGACGATCAGCAGGCTGGCTATCAGGCAGGCGCGGATCCATTGCGTCACTGAATGTTCCCCCCTTGGGGTCGGGTGTTGCGACGGCGGCGTGAAGGGTGCTCGTCGGGACAGCGCCGGCTCGCAGCCTACCTCGACCATACTGGATTCTCCGGGGTGCCACAGTGACATGAGCGCCGAGAATCTGTCAAGGTTGCGTACGGACGATTGTTCCGCACGATCGCCCCCGTGGGGCCCGGGGTATGGGCCGTGTCGATCGGCTTTACGCCGACGTCCAGGCCGCCGGGACGCAAGCGGCACATGTAGGCGTTTTCGTTGGCCCGTCGAGCCGAGGCCCGGCTTATGCACTCTCGAAGAGCCGTGAAGTCATCGACTGGGCGGCCGCTCGGAGGAACGCGAAAAGGCATGGAAGGCGGGGCGTTGATCACGTCGGCGGCGGGCGAATATCCGGGCGCAGGGCCGAGCCAGCCGCGCCACCTCCTCATCATCTCTCGACACCATCCGGGCCTGTACGACTACGTCCGCGCGCGATTCGCCGAGGAGGACAACGTCGAGGTCGTTCTCGATCGGCGACGCGGCCGCGATCGTCGCAGGCGAGCCAGCCATCCGGCCGTGGATCGGCGTGGCGCCGAGCGTCGCGCTCACGCTCAGGTCGATGCCGCCCTCCGGATGGAATCGATGCAGTTCGTCACGATTCCGCCGGGCCCGGGTCCGGCGGGCTCGCGCGCGACCGAGGGCGAAGCTACGGCCGTCTGATCGCGCGGATGGTCCGGGTCAGCTCCTCCACGTCGATGAGGGGCTTGGCCAGGATCGCGGAGACGCCGAGGCGTCGCGTGACGTCGCGATTGACCAGATCGCCGAAGGCCGAGAGGATCACCACCGGAATCTCGCGCCACGCCTCCACCTCGCGGAGCTGCGCGAGCATCTCCATGCCCTGAAGCGAGCCCCGCGGCATCCCCAGATCGAGCACGATGACGTCCGGAAGGCCGGTCCGCAGGGCATCGAACGTTTCGGCGGCCAGCGGGATGGATCGGACCGTGAACCCCGCCGTCTGGAGCGCTCCCTCGAAGAATCCGCGAACCGCATCGTCGTCTTCGACCAGCAGGACGGAACTGATCGGCATGGCCAATGATACTGCAGAGTAGGCAGGAGAATTCACATCGGCGGCGCGGCGCGTGTCGGAGGATTTTACGGTTTGCGGGTGCTACGCGCCGGTCCCGTTGGCTTCGGCGGGGCCCGGCCACTGGCGCATGGTGCCGAACCCGTTCCCGCCGACGCCGGTGGTGCCGCCGGGGACTTCGGGCTCGACGGGGCCGGGATTCGTGCCGTAGCGCCGCAGCTTGTACTGCAGGCCGCGGAGACTGATGCCCAGCTGACGCGCGGCCTTGGTGCGGTTGCCGTCGGCTCTCCGGAGCGTCTCGAGAACGTACCACCGCTCGAGCTCCTCCAGGCGGAGGCCGAGCGGGGCGATCGGCGCCGAGCTCTGCACGACGTCGAATGCTTCGCGGGTCAGCGACGGGAAGTGCTCCAGGTCGATCAGGTCACCGTCGGCCAGCACCAGGGCCTGCTCGATCCAGTTCTTGAGCTGTCGGACGTTGCCCGGCCACGAGTAGTTCATCAGCGCGTTCATCGCGCGGGAGGTCAGGCCACGGATGTCCTGGCGGTGGCCCGAGGCCATGAACTCGCGCAGGAAATGCGAGACGAGCAGCGGGATGTCCTTGCGACGCTCCCGGAGCGGAGGAATCGCCAGGTGCACGACGGCGATCCGGAAGTAGAGGTCTTCGCGGAACGTGCCCTTGACGACCGCCTGCCGAAGGTCGCGGTTGGTCGCGGTGATGATGCGCACGTTCACCCGTTGCGGCTGGCTGCCGCCCACCGGGACGAACTCCCCCGTCTGGATGACGCGCAGCAGCTTGGCCTGCAGGTGCGACGCCAGCTCGGTGATCTCGTCGATGAAGACGGTCCCCGTGTGCCCCTGGGCGAACACCCCCTGGCGGCTCGAGATGGCGCCGGTGAAGGCGCCCCTGACGTGTCCGAACAGGTGGCTCTCGATCAGGCCTTCGGCGATGGTCGAGCAATCCAGGGTCACGAACGGGCGGTCGCGGCGCGGGCCCGAGAAGTGCAAGGCACGGGCGATGAGCTCCTTGCCGGTGCCGTTCTCGCCCTCGATGCACACGTTGGCGTCCCAGGGGGCGGCCTTGCGGATGATCGTGTAGATCTCCCGCATCCGCGGGGACTCGCCAACGACATACGGCATCGTTTGGCTCTCGGCGGCGACCAGCAGCCGACTCACCTCTGTCCCCTTCTCTCCTGCACTACATGTGTTGTGGATTGAAGGCCCAATTCTAGGGTCAGGGTCCCCAGACGGCAAGTATTTCGACGGTTCGCCGTTCGTGTGCTGTTCCTGCATACGACGCAAGAACTACGCAATGCCTATACCAGGTCCAGCGGGGGCACATAATCATATTTGGCAGACATTTAGGTGGTGGGGCTCTGGGTAGGTCCTGCCGCGCGGAAAAGAAACATCCAGGCGTTGCGCCTCCTTTTGGACACTTTCTGATCGGATTCTCGACGAGGTAACCAGTAAGGATCTCCGACATACGCTCGACATTTGATGGGGAGTCGGGAGGGGCTGCGGCTCAACCGTCGACCGTCTCGGGGTCGATACCGTGCTCGGTCAGCTTCTTTCTCAAGGTGTTGCGGTTGATGCCGAGGATCTGCGCGGCCCGCACCTGGTTGCCGCCCGTCTCCCGTAGCACGGCGCGCAGGAGAGGCTTCTCGACGAGACCGATCATGAGGTCGTAGAGGTTCGCGCTGGTGTGCTCGCGCAGGCCACGCACGCATTCGATGAGCCGGCGCTCGACGATCTCCTCCAGCGAGGCGTCCACGGCCACCGAGGCGGCCGCGGAGACCGGGCCGATCGGCAGATGCTCGGGCAGGATCACGCCGCTGGTGGCCATGACCATCGCACGCTGCACCACGTTCTCCAGCTCCCGCACGTTGCCGGGCCAGTCGTGGCCGACCAGGCGGTCGAGCGCCTCCGACGCCACGCCGCACTCGCCGAGCTCGGCGGCGTACTTGGCCAGGAAGTGGTCGACCAGCAGCGGGATGTCGCGTCGACGCTCGCGCAGGGGCGGCAAGTTCAGGGTGACGACGTTGAGCCGGTAGTAGAGATCCTCGCGGAACCGGCCGTCGCGCATCAGCGCCTCCAGCTCGCGATTGGTCGCGGCCAGCACGCGAACGTCGATGCGGATCGACTCGTGGCCCCCCAGCCGCTCGATCGTGCGCTCCTGCAGCGCGCGCAGCAGCTTGGTCTGCAGCTCCAGCGGCATGTCGCCGATCTCGTCGAGGTACAGCGTGCCGCCGTGGGCCAGCTCGAACTTGCCGAGGCGGCGCTCCTTGGCGTCGGTGAAGGCGCCGCGCTCGTGGCCGAACATCTCGGACTCCAGCAGCGTGCCCGGGATGGCGGCGCACGAGACGGCGACGAAGGGTCGCCCGGCCCGCCGGCTGTAATGGTGGACCGCCCGCGCCACCAGCTCCTTGCCGGTGCCGGACTCGCCCCGCAGCAGGACCGTCACGTCGGTGCCCGCGATGCGGCCGATCGTCTTGTACACCTCCTGCATCCGGTGATGACGGCCGATGAGCGCGCTGAATTCCCGCACCTCCTGCAGTCCGGTGCGCAGGCGGGCGACCTCCTGCGTGAGCCGCCTGGCCTCCAGGGCCCGCTCGGCCAGGAGCAAGGCCTCGTCGATGTCGAAGGGCTTGGTGAGGTAGTCGTACGCTCCCCGCTGCATCGCCTGGATCGCGGTCTCCATGGTGCCGTGGGCGGTCATGACCACGACGCACGAGTCGGCGCGGACCTCGCGCATCCGGGCCAGCGCGGTCAAACCGTCCATGCCCGGCATGCGCACGTCGAGGAAGACCAGGTCGAACGCGCTGCTCTCCACCGCCCTGACCGCGGTCGCGCCGTCCTTGACCGACGTCACCTCGTGGCCGGCCTGGCGCAGGCCCTTCTCCAGCACCCAGCGCAGGCTGTCCTCGTCGTCGGCGACCAGGATGTGGGCGCTCATGCCCGCGCGATCGGCAGGAAACAGGTCACGACGGTGCCGCGGCCGACGGTGCTGTCGATCTGGATGGCGCCTCGATGCTGCTCGAGGATCTGGTGACAGATGGACAGGCCCAGCCCCAGACCGCGCTCCTTGGTCGTGAAGAAGGGGTCGAAGATTCGCGAGCGCACCGCCGCCGGGATCCCCCCGCCCTCGTCCATCACCTGCGCCTCCACCATCGAGCGCTGCCCGGCGCCGAGGTCAACCTTGCCGAACAGCGTGTTCAGGCTTACCCGCGTGGCCAGCGTGAGCTGGCCGCCACCCGGCATCGCCTCGAGGGCGTTGCCGATCAGGTTGTGAAACACCTGCACCAGCCGGTCCTCGTCGCCCAGGATCGGCGGCAGGCTGGGATCGTACCGCCGCTGGATGGTCACGCTCCGGGCCCGGGCGCCCTCCTCGCTGAGCAGGGCGACCCGCTCGAGCAGCTGGTGGAGGTTGAGGGGAGCCGGCCGGATGGCCGCCGGCCGGGCCAGATCGAGCAGCATCTCGATGATCCGGTTCACGCGATCCACCTCGCTGAGCAGGACCCCGGTGTACTCCTGCAGCGAGGACTCCGGCCCGAGCTCGCGCCCGAGCAGCTGGACCGCGCCCCGGATCGCGCCGAGCGGGTTGCGGATCTCGTGGGCGAGGCCGACCGCCATGCGGCCGGCGGCGGCCAGCGTCTCCCCGCGGCGCACTTCCGCCTCGAGCTGGCGGATCCGGGACAGGTCGCGCACGACGGCGACCGCGGCCTCCACCCGCCCGTCGCGGTCGAACAGCGGCGCGGTCACGATGCTGACCGGGATCTGGCGATGATCGAACCGCTCGATCACGCCCTCGGCCTCCGAGCGGCTCTCGCCGGTGGCCAGCGTCTCCGACAGTCGGCGCACCAGCGAGGCGTCCGCCGCGAACAGCTCCTTGAGCAGCCGGCCCTCGGCCCGGCGCGCGGAGCGCTCCACCAGGACCTCGGCGGCGGCGTTCCAGAACACCACCCGAAGGGCCTCGTCCACCGCGATGACGGCGTCCGGAAGGCCGGCCAGGACCGCCTGGAAGTTCACCGGCGAGCCGAGGTGCCGTGCACCGGCCGCACGTCAGGCCAGGGCCAGGGCTGGCTGCGCGTTGAGCGTCAACGACGCCCGCTCGCCGGCCGCGAGGCGCGCGGCGCCGGCCGCGGTGATCATGGCCGCGTTGTCCGTGCACAGGCGCGGCGGCGGGATGTGCA
>Ga0209382_10008524_pt1 | contig 12924 bp, 19 predicted proteins | sample SoiMetdeltSBSDD5_FD_187599 | JGI IMG/M metagenome (GOLD analysis project Ga0209382, IMG submission 187599) | Bulk soil microbial communities from a Populus tree surrounding site in Tennessee, USA - Soil MetaG P. deltoides SBSDD5 (SPAdes) (version 2) | ecosystem: Environmental > Terrestrial >... | reverse complement strand
TGCGTCGCGTTGGTCGGCACGCTCTCAAGCGATCACCGCTTCGACGCGCGCGTCGTCGACGGTGCGCGGAGCCCCCGACCGCGGCTCGTCGTAGAGCCCGTCCAGGCGCGTCTCGGCGAAGCGCCTGCGCCACTTTCCGACCGTCGCCGGATCCACGCCGAGCCGTGCTGCGACCTGCTTGCTTTGCAGTCCCTCCGCGCACATCAGAACAATGCGAGCGCGCATGGCCATCGCCTGAGCCGTCTTGCGCCGTCCCGCCAACGCTTTCAGCTTCGATCGCTCGCTCTCGCTCAGCACCACCTGAGGCGCCGCCCGTCGTCCCGCCATCGCCACCCCCTTGCCGCTCTGACAAGGGGAGATGGCACAACAATGCGAACCTATGATGTCGCGAACTTCAGATTCAGGACACTAGGCGGCAAACATAGTACTCCCGCATCGCGACTTTCTTCCACAGCAGCTTCGCTTCACAAGTCCAGCCCGTTCTCGTCAGCAAATGATCGAGCCGGCTTCCGGTCTTGAACTGCAGAGGACGCCTTATGGACCAGATGCGAGCATTGTCGCTCATGATGACGCAGTTTGTCGCTCCGTGCGCGCGGACCATGACCGCTGCCGGATCCTTTAGCCAAGCGAGCACACCCAATAGAACGACGCAATCGTACCGTCCAACCGGAAACTCGCCGGCATCGAGGTCGGTTCGCTCGATATCTCTTCCGAGCGGCCGAAGGTCATACCCCTTCCATGTGCACCCGGTGGGCAAGAACTGCCGCAGCAGCCCTTCCCCGCAACCGAGATCGAGTACGCTCGAGCCTGGGGAAATCAGCGTCGCGGCGAGCTCTGCTCGCTCGGCCCATAAGTCCCTGAACTCCGGTACTGCTTCGCCGGCCCACCCTTGAGGTCGAACTCTGTAGATGCTCATCTATGCCCCCCTCAGCTGAAAGCAGCAAGGTCGCGCATCGTACCGCTGCGGCTGAAGCAGCGGCACTAGACGGACAGATTGTTGCGGATCACACCCGGCGTGAAGAAGGACACTACTTCACCGAGGAACTTGCACGAATAGTAGATGAACCCTAGCCCAATTGCAGCTAGGACGCCTAGCGGTCCGAGCCCCACCGCGCGAGCGCGCGTAGCAACTTTGACCAGCACGTTCCATAACTCCTTGACCCATCGCAGAAACGATGCGACCGGATTCGCGTGCAGGAGCATGCCAAGCCTGCGCCGGCCCCTCCAATAGACGGTGTCGTGCCCCCGGCATAGCGCGCGTGCCATGAAAGTGCGCGCGCCCTCTGGCGGCGGATGCGACACGGCAGAATCGCCTTGGCGATAGATCGGAATGCCACGGCTGCGCATTGTTTTGGCCAATTGGGCGCACTGCCCACGGAAAGAGTTGGCGTTGGGAAACGGATTGGCCAGGAATATGTCGCGGCGCACGGCCACATTGTTGGCATAAAACATCCTGTGATGATAGAGGCCGCGCGATGACTGCCTAGGCGCGAATTCCCAGAAGGCTGCAAAGAGCTTGTCGTAAAGCGTTTCGGTCGCGTGGTAGGTTTCGCCCCCCACGATGCCCACGTTGGGATCGTCGAGCGCGGCCAGCAGGCCTTCGAGCCAACCTTCGTCGGGCACAACATCGCTGTCCAGGAAGATCAGCATCTCACCGGAGGACAGCAGGGCGCCCTTGTTCTTCTGCTCGTAGTAGCGTTGCCCAGGTGCCGGGACGAGTTGGACCGTCCCGGGCCAAAGCGCCGCATCAATCTGCGACGCGATTGCCGTCCTGGGCACGGCCGGGTCAACTGCGTCCCCATCGTAGAGGACGAGCAACTCTGCTTCCAGGTCGCGCTTGCGGGCTACCTCGGGCATCTGCGCGCTCAGCTGAGCCAGCATGCGTTCGGCACGGTCCAAGTCGGCAAGCTTAGCGTTCTCCCACTCGATAATCATTGACACGAGCTTGGCCATCTTCAAGCACCTTGGGTGTTCCGATAGGGATAAGCGCGTACGCCCGCCAATGGGGTGAGGCAGCCGGCAGCGAAGCAGAGGCTCAAGCAAGCCTTCCGGCCTTGTTTGCGCGCAACATCCGGTCGCAGGGCGACCACCAGCGCAGCGGCTCCCGCCAGCATCACCATCCCGCTAAGGCTTCGCTCCGTCGCTCGGCTCGCTATCCGCGCGGCGGCCACCACGCCGGGCTCGTTCTTGGTCATGCGCGCGAAATAGTTGCTACCCGCAGCAAAAGCGCGGACGGCTTGGTAGCGAAGCGATTGGCGCTCCTGGTGCGCATCCTCGATTACATCGATGCCATGCACACGCAGCAGCTTCGCCCCTCGCTTGTGGGCGCGCATGAAGAACTCGCGATCACTCCCCCCGGTGAATTGCATGGTCTCGTCAAAGCGCAATGACAGAGGCGGCTCCACCAGACGGGCTTTGAGCAGGACGTTGCAAGTCGACAGCGTTTCAGAGGCTTCCCAGGAGAGCTTTTCTCCGGGCGCGGCTGGCTGCAATGCGCTGTGTTCAGCATTTGGCGGGTGTTTGCACACACCACCCTGGACGGCATCGGCACCGGACTCCTCGAGCGCCTGCATTAGCAAGCTCAGCCAATGCTGCGGCGCGACCTCGTCGTCGTCCAGTATGGCGATAAAATCGGCTCCGGCGCGGAGCGCTGCCTCAAGCCCTGCATTGCGTGCTGTGGGGATGCCTGGATGCGGACAATGCACGTACGCGTTAGTCTCTTGGCATTCGCACAATTCATCGTAATCCGGTCGCGACGTCGGTTGGGCGTTGTTATCGATCAGAATGAACTTCACTCGGAAACGAGCAGGGTCACAATGCTGCCTGCGCAATGAGGCAATGCACCTCCGCAGCATCTGCGGCCGCGCCCGTGTGCAAACGCACACGGCAACCAGCGGGGTCGCTGCCGCCCCAACCTCAATCAGCGGCAACCGCTTACGTTCGAAGTCCACCGATCGCTGCATGGCGATGCCGGGCCACCACCAGTTAGAATCAACAGTCAACGTGTTAGCTAGACTAGTTGCCGAACCAAAGCAGGATGGTCAGCGTCTCTACTCCAACAGTTGGCTCAATGAGCGTCAATGATGGCACAGACCTTGTGCACAGCATCGCGTCTCAATACTGTTGGCATGACGCCGGAACTCGAAGCACGCGCCGCAAAGCTACTTGATGATGAGACCTAGAAGGCCCGACGGCTGGCCGCCTTTGTCTAAAAGTAGACGACAATAGATGGTGGATCCCCACCCCAAGGCGAACCGCGCGGCTGACTTGCTCCACGGAGGTCAGAAATGAACGGTCCTTACGGCCTTCCTGGTGGCTACCAGCCCGTGCGCCATTCCAGCCTGGCGGCTATCTCACGCTGGTCTCCGGCGGTAGCGGTGCCTGAGCGGCCCGCTTTGTCCAGCGACTTGTTGTCGGTCAGCCGCAGCCACAGAAGCAGGTTGCGCCACTCCGCGCGCAACGACCAGCTCCACCCTTCCATGCAGGCGTTCCACCGGACCTGAGCGACCATGTAAGCGGGCTCATGCGTACCGCCCCCCATCGCGCAGGGCCGCGAGCACGCCGGCCTTTGGCTTCTCCCTCGGCAGCGCGATCTCGGCCACGCGGCGGCACAGCGCAACGAAGCGGCGGCGCGTGGCTGGCGGCATGCCGTATCGGCTTTTCAGCCATTTCTGGCGCATCGCGCGCCGCACTAGTCCTGGGATCAGCCGTCATATCGTGCCCGGCCCAGTTCGGGTGCTGTAGCGTGCCCCGGATGCTTCGATATGGAGGTTGAGAAAGCGCACGTGCGCTACTGCGTTGTGGACCTGCACGGTATGAGCTGGTCGGAGCGGCCGGCGCCGAAGATGCCGCCGCGGTCGATGGGAAGACGGTCAATGCCGAAGGAAATTTGCGAGCGAACGCGCGCAGCTGCCAGTTCGCTCTGAGAAAGGTCCCGGAACGCGAAGGGTCTAGCGTAGTCGGCGAGGCAATTGTTGTGAACCCAAGCGGCCGGCGCAGCGTCGGGCATGTCGGCAGTTGCCTGCAATTAAAGGGATCGCCATTCTCGGCGGTCACTGGGTCGTAGCAGCGGACGCAAAGCTGTTCGGCCATTGGTCTCGACCTCCGCTGTGAGGTTCACGGTGACCCGGCAAACTGCCGTGCCTATTGCGTCTGGGCAACATTCACAGCGTTCGTGGGCACGACTGTCAGATAGCGGATAGCTGCGGCAGAAGAAAGTCGATGTAGCCGATGCCGACTTTATAGAACGTGCCCCCAGATGAAGGTGATGAGCGCCATCGAGAGCTGCGGCGCCGCGCGGCCTTCTGGCCAGCGGCGCTCGCGCTGAGAACATCGCGCAGGCCCGCCAGCTCCTGGAAGCCGCCGCAGGCGCCACAACCCATCCGGTCCAGGGGACGGCATGTCCTCCGGGCAATCCGGGGTGCATTTGACCGTCGGGGCCGCGCGAGTCACCGCTGCCCGATCGGCCAAACTCGACAAGCCTCGTCCTGACCGAAGCGACGACGGGAATCTGCTCGGTTAGGATGTTGGGCACCTGGCTGCCCGTTGCACCGCTGGCAGTTGTCTTTGCCTTCGGCGCTGCTGGCAGCGGCCTGCTCATCCTGCTGTGTTGGTGGCTACTGACCTTGGCCGCCCATCCGGCCATGGCGACCAATGGTGGGAGTACGCCCTCGTGTGCGCCTACCTCTTGGCGCCGGTGTGGGCGCCTCTCCTTGCCGGCTTTGCTACCTTGCGCTTGGCGGGGCGCGTCTCGGTTGGGTAGACTGAGCGTCGCTGCAGGCCTTGCAGGCACATCGTTCCACAAGAAACCTCGCTCCGACGCTCCATCCGCCTCAGAGTGTCCTGGCGGGCTGGCCGCAAGCAAAGGCCCCGGTCTCACCGGAACCGGGGCCCTCACTGCATGGGAGCCGCGGGAGAGCCAGCTGCCGGGACTCTCGGCAACGGCGCAAGGATAGCGCCCGCGGATTAACAGGCCGCAGTAGGCCGATCCGCGGCGCGGTCGCCGCCACCGTTCCCCCCCTTTTTGCTCGGATCAGGCTTAACAATGTTGGGCTGGGCAAGCTTGTGCGCGATCCGGCGCCGTGCGTAACTGGCGGTCCGGGGGAGGGAACGCCGGCAAGAAAGCAGACCAGTCGAAGTCAGCCGCAACGGGGGATCGGTCGAATCTCGTGAGGGAACGAGTGTCGTGACCGATCCCTTCAATCCTACTGCGTTCGGTCCTGCCCTGGATGCGGCAGCATGGGGAAGCCGCCAGGGGTTGTTGTAGCTGCCGGGCGGGTAGCTCGACAGTAAGTATCCCCCGGCAGAGCCGGGGGCTTTAGGACTGGAGCCGCCCGAGGCGGCAGATGGGGCCGCTGAGTCGACCCCAAAGATATGGGACGCCTAGGACGGGCATTTTGCCAAGGATAGCCCACATCGGCGGAGGCCTCCTTTGTGGCCTGGTGCCGAGGTCAGCTCCGTGCAGCTTGTCCTCCTCCGCGTCGGCGGCTTCGGCGGCAGCCAGCCACCGGTCGACCTCCGCCTGCAGTTTAGCCTCGCGTTTTTTCATGCGATCGTAGCCCGTCGCCTTGTGCCGGGATGCATTCGCGTTGACCTGCGTGCCTTCGAACGCCACGTGACCGAGCGTCACCAGACCCGCCGCCTCCTAGCTGGTCTCACCCGAAGTGGGGATGGAAGAAAATGCTCGGCCCCCCAGTTGACACGAGGGGCACGGTTGCTGCTGGAGGCGTGCTTTGCCTAGCGCTGGCCAATACACAAAGGTGCCGTGCTCAAGTTTGAAGGGTGTGCGTGTCCTCGTTGTGGAGGATCATTGGCACGTTGCCAATGCGCTCAAGCTGTGCCTTGAAACCGAAGGTATGACGGTGAGCGGGCCAGCCGCCACGACGGCCGATGCTCAACGACTTGCCACTGAGCAGAAGCCCAACCTGGCTGTCGTCGATATCAATCTCAAGGGCGAAACGGCCTACGTCCTGATCGACCACCTGATCGATCGGGGGGTTCCCGTCGTGGTCGTCACGGGCTATGCAGTCCTGCCGGAACTGACGGAGAAGGTCGTTGCCGTCCTGCAGAAACCGTTCAATGGACCGGAGTTGCTCGCGGCCTTGCACCGAGCGCTTTCGCTGTGACTTTTGCGGAGCACAGCCGAGACGTCCGGGTCAAAGAACAGCAGAGGCATAATCATCATGTCATTTTACACGCTATGTGGCCTCTGCAGGCTGTAGCTCTACTATAGAGCCTACTTTGAGCCACGAGACATAGCTTGTAGATTATTATCGCAGTTGCGTCTCGCAAAGTGGGGAAGCCGTGCTTCGAGTACTGGATTGCCTCGCGCAGCAACACGACTATCGCTTGGTGATGCTCGCTCTTGGTGTGTGCGCACTCGGTTCGTACGCCGCGATCACTCTCCTCAATCACGTGCGCATTGCGCAAGGGCGTGGCCGTTGGGGTTGGCTGGCCGCAGCGGCGGTGGCGAGCGGCTTTTCGATCTGGGCCACCCACTTTGTCGCCATGCTCGCATTTAGTCCCGACGGGCCAACGGGATACGATCTCGTCCTGACGCTCCTTTCACTCGTCGCGGCCATTGCCGTGACAGGATTGGCGTACTTTGCGGCGATCGACGGCGGCTTGGCAATGAGGGCCCTCGGCGGGGCGCTCGTGGGCGGTGGCATCGCCACCATGCACTATACGGGCATGGCGGCGTTCCGCATCGCTGGATTCATTGTATGGGACGAGGCTCTGGTGGCGGCGTCGATCGCACTCGGTTGCGGGTTGGGCGCAGCCGCGCTGGTCGTCGGAGCCGGCAACACGACATTGCTCCACCGGCTCCAGGGTGCGCTTCTCCTGACGCTCGCGATCTTCGGCCTCCACTTCACCGCAATGGGGGCAGCATCGATCGTGCGCGATCCGACGACAACAGTGGCCGGGTCAGCCATACCACCGGTTTGGATGGCGGTCGGCGTCGCCATGGTGGGTCTCGCCATACTGACGCTGACGCTGGTTGGTGTTGGGCTCGACCAACGGGACCGGCGACGGAGAGCTACCTTTGCTCGCGATATCGCCGCAGCGAGAAAGGCAGAAGAGCAGCAAAATCTGCTGATCGCCGAGCTCGACCATCGTGTCAAGAACGTGCTCGCCCGGGTCGCCTCGATCGCGCAGCGCTCGCGCGAATGCAGCTGCTCGATGGATCAGTTCTTCAACGTCCTCGATGGGCGCATCCAGTCGATGGCGAATGCACATGCCCTGCTGAGCCGTGGCCGGTGGAAAGGAGTCAACCTTGCAGACCTCGTGCGCCGCGAGTTGGAACCATGCATCGGCGTTTGCGAGGCAACAGTGGAGGGCCCCGACGTATTGCTTCCCGAACATGCCACACACGTACTGGCAATGGTGCTGCACGAGCTGGTCACCAACTCTGTCAAATACGGCGCGCTATCGGCGCCGCGTGGTCGGATCTGTGTGCACTGGGGATGTCGGTCCAATGGTAGCTCGCAATCCGTACTCACGATCCAATGGCAGGAGATTGGGGGTCCGCCGGTCAGGGCTCCAACCCGGCGCGGCTATGGCACCAGCGTGATCTGCGACCTCATTCCGTACGAGCTAGGCGGTACGGTGGACATCAACTACGCGATCGACGGCGTTCTCTGTCGGATCGAGTTCCCGCTCGAACAAGCCAGTGATCACGATCGGCTGACAGCTCACAACGGGTCTCGTTCAGATCGCCATGACGACGACCGCGTCAAGGGCTCCTGGAAGGAGCCGCACAGGAACCTTGAGGGGGCTCTCTGAGGTCCTGGCCTCAGCCTGGAGCAGCGCCGGCTGAGCTCGGTGCCTCCTTTCTGCGCGAAAGTGCGTGCGCCACAGGCGTGAGCGTGATCGAGAACGCCAGGCAGCTCATCTCTTGAGTTTCCCGCAGCTTGACGAGCCAATGGGCCACTCCATGTGTCCCGTCAGCAACTTCGACCTCTAATGGGATGGTCCGGCCGCGCTCCCCATCTCCCCGCTGAGGGGGAACAGGAGCAAGGAGCCAACCCCATGAAGCGCGTTGCCAAAACCGAGTTCGCCGTCGTCGCCACGCTGGGCGTCGATATCGGCAAGAACACCTTCCATCTCGTCGGCCTCGACAAGCGTGGCGTCATCGTGCTGCGCGAGCGCTTGTCGTGAGCCCAGGTCGAGGTTCGCTTGGCCAACATGGCGCCCTGCCTGGTCGGCATGGAGGCCTGCGTCGGCGCTCATCACCTGGGCCGGCGCACCTGGGCCGGCGCGTTGCGGCCCTTGGCCACGACGTGCGTCTGATGGCCGCCAAGTACGTCCGCCCGTTCTGCCGCAAGCAGAAGAACGACTTCAACGACGCGCAAGCGATCGCCGAGGCCGTGACACGGCCAGCCGTCAGGTACGCGGCGTTGAAGACGCCCGCGCAGCTCGACCTGCAGGCCCTCCACCGCGTGCGCGAGCGGCTGATGTCGCAGCGCACCGGCGTCATCAACCAGATCCGTGCCTTCCTGCTCGAGCGCGGCATCGCCATCCGTCAGGGCTGGCGGGTATTGCGTGCCGAGCTGCCGCGCGCGCTCACCCTGACCGACAGGCTCACACCGCGCATGGTGCATATGGTAGAGGACCTCGCCGCCGACTGGCGTTGGCTCGATGAGCGCATCGCGGCCGTATCCATCGAGATCGAGGAGCTCGCGCACGCCGACGACGGGGCCGTGCGCCTGATGAGCGTGCCCGGCATCGGCCCCATCATCTCCAGTGCCACGGTATCGGCAAGGGGGACGTCTTTGGCAAAGGCCGCGATTTCGCTGCCTGGCTTGGCTTGGTGCCGAAACAGACCTCGACCGGCGGGGACGGGTCCGGGAACTGGTCGGCAAGGTCAGTTGCTCGCGCAAATTCGACGACGCATCCCTTGGTCGCAAAGCTTTCTCCGCACGATGAGGAGCGACGGCGGGACTTCGTCAAATGGGGCTCCAGGTACTATGCGCCGAGATATGACTCCGCCGTATGGTCGACGGCCACCCGGCAAGCCGGCTCGACGAGCTGCTGCCGTGGAACTGGAAAAGCGACGGCGTCAACGCCTAATCCAGTGCCATCGGTCACGCTTACGGGCCTTGATTCAATGCACATTTTATGGTACATACCCTAGACGGTGGGAGGGGAGGCAATGGCGAATGGCCCGGACGGCGTCGCTTGCCCGTGGTCCTCTACACGGCCGATACAGGTAGCGAGCCCGTCCGCGAGTGGCTCAAGGAACTGGACCCGGAGGATCGCGAAGCGGTCGGCACCGACTTGCTGCGAGTGCAGGAACAATGGCCGATCGGCATGCCAGTGTGCCGGAGCCTGGGACAGGGTGTCTGGGAAGTGCGGACGAACCTGTCGAGCAATCGTACGGCGCGGGTGCTGTTCTTCGTGGCAGAGGGTCGGATCGGTGTCCTCCACGCCTTCATCAAGAAGACCCGCAAGACCCCCAAGGATGACATCGAGCTCGCGTTGAAGCGAATGAAGGAGATGAAGGAGTGGCCGTGAAGAAGAAGACGCACTGGGGCTCGACCCTCGACGATTTCCTCAAGGAGGAGGGGATCTACGAGGAGACCAAGGCGCAGGTCGCCAAGGAGATGATTGCCTGGCAGATCGAGCAGGCGATGAAGAAGAAGGGCCTGACCAAGAAGCGGATGGCCGAGCTGATGGAGACGAGCCGCACGCAGGTCGACCGGTTGCTCAATCCGAAGGACCACAACGTCACGCTGGCGACCCTGGAGAAGGCGGCCGCGGTCGTGGGTCGTCAGCTGCGCCTCGAGCTTGTGTAAGGGCCCAATTTCATCGACGCGAGCCGCCTCATCTCGACTACTCGCCACATCGGGGCGGCCGGGGTTTTCCTTGAGACGCCCATGGTTCCACCTCGTTTCCCGAGACTTTCCCCTCACATGCATGCTCGTTTTCCTTGACGGCCGCCTCGCCTAAATGGTTGAGGGTCTCCGCCCCGTTACCTCGGCGATGTGCGCGATCACATAGTATTCCAGGCAGGCCATGTTCCCCATCATCCTCAGGTCGCCGACCTCGGAGGCTACCCTATTGCTCACGCGCATGGCACGGTCACGGCGGCGAAGTGCAGCTGCTTTCCGGTCTTCGCCTTGAGAACGGCTGGTGGCCGCAATACTCTCGGTAGAAGCGCATCGCGCCGCTGTGCCGCCCGTTCTTCTCGATACCGTCCCGGAACTGCTTCAAGCGCTGTCTCACGTCACGGCTGCGTTCGACAGCCGACATAGAACACGTCGCGCGTGGCGATCGCTTCTCGCTTTGTGTACATGTCGCATGCGCCTCGCTTGGTGAGTTTTTCTCCAGTTTCTTCCGCACGGACTATCTGCGTCGAGCCTGCCATGCACGATGGGCGATGGCATCGCACGCGAGACCGAAGACGAAAGAGAGCGCCGCGATCCGTTCCAAGGCGAGGCCCGCGCGTGAGCTGCCGGGCAGGCCGTACGATGACGTCGGCACGCCTGATGCCAAGTGGTGAGGGGTCACAGAAGCCCTGGCCATCGCGTGAAAACCGGCCCTTAATCTGAGCGGTGGTATCGTAGGCGGCATTCTCCGCAGCCTACGAGATTCTACAATGGCGCGCGATGTGACCGTGACCCTAGAAATTCGCGGCGTTCCTGACACCAAGTTGGATCAGGACATCATCGAGGCTCTCAAGGAGCGACTTGTGGCCGGGTCGACGGACCAGCAGGCACCGTGGATCGACTGGGACGCGAGGGTTGGTCGTCCGCAGCATCGTCCTATGACACCCCGCCGCTTGAGATGGATTTGGTTACTCACCGGTTAAGCGGCGGCTTGACGACTCCCCAGGGCAGGACCAAGGCGTCCCGTCCGATGGACCAACGCTTGGGGGGTCGGCTCTCTCGCGCATCTACAAGGTGCGCAGGCGTACGGGTGTACAGGCGAGCATATTGCGGGCGGCCGTTCGTTGGGTGGGCATATCGGCCGGCGGTTGCCGGGCGTCTAAGCATTCGCGCCTTTGAACAGGTTAGCGACCTCCACCAGGTCCTCCTTGAGCGGATGGTGCACAGCGCTCAACTCTTGCGGTACGAGGTGGCACACGAGGCCATCGTGGTTGCGGCCTCTACCGCATGGAACTGGCTGACCGCCGAGGCCGGCCACATCACGTCGTTGTGCACCTATCCTTGGATTGCCAAGTTGCTGGGCGGATCGTGCCCCAAGCGGTGGTGTAAGAGCGCCGGTCATGGCCTGAGCTCGATGAAGGCTCGGGCCGTGGGTCAAGCCGCTGCGATGCGCCTCGGCTTGGCCTTGGGATCATCGCTCAGCCCCTCGAGCGTTTCCAGGCTCATGTAGCGGCGCTGCACAGCCCATTCGTCGTTCTGCTCCAGCAGCAGGGCACCGAGCAGGCGCACGATGGCGGCCTCGTTGGGGAAGATCGCCACCACGTCGGTGCGCCGCTTGATCTCGCCGTTGAGGCGCTCCAGCGGATTGGTGGCCTGCGTGAAGGCGGTGCGGATGGCGGCGGCCACCATCTGGCGCTGCTTGGTGCCGACGTGAGCGAACGCGTTGCGCATGAAGTGCACGCGGGGGTCGTTGAAGAAGTGGATCCCGGATGATGTCGATGTCGAGGCTTATCCAGGCGTTGCTTGAGCGGCCAAGGCATTGGTTGCGCAGCGAACCCGCGCGCACGCCTTGCTCCAGCGGGCGATCCAGAGCCCAAACAGTACAAGAGCGGCCGTTGCCAGCCGCTTGAGGTTGATGGCGGCGGCCGTCAGGTAGGCCTGGATCCTCATGTTGGCGAGCCCGCGCCGGACAGCCCGCGCGAGCCCGTGCCAGGTCTTGGCCTCGCCGTGGAAGCCCTCCGAGCGCCAGCGATGGCGCTGATAGAGCCGCTGGTCCTCTCTGCTCCACCGTTCGCGTCTGCGCCGCGCGCGAAGCAACGCGGGGTAGTCATCGCCAACCACGACGGCCTTGTTGACCCGCCCCTTCGATAGGCAGTCGCTCTTGAGGGGGCACCGGACGCAGTCCTTGGCCTTCGAGTAGAAGAAGCGGCCGTGTTTGATGGGTCGCCCCGGGCGCAGGATGCGCCTCTTGGGACACTTCAAGATGTCGTGCTTGGCATCGTAGCGGAAGCGGCGCAGCGGCACGCGCGACTTGATCGGCTCGGCTTTGGCAGGGATCAGGGCATCGGTGCCTCGCCGCTCGAGAGCACCGTAAACCTTGGCATAGGCATAGCCGGAATCGGCAGTGACGGTCTTGACGCTGATGCCGGTGGTGGCCTCGACGTCCTCCACCTGCGGCCCGATCATATCGCCTTCGTTCGTTTGCCCGGTCGTGACCGCGACGTCGAGAATGACGCCGACCTTGTCGTCGACGGCCGTGTGCTGCTTATAGGCAGGCTCCAAGCGCCGATTGCGGGCGTTGGTGGCCATGGTCGCATCGGGGTCGGTGACGCAGACCTTCTTGTACTTTCCGCTCTGGCGCTCCTTCTTCTCGGCTTCGATGTCGTCCTCGGTCCGGTTCTCGATCAGCACATCTTCCACGTGCCGCTCGGCGAGGCTGTCCCAGCTTACGTTGGCGCGGATCAGTGAGGCATCGATATGCACAATCTCGCCCGTCGCGATCTTCGCCTTCAGGCAAGCTGCGACCGTGCGCTTGAAGATTCTTTCGAAAGCGCTCCTCACCCCAGCACTGGCGGATGCGTGTCAGGCTCGAATGGTGCGGCAGCTTCTCGTGCAGCCCGTAGCCGATGAACCAACGGATGGCGATGTTGACTTGAGCTTCGCGCATCAGCCTGCGGTCGTGCACGATGCCAGTGAGGAGACCGGCGAGCATCAGGCGCACGGCCACCTCGGGATCGATGCCGGGACGACCGTCGTCCGCGCAATAGCTGTCGGCCACCTCTGCGCGCAGCCACGACAGATCGAGCACGCGATCGAC
>Ga0209382_10008523_pt1 | contig 12925 bp, 17 predicted proteins | sample SoiMetdeltSBSDD5_FD_187599 | JGI IMG/M metagenome (GOLD analysis project Ga0209382, IMG submission 187599) | Bulk soil microbial communities from a Populus tree surrounding site in Tennessee, USA - Soil MetaG P. deltoides SBSDD5 (SPAdes) (version 2) | ecosystem: Environmental > Terrestrial >... | reverse complement strand
GGCGGCAGGAGATCGTCGGAGTGCGGTACTACAGGCCTATATCAGGAGTCCGGGGTTCCTCATCCACGGGAACGCCACGGCGCGGTATCTCGCGCTACTCGCCTTCCTCTATCGGGAGCACCCGGAGGCCTTCGAGGCCGTCGTGCAGATGCGGGGTCGTCAGCGCGTCTACTTCGCCAAAAGCTCGGAGGAGATAGAGGCGGTGAGCGTCAATACGTTCCCCCAACGAATTCCCGGGAGTCCGTTCTGGGCCTTGACCAACTCGAACCTGAGACAGAAGCAGACGATCCTCACGCGAGTGTTGTTTGCACTCGGGTACCCGGAGGACGTGAGCCAGTTGGTGATCGTAGGACTCGACGGAGGGATAAAACAGCGGGTTAGGGCGTGATGATTACGACGAAAGATCAGCAGGGACTCGAAGAGCTACGGCGCCTGCACGGCGAGAAAGACGACCTCCACAGTGGTGCGGAAGGTCATCGTTGGCTTGAGCGCGTGTCCGGCCTCTTGCACCGGCTCGCACCTGAACGGGCCGAGGAGTTCGATGGTCTGACTCCCTATGTCCTGTCTCCCCTGTCCGAGGCGACTATGAAGCCGATTTGGTACCGGATGGGGGCGGTGATTCAAGCCGCGATTGTCGAGGTCGAAGTGCGAGCCGAAGCAGAAGAGCCGGTCCCCGTCGTGGCGAAGAATGATGCGGCCTACCTGGAGCAGCTGATCGCCACGGGTCAGACGTTTCGGTATCGCGAGGCAAGGAAGCGTGACCGTGACGATCCGACGTGGGAGTACTCACGCGAGGACTGGACCGAGTGGTTCACCCAGGCTGAGTTGGCGATTCAGACGTTGGCACAGCCGGGGTCCAAAGGTCCCGAACTGCTGAGGGAGGCGAAGCGCCTGGAGTCGTTCGGCGAGATTGCGGAGGAGTTCTATCGCTGTCGGGAACTTGCGGTGAGCGCTCTGCGAGTGTGCCTCCGAGACCTGCGCGGTACCCAGGTGCAGAGGACTGACGTACTAGGTGTCCACGGTCAGGTCGAGTCGTCGCGGCGAGAGGGTCTGTGGGACCGTTACGGGCGTGAGATCGTTATCGGAGTGATCGTTACTGTCATCGGAGGTGTGGTGCTCGCGTTACTCTTGTAGTTCACTTGCGGCTCGGTTGAAACTCCGTTCTCGACCGTCTCACGTTTGACGTGGTCTTCGGCGTTGAGAAGTGCGGTGAGAGTGTTCTCTTGTGCGAGTGGAGGGGCCCGTCACTCGCCACGTCTCTCTCTACCCATACCGGGTACCGGGGTGGGGTGGTCCCTGCGTTCATCGCGTACTCTCGCGGCTGTTCACCTAGAGAGGCGTCAGGTGTTCCGCCACCCCGACCAATCGCACAAAGAGACCAAGAGGTTACGCCGCTGACCTGCCTGATGCCCCATCATGCCTGCCGCGTTCTCAGCGCGGACTCGCTGCGATGGAGTTCTGCGAGTACTTGGGCGATCGCCTGCTGGAAGTTCGCGTCCAACGCGCACACCCACGACAAGTCCGGCATCTGCACTTCATTGGGTAGTTGTCCGCGCTCGTCCCGCAGTGTGTCCTTCAGCCGGCGATCTGTTTCCTGCCACTCCTTCCAGCTCTGGTAGAGACCTTCCAGTACGCCTAGCGATTGCCTCAATCGGTCGGCGATAGCCCTTCCTTCGTGGTGTGCGTTGCGCCGGGCAGCGAGGTGGAGTTCTACCGTGGACGCCCGCTCCTGCTGAGCCAAGGCCTCTAGGTGCCGAGTGAGTATCTCTTCCTCACTCGCCAACTCCTGTAACCGTTCCTCGAACGACCGCCGCTTCGCGTGCAGCGAGGTGAGCTTCGTGCTGTTCGCTGCGCCGGGGGTCAGGGTGGCCTTCTCGATGGAGGCTTGAATCTTCTGGAGCCCCTCCATCGTGGTCTGTCGCTGGTAGTGCAAGGTGTCCAGCGATCTCTTGGCTTTACCAATGGCCGCTGAGACCTGGCTACCACTACCGCCCTGGGCCTGTTCGTTGGCTCTCTCTTCCATCTCGCGGCCCGTTTCTTTGGACTTCTCTGCTGTTGCAGAGGTGTCCTGCTGAACGTCAGTCATCGGGGCTGTTTCTCCCTTCGTTCGCGTAGAAGGCGCTCAGCGGTGGCCGAGGCCGTGTCCTTCCAGGGGCCACAATCGGGGCACCGGGGACAGGTACACCACGGGAGTTCGGCCCCAGTCAACCTGTTGGTCTGAGTCACGAGGATTAGCTGATCCATGCTGACCAGATGAACCCCACCACACACTTGGCAGAGGGCTCCCGAGGCAGCGAGTTCCTTGACCCACTCGTCTGGGATCTCTGCGGCGTTGGGGTCGGGAGGCACTAGAACCCTCTCTGATCGGAGAACTGGAGAGAGGCCAACGCCACAGGACAGAAGGACAACACGGACGAAACTCTTAGGTCCACCGGGACACCTGCCAACAACACGGACGAGAAACACATCACCATCGTACTCCTCACCCGACCTTCTTCTGCCGTTCTGCGACCATTCTCCCGGTGAACACTTTCGTCGCTCCCGCAATCCGTTCCGAGTTCTGTACGTGCAGATCGACCGTCGCGGTCGGCATCCCGAGTACCCGGTTGGTCAGGTAGCAGGCGGCTTCATACGCCAGCCGATTCCGGATTTTCCCCTGTGCGGTCGCCACGATGATCCCTTGGGCCAGCGGAAGGAGATCGATCCAGGGCCTGAGTTCACCTTTGAGTTCACCCATGACCTCCTCGACCACCTGGTGTTGGAGACCGTCCAGAAACCGTTTCACCTTAGACGAGTTCAGTATCTCGTCGGCCTTCATGGACGCCGTGCCGTAGCTCGCCTCGGGGAAGATCGCGAGGTAACTCCGGACCTTGTTCCCCGCGTTCTCTCCACTGAAGTACTCCAACGCCACGCGTCGTTCGGTGGTCGTCAGTTCGCTCTCTCCTTCCCTCACCACGGCCAACGCGGCTCTCGCCTCCTGCGGGTTCATGGGCGGGCCTTCCCGAGGAGCCGTCTCATGTCCAACTCTCGCCGCGCCTCCTTGAGCCGGTCAAAGGTGGGGCGGTCCTCCAGGTAGAGCCGCGTCCTCTCTCCGGCGGGGAGCTTGTCGAACAACTCCGCATCGGCCTCTTCCTGCGTGACCTTCTTCTGGAGGTCCCCTGCCGCACCTCCGCCCCCGCCGTTCGGAGGAGGAGTGGTTCCGGTGAGTTGTGCGAGTTCTCTCTGGTACGACTCAATCGCGGTTTTCAGGTTGGTCTCCGCGACCTTTTTCTCCTCTGGACTCAACTTCGAGTAGTCCGGCATCTGTCACTCCCTCTCTTTGTTTACGTCCCTGAGTGGTGAGGCCCAGAGTTGAGATGGGGTCACCTCAACTCCGACTTTCGGTCGGTTGTTCAGACCGACACCTCACCACGATCACGCCGCTTTCCGGCTGACTGCGGCCTGCGCCACCGCCGAGCCTGAGGTGTACGCGCTGACTCGGACCCTCGCAGCCTTCGCGCCGCCAAAGTCGACTCTCCACGCTCCGGGGGCGGTCACACTCGCCACCGCGGCTCCACCGGCCACCGGGCTCATCGCGAGCGCCCGGTAGGTGACGCCATCAGCCGACCCCTCTACGACCAGCGTGGCGGTGAACGTTCCCGAGATGTCGATGACCCCTTCTTCGCTGTACGAGTCGCTGATGTTCAGGGGGAGTTCGTCGTTCAGTGCGCCAAGGGTTTTCTGAGCCCTCATCTCACGGTCTCCTTCTGTCTTGTCATCGTGGCTTCCGCTCCTGATCTCCTCGAATGCCGCATCCAAGGCTTTCAACTCATCCCGGTGCCTCCGGGGCGGCGATCTTCGCTTCACTTCTTCGGCCGCGCCGCCTTGGCCTTCGCCGCCGCGATCGCGGCCGGGAGCCGTTCCCTGAGGCGAGGGGCGAGGCGGTGCAACACCTCACGGTCCAGAGCCTCTTTGTTTTCACGAGCGATCTCTGCTCGCACCTCTGCCTCCAACTGTTCCCGCAGCTCGGCCTCAGCCTGAGCAGCAATGTCCTCGGCGTTCATTTCGATCTCGCTTTCTTCCCGAAGTAGTTTGGGAACACCTTCTCGGGGTTCTTCCAGTTCTTCCTCTCGTCCGGGGGAAGTCCCGTCCAGAACTTGACGTATTCTTCTGGCCCTTCCTGCTCACAGGCCTCTCGCATCGCGTCCATGAACCGGGCCCACCGGGTGTGCTTCGGGTTGACCAGCATCCAGACTTCTTCTCCGTGCCGAACCACCGCCCCGATGAGTCTGCCGCGACCATCCACGAGCCACGGGTCATCTACGCACAGGGTGCCGATCAGGTAGGGTCGCGCCGTCTGGGATTCCACATCGTCGTGAGACTGATACCGCAGGGCGGGTCCCTCGACGGCCAGTTGCCTCACGAGGCCGTGGGCGAGGGTCTCCCTGGCCTTGGAGTAGAGGTCCTCTATGGGGTCTTTCTTGCCAGGAGGGTTGAGTCGGTCGAGCGCCTCGGCCCTCTGTGCGTGCGTGAGGTTCGCCAGGTCGATCAACGAGCGGACCTGCTCCGGGGTGTAACCTTGTGCGAGGAGGTGTTCGACGTCGGGAGTTTTCTTCTCGTCCACTTCAGTACTTTGGTGAGGGGTTGCCGCCGTCGTGTCCAACCCCCGCCGCTCGCTCACCGGATGGTCTTCAACCTCTCCCGCACTTGCGCGGCATGATCCTCGAAATCCACGTCCTCGCAGAATGGACCACGGTGAGTGCTCGCCGTGTTCTTAACTGCCCCAGGCGTGAGGACGGCCCACGGTTTCTTGTTCTCGAATGTCGGGTCGTTCTGGCAGCGGGCGAGGTGGGCCTTCGCTGCCTCACGGCAGGGACACAGCACCGCCGAGTCGATGAAGTTCTGAACCGACACGCTGACCCTCTCTAGAGAACCCCACGCATCCACGACCTCTTCCCCGAGATAGGCCAATCGCTTCAGCTTCTTCGGGTTGGTGGGGAGCAGGTTCACGTTCTGGCGGAAAGACCGATAGACCGTCTCGTCGCCGGACCTGTACACCAAGCGGCTCCGCGCTAGGACCAGTGGAATGACGACGTTGTACACACGCTGTGCGTCTGGATCGCTGGGACGGCCAACTACCGCGAGCCTGGCGGCGAGTTCACTCAACTGAGCTTGGTCGATGTTCCGGTAGGTCCATCCAGCGTGAAGTGTCCACATCATCGTCCAACGCCGACGCCGCCTCACGGCGAAGTTCAAGTACGGCATCCACTCCTCGACCTCGGGAGGGAGTGGCATTGGAGGCCCAGCCTTCCGTCGAGTCTTGGCCAGGTGCTCAGCCGACAGCGGACCGCGTTTCCTCCCTTTGGGCCAGGCCATCAGCGGCACCCTTCTGAGAACTGACCGGGTGCCTCACGCCTTTGAGCCGGGGTCTTGCTGCTGAATTGCAAACCCTGAGCTATATGGCTTGAAAGACTCTCGTTGTAAGACTCTAGTACTCTCATACTCTCACTCCAGTGAAGCATCGGATCTCTATGTAGCCATCTGTTAGCTCCCAGTTTGCAATTGAAGGCCCAGAAACATTGGGTTGTGGTTCAATTGCAAACCGTCTCACGGTCGCACCATCGGCCCCGGTCCTGAAATCTTCTCCGGGTTCACTTTGAGGTCGCTTACCCTGTTGTGTTTGTTGGTCTCGTGGATGAGAAACTCGAGTGCATCACTGACCGTCACGTCGTTGGCTCTGCACCCCGCCTTGAAGCGGAAGTAGGCGTCTGGATCGCATTCGAAGGTCACTGTGATTCGCTTTCGCGCCACGGCTCCTCCTCCAGAAACAAACAGGCCCCACCACTCCGAAGAGGTGATGGGGTCGTGCGGTCGTGAGACCGGGGACCTAGATCAGCGGCTCAGTGCGCCGATCTTTTCGCTGATTTGTATCTAGTGCCCGGCGAATCAGGTCGCAATGGTGATCACCAGGTCGAGCCAAACGTGAACCTTTGCCGACTGATTCTCATTCTACGGTGACTGAAAGTGGCTCTGAAAGTGATCGCTGATGCTGCGGGTCTATCTGTTCAGCAGGCGGCGTGGTGCGGGGAGTTCGCTAGACCACAAAGCAACACGCCTGATCTAGACACCTACTGCGGCGGTCCAGAGTCAGGCGTGTTGCCAATTACACCAAGGGGCATCGAACTACCTAGACGCCAAGACGCCAAGACGCCTAAGTCTAGATGGAGCTGAGGGGGCTCGAACCCCTGACCTCCTGGGTGCGATCCAGGCGCTCTCCCAGCTGAGCTACAGCCCCGGGGCGTACAAAGTAAACCCCCAGCCGTTAGTTTTACACCCCCATGGCTCAACTCAGCTTCACCCTCCGCGCCACCGTCCCCGCGCCGATCGAACGAGTCTTCGACCTGCTTACGAGTCCTACCCACATCCCCCAATGGCTCCCCGGCTGCAAGTCGGTCGAGCCCCCAACCCAACTGCGCAAAGGGTCGCGCCTGGTCGTCGGTTTCGGCACGCGTGCCGCCGAGTTCGAAGTCGTGGAGCTGACCGTCCCCAGCAATTTCGGCTGGATCGAGCGCAGAGGGCGCCCCGGTAACCACATGTACTTCAGCCTCGGCTTCGCCGGCGGTTCGACCAACGTCGGGATCAAGGCCATCTGGCAATCCCGCGGCTTGTGGTCGCGGCTCTTTGGGGAGCTGTCGCGCCGAAGAGATGCGAAACGGTTTTGCGAGGGCGTCGTCAACAATCTCAGAAGGATTGTGACGAAGTAGCACGCCCCCCCCCCACGCCTTAGGGTTTGCGCGTGTACTCGAACCCTTGGTGACTGAGCCCCAGGGCGCGATCGTTCTCAAACTTGAATTGTACGACCGTGCCCGTGCCCGGCTCGAGCTCCACACGCAGACGATCGGTCTGGTTGTCGAACACCGTGGCGATGCTCTTCAGCACACCGATCTCCGCCCAGAGCCTCCCCTCCCGCACCGTCCACGTCATCGTGCCGCCCTGCACACTCTCGAACACGCCCGCGTACGCTTCGAGAGGCTTGCTCAGCGACTGCGGCCGCGCTGCTCGCCGCGCCCGGTCCTCCAGGATCCGCCCCTTGATCCGCTCGACCACCGCCGGCAGCTCGGCGAGGCGGGGCGCATAGACCGTCGCCGCCTTTGCCGAGTCGCGCCCGCGATCGATCACGTACTGCGCGATGTTCTCGATCGCTCCGCCCCCGATCGTCCCTTCGTTCCCGAACACGACCACGCCGATCTTGTTGCGGCGATCGAACGCGACGATCGTGCGGAACGCCGAGAAGCCGCCGCCGTGCATGAACACGGTATCGGTGCCCTGCACGCCGATCGTCCAGCCCAGGGTGTAGCCGACGGTCTTCTGTTCGCCCCGAGTCCCCGACATCGCGACCTGCTGCCGCTGTGTTTCGGCAATGACGCGCGCTGGGAAGACCTGCTTGCCGCCCACCCGTCCCTGGTTGAGCTGCATTTCCAGCCACTTGGCGAAGTCAGCAGCGGTCGAGACGAGCCCACCGGCAGCCTGCATGTTGCCGTCGGCTTTGGAGTAGTGCAGACGCTGCGGGCCGGCGGGCTCCCACTCGTACGGCATCGCTCGCTGCGCGGAATCCACCCGCGAGACGTACGCCGTGGTGCGCGACATCCCCAGCGGTCTGAGCACGTTCGTCGCGATAGCGTCCTGCCATTTGCCGTGCGTGACGTCGTCGATGATCAGCCCCGCGATGTTGTAGCCGAGGTTCGTGTAGCGATACGCGTGCCCGAGGCCGTTCGAGCCGTGGTACTGGAGCAGATCCTTCAGCCGCGCATTGTCGTGATCACCCGTAAACGCCGTGCGCCAGATGACGGGCCCATCGCCATCGATGCCCGATGCATGGCTCAAGAGATGCCGCAGCGTGATGCTGTCCGGGTTCACGGTGGGCGCCCAATGCACACCCTTCAGGTAGCGGGTGATCGGCGCGTCCAGGTCGACTGTGTTGCGGTCGGCCATGAGCGCGACTGTGAGCGCGGTGAACGCCTTGGTCGTCGAGGCAATGTAGAACGCGGTGTTCTCGGTGACGGGGATGCCGCGTTCGACGTCAGCGAAGCCATAGCCTTTCACGAGGATCGCCTGATCGCCGCGAATGACCGCGATCGCCATCCCGGGGATGCCCGCCAGCGGCATGACGGTCTTGGCGAACGCATCGACGTCGGCGGCGAGGGCACGATCGGCGGGTGACTGGGCGGTGGCCAGCATGAGGGCCGCGATTGTCAGCACTGGATGCTCGCTCGGGGAAGGGTCAAGACCATACGCCGGCGCGCTTAGGGCGGTTTCTCAACCTGTATTCTTACATCCGCACGGAGACCCCAATCACGTACGCGATCGCCGAACCTTCAAGGCCCAGCGGTAGAACGATGGAAGGGCTCACCGTGATCTCACCTAGGCCAACGCCGATGCCGGCGCCGAACAGACCGTACGACTCGATGCCGTTGGTCCTCCGGACCCCATTCGTGTACGTCCATTTGATCCGGCCCGTCACGAATTGAAGGTTCGCCGTCGGGACGATTCGCGTTGAGCCTTTCCGAAACAGCACATACCCCACGTCCGCACCAACGGAGGCCGTCTCCTCGACGTAGTCGATGGCCGTTCCGCCAATGTTGACTGCCCTGGTCTGACCGAGGAGTACCTCAGGGCAGATGTGGAGTCTCGTCTCAGGCCGCTGGGATAGTTGAACGCCGAGGCCCAGCCGGTACTCCCCCGACTCGTCGTGCCGGTATGTCGTCATTCCCGCCTCGCCCCAGCCGAACAGCCGCGTTCCGCCGACAGCAAGACCGCCGTGGTAGGTCTCCGCCTGGCCGAAAGCGGCGCTGGCGAAGAGGCGAGCGGATGCCTCGGCGAACGTCGGTTCCCCGGAGCAGATCTGCGCAGTGGCACGAGCGGTGACGAGTAGCGCCGACGCTAGCGCTAAACCGAAGCAACGGAGCATGGGGCGGAACCTGAAGGCCGGAACCGATACGCGGTAGGCTTTCCGCCCCAAACGTCATAAGTCAGCGAAGGGGACGTCCACCTCCATGCCATCCTTCGCGACGCTGGAATTCGGGAACACTTCGCGCGCCTCCTTCACCAGCTCATCGGCCGACATCGAATAGCGCGCCGAGACGTGGCACATCATCAGCTTCTTGACCCCCGCCGCCAGCGCCACCTGGGCTGCTTCTTTCGCCGTCGAGTGCCCCGTATCCTTGGCGCGGTCCTTCTCTTCCTCCCCGAACGTCGCCTCGTGGATCAAGAGGTCGGCGCCCTTCGCCGCGTCGATGACGCTGGCGCTCGGCCGAGTGTCGCCGGTGAACACGACGACTCGCCCGGGTCGCGGGGGACCGACGAAGCCGTCAGCTTTCAGCGTTCGGCCGTCAGCAAGCTCGATGGTCTCGCCCTTCGAGATCTTGCCCCAGAGCGGCCCTTCCGGAATGCCCGTGGCTTTGGCTTTCTCAACATCAAAGCGTCCGCGCCGCTCGAATTCGCGCAGCGCGTAGCCTACGCTCCCGCCGCCGTGGTCGGTCGCGAACGGCACGATCTCGTAACCCTCCCGCTTCCCAATGGCGTCCCCGGACTTCACTTCGGTGATCTCGACCGGGAATGGGACGCGCTCGACGCCGAGCTTCATCGCTTCGCCCAACACCTTCTTCGCTCCCTTGGGTCCGTACAGGAGCAGCGGTTCCGGCCGCCCTTGAAGACCGAGCGTCCGGATCAGCCCGATCACGCCGAGGAAATGGTCTGCGTGAAAGTGGGTAAAGAAGATCTCGGACAGCGCGAAGCTCACGCCGTAGCGCATCATCTGGCGCTGGGTGCCCTCACCGCACTCGAACAACATCGTCTCGCCCTCACGGTGCAAGGCGAGCCCGGAGACATTCCGCTCCACGGTGGGCCTGGCGGCGGAGGTGCCGAGGAAGGTGACGGTGAGCACTAAAAGAGCTTGACCCGAATCAAACCCGGCTTCATGTACTTATCTGGATGCAGTTGCAGATCCGTGAGCAGTGCAGTCAACGATACCGAAAGCGCGTGCAAGTCCGTGTACAACGTAGAGTCGCTCGCCAGCTTCCCGAGCGTTCCTTCACCACGATTCATGCGACGCAAGAGCGTATCGATCGAAGACGCGGCACTCCCCAAATGCGTTGTCAGGGTCGCCAGATTCGCCGTCACCGAATCGAGATTCCGCCCTGTGCCCGACCCGATCAGCGAGTCCACCCTCAGCATCACCCGCTCCGTGGCCGCCAGCGTCTTCGTCGTCTGCTTCACGAATGCCCCGTCGGGCGCATCGGAGAGCAGGTTCATCGCCCGCTGCACGGCGACCAGCGTGTTGTGCAAATCCTGGCTCAACTGCGGCGAGACGAACGAATTGGCGTTGCCGAGCAGCTCGTTGGCCCGGTCCACGATGCCCGACGCCATGTCGGTCAACTCCTGCTTCTGCGTTCCGACGAGCGGCTGATCGGGCGGCAGCGGCTCGGGGCGGACACCGGGCGCGTAGTCGATGAACTTGGCGCCGAGCAGGTCGAGCGCGGCGATCGCGGCGGTCGCGTCGACCTTGGGCCGCACGTCGGGCGACACGCTGAGCGTCACGATGACCTTCCCGGTGCGCTCCAAATGGACGCCCTCGACCCGCCCTACCCTCACGCCGGAGACCATCACCGGATCACCGTTCTTGAGGCCGGCGACGTTGGCGAACACGACCGGAATGCGGGCCCCTTCCCCGCCGACGCTGCGACCCGTGAGCCACAACAGCAGCGCGACGAACACGGCGAACCCCAGCAGCACGAACGCCCCGACGCCGATTTCCTGCTTGTACGTGGTGTCCATGTTCCTCTAGGTTCCCTCGTTCTGGATGACGGCCATCTCGAGGTCGCGTTCCAGGAACTGCTGCACCAGGGGATCCTTCGACTGCAGGATCTCCTCCGACGTCCCCACCGCCCGGATCTTCGCCTGCGACAGGAGCGCGATCCGGTCCGCCACGCGGAACGCGCCCCGCACGTCGTGCGTCACCACCACGCTTGTCACGCCCAGCTCCTGTTGCAGCCGCTCGATCAGCGAGTCGATGACGTCGGCGTTCACGGGGTCGAGCCCCGACGTCGGCTCGTCATACAGTAGATAGGTGGGCTTGCCGGCGATCGCCCGCGCGATCCCCACGCGCTTCCTCATCCCGCCCGACAGCTCGGAGGGAAACTTCAGCCCGACCTCGGGCTGGAGGTTGACGAGGCGCAGGCACTCGCGCACCCGCTCTTCGCAGTACTTCTCGTCGCGGTACTGCGTGTCGTCCGTGATCCCGAGCCGGATGTTCTCGAAGACGCTATCGGAGTCGAATAGCGCCCCATTTTGGAACACGTAGCCGATATGGCTACGCAGCTCGGATAGTTCCTTCCGCCCCAAGGTCGGCACCGACAATCCGTCCACTACCACGTCACCTGTATCGGGCTTGATCAGGCCGATGATGTGCTTGAGCAACACGCTCTTCCCTGTGCCCGAGGGGCCGAGCAGCGCGACCGTCTCGCCCTCCTTGACGACGAAGTCGATGTTGTCGAGCACCACGTTGTCGACAAAACGCTTGGAGACCTTCTTGAGCTCGATCATGTGCCGAGCAAGACCTTGGCGAGCACGGTGTCGAGCAGCAGGATCGTGATCGACGCCGCGACCACCGCCGTCGTGGTCGACCGCCCCACTCCCTCCGCGCCCTGCTGCGTGTTGTAGCCGACGTAACAGGGGATCACCGTCACCGCGGCCGCAAAGAAGAACGCCTTGATGATCGAGTAGTAGAGATCGAAGGTGTGGAAGAAATAGCGGGAGCCGTAGGTGAACTCGGTGAGGGAGAGGTGCAGCGAGCTCGACGCCGCGACATAGCCCGAAACGATCCCCATCACGTTCGCGAACACCGTCAGCGCCGGAATCACGAGGATCCCCGCGATGATGCGAGGGAGGAGCAAGTGACTCATCGGCGAGCGGCCCAGACTCTCGAGCGCGTCGATCTGCTCCGTGACCCGCATCGTACCCAGCTCGGCGGCGTAACGCGCGCCGATGCGGCCGGCGAGGATCAGTCCTGTGAGCACCGGACCCAGCTCGAGCACCACGCCCGCGGTGACCACGCCGCCGGCGTAGTAGAGAGGAATGACGCTGCTCGTGAACTGGTAGCCGGTCTGGAGGGCAGTCACCGCGCCCGCGAACGCCGCCACGAGCAGCACGATGCCGAGGCTGCCGTAGCCGATCGCGGTCGCCTGATCGACGGTGCGCGGGAGCCAGATGCGCCACTCGAGCAGACCGATGGAGAGGTCGCGGACGAGAAACGCGAACCGCCCCGCGTGCCCAGCGGCGCGCAGCGTGTAGCGGCCGACGTGGCGGCGCAGGTCGAGGGCGGCGGTAAAGGCGGTCATGGGATGTAGTATGTTATGTATCGATGCCGACCAAGTCCACTCAAACCTTTACGCGCAAGCTGCTTAGGTGGTATGGACAGCATGCGCGAGACCTCCCTTGGCGCCGCACCCGCGATCCGTACCGAGTGATCGTCTCGGAGTTCATGCTGCAGCAGACGCAGGTGGCCCGAGTCTCGGAGTTCTATCCGAGATTCTTGAAGCGGTTCCCTACGATCGAGAAGCTGGCGAGCGCACGACCCAAGGCTGTGATGGAGGCTTGGGATGGGTTGGGGTACTACGCGCGGGCGCGGAATCTCCATAAGCTCGCGAAAACCGTTCGCGGTCCGCTGTCAGATGATCCTGAAGAGTTGATCAAGCTGCCGGGCGTGGGGCGATACACTGCTGGAGCAGTCGCGTGCTTTGCCTACGAGAAACCGGTTCCGGCGGTCGATACGAATGTGAAACGAGTACTGGAACGGGTGTTCAAGAAGAAGGATGTCTGGAAGCTCGCGGGCGACATCGTGCCGAAGAACGGCAAGCGCGCCTGGAGATTCAATCAGGCACTGATGGAG
>Ga0209382_10008522_pt1 | contig 12926 bp, 10 predicted proteins | sample SoiMetdeltSBSDD5_FD_187599 | JGI IMG/M metagenome (GOLD analysis project Ga0209382, IMG submission 187599) | Bulk soil microbial communities from a Populus tree surrounding site in Tennessee, USA - Soil MetaG P. deltoides SBSDD5 (SPAdes) (version 2) | ecosystem: Environmental > Terrestrial >... | reverse complement strand
TCGAAGCCGAGCGGGTTGACGCAGTCGATCACGATCTTGCCGGCCAGCGGCTCGCGAAGCGCCTCGACGGTCGCGGCGTGCCCGTCCCACGGCACCGCGACCAGCACGAGGTCGGCGGCCGCCGCGCAGTCCGCGTTGGCGGCGCCGGAGACGTTTGTCCCCACGCCGGCGAGCTCACGCAACGACGCGGCGGTGGCCTCGGCCCGCGCGGCGTCCCGCGACCCGATCAGCACCCGCAGCCCGGACCGGGCCCACCGGTAGGCCAGCCCCTTGCCCTGGGGACCGGTGCCGCCGAGAACCCCGACCGTCGCCCCGGAAAGCTGCATGGCGTGCTCCTTCGCGTGTCCTGCCTGCACAGTGGCGTACCAAGCCGGATAAGCCGTCGATATGCCGTGCCAGCCATCAGGCCGGCCGGGACCGGGAAGCCGGCGGCGACTGCGCCGGCAGCGCGGAGAACCGGACCCGGCGCGCCACCGGATCGGCCTCGACCAGGCGCACCAGCACGCGCGAGCCCTCGACCAGGCCGGCGCCGGTGCAGTGCGCGAGGGTCGGTGGCTCGGCGATGAACACCTCGGCGCCGCGCGACGCCGCGCCGCCGGGCTCGGGCGGCCCCGCCCCACCGTCGTGGCCATCGCGGGAGCCGCCGCCGCGCAGCACGATCGCCTCGAACTGCTGGCCCACCCGCGGCCCGAGCAGCCAGGACTCCACCTGGTCCAGGCAGGCCCGCTGCACCTGGGCGGCGTGGCGGTCCGAACCGGCCATCATCTCCGGCAGGAACGGCAGCATCGCGCGGGTCCACTCCGGCACCGCGGTGCCGGCGCACACCGCCAGGCACACCTCGGCCCCGTACCGGTCGACCAGCCGCCGCAGCGGCGCGGTGACGTGCGCGTACGGCGCGCCGATGCCGGTGTGCCAGGTGTGCTCCGGCACGGTTCCCTGGAAAGCCAGGTAGCCGGCGCCCCGCAGCAGCCGGGCGGCCTCGGCGAACACCGCGAGGGCGGCCGGCTGCGCCGGGTCGAGCGTGGACAGCACGGCGGCCGGGCTGGCCCCGTCCGGCCAGCCGACGCCGAGCGACCGTGCCCGAGTCCGCAGCTCGGCGATCGCGGGTTTGGCCGGCGCGGGCAGCGTGCGCAGCAGCCCGATCCTGGCCCCCAGCATCAGCTTCGCCGCGCACATGCCGGTGAGCAGCGAGATCTCGGCGTTCCACGCGTCGATGTCGTTTCGCCGGCGCAGCACCATCCGCCAGCGCCCGCCGTCGCGCTCGATCTCCTGCTCCGGCAGCTCCAGCTCGACGGCACCGCGGGCCACCGCCAGCGCGTGGCGCAGCCGGCCGAGCTCCGGCAGCAGCTCGATCGACGGGTGCACCCGGCCGGCGCTCAGGTCGGCCTGCACCCGCTGGTAGTCGAGCCTGGCGGCGGACCGGACCAGCGCGCGCCGCACCCGCACGTCCACCGGCTCGCCGCCGCTGTCCAGCTCGATGGTCCACAACGCGGCCGGCCGCACCTGGTCCGGCAGCAGGCTGGCCGCACCGGTCGCCAGCACCGGCGGGTGCAGCGGCACCGGCGCGTCGGGCAGATACAGCGTCTGGCCGCGGCGCTGCGCCTCCTGGTCGGTCGGGCCGCCGGGCCGCACGAACGCCGGCAGGTCGGCGATCGCGTAGTGCACGGTGTACCCGCCGCGGCGGCGCCGGCTCAGCAGCATGGCCTGGTCCAGGTCCAGCGCACCGGGCGGGTCGATGGTCACCAGCGGCAGGTCGGTGGCGTCCTCCCGGCCGCTGAACCCGTGCTGCACGGCCGCCCTGGCCGCCTCGGCCTGCACGTCGCTGGGAAAACGCGCGCTGTCTTGCATCGCCGGCAGGTTCAGCTCCGCGCGCACCGCGGCGAAGCTCATGGCGTGGACCTTGTTGCGGGGGCTGCTCCATGCCACGGCCGGGAGCTTAGCCGGCTCCTCGCCGGCTCATCCGGTGCGCCCAGCTCAGGGGTCGTGAGCGGTAAGGGGGCCATAGCGCCCTTTACCACTCACCATCAGACCGCCGGCGGCCAGACCGGGGCCGGGCGCGTGGCCCTGGCCCTCGGAATCGGGTCGACGCAGGAGACCAGCACCTCCTGCTGCTCGGGGTTCTCGATGACGCGGCCCTCCCGGTCGCGGTAGCGCAGCTCCCCGTCGGCGTCGATCTCGACCAGGCAGCCGACCTCGGCCAGCTGCTCCTCGTCGAGGTCGGCGAGGCGCTCCGGCCGGGACGGCACCACCCGGTACACCGGCCACGGCAGGTGCCCGTAGGCCTGCTGCAGCTCGAACAGCAGCTGCGCCAGCTGCTGCTGCCAGCTCAGCGGCATCGCCTCGGCGAGCGACCGCGGCAGCACGACGTAACCGGGGTCGACGCCGTTGCGCACCGACGACAGGTAGTCCCGAAGCGGCGTGGCCGACGCCGGCGGTCCGGCCGGGCGGGTGATCGGGTCGGATTTGTAGGCCACCGTTCGTTCCCTCTCTGACACTCACACGCCGGGACCGTCACACCCCGGGCCGCACCGCGACCTGGACCAGCTCGCCCTCGTTGAAGCGAACCGCCCTGATGTGCACCGGAACCCCGGTCTGTTGCGCCTCGACGATCTGCCCGCCGCCGAGGTACATGGCTACGTGGTGGATGGTCCTGGGATCCGACGGGTCGTATGCCCAGAACAGTAGGTCGCCGGGCGCCGCGTTGGCGACCGACAGTTTGGCGCCGGCGTTGAACTGCTGGCGCGAAACCCGTGGCAGCTGGATGCCGGCCGACTCGTATGCGCGCAGCATCAGCCCCGAGCAGTCGAACGAGTTGGGTCCGGTCGCGCCCCACACGTACGGCTTGCCGAGCTGGGCGAGCGCGAAGTTGATCGCCGAGCCGACCACGCCGTCCGGCGGCGGCGGCACGTCGCCGGGCAGCCCGGCGGCCTGGATGCAGCCGCTGGCGTTCTCGACCCCGCCGAGCTGCTCGATCAGCGACGCGGCCAGCGCCTCCCAGGTGTGGTACCGGTCCGGGAAGGCGGAGCGCTCGACGGCCTGCGCGGCATCGCCGGGGCGCAGCTGCTCCCAGCCGGACACGTCGAGCAGGCCGGGGTTGCCCGGCGGCACCTCCTGCCCGCCGTAGAACGCGTTGACCTGGTAGTCGACGTCCTGCAGCTGGGCGACGCTGCCCCAACCCGTCGACGGCCGCATCTGGAAGATGCCGACGGAGTCGCGGTCGCCGTAGCTGAGGTTGTGCAGCCGCGACTCCGTCATGCCGGCCTGCAGCGCGACCTGCCAGGCCCGCGGCGGCAGCTGCCGCTGCTGGCCGATCCGCACGATGGCGGCGGCGACCGCGACCTGCTCGTCGTCGAGGTCCTCCGGGCCGAGCGGGCTGGACGCCGTGCCGTTGCTGGGGCCGAGCGTCGGCAGGCACGGCATGGCCAGCGCCCGGTTGGATCCCGAGCTGCCGAGCAGGGTCGCCACCACGCCGGTCGCGAGCAGCCCCGCGATGGCGACCAGCGAGACCAGACCGAGCACCACCCGTTTCATGACGCGTCAGTCCAGCCTGTTGAACGCCGAGACACGCCAGCCGGCATCGGTGGCGACCACCGTCAGGCGCAGCTGCGCGCCGTCGGTGGCGATCCGCACCTCGACCGCGCGGGCGCTGGCGGTGATCACCTCGGCCTTGCCCTCGACGGCGGTGGACGGGATGTTCGCCGGGTCGACCGTGCGCAGCTGCGGGAGCAGCTCGTCGGTGGTCAGCGGTGCGAGCTGGGCGGCCCACTGCTCACCGGTCATGCCCTCGGGGTGGTTGACCCAGGCCCTGGCCCACGCCTCGGCGACGGCGAGCGCCTCGGGGGCCGGCGGCGCCAGCGTCGGAGTCGGGGCCGACACCCTCGGCACCGGGCTCGTGCTGACCCGGCTGCTCTCCCGGGCGCCGGGCACGGCTGCGCCGGCGGCCGGCGTGGTCACCACCACGCCGTTGGACACCGTGATTGCCGCCGGACCTCGCCCGCCCGCGCCCAGCGGTTTCGCCGCCTGCGGCACGGCGTAGCCGAGCGCGATCGCCAGCACCGTGAGCCCGAACAGGGCCGCCATGAGGTGCCGCGGCGAGCGCACCGGCCAGCCCCACAGCTTGCGGTAGACCGCGGCGCGGCCGCGGTTGGTCCTGATCGGCATCAGACGTAACCGCCGCGCGTCTCTCCGGTGACCGGGCGAACCTCGAGCCCCTGGGACGGCCGGTAGACCACCCACACCTGGCGGCCGCCGACCGTCTCCAGCTCGGCGCGCCGCGGCGGCTGGGTACTGCCGCCGGCCCTGGACGGCACGAGCACGGGTTCCTCGTCCAGCCGGTCCCAGCTGGTGTCGACCACGGACGGGGAGTCGACCAGGCGGCTGGGCGGCCCGTCCCCGGCCGGCAGCGCTGGCCGCTGGCTGGCCGGCCCGGCGAGCACCGGGTTGTCCGCCACCACCACGGCGCCACCGTTGCCGGCCGCGCCACCGATCGCCTGGCGGCCGGACCGCGGGGTGCGGTCGAGCCGCTCGGCGACCGCGACGACGGTGGGCGTCGCCTCCGGCCGCATCCGGCGGTCCGACCCGCTTGGCGGCATGGGCGCCTCGGAGTCGACGCCGCGCACCTGCGCCCAGAAGTCGTCCTGCGGGGTCGGCATGTGCTCCTTGCGCCGGCGCAGCCGGGAGAGCACCCCGGGTGGGCTGCTCGGCAGCGCGCCGCCGACCACGCTCACCGACATCTCCATCATCTGCCACATCCGGCGTACCGGTTTGACGATGAGGATGAACACGAGGGTCAGCACGGTCGCCAGCAGCAGCTGCGCCAGCGGCGGGATGTTGTTGGCCGGGTCGAACAGCTCGGTCAGCACGAACGCGTGCAGCCCGGCCATGGCGGCGACCACGATCACATTGATGATCACGACGCCGAACGCCTTGCCGACACTGCGCAGCACGTCGTGGTGCACGATCGCGACCAGCCCGACGAGCGGTCCGATCAGGATCAGCACCCGCAGCAGCACCTGGGCGAGCAGGATGGTGGCCTTGGCCAGCAGCTGGAACAGCGACAGCGCGAAGCCCTGCCCGGCGGCGAGGAAGCCGGCGCCCATCCGGCTGCCGTCCTTGCCCTGGAAGTAGCCGTAGGTGCTGCCCATCCGGCCGGCCAGATCCTGGTAGGCCGCCTTCTTGGCGTCCGGGGAGCCGGCGTCCGCGCCGTCGACGACCTCCTGCTTGGTCCACGCCTGCGCGCGCACCAGGTCGTCGCCCAGCTCGACCGCCTGCGGCGCCTGCGCCGACCCGAACTCGCCCCGCAGCCAGTTGCGGTACACCACGGTGTCGTGCAAGAGCGTCGGCAGCTGCTCCCGCTCCTCGACGCCGACCTCCGTGAAGAAGCCGGACTGCACCGCGGAGGTGCCGTCGATCAGGATCTCGTCCAGCACGTGGGTATAGGTCAGCGGGGTGAGGTAGGTCAGCGAGGCGAACCAGATCGCGGCGAGCGCCCACATCGAGCGCTTGCTGATGTTGGCCAGGTCGCCGCGCCAGATGGAGCGGAACAGCACCACGGCCAGGATGAGCGCGACCAGCCCGAACCACGGCGCGTAGACGCTGTTGTACAGCGCCATCGTGCCGCTCATCACCAGGTTGTCCAGCGGGTCGAGCAGCCCGCCGTCCAGCAGCGCGTAATGCAGCCCGTTGGTCGCGGCCACCAGGTTCTTGCCGATGTTGAACACCTGGTTGCCGGTCCACGTGTCCACCACGGCGTTCGGGTTGCGCAGCCCGGACGGCCCGCAGCCAAGGTCATACGTGTGCCACACCTGGCCGGCGTAGCCGAACTCGCGGTAGATACTCGGATCGCCGCCCTGGTTCAGCGGCGTCGGGTCGAACACACCTACCATGCCGGAGGCGGGACGCTCTGGGTTCGGCGCCTCCTTGCAGTCGTCCATGCCGGGCAACTGGGCGAGCGCGCCGCCGGCGAGCGCGGCCGGTGCGCCGAGGATCGCCTGCGCGCCGAGCAGCAGCCCGGTGACCAGCAACGCCGCCCGCCGCCGCCATCGCGCGCGGCCACCCCCGCCCCGCGCCGCCCGAGTGGCGCCGGCGCCCTCGGGCGGCTCCTGCGCGCCGATGAACCATTCGCACGGTTCTATCGGGCTAATGGTCCATCGGCGCGGAATCCATCGGCGCGGAATCCGGGGGCGCGGAGTCCGGGGGGGCCGGCGCGGAGGGGAGACCGGGCCGGGCCCGGTCGGGCACGCGCCTTGCCGCGGGGGGGTCATGCCGCATCGTCTTTGCGGTTGGTCTTGCCGCCGTCGGGCACGGGTTCTAGGTCGACCGCCTCCTCCGGCCGTTCCCCGTTCATCCGGTCCCCGGCGATCCGGTCGGGCGCCGTGCGTTCCTGGCCCGGCCATTCCGCGTGGCGGCCGGCGTGGCCGTTGCGCGGGGCGTGGCCGCCCCGCTCGAAATCGCCGTCGTCGGAGTCCATGGCGGCGCGGGCCCGCTGGGCGGCGCGCTGGGCGTCGTCGCGGGCGGCGTCCGGCGTGGTGTCCAGCGCGTTGACCAGGTGGGCCAGGTGCGGCCCTGAGAAATCGACGCGGATGCGCTCGACGCCGCCGGCGCCGTCGCCGAAGATGAACTGCCGCGGCGCGCGGTCCCGTTCGGTGCCGCGGTGCCCGCCGGGACGCCGGCCGAGCGCGGCGATCACCTGCTCGTACCCGGCGCCCACCGGGACCTTGAGCAGCCGCAACGCGTCGGCCTGGGCGTGCTCGTCGTCGAGGCGGCCGACGAACACCGAGTCCAGCAGCGAGACGAAGCCCTGGATCCGCAGGAAGTCCGCGGGGATCTGGGAGGACAGCAGGACCCGGACGTTCCACTTGCGCGAGTCGCGGGCGAACCGGTTCATCAGCACCCGGCCGGTCGGCACCTCGGACAGGAAGAACGCCTCATCGATCCAGACGCCCTTGCGCAGGTCGCGCGGCCGCTCGTAGATCGAGCGCTGGGTCAGCCACGCGGCCAGGTTGAGCAGCTCGACGCCGAGTGACTCGGCGTCGGTCCAGTGCTCGCGGCCGACACCGTCCTTGGGCAGCGTCAGCCCGGCCATGGTGAGCACGGTGAGCCGGTCGTCGCGGGTGTGCGAGTACGGGTCGGCGTCGCGCTCCGGGATGAGCAGCGACATCCGGTCGCGCATCTCGTCGAGGAAATCGGCGACCACGACGGCGTGCTCGTGATGCTCGCTGGCGTCGCGGCGCAGGGCCTCGAAGACCTGCCCCGGGTGCGCGTCCGGCCGGCCACCGACCGCGCGCACGGCGCGCAGCAGCACGATGCGGCTCTGCGGCAGCCGGGCCACCTCATACGGCAGCAGCCCGGACAGCACGTCCAGCACCAGCCGCCGCCTGGTCGCCGCGACCAGCGCCTTCTCCCGCCGCCACGAGCGCTCCGGCTCGTCCTCGTCCAGGAAGTGCTCCAGCTGCGGCTCGGGAACCACCCGGTAGGGGTTGAGGATGCCCGGCTGGGCGTTGAGCAGGTTGATCGGCCGGGCGTACGGGCGCAGCTCCGGCAGCGAGCACAGCTTGGTCAGCGGCCCGGAGGGGTCCAGCAGCGTCCAGTGCGCGCCGGCCCGCAGCGTCTTGTACACGATGCCGCCGCCGAGGAAGGACTTGCCGCCGCCCAGGCCGGCGACCATCGCGGACAGGCCGGAGGCGTCGCGCACCTCCTGGGCCATCCACGGGTCCCAGGCCACCGGGCGCCGGGTGGCCGTGCAGGTCTCGCCGAGCAGCACGCCGCGCCGGTCGCCCACCTCCGCGGTCGCGGTCGGCACCGCCGAGGCCGCCCACACCACGCTGCCCCGGCGCAGGTAGGCGCCGGAGGACAGCGGCTCACCCGGGATGAACTCCCTGGCCAGCGCGTACTGGGACTCCGGGTGCTCGATCGCGATCTTCGGCTTGTACAGGTCGAGCAGCTGCTGGGCGAGCTTGAGCGCCTCCCGCTGGTCGGCCCCGGACACCGCCAGCCGCCACCACGACCGCACCCTGGTGGCCAGCGCGGTGAACCCGGAGGTCATCTCGTCGTCGATCTCCAGCACCCTGGCGGCCTGCCGGGACAGCGACTGCGGCGGCTCCAGCTCGTGCTCGTCGGTGTAGTGCCGCACCTGCGAGCGGACCTTGTTCATCTGCCGCTGCAGCTCGCCGCCGACCTCCTCCGGCTTGCGCACGTAGATCCGCGCCGACCACTCCACCGGCGCCGGCAGCCGGTCAGCGCGCTGCACCCACGGGTCGTCGGTCTCCGGGATCTGCAGCCCGTGCATCAGCCCGACGGTCAGCACCACGAGGTGCCGCGTGGTGCCGGCGTTGGACCCGGTGCGCCCGGACACGGTCACCGTCGGCGAGTACGGCTCCTGCTGGAAGTCCGCAGCATCGGTGAAGCTCGCCAGGTCCTCGGGTTCCCACGCCGCGCCCGGCACCGCGCCGTTGTCGCCTGGCAGGTTCCGCGGCGCCGGCAGCCCGAGCGAGCACGACCGGTGCATGAGCCAGGACATCTCGTCGGCGGTCACCGGCCGGCCCTCGAACCCGGTGCCGGACATCACCAGGTCCAGGTGCTCCACCTCGGCATCCAGCGCGACCAGCTCGGCGTCCACGGCGGCCGGGAAGATCTTGTGCAGGATCGGCGCCGCCCGCTCGACGGCCCGGTCCATGACGTTGCGGGTCTGCACCTGGACGCCCAGGTACACCTCCTTCTCGGCCATCGACCGGCCGAGCAGCTGCTGCTGCTCGCCGACCATGTAGTCGTCGAACGACAGCGCGCCGGAGGCGTCCGGCAGCCGGCTGAGCGCGTTGCGCACGTGCGCCTCGGCCCACATCCGGATCGGGTACGGCCGGGTGGTCACCCGCAGGTGCATCCACCGCCCCTGCAGCTCGGCGTACTGCCCGGCAATGGCGTGGATCAGGTCCTGGCGCTGCGAGTCCGACCGGAACGACCAGCGCTGCGGGGCCAGCTTGTACCAGGCGTACACCTCCTGGCCGGTCCTGGTCAGGTGCCCGTCGATGGAGCGCAGCGCGATGCTCGGGGTATAGCTGGGCGCGGCCTGCTCGCCGGGCAGCCGGCGGCGGCGCTTGCGCCGTGGCCGGGGCGCCTCCTCGCCACGCCGGTCCTTGGCGGCCCGTTCCGGCGGCACCCGGTCGTGCTGGCCGCTGCCGTACGGGGCGCGGTCGTGCGAGGCGCGGTCGTGCGAGGCGCGGTCGTGCGAGGCGCGGTCGTGCGAGGCGCGGTCGTGCGAGGCGCGGTCGTGCGAAGCGCGGTCGTAGGACGGCCGGTCGTAAGGGGCCCGGCCATAGGGGGCCTGGTCTTGGTAGGCCCTGTCCTGGTAGGCCTGGTAGTCCTGGTACGCGCCGTCCTGGCTGCTGGGCTGCTGGGGGCTACCCGGCTGCGGTGAGCCGTCCGGGCCCGGGCCGGCGGCCCGGTGGCGGTGCGGTGGCCGGCGATCACGCCGACGTCCGAACACGGCGCACCTCCTTACGTCGTCCGGGCTCACGTCGTCCAAAGTCAGGCCGTGCGGGGTCGTGCCATCCCGCTCCGCCCGGTGCCGCTCCGTTCTGTGCCGGTCCGCCCGCCACAGGCCGGCCCGGGGTCGGACCACCCGATCCCGCGTCACCGAGCGGTGGGTCGCTCAAGCGTGGGTCACCCTGCCGGGGCCCCGGCTGCCGGTGCTCGCGCCGATGCGCCTCGCCGGACCGCGGGTGCCCGGCTTGCGGCCGGCCGCGCGGGCGGTCGCGGCGGATCCGGACGCCGGTGGCGCTCGCCGCTCCCCCGCGGGACTGCGGGGCGCACCGCGGCGCGGTCAGCTCCCGCAACCACATCAGCGTCACCGCGCCGAGCGGGCGCTCGTGGTTGATCCGCTTGCAGATCACCCTGGTGGTCACGATCGTGACCACCACGGCCCAGGCCGTCGAGAAGAACCCGAAACCGAAGCCGATGCGTCGCTCGATCAGCAACACGACCAGGAACGTAACGATCCCGACCCCCCAGGCGACGTAGCGCGCACGCCACGGAAACGTCGCCTTCGGCGGGCCGAGCCACACGGCGTCGACCCGATAGACCTCGTCATCGGTGCGAATCCGCACGCGATCACCCAGACAGGAGGTTGGCCAGCCAGGTACCCAGGCTCACGCCCGCGCCCGACACGGCGAGGCCGATGACGGCCAGCGCTACGAACACGCCCCCCAGCCGGCGCATCACGCCGGCGTTGTCCCCCTTGCCGCCGCCGAGCCACAGCAGCAGCAGCGCGACGCTCAGCAACAGAAGCGGTACCAGGTTGTCCAGAATCCACTGACGCAGCCCGCCCGTGCCAAGGCCGTTGCCCTGGGCGAATGACTGCAGCGCGGTCGTGATCATTTCAACACCCGTCTAGGAGGGTTCGTCGGGTACTGACGTCGCCCAGTGAAACACGACCCGTTGGGTCGACAAAGCACGGCGACACTGCTGGTTGCTCATCCCAGCTCCTCGACGCGGTGAACGCGCCCATGGGATCACACTCCTCCTGCATGCGATAGCGGCCAGTAGTGGGTCGCTATCCGTACGTATTGCCCCGAACGTGACCTTGAACATCACGCTGCGTACGTAGGAGGTTAACCTGCGTCAAAACCGGCCCTGCGGGCGGCTAGGTCTACGCAGGTCAGATGGCCTGCGGCCGGGCCGGCCGGTCAGCGGCTCAAGCGGGACCCGAAGGTCAACTGTCCGTGATCAAGCTCGAGCCCGTGTGCCGAGCCGTTGACCTGTACCTCACCATTTACGTAGAAATGCAGCTCCCCCCATACCCTGGCCCGCAGGTCCACGGTGCCCGTGGCGTTCCACTCCGGGTTGCCGGTGCGGAAGAAGTTCGTCGCAGCGTCAATGCCGGTCTGCACCACCACCGGTCCGAGCCGCGGGTAGGCATGCTCGAACAGCGTGACGCTGGAGCCGGCCACCAGGCGGCTCACCGGTTCCAGGAAGCGCAGTTCGAGGTGCGGTTGCTCAAGCGGTTTGAAATTCAGCAACAGCTGTTCTAACTGGTCGAACGAGCAGTTGTACAGCCGGCAGTACATCGAGTACGGCACCCGCAGATCCACCTCGGTCAGCCGGAGCCGGCGGCCGCTTCTGGTCACAATGGTGCCGTCAGGGTCAGGCATAGGCCGTGCCATCCTCCGTAGCGCCGTGCCGGATCCGGTCGTCCACGCCGGCGACGTGGACCGGCAGGTGCGCCTCGTCCAGGTAGGCCACCCACTCGTGGTTGAGGTGGATCGCCCCGGCAGCATGCACCTCGAGCCGCTCCAGCTCGACCGGCTGGCTCAGGCTGTCCAGCAGCGCCTCGTCACCATGCTCGTCGCCCGACACGCTCCCGATGGTGACCGCGGAAAGGCGCGCCGGCACCGGCCGGGCGCGCGGCCGATCGAGCCGTCCGTATTGCCCGATCGGGCATCCCCGAGTCTGGCCAGCGACCGAACCGGTACAACCTCGGGATCGCGGAAAGTAACGGCCGCGCTACCGTCAACGAGAAGGTGGCTAACGCGGCGGTGGCAACGCACGGAGGCGTGAAGATGGGACGGGCTCGTATCCAAAGCCGGGGAGATCATAGCGATGCCGGCCTCACATCGCTGCCGGCGGAGGTATTCTCCGGCCGCCCCATCCACCGGCTGAATCTGTTCCGGAACCGAATTTCGGAGTTGCCGCCGGAGATCGCCAGGCTCACCAGCCTCGTCAGCCTGAACCTGCGGCACAACCACCTCGAGCGCCTGCCGCCGGAGATCGGAGAGCTGACCAGCCTGGAGGAGCTGCAGCTGGACTCCAACCAGCTCACCGAACTGCCGGAGGAGCTGGCGAGGCTGTCGAGGCTGCGCCAGCTCTGGCTGGACGACAACATGTTCTCGGTCTGGCCGGACGTGCTGTGCCGGCTCCCGCAGCTGACCGAGCTGACGTTCGTGAACAACAATGTGACCGCCGGCCCGGACGACGCCGGACTCCTGCGCCGGCTGGACACGCTCTGGCTCAACGGCACCCGCCTGCGCAACCTCGACCCCCTGCTCGGCCAGCTGACCGAGCTTCGCCATCTGCAGCTCTCGGGTCTGGATCTGGAGGCCGTGCCGGAGGAGCTGTTTGAACTCGGCAAGCTCGAGATCCTCTCCCTGATCGGGAACCGGATAGACACCCTGCCGGATTGGTTCGGCCGTCTATCCGAACTCAGGGAGCTGAGGCTCGATCGAAACGCATTCACGTCGTTTCCCAGGACCATCCTCGATCTGAAGAAGCTGTCGAAACTCGGTATCGAGCGCAACCAGATCCGCGCGCTGCCCCCCAACATCGACAGGCTGAGCGCCCTGCGGGTACTGGATGTCCACGCCTGCGGGCTGCGCATCCTGCCGCCCGCCCTGGCAGGCCCGCTACGCCGGGGGCTGTTGCTGAACGCCCATGACAATGACTTCTCCGAACCGATTCCGGAGCTCATCACACAGGGCCACGATGCGCTCGCCACCTATCTGGAAAGCCTTTACGACGGGCGGCCGCAGTTCGAGGCGAAGATGCTGGTCGTCGGCGAGGGCGAGGTGGGCAAGACCTCGCTGCTCGAGGCGCTGCTGGACAACCCGTTCGTCGAGGGGCGGCCGACGACGCACGGCATCGAGATCCGTGAGCTGACGATTCCGCGCCCGCCGGACCCGCCCATGGTCATCCGCGCCTGGGATTTCGGCGGGCAGGAGGTGTACCGGATCACCCACCAGTTCTTCTTCAGCGGCGGCGCGCTCTATGTCCTAGTGTGGAACTCCCGGAAGGGCCAGGAGCAGGGCGAGGTCGAGGGGTGGCTGCGCCGCATCCGGCTGCGGGTCGGCTCTGAGGTGCCCGTGCTGGTCGTCGCCACGCATTCCGAGCGCGCCCCGGAGATCGACTACCCGGGCCTGCAGCGACTCTTTCCCGGAATG
>Ga0209382_10008521_pt1 | contig 12926 bp, 20 predicted proteins | sample SoiMetdeltSBSDD5_FD_187599 | JGI IMG/M metagenome (GOLD analysis project Ga0209382, IMG submission 187599) | Bulk soil microbial communities from a Populus tree surrounding site in Tennessee, USA - Soil MetaG P. deltoides SBSDD5 (SPAdes) (version 2) | ecosystem: Environmental > Terrestrial >... | reverse complement strand
AGTTGCACTGCATATGTCCGCTTTCGGGGTTAAAGCAGACATCTTGATGATGGGACCGACTGGCTTGTGATCGCCGGTTGGCGAATGTCCGCTTTGGCGGTCGCTATTGGGAGTAAAGCGGACATGCCTTATTGCAGTGCATATGTCTGCTTTTGACCCAAAGCGGACATCGGTCGTCCTTGCCAGTGTGCTAGTTTAAGCCGACACGATGCCAGTCCTGAGCCTGCTGGGAGAGGCAATGAGGCGGCGCGATTTCATCAAAGTGATCGGTGGTGGGGCGGCCGCATGGCCACTTGGGGCGCGCGCACAACAACCGGGATCTATGCGCCGCATCGGCGTGCTCATGAACTTCGCGGCGGACGATCCGGCAGCGCAGGCGCGCCTGACAGCATTCCTGCAAGCGCTGCAACAGTTGGGCTGGACGAACGGTGGCAACGTGCAGATCGACATTCGCTGGAGTGCGGGTGACCCCGAACGCAATCGTAGATACGCAGCGGAACTGGTCACACTCGCCCCTGATATCATCTTCGCATCGACCACCTTAAGCGTGACTTCCTTACAGCAGGCGACAAGGGTGTTACCCATCGTGTTCGTGCAGGTCGTTGATCCAGTCGCATCTGGCTTCATTGCGAGTCTGGGGAAGCCGGGCGGCAACATCACGGGATTTACCATTTACGAATACGGCATGAGCGCGAAATGGCTAGAAATACTCAAGGAGATCGCCCCGCGCGTGACGCGGGTGGGAATCGTACGAGATCCTGCCAACATCGCCGACATCGGCCTGTTTGGCGCTATCCAATCTGTGGCGCCGTCACTAGGAATGCAGTTGAGCCCAATCAGCTTGGGCAACGCCAGCGAGATCGAAGGTGGCATTAGCGCATTTGCGCGTGAGCCGAATCGCGGACTCATCGTGGTAGGAAGCGCCGCGGCCTTCGTTCACCGCGAGCAGATAATTGCACTGGCGGCCCGGTATCAACTTCCTGCAGTGTACCCGGATCGTGGATTTATAGCCGCTGGCGGCCTGATCTCTTACGGGCCTGACCGGCTCGATGACTACCGACGCGCCGCTGGCTATGTCGACCGCATCCTCAAGGGCGAGAAGCCAGCCGATCTGCCGGTACAGACGCCGACCAAGTACGAGCTTGTGATCAATCTTAAGACCGCTAAGGGGATCGGCGTCACGGTACCGCATTTGGTCCTCTCCCGCGCCACCGAGATTCTTGAATAATGCGGGCCATGTCCGCTTCTGGCCCAAAGCAGACATAAGCTAGTGCACTGCACATGTCCGCTTTCGGGGGTAAAGCAGACATGACCTTGTGCGGAAATCCGCTTTCGCGGTCGTTATCGGGGGTAAAGCAGACATGGGCTAGTGCACTGCAAATGTCCGCTTATGACCCAAAGCGGACATTGGCCGGTAGTTGAAAGTGTTCAATTTTGAACAGCTCGGATGGGGGCGATCAATTATCATAGCGAGCCATGCAGTCCCCATTAAAAGTGTCGCGTCCACCGCCGTCTTGCCGTCCAATCCACCCAGTCCGTCGCGAAATCTGCGGTACTTACAGTCGCATGGGTGTGCCTGCTTGGGTATGGACTGATAGGACTAGTGTGGCTTGCGATCTAGGAGTGTCCTATGACAATCCAGAGGGAGCAACACCGGCATCAAAACGCAGCAGGTAATAAACTAACGCTCTACGGCGCGGCGATAATTGTGGTCCTGATTTTCGCGGGGAGCCACGTCTGGTAACGCGCATGTCAGGATTGTTGGACATCACTGATTTCACAATTTTCCCAATCGACGATGATCCATGCATGCTGAAGGCCTTGGTGACCCTCCTTCAAACTGAAGGCCATAGAACCAAGCCATATTCCTCGTCAGCAAAATTCCTCGATGACCACGACCGGTCTATACCGGGCTGCGTTGTGCTCGAGCTATCGATGCGGGGATTGGACTTCCAGCGAACACTGGTGCATCACGAAGTTGAGCGACCCATCATATTTCTTTCCAGCAATGGGAGCGTCGCTGAGAGCGTGCAGGCAATGAAGGCGGGCGCGATAGACGTTCTCCCGATGAAGCCAATCAACTCCTCTGAACTACTCGAAGCGATTAAGCGAGCTAAAGAACGAGACAGCGCCAACGCTGAAAGCCGAGCCATTCGTGCGTTGCTCCAGAACCTTACGCGGCGCGAGAAAGATGTTCTGAACCATCTGGTTGCTGGCAGACTAAACAAACAAACCGCATTCATCCTCGGAATTCGTGAGAAAACAATCAAGCTCCACCGCGGCCGTGTGATGAAAAAATTGGGGGTGCGGCACGTGGCGCAGTTGGTGCGAATGACCGACAGGGTATCGTTGCAGCCAAGCTATTGAGGTCGGCTTCTGGCACTTAGCGGACTTTCAATTCGCCTCGATCAATGTCCGCTTTTGGCCCAAAGCGGACATCCCTAGCTGCACCGCACATGTCCGCTTTCGGGGGTAAAGCAGAGGAAAGAACGGCAAGCGGGTCGAAAAAGCATTCAGGTCTTACCACCTTGCCAACGCGATCAGGCGCCTGCAAAGAATACCTGGCACCCGTCTTTTCCAATACGTCGCAGATGATGGCGCCGTTCGAAACCTGCGACGGCGAGACGCGAATTCCTTTCTTTGCGGAATCTCTAATAATCAGGTCACCCTGAAAGACTTCCGAACACTCTCAGCTTGCTCACAGGCATTGGAACATCTCGCTCGACTCGAGCCCAAGCCAAGTGAAAGTGGAAAACGCGGGTGAAGGCATGAAGGGGCGTCAGCCAAAGTCAGACGAAGAACTAAACCAATGGCTCTCCACTGATGAAGGCAAAGAGGCGACGATGTTTGCGCCCTCGTCTCTTTCGCGGTGGGGCGAAACGGGGCGGTCATAGGGCGTGACGTGGGTTTTAGTTAATACTCGCCAACCATCGCGCCTTGAAATCCGTCATTGCTTGTTCGCGGCTGGCTGAATATCCCGCAATTGTGAACTGAGGGAGGGATTTCACGACCGGCCATTTTTTTTGCGATGCTTGATCACATATCCGCTGTAATTGCTTCGCTCTGCATTTGCTGCCAACCGAAAATAAATCCATGCAATTCTTTCAAGTTTGGCCTTGTCGGCGACCTTTCTCGTGATCTTTGCTTTGCCCGCGAGTTCGGCAGCCTTCGCTAGATAAGCCTCGTGTAGTTTCATGTCCCCCATCCCCTAACGCAAACTATCGGAAACCGATTGGAATGTCTCAGGGTTTTTGGGACCGGTTCGGCCTATCCGCGCCGAAGGGGAAATGCATTGAATTAAAAGCGGCACCGCGCCTTAAAATATCGCATCGCCTGTTCGCGGCTGGCCGCGTAGCCGCGATTATAGACCGAGGGTGGTTGGTGCCGCGCCGTTATCGTCCACAACCACGGCCGTACCTCCGATGCCTGCGGCTGGCGCCTAATGCGTCCGACTACTAGTCCGCTCGCGTCACCCTCGCGCGGCTGCGCCCAGCACGCGCCCTTCCCTGCTAAGATTGAGGAGCTTCAATGCAATCTCTTCCGTCACATGGCGTGACCAGCCCTCATGGGTGTTGAACGCAACCACCCGCACGGGACGGGAATATTCCCGATTGCTGATCTTGTCGATGGTCGTGTGTTCGTCGGCGTAGCTCTCATCGGTTTCTCGATAAGCGCGGCCAAGCACCCCACCGAATTGATCGAGTACGATATAGATGGTTACGTCATATTGATGCTTGCGCGGAGCAAGTGGAGTTTCGGTACCCATCCAAGCCTCCCAATCAAAAACGTCCCATCGATAGCGCGAGTTGCGGCGGGTGCCTCGGGATGAGACCTACCTTGCGCACAGCATGTTGAGTGCTGCGAATTCCAACATAATCTCGGCACCGAGCTTGTCGTTTTCCAGATCGAGGTGCTCAAGTCCATCGACCAATGCGGCATATTCAGGACCGAGGGTTTTTTCGAGTGTTTCAATTTTATCGGACAACTCATCCACCAGTTTGAGGTTTTTCTTCTCGTAGGCCTGCTCCATCTGTTCCGCGAGTTTTTGTATATCGCAATAGGTTTGGGTCTTCGCCTTGTCCCCGCTGATGATTGTCGCGACCTTGTGTGCGTCATCCTTGCTCACTCTCGGCACACTCGGACTTTGAGCCTCGGCGTACACAGGTACGGCGGCGATCAGCAAAACAGCTACAATAAAAACGGCAGGCGCATTCCTAGGCCTGCCACGTGAATTACGCACACGCCACAACATGTTGCCGATATAGGCCCCGTAAAACGGCGGTCAAGCTGAGCTTGCGCTAAATCAAGGCACGCAGCATGCAACAAATCAATGTCTCAAAGCGTTTTCAGTGCAGCCTAACAAATGTGAGGAAAATGATATGAAACTAAAACTAATCGCGTTGGCATCAGCCGCGATGATTGGTCTCACGGCGGTTGCGATACCCAACGAAGCCGAAGCTCGATGGCGTCGTGGTGGGTGGTGGATTCCCGGGGCCGTTGTGGGTGGCCTTGCTCTCGGAGCGGCTATCGCCTCACGACCCTACTACTATGGCGGCGGACCATATTACGCCTATGATTCTGGTCCTTACGGGTACGGTTATGGTCCTACCTATGGTGGGGGTTATGCTCCCTACTATGGTGGGGGTTATGCTCCCTCCTATTATGGTGGCGGTTATGCTCCGTATTATGGTGGGGGCTACTACTACCAGCAACCGAACCGCTACAGACATTGGTCAGAGTACTAATCGAGCGCATCGAAAAAGGGGCCGCGCTGGCGACGGTGCGGCCCTTCCTTTATTCACTGAGCTTGCCGCTGGAAAAACGCGGACTCACCTTCCCTTTTCTTCCATAGACTGACGAGGCTTGTCAGCGCCGGGCCGGGCCGCCGCGGCCAAAAAAATGTCGGCCCTAAGCATCCTTTCGAGTCGCTACCTCTCTCCTTGCTGCCTAGGCTTTGGCACGATCGCCTTGAGACGGAATTTTTACGACGACCATGCGTGGACTCGGTTCTTTCCTAAGACCGCTGTGTCATTGATCGGTAATGCTCGCATACGGCTTGGTTGTCGCGCTTATCAATTGGCTCGACTGCAGGCGCTTTTCTGCAGGATATGCCTCGGGCAGAGCGATGCGCTTCGGCCTGCCGACACGGTGTCGAAGCGAAGCGTGCTGATGGGCGGCGCGATGTATTCGGTGGTGCTTCTTTGTCGCCCTCGTCGGCAATTCGCGTGACTGCAGGTGCGCCTTGCGGTCCGACAGCGCAACGAAGTTCACTGTGTCATTGGTCGTCGAGGCGGGCGTCGACTTTTCGGGAGGCGTTGCCTCAGGCGGAGCAATGCGCTCCAGCTTGATGGTGCCGGTCGTGAACAAGTCGGTGAGCGCCGAGGCGTGTTGTTCTAGCGCCGAGGCGTGTTGTTCTAACTGGCCAATGCGGTCGACCTGCGCGCCCAATTGCGCGGTGAGTTGCTGTTCGGCCTGCTTTTGGTCGAGGAACTGGCCACTCATGCGGTCGATCTGCGCGCGCAATTTAGCAATCTGGTCTTCATAGGGGACTCGCACCTCAGTCGGACGACTGATCAGGCGGGTGAGGTCATCGCTAAACGCGAAATAGGTACCGGTCGCAATCGACAACACTGCCGTGACTACGAGCGCGGATCTGATGGCTGGCATGCGTGAGACCGTCGAAGAAACGGCTACACGTTGCGACGGCTGCTTGCGCCTGCGGGATCGGCGTGTCACGCCGCGTGACATCATCGAAGCTCCGTGCTGGTTATGTCGAGTCGGCAGCGCGGTCGATGTCAACTGCATATGATTAACAAACTATTAATCCGGAATTAAACAGCGACGAGCCACCGCGCCTTGAAATCCGCCATCCGGGGGCGCTCGCGGCGCAGGCGGCGACCACGACTATTCCGATTGTATTTGAGACAGGGAGCGACCCGGTTCGGCTCGGTCTCGTCACGAACCTAAACCGCCCGGGCGGCAATGTTACGGGCGTGACCAATTTGATCGTGGAGGTTGCGCCAAAGCGGTTGGAATTGCTGCACGAACTTCTGCCAACCGCGAAAGTCATGGCCCTTTTGGTCAACCCAGCCGATCGCGCTTTGGCCCAAGCCCAAGCGCGCGAGGTGCTGTCGGCAGCCCCTAGAGCTCCATGTCCTCAATGTCGGCAGCGAACGTGACTTCGATGCAGTGTTGAGGCTCCAAGTTTTGTCCAACAGGCACTGCCTAGGCTTTGGCTTTCTGTGAAGCAGAATCTTAGAAATGCCCGTTGCTGCTAATGGCTTGAACGACGCGGATTGGTTGGGTCAGCAGCTTCTTTCTTCTCAAGCAAGAAACTTCCTAGGTTTGCAAGCACGTCAGCCATTAGAGTGGACTGTTGATCAGGGGGAGCCAGCAAGATTAGATCGGCAAGCACTTCCGTTACCTTCGCAACGATTTCCTCAAGATTGGTTTCTTTGCCTTGCAATTGGCTTTCCAATAATTCGTGAATATCGCAGTGCAAACAGTCGGACATATGTGAATACTCCATTGCCCAATTGGATATTGTGCTTTCTTTGTGGTTGGTCAATGCTTGCATGGTCGCTTCGGTGTCGTCCAGATTTTGGACCATTCCAAGATGGGTCAAACAAGCAAAACAGAGACAGAAAAGTATCAAGGTCGCGCTGGGGCACGTAAAATTAGGAAGATCATTCGAAGATGCAAGGCGGACATAAAAGCGCTTGAGAAGCTCGACGATGAGCAAAAGGAATACTTAAAAAGAATGCGAAAGCATTTTTAGCCTCTTGGGTTTTCTCTTAGACGACTTAATGGTCCGTTTAATGGGGCTCGATCGAGGATAGTCTGCAGATGGAAAAGGCCACCGGAATAACATCCGATTGCGGATGGCAGCGGAAATCCTGAGTTGTAGAACCGACCATCATGCAAATAGTTCGGGAGGACATTATGATTGATCTTTCACGCCGAAGCCTTCTTACCGGTGCGGCCGTCATCGGAACTGCATCGGCTTTCGGTCCCATGCCCGGCGCACGGGCGGCCGCGCCTGTCGCAGGGAAGCAAAATGCTGGCTGGTATCGGTACAAGGTGGGCGACTTCGAGGTGACGGTCGTCACCGACGGGATGAACTCAAACCCCTTGTCCGACGCTTATGTGTCAAACGCACCAAAGGCCGACGTGAATGCGGCGCTCGAAGCCGATTTTCTGGCCAAGGATAAGGTGACACATGCCTATACGCCGGTTGTCATCAACACCGGATCAAAACTGGTGGCCATCGATACAGGCCTCGGCCTTGGCATGTTCGAGCAGAGCAAGGGAGCGGTCGGCCAGTATCATTCCAACTTGCAGGCCGCCGGTGTCGACCGCAATGCAGTCGATGTCGTCATCATTTCGCACTTCCACGGCGATCACATCAACGGCCTTGTTGGTCCAGAGAACAAGCCCGCATTCCCGAATGCCGAAATCATGGTACCGGAGCTCGAGGCCGCATTCTGGGCCGACGAAAACAACGCCACTAAACTGCCCGAGCCGATACGTCCACAGATGGGCAACGTCAAGCGAGTGATGGGCATTGTCGGCGGCAAAGTGACAAAGTATCAGGCAGGCAAGGAACTCGTTCCGGGCATTACCGCGATTGCCAGCCCCGGCCATACACCCGGCCACACCTCGCATGTCGTCGCATCGGGCAACAGCAAGGTTTTAGTGCAGGGCGACGTAACGGCGGGTGCGGCGACATTGTTCGTGCGCAATCCTAACTGGCAACCGCTCTTCGATACCGACAAACCGCAGGCTGTAGAGACACGCAAGAAACTGTATGACATGGCGGCGAGCGAGAAGATGATTGTGCAGGGCTTCCACTTCCCGTTCCCGTCTGTGGCCTATGTGGAGAAGAGCGGGTCGGGTTACCGGCTGGTAGCGGTGCCGTGGAGTTCGTCGATCTAATCCGAACCAACGTATAAGTGGGCGAAGGCCGCCTGCATCGGGCGGCCTTTTTCTTACGACGTGCGAGGGGCGGCGCGTTGCTCACCCCCACAGATCAAATGAATCGAACGGAATTTTTATGACGACTCGCGCGTGGAACTCGGTTCTTTCCTCGCCCAGCGCCTGAAGAGACGGAAGGTGAACCGGATCGGAAACCAATCCGATGCTGATCGATGCGATACAATCAAGAGGTGGCCCTGATTTAGGAGGTTGGAATGGCACATTGGAAACGGTTAACCGGCACGGGTGGCGATCAAATCGACGTAAACATGGATGCAGTCGCATACCTCCATGTGTCCAAAGATCACACGGCCATTTGTTTTATTGGCGGCCGGAACGCTGAAGGCAAAGCGATGATCGTTGGCGTGAAAGAAAAGCCCGACACCATTCATTTGGCAAATCCGCTCCACGCAGCCTAGATGCGGCAGCACCAGAGGCGGTGTTTGTTGCATCGAATGAGTCCGCTATTCACTCAAAGCGGACTGACGGATTTCCAGCAGAGCATTTTATTAAACGAAGCGCGGGATCGGCCCGTTGTGTGGGGTCATGCGATCCGATAGATCGAACGCGACTTCATCAACGTAGCACCAGCCCCATCCTTCGGGTGGATCGTAGCCTTCGATAATCGGGTGTCTGGTTGCGTGAAAGTGCTTCGTCGCGTGGCGATTGGGGGAATCGTCACAGCACCCAACATGGCCGCAGGTACGACACAGACGTAAATGGACCCACTCGTCGCCGGTCTTCAAGCATTCCTCGCAGCCTAGAGCGCTCGGTGTGACATTACGAATGTATTTCAAGTGACTGCATCCATTGGCCATCTGGACTTCCTTTAAGCTAGAACCCTTTGAACGATCAGATAGGGTGTAGAGCCGGACCACCCAGCCGCGGCGCCCGCAGTACCGGCTGGTACCCTAGCGCCCTATTTATGATGGGGCCGCTTCCTTTTCATCAGCGTTTGGCCTTGGATATGCGGTCGCTCTGCCGACAAGCTGGAACAGCGCACTCCGGGTGTATTTATTCGGAGGCAACACATGATTGACTCCCTGCCACAGGCCGTTCACAGGAGCATGGAATTTTTGGCGCCGGGTTAAGTAACCTGTTTGAGGGCTTTTTGATAGATCGACGCCAATGTCGGAGAGAACAATGCAGCGACTTTCGCAAGAACTTTGTGCTCAAAAAGCTGCTGAGTGCCGTCGCTTGGCAGAACAGGCCTCAAAACAGTCGCATCGCATCATGCTCGAAAGCATAGCCGAGACGTGGGAGAGAATTTCCAACAGTTTAACCGAACTCGCGTAGCGGGCTACGCCACTTAACTTGGCCGCTTTGGTCTAACGAAGTCATCAACTTTGTCAGCTCGCGTCGGCCGCAAATTCTGGAAAAAAGAAAAAGCCCTAGCGCGAAGCCACCGATCGTTAAGTGATCGACTTAAAGTTCATGCATTGCGTACTGGCATTAAGCGATGTGCTCACAAGGGATCGCGAATAGTCATCGAATCATTATTGCGTGGTCCAATGCGCATCAGCGCGCCGGGTGATTGCAATCAAGCCTTCCGTCAGTCATCCGGCGCGCTCGCTGTGCAGATTGGACTGGTCACGGTCGCCAACGGAGGAGGCAATCGGACTTCCTTTCCTTTGCGGCTCGTAATTAATTTCAACATCGGCGGTTGCGTTTGGCTTGTGCGGCCAGACGCAAATAGGCGCGCGATAGCATTTGATGATTCGTTTCTCGCTACGCTAAATTGTGCGGCCTTATGCAGGTAGTCATCCCCGACGGTCATATTTGCAACCTACCCGGTGTGTCTTTCGACGTCGTGCGGGTGCAATGCACAAACTAAAAACATCGTCCCTGAAAGTCGGAAACTACTCGCTGCTGTTGCGCTCTATTCGGATGGGGCGCTTACCGCATGGCGGGCGTTTGGCTCCTTAAAGTACAGGCACCATTTTGGTCTGGATTGTTTCTCTATCGCGGGAGAACATTGGACCTTACAGGCATCACTCGCGCATTCCATCAAAGATGACGTCTTTGTACTTTCGTGTGCATGTGGCTTAGATGCTTCGGCCCTAGCCGGTAGCAGCTTAGACGGCTTCGTCGGAGGCAAGATTTGCTCCGTTGGAGGCAGAATGTGCCCCGTCGCAACCACCTTCACCGGCTTTTCATCGAAAGTCCCGCTATCCGCGCATCCAGCAAGAGCGAGAGCAAGAGATGCAGCTAATAGCCACTTCATTTTTGCTCCTATGATGCAGGGTCAGACACCGCATCATGGCTCGCTGGAAGCGCTAAAAGGATGAAACCTAAGAGGAAGGTTGCTGATGAGTTAAAAGGTTGCTGACTAGTTAAATAAGCAAAATGTCAGAAAGTCCCATCAATAACGCGAGTGGCTGCCGGAGCCTTCGGATTTTTGACTTTTATCCAGACTCTGGAGGGACCTGCCGTTGCCTACGCCAATTAATGGCTTCATTGCTCCCAATTCAATTTCCATTTGTTTAGCCTCCGTTAACAACAAAGCGCTGCCTAACTGCGACGCTGCGAACCTGAACGATTTGTAAAGGGTTTGCATTCAGCGTGTGCCGTGGATGTGTGCGTATTGGGTGTTCGCCAATGACCATGCGGGATCAGTATCTGACCAAAGCAGCCGAATTTCAGGCCAGGGCGCTCTGTGAATCCAATCAGGGGAATCGGTTTCACTTCGCGAGCATGGCAAAGGAATACGCGCAGCTCGCTGAACTGACTACCAAGATCGACTTGATCGAAGAGGAGTTGGCGCGGCATCCGTCGATTTGAAATCAGAACGCAAGTAATGGTGTCAGGCGGCAATTTTAAGCGCGGCAGCAAGCGGATGGATTTCAGTGTCCAATAGCCACTTAAGCGCAATTCCAACAGGGGATGTTTTCTCGACGGGCGGCTTCACTGTCGATCCGGGTCAAATGGCCACCGCGTTGAGAGTGCCTGATGCCAGAATTTTCGTCTTAACGGATGTGATTGTGTTTCCAGTGATCCACACGAACGACCCGAACTTCGACATTTTGTATCGTATCGAAGAGCACTCGCCGGGTGAGACAATAATTGGAACAGGCGTAAAATTCCAATTTATCGGCGTTGGGACTGGGCAGAATTGGAGTCAGCATTTCACCGGAGGCATCAAGTTCGGCAGCGGGAAAGATGTAGTGGTTTCTCTTAACGCTACGGGTTATTGCGGGTTTCAGGCTCCTCGGCTATTTCACCAACGTAATGTAGGCTTTCTGATTTATCGCCAACGTTGCTTGGCGGACGCTTGGCTGGCACCGATGAAATGAAAGCGGCAGGCCATTGAATGCGCCTGCCGCGAGAGTTACGCCACAACATGAATTTAGTTCGCGGGCTCCATGTACCGCGCCTTAAAATATCGCATCGCCTGTTCGCGGCTCGCTGCGTAGCCGCGATTATAGACCGAGGGCGGTTGCTCCCGCGAGGTTATCGTCCAAAACCACGGCTGTGCTTCCGGTGCTTGCGGATGGCGCATGATGCGCCCGACTACTGGTCCACTCGCGTCACCGAGCCTCACATCGTAGTCGTCCTTGTCCCAATGATCCGGCACAAGTTTGTCATTGATCTCAGAATGTACCATTCGGATTTTTGAGACCTACCTCGTACTCGTACACAGCCGGGCGAGTGCTCCGAATGCCAATACAAACTCCGCACGGAGCTGGTCGTTTTCCGCGATCTCCTGGATCCCATCAATCAAGGCCATGTATTCGGGACCGAGAGTTTCGTCCATTGTTTCAACTTTTCGGAACAATTCATCGACCCTTTTGCGGGCTTTCTGCTGGTTAGCTTTTTTGATCTGCTTAGCGAGTTTCTGCAAATCGCAATAGGTTTGGGTTTTGACTTTGTCGCCGCTGATGATTGTCGCGACCTTCTCTGCATCACCCTTACTCACCTTCGCCGTGGTCGGGTTTTGATCCTGTGCGCACACCGGTACGGCGGCGATCAGCAAAATTGCAACGTTTAGCTTCAGGTTCATTAAGCAGGCCATCGCGATGGCCCGAGTTGCGCGTGGCGACTGGCCCGCCGCTCGCCGTATTGCGGGTTGCCCGTCCTTATCAGCCACACATCGCTTGGCGAATTTTCAATTCGAGTCGTCCGATGCGTTGCTCAACTGGCCTAGAGACGAGCAAAACTGCAAGCACAAGCGCGATAGCGCTACTGGCTATAGCGAAGATCACAATGTCATGGTCTAAAAGCATGGTGTCCCCTCCGATGCTTTGTTGCGTGGTGTTTTAGTACCCAAGTGCGGCGGGAGCTCCTCGGACCCGCCGCCACTTGAGCGTCACGACCCCGGTTTCAGTTCCCGGGCCGGCTGTTGGAACGCACCAGGGGGGTTCTTTGTTCCTTTCACGACACATGCTCCTCCGAGACCTTCGTCGTGGAGGCATGTTATGTCTAGTGACCATGAACTTAATGAATTTGGTCTACTGCTAGACCAATTTCATGCCGTAGTGCGTGAAGGTTCTGACACCATCGAAGACATCTTTGATGCTGAGTTTCGTCGCCGTTTCAGCGAATTGATAAATCGAGTGGCCGAGCCGGACCGTCCTGACCCTGAAGACCTCAGAAAGTTCCATCAATTGCACGGGTAGCCGCAGTATCCACGTACTTCGAGGGACCGGAGCGATACGGCGCATTCAGTTTCTTTGAGACAATTGAATCCCGCGATGTGTACGCTTCAGGATTTTCCGCAGCGCTGCCTTTCGTTCGACAAATGGTTTGTGACGGCACGCCCGCATAGTTCCGTTCGGCTGAAACCCAATTTCATTAATCCTGGGCAATGACAGTGGTTAAACACGATGCATACTCATCGCGACGGCAGTCGTTTTTGTGCGAAGGCGGCGCGTGTCACAAACTCCTCAAACCGATTCTCAGGGCCATCTCATTGGTCCCTTGTGTCTGAGGTGTCGCGCAGCACCGATGCCGCT
>Ga0209382_10008519_pt1 | contig 12929 bp, 9 predicted proteins | sample SoiMetdeltSBSDD5_FD_187599 | JGI IMG/M metagenome (GOLD analysis project Ga0209382, IMG submission 187599) | Bulk soil microbial communities from a Populus tree surrounding site in Tennessee, USA - Soil MetaG P. deltoides SBSDD5 (SPAdes) (version 2) | ecosystem: Environmental > Terrestrial >... | reverse complement strand
CCTGTTGCGGTATTGCGCACCTCCGGGGCCAGCGCCTCACAGTTCATGAGCCGTTGAATCGTCTGTACGAGATCGAGCACCGAGATCGGACGCTCGTCGCTGATGTTGAACGCCTCTCCGTGGAAGGGGGCAGACGCTAGCGCCTCCGCGATCAGCAGGTAGGCCTCGACGGCGTCCTTCACGTAGACATAGTCCCGCAAGCTGCGTCCATCGCTGCGGATGATTGGGCGGGCGCCCTGAAGATACGCACGGATGGTACTGGGCACGATTCGCCCCCAGTTCAGATCTCCCCCGCCGAACGTGTTGCCACACCGAACGATCGCGAGCGGCAGGCGATAGGTGTGGAAGTATGCCTGGGCGAGGAGATCGCTGCAACTCTTTGAGACAGTGTACGGATGAAGTCCGAGCAAAGGACTCTGTTCCGTATAGGGAAGCGGCTGCTCGCCGTACGCTTTATCGCTCGAGGCGATCACGACCCGCTGCACGCGTGGCTGGGCGCGCCGACAAGCCTCGAGAAGATTGTACGTGCCCCGGATGTTCGATTCGAATGTCGGCAAGGGCGAGTCGTGCGCGGCCGGCACGTCACCCTTGGCGGCGAGGTGAAAGACGACTTCGATCTCATGGCGGCCGAGCGCTTCCTCGAGCACCGTGAAGTCCTCGATCACGCCGGGCACGACGGAAACGCGGAGCACATCTCCACTGCGATTCAGTTCACTGAGAGCGTTCTGAGCCCTCAGGAGGGCGACGACCGACGCGCCGCGGGCGAGCAATTCCTTGATCAGCCATGCCCCGAGCATGCCCTGTCCACCGGTGACGAAAACCTTGCGACCGCGCCAGTACTCGTCCTTCACGGATCGCGCTCGCCCGGCTCGCGTCCTCGGTCAGCCATCAGACCGCCACGCGACGTAAGACGTCCATGGTCTTTCGAGCCGTATTTTCCCACCGAAAAGCCGTCGCCCGCTCTAGCGCCTTTTCCTGGAGCGCCTTGCGCACCTTCGAGTCACTCAAGACCTCGTAGATAGCGTCACCGATCGCTTCCGCGGTCGGGTCCGCCAGCATACGGGCGTATCCGTTGGCCACGTCGGCAAGACCTCCGCGATTGGACGCGATGACCGCGACGCCACACGCCAACGCTTCGACCGTCGTCATCGAAAAGCCTTCATAAAGCGAGGGGTGCACAAACACGTCGGCGGCACAATAGACCGGAACGATTTCCGCGTGCGATGCGATTCGACCGTCGGTTTGCACAACATCGTGCTCGATGCCGAGAGAGCGCGCGAGAGCGCCAAGCGGGACTTGGTGCGGGTTAGGCCCAAACAGTAACAGTTTGTGGGGGAGTCGCCCGCGCTTCTTGGCGCTCGCGAACCCTCGAAGCAGGTTCGCGGTGTTCCGGCGCTCCGACAGGGTGCCGACGAACAGCACGTACGGCACATCTGCGCCAAGATATTTCCGACGGGCGTCACGCAGGACTGTCACATCTCTGATCGGTTGAAAGGTGTCGTCGGTGCCCTGCTCCACGACGTCTATCCGCTCGGCAGACACTCCGTAGTGTCGCTCAACGTCTCGTTTCGTCGTTTCGCTCGGCACGATCACGCGATCGGCCATCAGGGCGCTACGCCGGTAGAGTTGCCCATACGTGTGGGGATACCACCACCGATGCGCGCCGCGTTGGATTTCATTGATCGAATGAGTGGCGACGACCAAGCGGCCTCGATATGCGAGCGGGGCGCTGTAGTTAGGACAGAACAGCACATCGACATCAGCCGCTTCGCGTGGTAGATGGACGTTCTCCCAAACAATCCCGGTCAGCGCGGGCCGGAGCAGCCGAACGTCGAACGCGTCGGACAGGCTCAGCTCACCACGGTGAAAAGGCGTTCGGACGAACAGTGTGAACCGGTCATCCGATGCACGCTGGTGGTCCCAGTGCTTCAGTAGATACTCGATGTATCGTCCGACGCCCATGCGCTGCCCGCTCAGACGCCGGGCATTCATTCCGAACCGCATATGACTCCCGTCCACGAATTGATGGGGCGCGGGCCTCTGTTCAAAGAGACCGGGAGGCCGGCGTCAGGAGCCGTGAAAGTCTGATGACCCGAGCCTACGAACGAAACATTGGACCCACGGCACCCACTGTGTCAAGGCTGCGAGCGGCGATCTTGGCGTATGGTCACGCAAGCTTCGAGCGCCGTGCGCTCGAGCGGTTTGGCGACCTTGTGCCGGCACCTCGTCATCTCGGAAATTCCGGAAGCTTGTGTACGAGGCGTCCGATAAGAACCGCCGCCTGGATGGTTCAAACATGCGGACCAACACCGGCCAGTCTCGAGAGCCGTTCGCGAGCCAGAACTCGAGCAGCCCCAGTGGCAAAGGTCATAACGATCCGCGCTCGCTACTCCCGCGCCCCCAGGAAATCGCGCCCGAGCACCCGCTGCACCAGCGCCACCGTCGCGAACGTCATCGCGAGCATCACCAGGCCGAGCACGGCGATGGCGCCGAACTGGCCCTCTTCCTTCAGGTCGAAGATCACGACCGACATCACCTTGGTGGCGGGCGTGAAGAGGATGATCGACGCGGACAGCTCGCGGATCACGCCGATGAAGATGAAGCACCAGGCCGCGATGACGCCGCTCCGGGCCAGCGGCGCCGTGATGTCGCGCAGCACCCTGAGACGCCCGCCGCCGAGAATCCGCCCTGCGTCCTCCAGGTCGGCCGGGATCGCCTTGAAGGTCGCGTCGGTCTGCGCGTAGCCGACGGGCATCTCCTTGGTGAGATACGCGATGAACAGGATCCAGAGCGTGCCGTAGAGGAGCAGGGGCGGCCGCGTGTAGGCGATGAACAGGCCGACCGCCAGGACGACGCCGGGGATGACGACGGGCGCCAGCGCCAGAAACGCCACGAGCTGGTGGCCGATCACGAGCCGGCGACTCGTGACGTAGGACAGGAGCACGACGAGCCCCGCGCCGACGCAGGCCGTCATCACGCCGAGCTCGAGCGTGTTCAGGATCGCCGCCTGCGTCGCGCTGTACTCGAAGAACGTGAACGAGAAGTTCGCGAGGGTGAGGTTGTCCCAGCTGAGCGGCTGCGCCCACGCGCGCGAGAGCGCCGCCTTCGTCAAGACCGCGTAGGGCAAGAAGATCGGACACGCCATCACCGCCAGGACGGCCGCGAGCGCGGGCCAGCGCCAGCGCCCGAGCGGAATCGTGCGCCGCTGGCCGCCCTTGCCGCCGACCGCCGCGTAGCCGCGGCGGCCGAGCAGGCGCTTCTGCACCAAGAGCAGGAGCGCCGTCGCCAGGAGCAGCGGCATCGAGAACGCGGCGGCCATCTCGGTCTTCGGCGGGAACTGGAAGAACGTCCAGATCTGCGTGGTGATCGTGTGAAACCCGGCGGGCAGCGAGAGGATCGCCGGCGAGCCGAACAACGCGAGCGCCTGCAGCACCGACAGGATGAACCCGCTCACCAGCGCGGGCGCCGCCATCGGCAAGGTCACCGTGCGGGCAACCGTGAGCCGCCCGGCGCCGAGGATCGACGCGGCTTCCTCGAGGTCGGACGCGATCAGCGCCAGCGTGTTGGCGATCATGATGTAGACGTAGGGAAACGTGTAGATCGTCACGACGAACACGAGCCCGGACATGCTGAAGATGTTGAAGAGCGGCTCATCGCCGCCGGCGACGCTGCGCCAGAGCTTGTTCACCAGCCCCGCGTTGGGACCCGCGAGCATCACCCACGCGAACGCCCCGAGGAAGGGCGGCGTCACGAACGACGCCATGACCAGGCCGCGGATCAGACCACGGCCCGGGACGTCGGTGCGCGCGGTCAGCCAGGCCAGCGGCGCGCCGATCGCGATCGACGCGAGCCCCACCCAGAATGCCAGCACGATCGTGTTCCACAGCGCCTTCTGCAGCGCCGGATCCGCGAAGACCCGGCGGTAGTGCGCGAACGTCGGGCCGGCGTCTCCGCCGACGCTCAGCGAGGCGATCCAGCCGATCGGCAGCGCCATCAGCACCACCAGCGCGAGCGCCGCGGCGACCCAGACCGGCAGCGAGCGGTCGAGGCCCCGAAGACGCGCGAGGCTCACCACGGGCTCACGCGCCGAAGAACTCGACGAACTTGGACTTGATCTCCTCGTTCCGCTTCTCGAGCTCTTCCGGATCCACCGTGAGCAGCTTCAGATCGGAGAGCTTCGGCTTGTCGCTGGGATACTTCACTTCGGGGTGCCCGGTGTAGAGGCCCTCGCTGTCGGCCATCACCTGCTGGAGCTCGCGGCTGAACGTGAAGTCGGTGAAGAGCTTGGCCGCGTTGGGATGCGGCGCGAAGCTCGCGATCGCGGTCGGCGAGATGACGAGCGGCACACCTTCCTTGGGATAGACGACCTCGATCGGGTTACCCTTTTTCTTCATCTGGTAGTAGTAATAGTCGCCGCCGTCGACCGCGACCTGCCGCTCGCCCGAGGCCACGACCCCCGCGGGATCGACCGCCGACTGCACGAGCATCAGCTTGTTCTGCGCGAGCTGCTTGAAGTAGTCCCAGCCGTAGAGCTGGGTCAGCGCCAGCACGTGGGTCGCGATGACGCCGCTGTAGCCCGGGTGGGCCGTCACCATCTTGCCGCGCCACTTTGGATCGAGCAGGTCCTTCCAGCCCTTCGGCGCCTCGGCCGCCGGCACGAGCTTCGTGTTGTAGGCGATCACGTTGACGGTCGCGCGCAGGGTGAAGTAGTAGCCGTCCTTGTCCTTGAAGCCCGCGGGAAAGGCGTCCACGCCCGCCGGCGTGTACTTCATCAAGAGCTTCTTTTCCTTGAGCAACACGAAGTGCCCGGCGTCCGAGGTGTGGATGACGTCGACCAGCTTGAGGTTGGCCTGCAGCTCCTGCATCACGCGCTGAAGGATTCTCTGAGAGCCGGTGCGGTGGACCTCGACCTTGATGCCGGGGTAGGCGGCTTCGAACAGCTTGCCGATCTTCTCAGCCGTCGGCAGCGCCAGCGAAGTGTACCAGACGACCTTGCCCTCTTTCTTGGCGGCCTCGACCCGCGCGTCCTGTGCCGCGGCGGGTACCACAGCCGATGCGATCAGCGCGAGCAGACCCACGAGGGCGCTCCATGTCTTCATGCGGTGACTCCTCAAAGGGTGAGTGATTGCGTCAGGTTCAGCAGATTGGGCTCGGCGTCGAGCCTCATGACGTTTCGGATGACCTGCGACACCCGGTCCTCGGACATGACCAGGCTGGCGTTGCCTCGGAACTTCGACTCGATCTCCTCGCGCGACATCGGCGAGTCGGGGCCGCCGCGCGGGTGGTCCTGCCACTCTTCCACGACGCGGCCGTCCTTCAAGCGAGCTCTGAGGTGGCCCACGAACTGCCGCGGGTAGTCGATGGTGGCGTCGAGCTCGTAGCCGACGCGTGAGGCCACCGAAAGGATCTGCGGGTCCCGCACGACGTCGTCCTCGAACTCGGCGAGGCTGGCGCGTCCTCGCGTCAGGATCACCGCGAGCAGATAGGGCAGGCTGAACTTGGCGGCGTAGCCGTTCTGCGGGGCGTGCTTCGACGCGAGCGGCTCCCACAAACGGGGCACCGGCCCCGCGGCGGTCCGGCATCGGATCTCGACGATGTCATCCGCCCGGACGCCGCGGCTCTCGCGCAACCGGAGCGCGCAGTCCATGTAGGGCTGAGCGATCGAGCCGCACGGGTAGGGCTTGAACGTGAGCTGCTCGAGCTCCCACACGCGGCCGAGGCTCGCGAGCAGCTCGTCCAGACGCGCGGGCTCGACGCCGCCGGCGAAGGCGCGATAGAAGCCGTGCTCGCCTTCCAGGACCGTTTCCGGTCCGGTGAAGCCCGACTGCGCGAGCAGCGCGGCCGTCACGCCGGCGTGGGCGTTCCACCCGGGGTGCAGGCGCTTGGTCCACGAGCCATCGGCCAGATACTCGATGATGCCCGCGGCCTGGCTGCCGCAGATCCCGAACGCGCGCACGAGCTCGTCCTCGCTGAGCCCGTAGAGCTTTCCCGCCGCGGCGGCGGCGGCGAACGTCCCGGTGAGCGCGGTGGGATGGTAGTGCCGCGCGTGGAACTTCCCGGGAACCGCGAGCCCAACCTTGCACATCACCTCGACGGCCGCGACGATCGCCGCCAGCACGGCGCCACCGTTCGCGCCGGTCGCCTCGCCCACGGCGAGGCTCGTCGGCACCGCGACCGAGCCTGTGTGGACGATCGCGTCCTCGCGCGTGTCGTCGAAGTCGAGGCCATGGGCGAGCGTCGCGTTGGCCAGCACGGCGTTGGCCGCGGCCACCCGGACGCTGCCGCCCACGACGAGGCTTTCGGGACGGCCGCCGAGGCGCTCGGCCGTCGCGCGCACGGCGCGGCCGAAGTCGTAGCGGACCGAGGCCAGGCAGCAGCCGAGGGTATCGAGCGTCAAGAGCCGCGCCCGGTCGACGACCGGTGTCGGCAGATCCTTCAGCTCGAGCGCCAGGACGAAGCGGGCCAGGCGTCGGGCAGCGGACACAGTCACGGCTTGCCTCCCCGGACCTCCCTCAGCACCTCGAGCACGGCCGAGTGGATCCGGCCGTTGGTCGCCACGAGCGCGGGCTTGTCGAGCTCGAGCGCACCGCCGGACAGATCGGTGATCCGGCCGCCGGCCTCCTCGACCATCAGGCTGCCCGCGGCCACGTCCCAGGGGCCCAGTCGGAGCTCCCAGTACCCGTCGAGCCGGCCGCTGGCGAGCCAGGCGAGATAGAGGACCGCGGACCCCAGCCGCCGGACCGCGCGGGCGCGCACGCTGAATGCGGCGTACTCTCTCAGGTTGTTGTCGCCGCCCTCGCGGATGTTGTACGGAAATCCCGTCGCCAAAAGGCTTTCGTCGAGCGTCTCCGTGGCCGACACCGTGATGGTCTGGTCGTTGACGGTCGTACCCCGGCCCCGCTCGGCCGCGAACAGCTCGTCCAGGTTCGGGTCGTAGATTACGCCGAGCTCGACGCGCCCGGCCGATTCGAGCGCGATCGAGACGCCGAAGGCCGGAAACCCGTGCGCGTAGTTGGTGGTGCCGTCCAGCGGGTCGATGATCCAGCGTCGCCCCGACCGCCCGGCACTGGCGCCGCGCTCCTCGGCCAGGACGGCGTCGTCGGGAAAGGCCGCCGCCAGCCGGCTGACGATGAGCTCCTCCACGCGCGCGTCCATCTCGGTGACGAGGTTCGTCGGGCTGTCCTTGTAGGCGATGCGGCGCGATCCGGAAAGCTCGGTCTTCAGGAGCTGCCCGGCGGCCCGCGCGGCGTCGATCGCCACGCGTCGTTCGAGCGATGCCATGCTGCCGCGCAATGTATCATACGGTCGTGCACATCGTGGTGATGGGCTCGGGTGGAGTCGGCGGCTACTTCGGCGCGAAGCTGCAGCGCGCCGGCGAGCGGGTCACGTTCGTCGCGCGCGGCCCCCATCTGGAGGCGATCAAGCGGTCCGGTCTCGCGATCAAATCGGCGGGCGAGGGGGACATCCTCGTGCGTCCGGCCGCGGTCGAGCGGCTCGAGGGCGCCGATCGTGCCGACGCGGTCCTCTTCTGCGTGAAGTCGTTCGACACCGACGACGCGGCGGCGCGCCTCTGGTCGATCCTCGGACCTGAGACCCCGGTGCTCTCACTTCAGAACGGCGTGGACAACGAGGAGAAGATCGACGCCAAGCTCGGCGCCGGCCGCGCCATGGGCGGCGTCGCCCAGGTCTTCGCGACGATCGAATCGCCCGGCGTGATCCGGCACCATGCCGCGGGGCGCATCATCTTCGGCGAGATGGATGGCACGGTCAGCGCGCGAGCCGAGACGTTGCGCGACGCGTTCGCGCACGCCGAGGTTCCCGTCGAGCTCTCCAAGACCATCCGCCGCGCGCTCTGGGAAAAATACTTGCTGATCTGCGCGGTCGGCGGCACGACCGCGGTGACGCGCGAGACGATCGGTGCCGTCCGGGACACGCCGTCCACCTGGCGCTTGTTCAGAACGATCGTGGAGGAAGTCGCGGCGGTCGCGCAGGCCTCCGGCGTGGATCTGGCCGACGATGCGGTCGACCAGGTCATGAAGTTCGCCGCGACGATCCCGCCCGGCAACCGAGCCTCGCTGGCGCAGGATCTGCTGCAAGGACGGCGGCTCGAGCTCGAGGCGCTGCATGGCCACGCGGCGCGACTCGGCGAGCGCCTGGGTGTGCCGACTCCCGCGATCTTCGCCGTCTACGCGGCCCTCGCGCCGCACGCGGCGGGGAGGCGCGGCTGACCCCAGTCGACCACCGCGCCTCGGCCGACGGCGTCGACGCCCCGCAGCGGCCGGCGGCTTCCAGCTCTCCGGCGCGAGCGGTCTGGCACTACCTCAAGCGCTACCGCGCTCGCTACGGGTTCGGCATCGCGTGCCTCGGCGTCGGCACGTACGCGTCGCTCACGATCCCGTGGACCGTCAAGCGCGCGATCGACGCGCTGCAGGCCGACGCGGCGTCGGCGCCGGTCGCGTACTTCGTCGCGCTGATCGCGGCGTCCGCGATCGTCAACGGCGCCGCACGGCTGGGCTCGCGCTTTGCGATGACCGGCGGCTGCCAGCGGATCGAGTCCGACATCCGCACCGACCTCTACGCGGCGCTGCAGAGCTTTCCGCCGCGCTTCTTCGCCCGGCATTCCACAGGCGACCTGATGGCGCGCTCGACGAGCGACATCACCGCCGTGCGATCGCTCCTCGGCTTCGGCGCCATCAGCCTGGTCTCGACGACGTTTGCCTTCGTCGGCGTGCTGGCCGCCATGCTTGCGGTCGACCCGTGGCTGACGCTCTGGTCGCTGGCGCCCTCGCCGCTGCTGATCGTCCTGGCCCGGCGCTTCAACGTGAGAGTCAACGAGCGAACCGAGGCGGCGCAGAACCAGCTGAGCATTCTGTCGGAGCGCGTCCAGGAATACGTGTCCGGCATGGCCGTGGTGCGCGCGTACACGCTCGAGCCTCGGGCCCGCGCCGATTTCGGGCGCGCCAACGCCGAATACCTTCGGCTGAGCCTCCTGCTGGCGCGGACCGAAGCCGGGTTCTCGCCACTGATGGGACTGATCGCGGGAATCGGAACGCTGATCGTGATCTGGGCGGGCGGCCGTGCCGTCGTCGACGGTCGACTGACGCTCGGCGCGCTCGTGGCGTTCAACGGCTATCTCGCCTACCTCACGTGGCCCACCCTGGCGCTCGGCTGGACGCTCTCGACGGTGCGCCGAGGCCTGACCTCGATGGGCCGCATACTCGAGATCGTCGACGAATCCCGCACGACCGGGAGTACTCGCGCGGGCGCGACGAACGGCCCCGCGACGTCGAGCACGCCGCCCGGCATCAGGTTCTCGCATCTGACGTTCGCCTACGGCGACCGGCAGCCGGCGCTTCGCGACGTGAGCTTCGAGGTGGCGCCCGGCGAGACCGTGGCGGTGGTCGGCGCGACCGGAAGCGGCAAGTCGACCCTTGGCCTCGTGCTGGCCCGACTCTGGGAGCCACCACCCGGAACGGTCTTCCTCGGCGGGCGCGACGTCACCGAGCTTTCGCTCGACGCGCTGCGAGCCCAGATCGCCTACGTGCCGCAGGAGGGGTTCCTGTTCTCGCGCTCGATCGCCGAGAACATCACGCTCGGTCGCGACGGCGTGGAGCGCGACCAGCTTCAGGCGGCCGCGGCGGTCGCCGGCGTCGCCGACGAGATCGAGCGATTCTCGGCGGGATTCGAGGCGGTCGTCGGTGAGCGAGGCCTGACCCTTTCGGGCGGTCAGCGGCAACGAGTCACCCTGGCGCGCGCGCTGGCCGGCGGCCCGTCGGTCATCGTGCTCGACGACGCCTTCGCCTCGGTCGACGCCGTGAAGGAAGAGGAGATCCTCGCGAGCCTCCGTCGCGCCCTCGCCGGACGGACGGTCTTATTGATGACCCACCGGCTGCGCGCGGCCTGCACCGCTGATCGCATCGTGGTCCTCGAGGCCGGGCGCCTGATCGAGAGCGGCCGCCACGAGGAGCTCCTGCAACGGCGAGGAGTCTACGCGCGCCTCTGGCGCATCCAGCAGCTCGAGGAGGAGATCGCGCGTGCCTGATTCGGTCTACGATCCCGAAGCCGAGGAGCAGCTCGGCCGCGCGTTCGACCGCCGCCTGGCCGCCCGGCTCATGGAGGCGGCGCGGCCGCACCGCGGGCTCATCGCGGGCTCGCTCGCCCTGTTCCCGCTGATCGCCCTCGTCGAGCTGGCGCAGCCCTGGCTCCTCAAGATCGCCATCGACGACCACATCTTGAAATCGGACTGGGTCGGCTTGACGTGGATCGGCGGCCTCTACATCGCGGTGCTCGCGCTCCTCTACCCGCTCAGAACGCTCGAAGCCTACCTGATGCAGCTCACCGGCCAGCGGGTGATCCACGACCTGCGCGCCACGATCTTCGACCACCTGCTGCGCCTGGAGGCGCGTTTCTTCGACCGCAACCCGGTCGGGCGGCTGATGACGCGCGTGCTCCACGACGTGGACGCGGTCAGCGACGCCTTCACCAGCGGGCTCTTCGCGGTCGTGGCCGATCTGGTCACGCTCACCGGCGTCGTGGCGGTGATGCTCTGGATCGACTGGCGCCTGGCGCTGGTGACGTTCTCGATGATGCCGATCTTCGTCATCGTCGCCGTGTATTTTCGCCTGAACGCGCGCGACGCCTACCGCCAGGTGCGTCGCCGCCTCGCGCGCCTCAACGGCTTTCTCCAGGAGTCGCTCCAGGGCATGACGGTCGTGCAGCTGTTCGTACGCGAGCGCCACGAGCGCGAGCGGTTCCGCCGGCTCAACAGCGACTATCGACGGGCGCTCTTCCGCTCGACGCGCTGGGAGTCCTCGCTCTATGCGGTGGTCGAGGCCCTCGGCTCGATCGCGCTGGCGCTGCTCATCTGGTACGGCAGCGAGCGGATCATCGCCGAGTCGCTGACGTTCGGCGCGCTGGTCGCGTTCATCCAGTACACCAATCGGTTCTTCCTTCCCATCCGTGACCTCGGCGCCAAGTACACGGTCATGCAGTGGGCGATGGCGTCCTCCGAGCGGATCTTCGGCCTGCTCGACCGCGCTCCCGCGATCGTGTCGCCCGTGGTCCCGCGCCCGCGGCCGGCGCGCGCGCCCGGCACGCCGGCCGTCGAGCTCGACTCCGTGTGGTTCGCGTACGAGGGCGACCAGTGGGTCTTGCGCGACTGCTCCTTCAAGGTGGCGCCCGGCGAGCGGGTGGCCATCGTCGGCGCGACCGGGGAGGGCAAGACGACGTGCGCCCGGCTGCTGAATCGCTCGTACGACGTCCGGCAGGGACGCGTGCTGGTGGACGGCGTCGACGTGCGGGAGTGGGACCTGGCGAGCTTGCGCCGCCACGTCGGGATCATCTTCCAGGACAGCGTGCTGTTCGCGGGCACCATCGAGGACAACCTTCGGCTCGGCGCCGACGGCGCCGTGTCGCCCGCCGACCTCGCGCGAGCACTCGACACCGCGCACGCCGGCTTCGTGACCGCGCTGCCGCGCGGGCTCGGCGAGACGCTCGGCGAGCGCGGCGCCAACATCTCGCACGGCCAGCGCCAGCTGCTGGCCATCGCCAGGGCCCTCGTGTACAATCCGGCCGTCCTCGTGCTCGACGAAGCGATGTCGAGCGTCGATCCCGAATCCGAAGCGCTCATCCGGCAGGCGATGACTGGACTTCTCGCGGGGCGAACGAGTATCACCATCGCGCATCGGCTCTCGACGATCCACGCCGCGGATCGCATCCTCGTCGTGCATCACGGCCGCATTCACGAGGACGGCACCCACGCCGAGCTCTTGCGGCGCGGCGGTCTCTACGCGCGACTCCACGAGCTGCAGACCGGCGCGGCGTCGGGGTGAGCTTCGATGCGGCGGTGCTGGCGCTGGTCGCTCGGATCCCGCGGGGCCGGGTGGCCACGTACGGCCAGCTCGCCGCGCTCGCGGGAAAGCCGCGCTCGGCGCGCGCGGTGGGGCGGGTGATGAGTCGGGCCGACGGCGTGCCGTGGCATCGCGTCGTCAACTCGCAGGGCGGGATCAGCCGGCGATCGCGGATGACGGGGATGGTGACGCAGCGGATTCGACTCGAGCAGGAGGGCATCGTCTTCAAGCGCGGCCGTGTGCTGCTCGGCCGATTTCGCTGGGACGGCGGTGCCGCGGGGCGGCGGGCGCGCGCCGCACGGGGCGCCGGAGCTCGTCGCCGGCCCGTGCGCGGCTTCGATCCGACGGCGCTCGAATGAAGCTGGCGCTGACGCTCGGCTACTCCGGAGCCCGGATGACGCTCGACATGGATCTCGTCCGCGAGGTCGAGCGGCTCGGCTACGACTCGGTCTGGTCGGCCGAATCGTACGGCTCCGATGCGATCACGCCCGTGGCCTGGATCGCCGCGCTGACCTCGCGCATCCACGTCGGCACGGGCATCATGCAGATGGCCGGACGCACGCCGGCCGCGACCGCGATGACCGCGATGACGCTCGACTCGCTCTCGTCCGGACGGTTCCGGCTGGGTCTCGGCGTGTCGGGGCCGCAGGTCGTCGAGGGCTGGCATGGCCAGCCCTTCGGACGGCCGCTCGCGCGCACGCGCGAGTACGTCTCGATCGTCCGCGCGATCATCCGCCGTGAGGCGCCGCTCGAGCATCGCGGCGACTACTATCAGATCCCGTACGCGGGCGCCGACGCGACCGGCCTCGGCAAGCCCCTGAAGTCGATCCTGCACGGCCGGCCGGAGCTGCCGATCTATCTCGCGGCGGTCGGGCCGCGCAACGTGGCCCTCGCGGCCGAGATCGCCGACGGCTGGATTCCGACGTTCTTCTCGGTGCGCCGCATGAAGGTGTTCCGCGAGTGGCTGGACGCGGGCTTCAGGGCGCGCGGCACGGCGCCGGCGTTCTTCGACGTGATGCCGATGGTCCCCGTCGTGGTCGGCGACGACCTCGCGGCGTGCCGGGCCGGCGTGAAGGCGCG
>Ga0209382_10008518_pt1 | contig 12929 bp, 10 predicted proteins | sample SoiMetdeltSBSDD5_FD_187599 | JGI IMG/M metagenome (GOLD analysis project Ga0209382, IMG submission 187599) | Bulk soil microbial communities from a Populus tree surrounding site in Tennessee, USA - Soil MetaG P. deltoides SBSDD5 (SPAdes) (version 2) | ecosystem: Environmental > Terrestrial >... | reverse complement strand
AAGTCCTGCTGTGTCCGACTGTGCGGACAGGAGCGCGACTAATAAAACGATCAGCAAGACTAACTTTGGCACTACGGAGCTGGAGCGAGACAAATTGATAGGCATATTAGCAACCATCGGACTGTCTTCTCGAATACTTTAGTTACAGTGGATTAGCTGGAACTCCTCGACTCTGGGTACTACGTAAAAGGTTGTACTTTATGACAGAACTTCGCTGAGGTTCTGCTATTTTTTCATTTACAACACTCAAATGGCACTTCGTTATATTGATCCTCGGAGATGATGCCGATACACTGCGTATTATTAGTGCCAACGCATTAACTTCGGCCACGTACGATTCGAACAGGCGTGTTGGTAGCCGGGACCAACGCAATTTTATGGTGAAAACGTTCATGGATGGAACTCCGTTAAGGCAGAGGTGTCGAGTCGTTCGAGTGTGGATCTGGTCAATTGTACTTTTTGCGGGAGTCGGCGCTGTATTTCTCGATAACGCGTGGGCACAGCGTTACGCGGCCATCGCTGACCCCGATTCGCCTGAAGGGCAGTTCCTCGAACTTATCGAGCTGCAGTCGGCCGCACCCAAGAGACTGGCGCTGATCGAGCAATTCACGCAGCGATATCCCAAGCACAAGGCCGTCTCGTGGGCCTTCGAGCAGCTTCAAGGCGCCGCTTTCAAGGCCGGCGATTGGGATCGCGCATTGCAGTTCGGAGAGAAACTCTCCCAGCTCAATCCAAACGATATCGAAACGGCGCAGACGAATAGAAAGGTAGCCGAGGCGAAAGGTGATCCTGTGACTGCAAAGCTCTGGTCGGACTACATTACTCTCGTTGCGCAGCGTATTTTGGTATCCCCACCACCAAAAGACCCCGAATTACTCGAACAATGGAAAACCCAGATGGTGATTGCTGGCCAATATTCCGCACACGATGAGTACGGATTATACAAAAAAGCCCTGGAATCGGCCGACCCCCGCCAGCAAATTAAGCTGTTAGATGAGTTGCTGCGGCGGAACCCTGACACCACGTACCTGCCGCAGACCCTTGTCATTTATCTGAACGCATACCGCGCCGTCGGCGACCAACGCAACGCCGTCAATACTGGCGAAAGACTTCTGAAGCTCGATCCGAACAATGAGGACGCTCTACTCGTTTGCGCGCAAGCTTACCTCCAGCGAGGTTCGGCTTCTGAAAAGGTGCTGGCGTACTCGGCTCGCATTGTGGAACTCATGCAGACGAAGAGAAAACCGGAGGGCGTCTCGCAACACGAATGGGACAGAAAGAAGATGGTCTACTCCGGAACGGCCTACTGGATGAGCGGGAACACCTACATCGCTCAGAACCGCTTCGGACAAGCCGATGGCGCTTTGAGGGCTGCGCTGCCTTTGCTTCGTCAGAGCGAGCAATCGGTCGCATCCGTTCTTTTTTATCTGGGATGGGCGAATTACAAGCTGGAGAACTACGCCGAAGCCGTCCGTTTTTACAAACAATGTGCGGCTTTTAGCGGCCAGTTCCAGGATCAGGCCATCAAAAACTTGGGCGTCATTCGCAGCGAACACGGAATCCAGGATTAGTCCGGGCTCGGCCGCCAATCCGGTCGACCTTTGCAGGTTAACGGGTGGGCCGTCCACCTCGGTAACTCCGTCTGCCGATCCTGCGCCTCCAGAAAAAACGCTACAATTTGGTATTGTTACAATTTGATGACGAAGGGAACTGCTGCGGGATGTTGAGGTTCGTGATAGCTGTGTTTTTGGCGGTTGCCACTTCGCTTCACGCACAGACTCCTTTCCATTATCGGATCGTAACCAGCACCCATGCTTATTCAAATGGCGCCAAGGACAATTTCAAAGGTGTGGCCTCGCTGTTGCGCTGGCCGGAACACTATACCTGCTGTTGCGCCTTCTCAGGCTTCATGAGCATTGTCCTCTCGTGGGTGTTGACTTTGCCATGCGCAGCACTCCTGGGAGGAATCGGTTACTGGCTGATCGCGAACACTCGTGCTTGAGTTGGTCGACAGAACGCCGATTGTAGATCAGGGAGCAACGTCCAAGACTGTTAGTGATACTTCAAACGCAAAATGTGTACACTGAAGAACTTAACCCGTCGGATCCGCAAACAGGAGCATCCCGTGAATTACGTTCGCCTTTTTCTCTTGTCTCTCTCATTGGTGACTATACTGGCGTCACCGCTGCCAGGGGCGGAGCCACGCCTAATTCTCGTCTTGTCGATCGACCAGATGCGCTATGACTATCTCGTCCGCTTTGCGCCGCTTTATAAAGGGGGGTTTAAGACTCTGCTCGATCGAGGGGCCATTTTTAGCAACGCCATGTATCGGCACGCGAACACCGAGACTGGACCGGGCCACTCGGTAATCTTGTCAGGGCGTCATGCTTCACACACCGGCATCGTCGCTAATACTTGGTACGATCATTACCTCAGGAAAACTATCAACGTAGTCGATGACCCCGTTCACGAGCCTGTAGGGGGACCGGGCCGCGGCGCATCCCCGACCAATCTCATCGGTTTCACCGTCGGCGATAAGATCAAACAAAAGTGGCCCAATTCGCGTGTGGTAGGGGTGTCCTTTAAGGACCGCTCCGCCATCCTCATGGCCGGGCATCGGGCCGATGGGGCCTTTTGGTTTGAAAACGAGTGCGGCTGCTTCATCACCAGCACGTACTACGCCAGCAAGCCGCCAACCTGGCTCGTGAAGTTTAACAGCTTGAAACTGTCAGACAAGTACGGTTCGACTCCTTGGACTCGGCTGATCAACGACGAGGCGGTCTACGAGAAATTCGCCGGTAAGGATAACGCTCCGGGCGAGTGGGACCTCAAGGACACGACCTTCCCTCATCAGCACCGCGGCCAGCCAGGACAATGGCAATATTACGAAAATATTCGCCGCACGCCTTTCGCCGACGAGCTCCTTCTTCAGGTCACGCTGGAAGTCTTGCAGGCTTACGATCTGGGAATGGACGCCTCGCCTGACGTGCTGGCGGTCGGGTTTTCCGCGACCGACGTGATCGGTCACACTTACGGCGCATACAGCCAGGAGCAGATGGACGAATTGTTGCGCCTCGATCTGATCCTAGACAAACTTTTCAAAGCGGTGGAAGCCCGCGTGGGAGCCTCAAATTTGCTGGTGGTCTTAACCGCCGACCACGCTTCGCTTCCGTTGGTCGAGTGGCTTCAGAAGAACGGATCACCGCAAGCCCGCCGCTACAATCCTGGCGTGCTGGATACAACAGTCCGCGAGGCACTTAAGAAGCGGTATCCTCAAGCCCCAGAACTAGTGATTGCCTTTGACAATCCCAACTTCTATCTGGATCTGGACGCGATCCGAAAGCATGGACTAAAACGAGCCGAAGTCGAGCAGGTCTCCACACAGGCGTTGATGGCAACCGGCACGGTAGCGGCTGTGTATACGCACGCGGACATGCTATTCGGCGCACCCGCGAACGACAGCTACATAAGGCTGTTTCAAAATTCATTCTTCCAATCCCGCTCCCCGCACCTGATGGTGCTCCCAAAGCAATACATCTATTTCGACGCGCGTCCGGGTGGAACGGGGCATGGGACAGCTTACGACTATGACCGCCACGTCCCGGTGGTATGGATGGGTGTAGGCGTCAAGCCCGGACGCTATTCCAATCCTGCGGGCCCTGAAGACATCGCTCCAACGCTAGGGAAGATTTTGGGCATTCCGTATCCCTTGGAGCCGCCCTCTCGGCTGCTGAAAGAAGCATTTCAGTGACGTCAGAACAGATTGGCTCGCATTTCATTCTTAGCAACCGTCCCTGCGGAGGTAGTCGGGGCTGTCGCTCCAAACTTGAGGAAAGTGCCCGGGTGAGCGGAACACCGCTGGCGCCGTCACGCAGGCAAGCTTGTTCTAACGGTTTTGCAACGGTGTTTGTGATACTCCGAGATTGCCCTGGGCATAAGGGACTCCGTAACTGTTATAGGAGGCAGAGATCCCGCAAAACCTGTCAAGTACCTTGAGGTGCTAGCGGGAACACCGTGGGAGAATTCCGCCCTCCGCCGAAGCCCTCGCACGCGGCCAAGATCTTGCTTTCCTCCGTAAGAGTGTATGGAACGACCTCGTTATCCGCTCTCACGCCTCAAATTCTTGCGACCATGAATTAAGGTTATCCGAGTGAAGCTTTTCCAGCGACTCTGGCAGGATTGAATGCCCGCTGTGGAGCAGTGTATAGGAGCAAAGCAACGAGATTGAGTGGGTCTTGATTATTTTGTCCCACAATTCCTCAAGTCTCTCCGCAGTAGCAACTTCGTCTCGCGCTAAAAGGAGACTTACCATCTCGCCAAAGACGCGGACTGTAAGTATGGGGGAGCTTGCCCTGGCCTTCTTAATGAGGCTACTTAGAATGTCGTTGACCAGCCGTTCGTCGAGCACGCCATTAGGCATAAACGTGCGCAACATGCTGTCGGCGCTAATACATTCAAGCTGCCCACTCGCTTGCAGGGTCGTCAAATCGAATCCGCCGATTGCAAGTCTTCGCATGATCGTTTCACAGCGGGAATCCGCCATAATGAGAACGACCGACTCTCTTTTGCAAAGCCCGGAACTCGCGAACAAGTACAACGCGTTGACCGCCTTCTCCTCATCATTGTAGGGATACACGATGTGGCGGCATGGATGGGGATTGATCAGGAGGTCGGTTTGTGTGCTCATTGGTTCATCTCGTTAAAAACTGCTCTCTAATTTTGGCCCTCCAAGGGCGCGCAGCCTTCGATTTCGTGATCCGGTCCTTGATGGCCCACCAGTGACGATTTCGGATCTAAAGATCAGTGTGAGGCAATAGACGTTGGGAGAGTGTCAGGGATTCTGCTAAAAATGGGGGCCTTTGTCGGGGAATCCCTTACAAAAGCACCTAGTTCGCTACCTATCCGGCGGAACGCTACCGAGCGGGGCGGCCTCTTCACGCTCCAGCATCTCCGGCGTTAATAAGCCCATTTGAACAGCAAAACGAACCACATCGCTGCGGGTCCGAAGTCCGAGCTTTTGAGCAAGACGGGAACGATACGTCTCGACGGTTTTCACGCCCACGAGAATCTGTTTGGCGATTTGTTGACTGCTGTAACCCCGTGCGACAAATATGAGCACCTGCAACTCCCGGTCGCTCAGGATGTTTACCTGCCGTGTGCGATGAGGTTTTACACCCCTCTGCGCAAGGACGTCCTGGACAAGAACCTCGGTCAGACTAGGATCCACGAACGTTCCTCCTCTATGGACCGTTCGAATGGCCGCAAGCAGGTCCGCATCCACGCTTCTTTTCAACACGTAACCAGAGGCGCCGGCAGCCAGTACGGATCGCAAGTATGCGGGGTCATCGTGCATCGTGAGGACAAGCACTCGAGTTTCGCGACAGTTTCGCACGATCTCCTGGAGCGCCCGCAGCCCATTGGTCCGAGGCATAGTAAGGTCCATCAATGCCACATTCGGTCTTGCTTCAAGTGCGCCCCGAACGGCCTGCTCCCCATCGGCAGCTTCAGAGACAACTTCCATATCGGCCTGAGCATTGATCAGCAGCCTTAACCCCGAGCGCAGAATGGCGTGATCATCTGCGATCATGACTCTGATCTTGGGTTTTCGCGGGGGCATATCAGATTTTTGGCCACGACTCCACGGGCTGGACGTCCGGCTGGACAGTAAGCGGGATTTCCACGAGAATCCGGGTCCCCGCGCGTGTTGATGTGAAACTCACAGTTCCACCCAAGATGGCCGCTCTTTCTCGCATACCTGGAATCCCCAGACGGCTCGATGAAACTGTCGCGGCTTGGGTATCGAAGCCGCGGCCGTTATCGGTCACTTCCACTTGCAAAGCAGTGGCCGAACGAGCGAATCCAATGCTCACCGCCTTGGCTCCCGAGTGCCTTACGATGTTGGTCAGAGCCTCCTGAAGAATCCGATACAAACCGATCTGAACGGCGGGCGGCAGGTAGCCGGCGTCCAGTTCACTCAGCGTGAGATCCACAGTTATGTTGTGGATCTTTACATACTCTGTAACGTATCGGCTGAGCGCGACACCCAAACCAAGATCGTCCAGTGCTGTTGGGTGAAGCCCTCGAGCGAGCCGGCCGAGTTCGTCGATGGCCTGTGCTGTGATTTCTCTCAGCCACTGTCCCTTTGCCTTGGCCTCTGCCACGTTTCGGGAGCCTTCCACGGTACGCAGGCCGACCAGGAGAGACGTCAGCAATTGACCAGCTTCGTCGTGCAATTCGCGCGCAATCCTGCGCCTTTCTTCCTCTTGAGCCGAAAGCACGCGCTCCAGGAGAAGCCGGCGCATGGCTTCGGCCTGTTTGATTTCTGCGGCCTGCTTGCGCTCGGTAATATCCCGCGCAACGGCGGAAGCGCCAATGGTCTCGCCGTCAGGAGTCTTAATTGGCGAAACGCTCAGGGAGATGTCAATCACGGTCCCATCCTTCCGCCGGCGCTTCGTGTCGAAGTGCTCCACTTTCTCGCCGCGGCGGATGCGTTCCATGATCGCAGGGATTTCGTCTTCGCGCCCAGGCGGCAGCAGGATGGAAATCGGCTGCCCCACTACTTCGTCCGCAGTGTAGCCGTAGATCTCTTCAGCGCCTCTGTTCCAACTGACAATCTTCGCCCCCAGGGTCTTAGCGATAATTGCATCGTGTGAGGATTCAACGATCGAAGCCAACTGCAACCGCGTCTCTTCGGCGTGCCTGCGTTTTTGCTCGCTCAGATCGGTGACCACCATGCCCAGGGCATGGCCCCCATATCCCCGAAACCTGGTCACCGAGAGATGGACCGGAAGCAAACTCCCATCGCTGGAACGCAAGTTGAATTCGCCTTTTGCAATCCTCTTTTGAGCGGCTGCGAGGAAAGTTCCAAATCTATCTCGCTCTGTTCCCTCAACGAGCGAGTGAAATGTTATCCCGACAATTTTTCCCGCTGGTCTGCCAATCATTTCCGCAAACCTGCGATTTGAGTAGAGCACGTCGCCCTTCGCGGAGAGAGTCGCCGCGCCTTCGCTCATGGCTTCCACCAACATGCGATAGGCGGGCTCGCCGCCTTTCAACGTAACTACCTGCTCTCCGCGGCGGCCCAAAACCATCAAAGCATCCACTTCGCCGGACCGTATCGCGGCTAGAGTTTCCTCTGCAGTTTTCAGCCGGGCGCGAAGTTTGTCCTCCTGTTGGGGCAGTGTCGATGCCGAGGTTCTTCGTGAGGCGCGTGCTCGTGTACTTGGACTGGCTCGTCGATCGGAACTCGTTCGCTTATTGGGCACTTGCTATTCCAGCCTTTGTTTTCAGCGTGCTCGCTGAATATCCAATCCCACCAACACACGCTCGGTCTTCGAGAGGTTCCCAACAATGCTTTTGACTGGCGGCGGTAGCTTTCGCACCAGCGTTGGAATGGCAACGATCTGATCACCTTTTGCCAGTTGTGGCTTCTTGAGCAAGTCGATCACTTCAATACGGTACTTGCCCCTCAACTGGTCTTCACAAATCTTCTTTAAGTTGGCGATGGCTGCAACCGAATTGGGCGTTTGACCGGCAATGTAAAGCCGCAACTCCCAAAAACTACTGCCGGTGCTTTTGGTTGTGCGCCGCTTCTTGGCTAAGCCCTTTTTCATGTCTCTGTCCTGGCACGCCGATTCGCCGTAATAATCTTGAGCAATTCCACACCCTTGTTACTCACGACAAGCTCGCGAAGTTCGCGCGGGTGAGGCATCCCCCGGGATTTCACAATACGAAGTCCCCGTATCCGCTGTCCATTTCGTTCACCATCCTCCATTACGATCCAGGTATCCATTAAAGAGGAGACGCCCACCTCAGTTCTCTCTTCACGATTTGTTCCGAATGTGAGATTGGTGAACGTCGATGTGATCTGTTGAACCTTGAGAAAATCGACCAGGCGGGTGAGCATCGATTTAACGCCGTAAATGCCTGAGAACGAAATGATGCTCGTGATCGGGTCGACTACTACCGCTTTTGGCCGTAGGAGCTTGACCAGTTTTTGCATTCCGGCTAAGTGCCCCTCCAGGCCCGTGCTGCTTGGCCGAACGGCGTGGAAGTGCAATAAGCGCCGTTGTATCCACGGTTCAAGGTCAATGCCAACCGAGCGCATATTGCGGACGATTTGGTTGGGAGACTCCTCAAAAGCAAAATACAAGCAGTTTTCGCCACGGGCACAGGCGGCGTCGGCGAATTTCGCCGCAAGGGTGGACTTTCCGGTTCCCGCCGTGCCAGACACCAGCACACTGCTTCCACGGAAGAATCCCTTCCCGCCCAGCATCTCGTCCAGACCGGTGACGCCCGTTGAAACGCGGGCGGCGGAAGCTTTATGAGCCAATGCCAGAGAGGTAATAGGCAGCACGGAGATACCATCGCCGTCGATCGTGTAGGGGTATTCATCGGTGCCGTGGGCAGTGCCCCGGTACTTGACGATTCGCAGGCGCCGGGTGGAAATCTGTTCATTGACCCGATGGTCCAGGATGATCACGCAATCGGCGATGTATTCTTCCAGTCCGTGACGGGTGAGTGTGCCGTCTCCGCGTTCGCCGGTAACGATGGCGGTAAGATTGTGGTCGTCCAGCCAGCGGAACAGCCGACGGAGTTCCGCTCGCAGTACGGCTGGGTCGGATAATCCGGCAAACAGCGACTCGACACTATCCAGTACAACGCGCTTTGCTTTTATCGCGTTGACCGCGTGGCTCAGACGGATGAACAGGCCATCGAGATTGTATTCTCCAGTCTCTTCAATCTCGTTTCGCTCAATACGAACATAGTCCACCAACAGCTTCTTGCGTTTGACAAGTTCACGCAAATCAAAACCCAGAGATCGGACGTTGGCCGTCAGCTTCTCAGTTGCTTCTTCGAATTCCATGCACACGCCAGGCTCCCCGTATTGAAGGGCGCCATGCACCAGAAATTCCATCGCGAGTAAAGTCTTGCCGCAACCTGCGCTACCACACAACAGCGTGGTGCGGCCCTTCGGCAGCCCTCCACCTGTGACTTCGTCCAGCCCGTCGATTCCTGTTGGAGTCTTTGGAAGCGGAGCTCGAAACGTCTTCTGTTTGGCGTGGAGCATAACGAGGCTGCTGAAACCGAGTCCTTTAGGTTGGCGTCAACAATCTTAACAAAACGGAGTCAGTCGACGATCGTTGTCCTGGAAGCGAATTGGTTCCCCAGCTGGGAGTCGAACAACCGCCCGTCAGTCATTATCGGTATCGAGTTCTTGACCGTGTCCGTAACTGTTTGGGCAGCGTGTAGCCGAGTTTCAGTTCGAGTCCGGATCAAAACGAAAATCGAGCGCCGATCTGCAGCACCCGGCCTGGCGTCGAGGGCTCAGTGATTGTGCCAAACTGAGCCGTATTGACGAACCGGTTCGGTGTGCCGAGATTGACCTTGTTGAGGGCATTGAAAGCCTCGAGGCGAAGCGTCAATTTTGCCTGCTCGGTCAAGGCGAAGCCACGACTGATCGCGATATCCATCGTCTGCATACCGGGACCGTAGACCGTATTGCGTCCGACGTTGCCAAATGTATACGCGGCGGGAGTGGAAAAGGCCGCCGGATTGAACCACGCTTCGGGGCGCTTGGTGTCACCGCCAAAAACCGGCTGGCCGGTATAGTTGGCTCGCACCGGATGCTCACCCAAAATCGTGCCTGCATTGGCAGTGTCGCCGAAGACCGAGATGGTGAACGGAAATCCGGTTTGGGCTTGATAGATGGCTGAGACCTGCCAGTTGCGTGTCAAAGCTTCGGCCAGTGCGCCGCGCTGCAGCGCACGCACATCATAAACCACGCTTAGCGCGAAGCGATGCCGGATGTCGCAGGCCAGGCCTTTCTCCGATCGGAGATCGTAATTGTTCTGCGGAACGGCGGCTTCAAACATCGGAGACCGGAAATCGGGCGCATCGCTTAGATTCTTGGCGAAAGTGTAGTTCGTCAGGAGGCTGAGACCGTTCGAATAGCGGCGGCGAAGGTTAATGTAGCCGGAGTCGTACCAGCTTCTGGCGGTGTTCTCCAGCCAATTCAACGCGCTGATGCGAAAAGTGAGGCTCGATACATTGACTGAGGGGGGGAACGTCGTACCGGGCAGAAACGCGGCGCTTTGGTAGGGCCGGCGCGGCTGCACCAGGCCCGGACCGGGCTGGGCATTGTTGATGAGGCGCGAACGCTGCAAGTGGAATCCGCGCGCGGCCTGATAGCCGATTTCGATGGTAGTTTCCTTTCCAAGGCTCTTCTCGATTGCCGCGTTCCACTGCGAGATATACTGTGGCTTTTGATACGGATCGAAAGCGGCAAAGCTCGTGACGGTTGTCCCAAGCACCGCGGGCGCGAAGTTAAAACTGTTGATGGAGGGCACGAAAGCGTCGCTCTGGTTCGTCTCCGAAAAGATAATCGGCGCATTGTGCAACATGTTGCACCACGTATTCATGTCGATCGGCGTGTAAAAAATCCCGAATCCGGCTCGAATGACAAGGCCGCTGTCGCGCAACTGATGCGCCACTCCGATACGCGGAGCAAAGCGCTTCTTGTTGCTATAGAGCAGGCCGCGCGGCGTATCGAACTGACCGCCGACATAGGCGACAAGATTCGTCGGAGACACGAAAAGGCCAGCCCAGTCATTTGAGATATCGACCAGCGGGCTCATGTACTCGTAACGAATCCCGAGGTTGAGAGTAGTGGCGGAGGTCAGTCGCCAAGTGTCCTGGAAGAACGCATCTGCGTACCATTGGCGCAAATTCATTCGTGGAGATCCGACCTGCCGCTGCCGGACGGCGGGCAACTCGAGCAGGAAGCTGGCGAGGGCGGAACCTGTGCCGTCTCCGGTGGCGGTGCGGGTGGTGTAGCCGCTGGTGAATTGATAGAGACCGCGGCTCAACACGTAAGCCCACATCGGCCAGATGAATTTACGGTACGCGCCGCCGAATTTCAGGTTGTGATTGCCCTTATGCCACGACAGCGATTCCCGTCCTTCGACGATCGTGTCCCACGCCTGCATCGGCGTCGCCTGGAAGGTATCGCCGATCGGCGTGTAGCCTTGGATGTTGAAGTATGGCGCTCCCCACGCGCGCGGACCGCCGAAGTTCACTCCTTGAATTCCAAGCTCAGTGACGATGTCCCTCGTAAAGCTGTTTTCTTCGAAATGACTCATCGCCAGTCGCGAGAAGCCGATCGAGGCGCTGCTTACCAGACGCGGCGAGAGAATGTGGGTCCACGATACGCTGGCGTTCTGCGCAAAATTATCGTGCAGCAAACCGAAGCCAGGCAGATTCTCCGCCATGAAGCCGTTCTCTGAACCGCCAGAGTACCGCAAGGCGATGTTGTCTCCATTGTCGAAAACCCGATCGATTCGCAGCGTACCCTGGCTGTTTGAGTTACGTTCGTTCCGCTGGTCGATGTAGTTGTTCGCGTCCTTGCCCGCTCCGACGACCACTGGCTGGCCATTCATTGTCATGCCGCCCATATCTTCCGTGTTCGGCAACGGCACGTATTTCATCATCCCGGTCGCGGCCCGGCTGAGCAGATTCGCCGGAATACGGTTGTCCGGGAAAGGAGCGCGGATGATCTGCGGATTGGCTCCGCTTACGGGCCGGCTGGCATCGAAGTTGGGATTCGGAGCTGAGCTGAACGGGTTAAAGATGTTGACGCCGGCATTGGAAAAATCACCCGCCACTTCCTCGGCGGTCGGCACCGTAGCGATCATGGTGTTGGCGCGGACTTTCCTGAGCCCTTCGAAATTGGCGAAGAAGAACGTTTTTTTGCCATAGACGGGGCCGCCGAGAGCCGCGCCGAAATTGTTCTGCACCAGGAATTTCCCACCTTCCATTTCATTAAAGCTGGATGCATCCAGTGATCCGTTACGAAGGAACTCGTAGACTGTCCCATGAAACTCGGACGTGCCTCCACGGGTGACGATATTCACCTGGCCCCCGCCGGCGCCGCCCAACTCCGCCGAATAGCTCCCGGTTTGAACCTGAAACTCACGTACCGCATCGGGCGAAAGGCTGATGTTCTGCGTGTTAAACGTCGGGTCGGTATTAGTGACCCCATCAACCAGAAAGTAGTTGGCGTTGGGGCGATTTCCACCAATGGTCAATGAAGATCCTTGTCCGGGACGCCAGTACAGCGGATTCATATCGCCAGCCTGGGCGCCGTGACCCTGATGCGAGCCCGGTACGGTAAGCGCAAGATCGAGCAGCATTCGCCCGTTGAGCGGGAGTTCATGAACTGACTTGGATTCGACGACCTCTCCGATACTCGCGTCTTCGGTCTTGAGCGTTTCAGCGCGACCTTCGGCTTCGATGGTCGTGCGCGTTTCGCCAATGACCAATACGACGTTCAGCCGCGCATTTTGACCGACCTCGAGTCGCATTGTTCTAGTAGCGGTGGCGAATCCAACTGCCGAGGCTTCGATAGTGTATTCGCCCGGGGCCAAGCCGGGCATCTGGTAGGAGCCAGTGGAATTCGAGCTCGTGGTGCGGGCGGCCCCGGTTTCCGTGCTGCGGACCTTTATCGTGGCATTTGGAACGGCCTGTGTAGAAGGATCAGTGATGTCTCCGTTGAGCGTCGCCAGATTGCTCTGGCCGAAGGAAGCTGCTGACCAGAGGAAAAAGGCTAATAAAACCGGTATGTTGCGCATACTCCTTGCAGTATCGAGCAAGGGGGTCGGAGTTCGCTATAACAGATTTGTATTAGGCGGCGACCTCAGAGGCGATGCCTCGTAGGTCGCCTTTCACCAGAGTGACTTCGGCGCGCTCTCCATCGCTGCATCAGTGCCGGTTCGAGGTCGCCTCGGTTGATTTCGGCCGCGGCTGATCATGTCGGGTGACACGTAGAAGTGCCTGCGCGAAGGTCCCATTCACGAGGTTCCTGAAGCTGGTCTAGACGCCTCCGGAGTGGCTGTGCGACTCGATTCGGTGTTTGTGGAACTTCTGGTACT
>Ga0209382_10008517_pt1 | contig 12930 bp, 10 predicted proteins | sample SoiMetdeltSBSDD5_FD_187599 | JGI IMG/M metagenome (GOLD analysis project Ga0209382, IMG submission 187599) | Bulk soil microbial communities from a Populus tree surrounding site in Tennessee, USA - Soil MetaG P. deltoides SBSDD5 (SPAdes) (version 2) | ecosystem: Environmental > Terrestrial >... | reverse complement strand
ACGAAGTAGGCAGAGGGCAGAGGGCAGAGGGCGGAGGGCAGAGAGAGCGTAGCCTCCGACTGCCTACTGCCGGCTCGCCAGGGAGGGACGCGATGGCTTCAGAGCCGGTCCAGGTACTCCAGCAGGAGGCGGCCGTGCCGTTGCTGGAGGTCGACTCCGTCGAGATCACCACGCTCTACGAGAACATCGTCGATCTCGGGATCACCGGCGGCGGTCCCGTCGAGCGGGTGCGGAGCCAGGGCACGCCGTTCAGCTCGCGCTTGCTCGCGGAGGAGCAGAAGACGCCGTTCGTGGGGGGCCACGGCCTGGCGTTACTCGTACGGGTGACCCGAGACCGCATCACCCGCTCGATCCTGTTCGACGCCGGCGGCAGCCCGGAGGGCCTGGTCCACAACCTCGACTGCCTGGAGCTCAAGCCGAACGAGTGGTCGTGCATCGTCCTCTCGCACGGCCACTGGGATCACGTCCTCGGGCTGATCGGGCTGGAGCAGCGACTGGGCCAGTTGCGGATGCCGCTGGTGCTCCACCCGGACGCCTTCCTCAAGCGGGCAATCATGCTGCCGTCCGGCAACCTCGAAGCGCAGTCGTATCTCTCGCGCCAGGGCCTTCGCGACTCCGGCCTGGCCCTGACCGAGACCGCCCAGCCGTCACTGGTCCTCGAAGGCATGATCCTGGTGACGGGCCAGGTCGACCGGACCAACGACTTCGAGACCGGCTGGCCGGCCCACCACGCCGAGCGCGACGGCGTGATGACGCCCGACCCGCTGATCTGTGACGATCAGGCGATCGTCGTGAACGTCAAGGGGCGTGGGCTGGTGGTCGTCTCCGGCTGCGGGCACGCCGGCATCGTCAACATGACCAGCTACGCGCGAGTGCTCACGGGCGTGGACAAGGTGCTGGCGGTGATGGGCGGCTTTCACCTCGGGCCGGCCGCCTTCCACGATCGGATCGACCCGGTCATCAACACGCTGATCGGGTTCGATCCGTCGGTGATCGCGCCGGCCCACTGCACGGGGTACCGGGCGGCGTACGCCGTCTACGAGCGGCGGCCTGACGCGTTCGTGCAGAACACGGTCGGGACGCGGATCACCCTGAAGGCTGAGTAGAGGGAGGGCAGCGATGGCGCTCGCGCCGATCAACGGAGTCGAGATCTACTACGAGGAGCACGGCCAGGGGACGCCGATCGTCTTCTGCCACGAGTTCGCCGGCGACTACCGCTCGTGGGCGCCCCAGGTGCGGTTCTTCGCCCGCCGCTACCGCACGATCACGTTCAGCGCGCGCGGCTACCACCCCTCCTCGATTCCCGCCAACGACGAAGACTATTCCGAGGAGCAGCACGTCGAGGACACGTACGAGCTGATCCGCTTCCTCGGGATCGAGAAGGCTCACGTCGTCGGCCTGTCGATGGGCGGCAACGTGACGCTGAAGCTCGGGCTGGCCCACCCGGAGGTCTGCCTGAGCCTTGTGGTGGCGGGGGCAGGCTTCGGGAGCACGAATCCGGAGGAGTTCCGGGCCAACTCGCGGGAGACGGCCGGCTTGCTGGAGCGGGTCGGCATGCAGGAGTTTGCCGAGACGTACGGTCGCGGTCCGTCGCGGCTGCGTTTCGAGCAGAAGGATCCGCACGGGTTCCTGGAGATGCTGGCGCAGTTGAAGGAGCACTCGACGGTGGGCTCGGCGCTGACGATGCGCAACGTCCAGGGCAAACGGAAGACGGTCTACGACGTCGCCGATCAGCTCCCGAGTCTGAACGTACCGACGCTCGTCATCAGCGGCGACGAGGACGAGCTGGCGCTCGACGCGTCGCTGCTGATGAAGCGGAAGATCCCGAACAGCGGCCTGCTGATCGTCCCGAAGACCGGCCACACGGTGAACCTGGAGGAGCCAGCGCTGTTCAACCAGGCGGTGCTCGACTTCGTCTCGGCCGTCGACCAGAACGCCTGGACCCCCCGCCTCGACACCACGACCGGCCTGTTGCCACCGGAGCACTGAGTTGCGAGTAGCGAGTAGCGAGTTGCGAGTTGCGAGTTGCGAGCACCGTCACTCGCTACTCGCTACTCCGTCAGAAGTCGTCCAGGCACCAGGGCGCAACGTCCCAAGAGAACAAGAGATCGGCGCGGAGCGCGGCGCCCGGCGTCAGTTCGTCGAGACGGCCCGCGGCGCGCAGGGCCGAGCACGGGATGGTACCGAGGTACATCGCGGCCAGCTCAGCGGCCGACAACCGTAGCTCCGGCGAGGTCGTTGCCTGACGAAGCTCAGCGTCGTTTGGGCCTGCCTTCAGCCTCCAGACGCCCGCATTCCAGGGGCAGACGTCGTCGATCAGCTCAAACGTCAGGCTCCCCTCACAGGCGTAGCGGCGCGCTTCGAGCGCGGCCTGGACGTCCACCAGCCGCGCCCAGGTGCCATCTCCGACGACCAGCTGGAGCAGTCGCAGGTTCGCCAGGCTGAGGAACAGCGGGTGCTGGGCGTTCAGTCGGTGCGTTCTCACCTTCCCGGCGAGGTCGATGCTGAGCAGGTAGCGCCAGATCTCGCGCGTCGCGGCCGGCGAGGTGCCCAGCGCCTCCAGGACGTCGATCTCGTTGTTCGGCAGCGCGTTCGGGCCCCAGTTCGACTTGACGCGATACAGTGCATATCCTTCGACTGTGCCGTCGATCTCCAGCGCGACCCGGAACATCGGGCTCGCACCGTGCCGCCGGTACGGTTGGTCGGCCAGGACCTGGACCTCCCACCAGAGCGGCGTGCGACGAAAGCTGGCAGGGACACCCTGTCGCGCACGCTCGTAAACGTCCGGCAGCAGCTCGGTTGCCTGCTCCTGGGTCAGGAATCGGGTCCGACCGATCGGTGCCGAGGCGCGCAGAAACTCGGCCTGGCGTGGATCGACGTCGATACGGCCCTTCAAGAAGCCGAGCCCATACCCGAACCGCTGGTAGATCGCAGTCTCCGAGGCCCAGAGCGTCGCGACGGCGATGCCCGCCGCGTGGAGATCGTCGAGCTGTCGGCGCATCATCTGGCGCAGGATGCCGCGCCGACGGTGCGTCGGACTGACCGTCACCATCGTGACGGCTGCGACGGGCAGCTCGCCGCCTGGCACGGCCATCTCCATCGGCAGCCAGCCGGCCGTGCCGACCACACGCTCGTCAATGGCCTGGCACGTCGTCGCCGCCAGCATCTTGTCGAAGTCGAGCAGGCGCTTCCACTGCGCCTCGGCCTCTTCTTCCATCGGACCGCCGAACGCCGCCGACATCGTCTCGTGGAAGGCGGGCCAGTCGTCGGCGGTACAGGTCCGAATCTCGATCTCTGCCGTCATCGTGCTTCCGACTCCCATTCTCTCGCCCAGGAATTATGGGCCTTCGGGGGGTGGTACAATCGCGCGATGCCTTCGAACGCGCAGCCAGATCCCACCGCCGACCGGTCCTACCAGAGTGTCAACGGGCCGCTAGACGGCCTCAAGGTCGTCGACCTCTCGCGGGTGCTGGCCGGGCCGTACCTGACGATGATGCTCGGAGACATGGGTGCGGACGTCGTCAAGATCGAGCAGCCCGGCTCCGGCGACGACACGCGCCGCTGGGGACCGCCGTTCGTCGAGGGCGAGAGCACCTACTACCTGGCCGTCAACCGCAACAAGCGGAGCGTGACGCTCAACCTCAAGCACCCCAGAAGCCGGGAGATCCTGCTCCAGCTCGTCAAAGATGCTGACATCCTGGTGGAGAACTTCAAGGTCGGCACGATGGAGCGGATGGGCCTCGGCTACGAGGACGTCCTCCGGCCGCTCAACCCGCGCCTGGTCTACTGCTCGGTGACCGGCTACGGCCGGACCGGGCCGTACGCCGAGCGTCCCGGCTACGACTACATGGGTCAGGCGATGGGCGGCATCATGAGCGTCACCGGCGAGCCGACCGGCGAGCCGATGAAGTACGGCGTCGCCATCGCCGACCTGACGACGGCGATGTCCGGCTGCTCGGCCGTGCTGGCAGCGATCGTCCACCGCGAGCGGAGCGGGCAGGGGCAGCGCGTGGACCTCTCGCTGCTGGAGACGGTCGTCGGCTGGTTGATCCACCTGGCGACCGATTACTTCGCCACGGGTAACCTGCCGCCCAGGATCGGGAACGGGCACAGCAGCCTGGTCCCGTATCAGGTGTTCAAGGCGAGCGACCGCTACTTCGCGTTCGGGGCGCTGAACGAGCGCCAGTTCCGCGACTTCGCGCGGGTGCTCGGGCATCCGGAGTGGCCGGAGGACCCGCGCTTCTCCTCCAACGCGGTCCGGGTCGCCCACCGCGCCGAGCTGACGGCGCTGGTCGAGGAGATCCTGCCGGCCCGCACTGCCAGCGAGTGGGTAGACGCGCTGCTCGAGGTCGGGGTGCCGGCCGGGCCGGTCAACAGCATTGCCGAGGTGTTCGAGGACCCCCAGGTGCTGGCGCGAAACATGCGGATCGACGTCCCGCACCCGAAGCTCGGCAACGTGACGATGTCCGGCATCTCCTACAAGCACGGCGACACCCCTGGCACGGTTCGGCGTCACCCGCCGATGCTCGGCGAGCACACGAACGAGGTGCTGGGCGAGCTTGGGATCGCAGACGAGGAGATCGCCGCGCTCCGGCGGGAGGGGGCGATTTGACCGGGCCCGAGGCCGAGGTCAGTGTGAGCGGCTTTACCCACTGCCACAAGATCCGCGTCCGCTACGCCGAAACCGATGCCATGGGTGTCGTCTACTACGCCAACTACCTGACCTACTTCGAGGTGGCGCGCGTGGAGTACCTGCGAGCGGCCGGCATCCGCTACCGCGCGCTGGAAGACGACAACATGGTGGCGGCCGTGACCACGGCTCAGATCAACTACCACGCGCCGGCCAGGTTCGACGACGAGCTGAGCCTCTGGACGCGCTGTGTTTCGATGGGGAAGGTCCGCTTCAGGATCGAGTACGAGGTCCGGCGCGAGGCGGACGGCGCGCTCGTCGCCAGCGGCCATACTGAGCACGCGCTGCTGGCGCACGGGACGCTCCGGCCGATCCGCATCCCAGACTGGGTCAGGGCCGGGATCGAGCGGTTCGAGGCGAGCCGGCGGACCCCCTCCCTGCCCTCCCCCTGCGAGGGGGAGGGCAGGGAGGGGGTTTCCTTGTCCAGCGACGGTCATGGCTAGCAAGCGTCGGCGCTACCGTCAGCGCCAGCCGACAGGGCCGCGCGAGCGTGTTACCCTCGAGCTGAGCGGCGTTGCGCACGGCGGCGAGGCGATCGGCCGGCACGAGGGCCGTGTCTTCTTCGTGCCGTACGGCCTGCCCGGCGAGACGGTGGTTGCCGAGATCGTCGAGGACAAGCAGGACTACGCCCGCGCCGAGATCGTGGAGCTGGTCGAGGCTTCGCCGGATCGGGTGACGGCGCCGTGTGCCTACTTCGGCCGCTGCGGCGGGTGCCAGTGGCAGCACGCCAGCTACGAGGCGCAGCTTCGGTTCAAGCGCGGGATCGTAGCCGAGCAGCTTCGGCGGATCGGCCGCTTCGAGGACGCCGATCGGCTGGTGCTGCCGACGATCGGGATGGCCGATCCGTGGCACTACCGGAACCACGCGCGATTCACGGTTGGGCGGCGGTTCGGCGAGCTCTGCTTCACCCGCTCCGGCACCCGACAGCTCTTGCGGATCGACCATTGCTGGCTGATGCACCCGAGGATCGACGCGATGTTGGCCCGGCTCCAACGGCGGCTGCCGGGGTTCCGCGCACACCAGATCTCGCTCCGACTCGGCGCCAACACCGGCGACGTCCTGATCCAGCCGGAGCTGCCGCCGCTCGGCGACCCGGTCCCGATCTCCGATGAGGAGCTGGAGCGATCTGGCGATTCTTCCGTCCCAGTGGAGCGACCGCACGGCCTCGGAACGGCCCCGGAGCCGCCGTTCCACGACGATACGGCGTGCTGGCCGTCTGACGAGATCCCTTCAGGGCAGACCGAGCTGTACGAGGAGCTGCTGGGTCGGCGGTTCCGGGTGGCCGCTCCGGCCTTCTTCCAGGTGAACACCCGCCGCGAGCAGCGTGGACCCGCGTTTCCATCCCCGGAGATCATCGCCCGCTTCGGCCACCTGATCCCCGAAGCTGGCCTCTCGATCGCCGAGACGCTGGTGCTGCTCGGGATGGACCGCCTCGACCCTCAGCCGGACGACGTGGTGGTGGACGCCTACTGCGGCGTCGGCACATTCTCGGCGCTGCTCTCGCCGTTCGTGCGGCAGGTGGTTGGCATCGAGGAGTCGCCAGCCGCCGTGAAGGACGCCGGCGAGAACTGCCACGATCTGGAGAACCTGCGCTTCATTGCCGGCAAGGTGGAGGACGTCCTGCCGAAGTTGACGGAGCGTCCGACGAAGGTCTTGCTGGACCCGGCCCGGGTCGGCTGCGAGCGGCCGGTGCTGGACGCGCTGGTCGAGGCGCAGCCAGAGCGGATCGTCTACGTCTCCTGCGAGCCGGCCACCCTGGCCCGCGACCTGGCGGTCCTCCGCGAGGGCGGCTACACGCTCCAGTCGGTCCAGCCCCTCGACATGTTCCCCCAGACGTACCATGTAGAATCTGTATCTCTACTTTCGCGTTAGAGCTAGGCTCTCCAACTGGCGCTTCAGACTCGCGCCCAGAATCGCCCGTTCGTCACCTTGCCACAGCGCTCATCGACGTGGTACCTCCACGCCATGCGGTTCGGATGTCGCTAGATCTCCGTTGACGACCAGGAATCGGTGGCGGAGACCATGGGGATTGCCTCAGCGGTTGGAGGAACGGGCCGATGGCCGAGCTGCCGAGCGGAACGGTGACGTTCTTGTTCACCGACATTGAGGGCAGCACGATGCACTGGCAGCGCGACGCTCAGGCGATGTCGGTTGCGCATGCCCGCCATGACGCTCTGCTGACCGAACAGATCGAGCAGCACGGGGGGGTCGTGGTCCGCAGTCGAGGTGAGGGTGATAGCTTCTTCGCCGTCTTCCCCCGAGCCAGTGAGGCCCTCGTGGCTGCCCGTGGCATTCAGGCAGCACTGCTCCTCGAATCATGGCCGACGCCAACGCCGCTTCGGGTCCGGATAGCCCTGCACACTGCGGAAGCCGAGCTGCGCGATGGAGACTACTACGGCGCAGAGGTCATCCGCTGCGCTCGGCTGCGCGACGTGGCTCACGGGGGCCAGGTGCTCGTCTCACAGTCCACCTGCGACCTGATCCGCGATGACCTTCCCGCGGGAATGGACGTGCTTGACCTGGGAGAGCATCGGCTGAAGGACCTGATCCGTCCAGAGCAGGTGTATCAGGTCATCGCCCCGGAGCTGCCGAGTCAGTTCCCGCCGCTCAGGACGCTGGAGGGGCGGCCGAGCAAACTCCCCGTTCCACTGACCACGTTCGTCGGTCGCGAGCGAGAAGTGGCGGAGATCACCAACCTTCTCCTTCACGACGACGTGCGCCTGCTGACCCTGACGGGCCCTGGCGGGATTGGCAAGACTCGCCTGGCGATTGAGGTCGCCCGTCGGCTCGCAGAAGACCGGCGAATGGCGGTGGTGTTCGCTGAGCTGGCGCCGATCGCGGACCCGGCTCTGGTACCTCACGCCATTGCCGGCGCCGTCGGGGTACGGGAGCGGGTCGATCGACCGCTGCTGGAGACGCTGACCGATGTCCTTCGCACGGCGCGGCTGCTGCTGGTGTTGGACAATTGCGAGCACCTGGTGGACGGCTGCGGATCTGCCGCGCAGGCGCTCCGAACAGCCTGCCCTGAGCTACGAATTCTCGCTACGAGCCGGGCACCGTTGGCTGTCAGTGGCGAGATGACCTGGTCAGTGCCGTTGATGACGGTCAGCGCCGACGACACGCTGGGGCCTGAGGCGGCAGCACTGGGCGAGGCGGTGCAACTGTTCGTCGAGCGGGCACGCTTGGGGCTGACCGGATTCAGCCTGAGCGCCGAGAACGCCAAGGTGGTGGCGGAGATTTGTCGGCGGCTGGAGGGGCTGCCGCTGGCGATTGAGTTGGCAGCAGCGCGGACTGCGTTGCTGCCGCTGGCCGCTATGCTGAACCATCTGGACCGGCAGCTCTCGCTCCTCGTTGGTGGCCCACGCGACGTACCGGCGCGGCAGCAAACCATTCGGGCTACCATCGTCTGGAGCTCCGACCTGCTGAACGACGACGAGCGGACTGTGTTCCGGCGACTGGGGGTCTTCGCGAGCGGGTTTAGCCTTGAGGCAGCGGAGGCAATCTGCGGCTCCTGCTCGGATGCTGGACGTTCAAGCTCGAACGGCAGCGAAACGAGCGCGTCCCAGACCCCTACCTCGCGTCCGCCGGCTTCCAGTCTCCTCGACATCCTGGAATCGTTGCTCGCGAAGAATCTGCTGCGACAAGAGCGTACGCTCGACGAGCCTCGATTCACGATGCTGGAGACGATCCGTGAGTACGCTCGTGAAGAGCTTGAAGCAAGTGGCGAGCTTGACGTCATCCGCCAAGGGTGTGCAGCGTTCTTCCTGGCCCTCGCGGAGGACGCGCGTGAGAGGTTACTCGGGCGTGACCAACTTGCATCGCTGGAACGTCTTGACACAGCGCTCGATCAATTGCGAGCGGTCTTCGGCTGGAGCCGGGATGAGGAAATCGATAGCGACATAGGTCTGCGCCTCGCGGCAGCGCTGTACATGTACTGGGAGCTTCGGGGTTTGGCCAACGAGGGCCACGACTGGGTGATGACCATGCTCTCGCTGCCCGGAGCGTCGGTGCGCACGGTCGCCAGGGCGCGGGCACTCTACTCGGCATCCTGGCTGAACTCCATGCGTGGCAACTTCGCCGGCCAGCGTTCACTGGCTCAGGAGAGCGCGGACATCTTCCAGGAGGCCGGTCAGTTCCGGGAGGCGGGGCGCTCTCTTACTCAGCAGGCGATCGCAGAGTCACGTCTGGGAGATCCGGTCGCAGCTCGAGCGCTCCTCGAGCGGAGCGCAGAAATCGCTCGAGAGCTTGGCGATCAGTGGGGCCTTACATTCGCTCTAGGCCAACTCGGGCATGTTGCCTATCAGGAGGGCGACCTCGCCGCTGCGCGCAGGTATCGGGAGGAGGCCGCCTCGGTGGCCCGCGCAGTCGGCGACCGCCACACGCTCTGTCTCGCGCTCGCCGGCCTTGCGCTGGTGGCACGAACTCAGGGACGTCATGACGAATCGGCGAAGCTCTTTGAAGAAACGTTGCTAATCAGTAGCGAGCTCAAGGACCAATGGATCATGCCACGGGCGACGGGCGGGCTGGCAGGCGCGGCCGTGCTTGTTGGCGACTACGAGAGGGCAGCGCGCCTGTTCGGCGCCACGGTGGCCATGCGGGATGCGAGCGGGATCGTCGAGGCTGCACATACGTTTCGTGACTTATACGAACGCGATGAAGCCGATGCGCGCACTGCCCTTGGGGACGAGGCATTCGCAGCGGCGTGGGCTGAAGGCCGTGCCATGGCTCTGAACCGGGTCGTCGCGTATGCGCTGGAGGCCCCGGCGTTGACACGATAGGCGGACACTCTTGCTCGCCTGTGGGGTACACAAACGGGGCCGCACCGTGCGCTCTGCCGCGCGCCGGTCGTACTCGTGGATCAGCCCGCCAAGCCGATCCCGCGCGGGCCGACCGCTGCAATGCTGGCAGCTGTGATCTAGATCACAGACGGCACCGCCCGTTCCTGCTATCTCTGATGTCGGCGGAGTGCCAGGCAAGGCGCCGACCAGGAGGCGAGCGATGGTGCGATCACCATGAGTGCCGCAATCTGCCTAGTGACCACCGACTGACGCAGTCAGTCATTCATCGGACGCGCATGTTCGCGGGACCAACCGCTTCGACCGGATGCACGAAAGGGCCTCGTTCATGACAGGCAACAACGGCAACAACGGCAACAACGGCAACAACGGCAACGCCGGGAACCGTGGGGCCGCCGGCATTGTCGGCGAGTTTGGCGGTGGCTGGTTCATCGAGGACCGCTTCGACATCCCGTTCGTGACCCTGCCGCCCCCGATCGAGCCTGAGACGCCGCCGCTGTACGACGAAAACGACTACGACGAATTCCAGACCAGGATCGGCGGACAGATCCGGAAGAACCCCAAGACGTTCGCCGAGAACCAGTGGACCGCGAGATGGGCCGCCTGGCGGGTGCTCGATCCCTTCGCCCACACGGACTGGTACGCGGTTGCCGACGGCCCGATGGCGTCCTTGTGGCAGGAGATCGACGAGACGCTGACGGAGAAGGAGCTGCTCGAGCTCGCACGAGCCGCGCGCGATGAACGCCCGGCGGCGTTGGGGCAGATCCTTTCGGAAGACGTCGAGTTCATCACCGACTTCATGTCGCTGCTGTCGATGACGCCGGCCTCACACCCGCACACCTACGGTCTGCTGCACATCGGCAGCCAGATCGGTTCGTACGTCGCCCTGCATTACAAGGCGAAAGAGGTCTGGAAGGACAAGGACGAGAAGCTCCTGGATCCGGGACCCCGACCGCGACCGTCTCAACTCCTCCCGGCGCTGATGCCGCCAGTCCCGCTACCGGGGCACCCGGCCTGGCCGAGCGGTCACGCCACGCAGGCTCGCCTGATGGCAGGGTGCGTCGTACTCGCGCTCGCAGCGGTACCCATGGCCCGCGAGGGCCGCGAGGCGACGAGCGACGAGCTCCTGGCCTTCCTCGCACCCGAGGCGGCACCCAGGGCCGGCGACGACCTCAAGGTGACGAGCGACGATCTCCGGGTCCTCGCACTCAGGATCGCAAAGAATCGAGAGATCGCAGGTCTCCACTACCCGAGCGATTCGAGGGCGGGCCGCATGCTTGCAGACATCGTCCTGAGACAGCTCACCGAGATTCCAACCTTTCGGAAGGTGATCGACGCAGCGGCAAAGGAGTGGGCGTCATCATGACGGAAGAATCCTCTCCCCAACAAGGGTCCATCCCCACGGAGTGGCAGGCGCTGCTGCCGAAGATCGAGGCGGCAACGCACTTCTACCCTCGCCCACCTGCTGACTTCGATCCGATGAAGTTGTCGGACGACGGCGTCGACTCGCAGAACAGGCGCATGGAGGACTACGGGCTTCCGCCGAGGCCGGATAAGGTCCGGTTTCCGGTGCGACACGCGTTCTGGGAGAAGATGTTCTCGCGCGAGGGCTCGCCCGAGCCGGTCACATTCATCCCGGCGAGCTTCCAATACGAGCACGTCGAGGTCGACTTCGCACAAGCCGAGGCTAAATCGCTCGGACAGGTTGAAGTTAAGTCGTTCGGCCAGGGCAAGGGGAGTTCCTTCCTGCCTTTCCGGAGGTTCTTCCGGGCCCGTAGGATTGGCAAGGGCGTCGCGGGGCACGACACCAGCGTCAACTGGTGCGGCGCGTACGTCACCGCTCATGATGGACGGATCATCACGGAGATTCACGGTTCCTGGAGGGTGCCGCGGGTGGACGTGCCAGATGGGACCCAGGTGACCGAGCTAAAGCCGCACGAAGAGCTTCGCTGCTCGTCCTGGCTTGGCCTCGACGGCCAGCGAGGGTATCTTGACGCCTCGCTGCCACAGATCGGCACCTCCCACTTCGTGAAAAGACTAAAGGAGGGTGTCGAGCGCGAGCCGAGATTCGGCGTCTGGTGGCAATGGTGGCTCAGGGGTGTTCCAAATCCGCCACCGATCAAGCTCCCGCTCGAGGTCGAGGCAGGTGACGAGGTCATGTCGAGCCTGTTCGTGGTCAATTCGACGCACGTGAAGTACCTCATTGTCAACCACACGAAGGGCGTGGTCTGCACGCCGTTCAAAGAGACCGAGCCGTCCTCCTATCTGTCGGGCGTTCTAGGCACGCCGCCTCTAGCGGACATTCCGGTGAGAGTCTCGGGTGCAACAGGCGAGTGGATAACGGAACGGCCCGTGAACTGGACCACCGGCGAGCCGGACAATCTGCCCTTCTTCGAGGATGTCGTCTTTGAGGATTGTCACGTGGTGCTGGGGCGCGCTCCGAACGTGGACGAACGGGAAGAACAGCCGCTTGGAACCCAGCTCATCAACGCGACGAGGGTCGACAAGGACGTGCCACGGACGGTGACGGTCGCACGAGCCGAGCGCCGCGGTCCCGGCACGTTCAACACCTCATTCATCGGCAAGCCGACGAAGATACCGGGCGGTGCCTTCAAGCCCGGCCAGTGACCCGACTCGCGCCCGGCGGGGACCGATAAGGTGGTGTCGATACCCAGGACTTCCATGTCGAGGTGATCGACCTCCTTGGCAACCGCGTCGAGGCCCACTTGGTCCTCCGCAAGGCCACGGCCCAGGCCGGCCTGCTGGTACTCGGCGATACCGGCGTCCGGGGCAATATCAAGCTGGCCCGCTCCCTCACCGAACCGCTCCAGGTAGCGATGGACAACGGCGCCCGCCGCGCCCTGATTCCGATCGAGAACAAGCGCCGGTTCCTGAAAGGAAACCCTGAACTCCTGGAGCAGGTCGACCCGCTCTTCTTCGGCGACCTCCGCCAGATCGCCTTCAAAGCCCTCGCCTTGACATTATCGTGCTCGTGACCACAGCATCCAGAGAAATCCCGCGTGCGCTCCGACTTGGGGGACTCTCGCGTTCGAGACGACGCGGTGTAACCGTGCCAATGTACCTTGACTGGGCAGAACTCCGCCCTATAGACGGTTCCATCCTCTCGGCAGACGCCAAGCAGTGATAACGTGCATCGTGCAGATCAGCATCTCCTGGTCGGCGTGTAGCAGCCCATGTAGCAACGTGCCGAATCGTTACGGCCTAAAGCGGGCCACGGCGGACTCTTGGCTCGGACCTACCAGATAGGGGTGACTCTCGACGGACCTTCGCGGACGACCGCTCACCGATATGGGGTCCAGGTGGACGTCGTATACATGGTCCGTGAGCAGGCCACTGTCGCCATGATAGGTGGACACCTTTCGCTCGTCTCTCTCCTGATATGCGCCACAGCGCTCGCAGGCGGGTACCCCAGACGTATCATGT
>Ga0209382_10008515_pt1 | contig 12931 bp, 9 predicted proteins | sample SoiMetdeltSBSDD5_FD_187599 | JGI IMG/M metagenome (GOLD analysis project Ga0209382, IMG submission 187599) | Bulk soil microbial communities from a Populus tree surrounding site in Tennessee, USA - Soil MetaG P. deltoides SBSDD5 (SPAdes) (version 2) | ecosystem: Environmental > Terrestrial >... | reverse complement strand
ATGGGCTACGAGCCCATCGGTCACGGTCCGGGCGGAGGCTTCCTCGGTGAGTTCGGCTTGTACATGTTCCCCTGGTACCCGGCGTACGTGTTGTGGATGCTGCCGCTCATCGTCGCCGCCATCGTCGGCGGGATCCTCGCCCGGCGACGCGTCACGATCGAGCTCGCCGCGCTCACCGCCGTCATGGGGCTCGCCTTCCGGTTCTGGGAGGGCTTCACCGACCTGTTCCACAGCACCCCGGTCTGGAACCTGCGGCTCCTGCCTTTCTGGTACCTCGGGCTCCTGTTGCTCGCGATGCTCGGTGCCGCCGAGCTCATCCGGGGCGTGGGCGCGCTGCTCGGGCGGGTGCCCCATCCGTTCTGGGAGCCGCTCTTGCCGGCGCCGGAACCGGTGCCGGTGTCGGCTGCGAGCGGCGCATCATCCCCGACGCCGACGGCGACCGAGCACGGTGACGTCCAGCGCTCGGATCGCGACCGGCAACGCGATCGCAGCATCGTCCTCGCAGTCACGATCGCGATCCTGTCGGTGGTCGTGGCGGCGGTCGGAATCTGGCGCGTCTACGTGACGACCGACTTCCTCACGTTCTGGGCGAAGTGGAACTACAGCGGCTACGAGCACACGGGCGCCGAGTCCGACACCAAGGTGTACCCGGAGTTCAAGGGCCTCGTGAGCACAGTCGATCGACTGCCTCCGGGTCGCGCGCTCTGGGAGGGAGGCTCGTCGCTCGGGGTGTACGGCACGCCGCTGGCGCTGATGCTCCTGCCGTACTTCACCGACGGTCGCATCGCGTCGATGGAAGGCCTGTACTACGAGTCGTCGGCGACGACGCCGTACCACTTCTTGTCGGTGTCGGCGCTGAGCGCACCGGGCAACGCGAGCAACCCGCAGCGCAACTTGCCGTACCGCACGCTCGCCGAGTTCGACGTCGGCGTGAAGTACATGCAGACGTTGGGCGTGCGTTACTACATGGTCTTCTCGGACCAGGCCAAGGAGTCGGCGGACCGGTCCAGCCAGTTGACGCCCGTGGCGACCACGCCCGACATCGACGGGCAGCCGCCCCGCGGTTGGACGATCTACGAGGTGCGCGATGCGCCCGTCGTCGAAGCGCTCGGCGAGGAACCCGTCGTCGTCCCCGGCGTCTCGAACAGGGACTGGCAGGACGAGGTCGGAGTGCCGTGGTGGGACGCCCCCACCCGGACACCCCCCGACGCCCGTGACCTGTCGCTGCTCGACCGGCCGTTCGTCGCCGACGGGCCGTCGAGCTGGGCGCGTGCCCGCCCGCCGGGTGCCTCGCGGGCCGACGCGCCCGATCCGAAGCTGCCGGCCGCCAAGACGGTGCCGGCCGAGACCCTCCCGCCCGTCGACGTGAGCCGCGTGCGCACCACGGATCACTCGGTGTCGTTCCGCGTGTCGCGTACCGGGGTCCCGGTGATGGTCAAGACGTCGTACTTCCCGAACTGGACCGCAACCGGCGCCAAGGGACCGTGGCGGGCGACACCCAACTTCATGGTGGTGGTGCCGACGAGCCGCGACGTCCGGCTCGATTACTCGACCACGACGCCCGAGTACCTGGGCCGGGTCGGCACGGTCGCCGGCTTGGTCGGCGTGGCGGGTCTGGCGGCGTGGCCGTGGTGGCGCAAGCGCAGGAAGCAGCACAATGCTGCCGAGAACGGGCCGGCAGGTGACGCCGGGTACCCTGCGGCCGAGTGAGCGACCAGAGACTCGACGCGATCTTCAAGGCCTACGACATCCGCGGGCTGTACCCCGACGACCTCGACGACGACGTCGCCCGGCGCGTCGGCAACGCGTTCGTCGCGTTCACCGGCACCGCACTGGTGCTGGTGGGGCGGGACATGCGGCCGTCGTCGGAGCCGCTCGCGGCCGCGTTCGCCGACGGCGCCACCCTGGCCGGCGCCGACGTCATCGAGCTGGGGCTGATCTCGACCGACCTCGTGTACTTCGCGTCAGGCCGCCTCGACGCGCCGGCGGCGATGTTCACAGCCAGCCACAACCCGGCGCAGTACAACGGCATCAAGCTGTGCCGCGCCGGCGCGGCGCCCGTCGGCCAGGACACAGGCCTGGCCGAGATCAAGGCGACGGTCGCGAGCGGGCTCCTCGAGCGGGCCGCCGAGCGGGGCCGGGTCGAGCAACGCGACCTGCTCCCCGAGTACGTCGAGCACGTCCACTCCTTCGTCGACGTCGACGCGCTTCGCCCGCTGCGCGTGGTCGCCGACACCGCCAACGGGATGGGCGGCGCCGTCGTCCCCGCCGTGTTCGCCGACCTGCCGTTCGACCTGTCGATCCTCTATCCCGAGCTCGACGGGACGTTCCCGAACCACCCCGCCGACCCGATCCAGCCCGAGAACCTGAAGGACCTCCAGCGGGCCGTGCTCGACGCCGGCGCCGACATCGGACTGGCCTTCGACGGCGACGCCGACCGCGTCTTCCTCGTCGACGACCAGGCCCAACCCCTTTCCGGCTCGATCACCACCGCGATCCTGGCGAAGGGGATCCTGGAACGGCACCCGGGCGAGACGGTCGTGCACAACCTCATCTGCTCGAAGGTCGTGCCCGAGGTCATACGCGAGATGGGCGGGACGCCCGTCCGCACCCGGGTCGGCCACTCCTTCATCAAGCAGGTGATGGCCGAGACCGGGGCCATCTTCGGCGGGGAGCACTCGGCGCACTACTACTTCCGGGACAACTTCCGCGCCGACTCCGGCCTCATCGCCTCGATGGTCGTGCTCGAGCAGCTCTCACGCGCCGACGAACCGCTGTCCGAGCTCCGGCGACCCTTCGACCGGTACGTCGATTCCGGTGAGATCAACACGAGGGTCGACGACCCGGCCGCAGTCATCGAGCGGGTCTCGGCGGCCTACCGGGGTGACGAGCAGGACCGGCTCGACGGGCTGACCGTCGACCTGGGGGACTGGTGGTTCAACCTGCGGCCGAGCAACACCGAGCCGTTGCTGCGGCTCAACCTCGAGGCGCGCGATGCCGCCGGCTGCGAGGCGCACACCGCCGAGGTGCTCGCGCTCGTGCGCGAGGAATAGCGTCGGCCGCCGGCTCGCCACGGAGCCCGCTGCCGAGCGAGACCAAAGGAGATGTAGTGGCTCTGGACACCAAGCTGCTCGAGATCCTCGCCTGCCCCGAGGACAAGGGCCCGCTCCTCTATTTCGAGGACGAGAGCTCGCTGTACAACCCACGCCTCAAGCGGCGGTACGCCGTGCGCGACGACATCCCGATCATGCTCATCGACGAGGCGGAGACCGTCGACGACGCCGAGCACAGCCGGCTGATGAGCAAGGCGGAGGCCGAGGGGATCAAGCCCACGTTCGAGGCCTAGCGCGTGCCGGACTCCATGGGGTTTCTCGACGCGGTCGACGGGCTGCCCGAGCAGCTCGTCGACGCGCACCGGAGCGCCCGAGATGCCCTGGGCGCCGTCGCCCTTCCGCCGCCGGGCGACATCGACAATGTCGCCGTGCTCGGCATGGGCGGGTCGGGCATCGCCGGTGACGTGCTGGCCGCCGTGGCGAACGCGGCGTTGCCTCTACCCGTCGTCGTGCTCAAGCAGATCCGGACGCCGCGTTTCGTCGGGCCGCGCACGCTCGCCTTCGCAGTCTCGTACTCCGGCGACACCGACGAGACCCTGCAGATGGCCGGCGGCGCGCTCGACGCCGGCGCCCACCTCGTCGCCGTCAGTCGAGGCGGGGGACTCGAAGCCTTGGCACGGGAACGCGGTGCGGTACACGTGGCGTGTCCTCCCGGCTACCTCCCGCGCGCGGCGGTGGGCGCGCTCCTGGCACCGCTGTTCCTCGTGCTCGAGCGGGTAGGGCTGCTTCCCGATGCCGGGGCGTGGATCGACGCGGCGGGACGTCAGCTCGCGGCCCGGCGCGAGAAGTGCGCTCGTCACGTCGACGCCCCCGCCAACCCGGCGCGCGAGGTCGCGCGGCGGATCGGGACGACGATCCCGATCTTCTATGGCGGCGGCGCCCTCGGGGCTGTCGCCGCGCAGCGCTGGAAATGCGACGTGAACGAGAACGCCAAAGCGCCGGCGTTCTGGAACGCGTACCCCGAGCTCGACCACAACGAGATCTGCGGATGGGGCCAGCACGGCGACGTCACACGTCAGCTCTTCACGCTCGTGGAGCTGCGACACGGCTTCGAGCACGAACAGGTCGGGCGGCGGTTCACGCTTACACGCGCGCTCATCGAAGAGGCACTCGCGCAGGTGCTCGAGGTGCGCGCCGAGGGCGACGGGAGGCTCGCGCAGCTCCTCGATCTCATGTACGTCGGCGACTGGGCAAGCTGTTACCTCGCGCTCGACCACGACGTCGACCCCGGACCCATCGACACGATCTTCCAGCTCAAGGACGCGCTCGGCGAGGTCGGCTGACTCGGCGGGGCGGAGCCCGCCTTCTCGAGGCGTCGACGGCCCGGCCGGGGTACTATCGGCCCCGGTCGGGCCGTCTGCGGCTGTCATCCAGTGATCTGGGCCGACTCCCTGAAATCCCGTGCGCGCCCGAGCGCGCCCGACGACACAAGGAGTCCCGATGACCACGACCACCGATTCGGCGACGCCGGCCGGCGCCGGCGCCCCCGACTTCAAGGTCGCTGATCTCTCGCTGGCCGACTTCGGTCGCAAGGAGATCGAGCTCGCCGAGCACGAGATGCCCGGCCTCATGGCGCTGCGCCGGCGCTACGGCGCCGAGCAGCCGCTGCGTGGCGCCAAGATCACCGGCTCACTGCACATGACGATCCAGACCGCGGTGCTCATCGAGACGCTGCTCGAGCTGGGCGCGACCGTCCGATGGGCCTCGTGCAACATCTTCTCGACCCAGGACCACGCCGCCGCCGCGATCGCCGCGCGCGGGGTGCCGGTGTTCGCGTGGAAGGGGGAGACGCTCGACGAGTACTGGTGGTGCACCGACCAGGCGCTGCGCTGGCCGGACGGTGACGAGCCGAACATGATCCTCGACGACGGCGGCGACGCCACGCTGCTCGTGCACAAGGGTGTCGAGTACGAGCGCGCCGGCGCAGTGCCGGCGCCGGGCGACGGCGACTCGGAGGAGTGGAAGGTCGTCCTCGCGCTCCTGGCGGGCATCCAAGACGAAGACGGGCGCCGCTGGCACCGCACCGCGGAGGCGGTCAAGGGCGTCACCGAGGAGACGACCACAGGCGTCCATCGTCTGTACCAGATGATGGAGAGCGGAACGCTGCTGTTCCCGGCCATCAACGTCAACGACTCGGTGACGAAGTCGAAGTTCGACAACCTCTACGGTGTTCGCCATTCGCTCGTCGACGGGATCTGCCGGGCGACCGACGTCATGCTCGCGGGCAAGCTCGCCGTGGTGTGCGGCTACGGCGACGTCGGCAAGGGTTGCTCCCAGGCGCTGCGAGGTCAGGGGGCGCGGGTCGTGGTGACGGAGATCGATCCGATCTGCGCACTGCAAGCGGCGATGGAGGGCCACGAGGTCGTGCGGCTCGAGGACGTCGTCGACTCGGCCGACCTGTTCGTCACGGCCACCGGAAACACGAACATCATCACCGTCGAGCACATGGGGCGGATGAAGCACGACGCGATCGTCGGCAACATCGGTCACTTCGACGACGAGATCGACATGGCCGGTCTCGCCGCCCTGCCCGGCGTCAAGCGCGTGAACATCAAGCCGCAGGTCGACGAGTGGGTGTTCCCGGACGGGCACTCGATCATCGTGCTGTCGGAGGGGCGCCTGCTGAACCTCGGGAACGCGACCGGCCATCCGAGCTTCGTGATGTCCAACAGCTTCACGAACCAGGTGATCGCCCAGATGGAGCTCTACGGCCACACGGACTTCTACGAGCGACGCGTGTACACGCTTCCGAAGCACCTCGACGAGGAGGTGGCACGGCTGCACCTCGACAAGGTCGGAGCGAAGCTCACGCAGCTCACCGAGGAGCAGTCCGCGTACCTCGGCGTCCCGGTCGAAGGGCCGTTCAAGCCTGACCACTACCGGTACTGATCGGGGAGACCACGTGGGCCCGATCCCGCCGACGATCGAGTGGCGGCGGGGGAGGGTGCGGCTGATCGACCAGCGCGCGCTCCCGGGCGAGCTGCGGTTCGTCGAATGCGCGTCGGTCGACGAGCTCTGCGACGCGATCGGATCGCTGGCGGTGCGGGGCGCGCCCGCCCTCGGCGCCGCCGGCGCGTTCGGCGTGGCGCTTGCCGCGCACACGATCGCCGACGGGTCCGGAGTGCCGGCGGCGGCGCGCCGCATCGCGGGCGCCCGTCCCACCGCGGTCAATCTGGCGTGGGGTGTAGAGCGGGCGCTGCGCGCGTGGGAGCACGGCGGTGCTGACGCCGCGCTCGCGGAGGCGGAGGGCGTCGCCTCCGACGACGTAGCCGCCAACCGGGCCCTCGGCGGGTTCGGCGCCGAGCTCGTGCCGGAGGGCGCACGCGTGCTCACGCACTGCAACGCGGGATCGCTGGCGACCGTCGGCTACGGCACGGCGCTCGGTGTGGTGCGCGCTGCCCACGACGCGGGCAAGCGACCCCAGGTGTGGGCGGGGGAGACCCGGCCCGTGCTCCAGGGTGCGCGCTTGACCGCGTGGGAGCTCGACCGCCTCGGCATCCCGGTCACCGTGATCGCCGACGTCATGGCGGGCTCGCTCATGGCGACGGGCGATGTGGACCTCGTGGTCGTCGGCGCCGACCGCATCGCTGCCAACGGCGACGTCGCCAACAAGATCGGTACGTACTCGCTCGCGGTGCTCGCCCGCGAGCACGACGTGCCCTTCTTCGTCGCCGCGCCCACCTCGACGATCGACCTCACCACGCCGACGGGAGCGGCGGTCGCGGTCGAGGAACGCCCCGAGGCCGAGGTCGTCAGCATCGGCGTCGAGCGCATCGCACCCGCCGGCGTCGCCGCTGCGAACCGCGCCTTCGACGTCACGCCCGCCCGGCTCGTCACCGCCATCGTCACCGAACGAGGCGTCCTGCGCCCGCCGTACGAGGACGGGTTGCGCACCGCGTCGGCGTAGGTGTCGTACCCCGCCGGTACGGTCCGGCCGTGAACCCGTGGCGTGCGCTGGTCGAGGCGGCGTTCCCGGCTTCGTGCCCGGGTTGCGGCCGTGCCGCGGAGCCGGTGTGCCACGCCTGCGCGCGCACGCTGCGCGCACCACCCGTGTCGCCGCCACCTGCCGGCGTCGACCGATGGCTGGCGCCGTTCGCGTACGAGGGCGTGGCCCGTGAGCTCGTCGCCCGCGTCAAGTACTGGCGCACGCGCGCGACGGTCCCCTGGCTCGCGACGCACATGGCCCGCCTGGTGGTGGCCTCCGGTGCGGACATCGACGTGGGTGTCGCGACATGGGCCCCGACGACGATCCCGCGGCGGCACGCACGCGGGTTCGACCACGCCGAGCTGCTGGCGCGTGCGGTCGCGAGAGAGCTCGGGCTCCGCGCGCACCCGACGCTGCGACGGCGACCGGGACCCCCGCAGACCGGACGACCGGCGGTGGCCCGCCGGGCCGGCCCGCAGTTCGACGCCCGGCCCGGCGTTGTCCCGGCTCGGGTGCTTCTCGTCGACGACGTCGCCACCACCGGCGCGACGATCGCCGCCGCCGCCGATGCGCTGCGACGTGCCGGTGCGTCGTCCGTGGTCGCCGTCACCGCGGCGCGTACGCCGCGCCCCGGCCGCGTCTCCCCAGGTCAGCTGGCGGCCCGTCGCGTATGATGAACATCCACTCATGGACATCGTGGTGCGAGGGAAGAACGTCGACGTACCGCCTCGGTTGCGCAAGCTCGCCCGCGAGAAGGTCCGAAAGATCTCGCGCTTCACCCACGACGCCGGCCGAGTCGAGCTCGAGTTCTCCGAGCTTCGAAATCCCCGCGTGTCCGACAACCAGGTCTGCACCGTGATCGTGCACCTGAAACGGAACTTCGTGAAGGCGCACGCGGCCGCGTCCGAGTCGGCCGCCGCCCTCGACCTCGTCCTGGACAAGGTCGCGCACCAGGTTGCCCGGATCAAGGAGAAGCGCGTCTCCCGTACCCATGCCCCGCGCCGGAACCGAGCACCATCCGGTGACGTCGACGTTCTCGCGGCTCCCGACGGGAACGTCGAGGCCGAGGAGGAGGAAGACGACGATGCCGGCATCGTCAACCGCATCGTGAAGACGAAGCAGTTGACGATGAAGCCGATGGGTCCCGAGGAGGCGGCGCTCCAGATGGACCTGCTCGGTCACGATTTCTTCTTGTTCACCAACGCCGAGAACGGTCACGCGTCCGTCCTCTACCGCCGGCGCGACGGCAACCTCGGCTTGATCGAGACCACGGGGTGAACGAGGGCGAGACAATCCGCGTCGTCATCGTCGACGACCATGCGCTGTTCCGGCGCGGCCTGGATCTCGTGCTCTCGGAGGAGCCCGACATCAAGGTCGTGGGCGAGGCCGCCGACGGGATCGAGGCGGTCCACCGGGCGGAGGAGATGGCACCGGACGTCGTCGTCATGGACGTCCGCATGCCCCGGTCGACCGGTATCGAGGCTGCGCGCCGCATCCGCGAGCGCCTTCCCGACACGAAGGTGATCATGCTGACCGTCTCCGACAGCGAGGAGGACCTCTACGCCGCGGTGAAGGCCGGCGCGAGCGGATACCTCCTGAAGGAGATCTCGATCGAGGAGCTCGCCGACGCCGTGCGCGCCGTCGCCCGCGGGCACAGCCTGATCTCGCCGTCGATGGCGTCGAAGCTGTTGACCGAGTTCAACGCGCTGGTGCAGCAGGCCGAAGAGCGTCACCGCTCGCTCCTGCCGAGCCTCACCGATCGCGAGCTCGACGTGCTGAAGCTCGTGGCGAAGGGTCTGAGCAACCGCGAGATCTCCGAGGAGCTCTACATCTCCGAGAACACGGTGAAGAACCACGTCCGCAACATCCTCGAGAAGCTGCACCTGCACTCGCGCATGGAAGCCGTCGTGTACGCGATGCGCGAGAAACTTTTGGATGTTGATTGACGCCCTCGCAGGCTCGGGCTGTGCGGCGACGGTCGGCAAAGCCGCCGCCGCCGCGGTCGACTAGGTCGACTCAGTCGACTGACGACGCCGTCGCCGCAGCGAGTACACACCGAACGCGGCGAGGAGCACGAGCGTCAGGGCGCTGATCCCGACGCCGAGCCGGTCCCACCCGTCGGGGCCGTAGTCGAGCTCCAGCGTGCTCCGTCCCGCGGGGAGCCGAACCGAGATCAGTCCGTCGGCCGTGTGCTCGAGCTCGACCGGTCGTCCGTCGACGCGCCCCTGCCATTTCGGTGACCACGCGACGGCCGCGGTGGCGGGCGTGGCGGCCGACGCGTCGACGCGGATGCGCAGGTGCTCCGGGTCGGCGCGCGTGAGGCGGGCCTTCGCCGGGACATCGGCGGCAACAAGTGTGGCGGGGTCGGGCTGCCCGGGGCGGGGGCGGACTGCGAAGATCGCGATCGGGGGCTCCCGCCAGACGAGCTCGAACCGGTTCGACACCGCGAGCGCGTCGGCGAACGGGTCGCCGGTCGTGACGACATGCGAGACGCCCAGCCGGCTGAGCACGTCCGCCTCCATCTCGGCAGGGCGCTTTCCGAGATACAGGTCGGGCTCGAGGTCGGGCTCGGGCGTGCTCGACGACTCGAGGTTCCACCCGTTCAACGAGTTGCGACCCGACGCCCGCGCGAGCCACGTCGGCGGAAGGAGCACACCGGTACGGAGCACCTCCCCCGGGTACTCGCGCTGCGTGACGAACCGGGCGCCGTCGGGGACGTCGCGCCGGAGCTCGGCCGCCGCTCGCTGCAGTTGGGGGATGGGCGGCTCGAACTCGCTCGCCGACCCGCGGTCGGGTCCGAGCGGCGATACGACCACGGCGACCGCGACCACCATCGCGGCCGCCACCGCCGCCGGGCCGGCCCCGCGCCATCTCGAGAGCCGCCGCCTCGCGAACCGCGCGCCGGCGGCGACGCCGGCGGACACCGGCAGGATCGCGAGCAGTCCGGCGTAGCCGAGCCCCCGGTTGGCGAGCTGCATGGTGATCTCGTTGTCGGGCCAGCGCGACGCGGCCCAGTGCGCGAGGACGAGAAAAAGGAGCGGCGTGACCACGAGCACGAATGCGAACGGGCGTCGACGCACGCGCACGAGCGCGTAGAGCCAGCCGGCGACGACGATCCACACCGTGTACGGACGGAACAGGATTCGTCCGTTCACGATCGCATCGAGGCGGTCCCCGAACGGCGGCGTCGCCCACGTGGCGACCTCGCCGCGCAGGTCGCGGTGCGCCAGGACCGGGATCAGCCACCAAGCCGCCAGTGCCGCCGCCAACACACCGGTCACGGCGAACCTGGTGAGCGCGCCGCGTCCGAGGTGCTCTCGCCGGAGCCCGAACGCCAGCAGCGGGAAGACGGCGGCCAGGATCATCACGGAGATGAGGTGTGTGATCGCCAGCGCGGCCAGCGACACCGCTGCGAGCAGCACCCAGCGCCATCGGGTGTCGCGAGGGACGCGCAGCAGGGCCCCGAGCGCGAGACAGAACAGCGGTGCGCCGAGCTGGTGCGACACGAGGCCGACGGCGTACAGGCCCTGGAGGCCGGGTCCGAACTGGCTCGAGACCAACAGCGACAGGATCGCGGCGATCCCGGCCGCCAGGCGCCCGAGCCCGAGCGACCGGGCGAGGAACGCCATCGCAACCGGCAGCGCCGCGAACGACGCCACACCGACGACCTTCAGCGCGCCGGTGTTCGACAGCGCGCCGAGGGTGACCGCCCGCGCCGTGCCCATCGCCCAGGCCACACCGGGCCCGTTGAACAGGAACTCCTGGTATCCGAGGTAGAAGCGCGGGAACCACCCGTCGAGCCGCACGTGGGCCACGAGGTGGGGGAGCGCGAAGTCCGCCCGCACGAGATACGACATGACGTCCTCGCCGTGCGGCGGCCGGCCCCCCCACGCGCCGGCCGTCGACCACACCGCCACGCCGACGGCCACCACGATGCCTGTCCACATCGCCGAGATCCGTTGCCACCAGCGCTCTTGCTTCCGCGGTTCCGGACGGATCTGGAGCTCCGGGTCCTGCCCGACGGCCGTCGCCACGGCCGCATGCTGGCATGAAGGGGGCGGGCGTCCGAGGTCGCCGACGACGCCTCTGAAAGCGAAGGAGGAGGCGATCCTCGGCGTCCGCTTCAGGAGCGCGCCCGCCGAGAAGTGACGACGGCCGTCGGTACACTCGGAGACCACATGGGCCTCTTCAACAAGCTCCTGCACGCGGGCGAAGGCCGGAAGCTCAAGCTCGTCGAGTCGATCGTGCCCGAAGTCGCCGCCTTCGAGCCCGAGATGGAGGCGCGCTCCGACGAGGCGCTCCGGGCCATGACCGACGAGTTCCGGGGTCGGCTCGCGCACTGCGAGACCAAGGAAGAGCGCGTCGAGATGCTCGACGACATGCTCCCCGAGGCGTTCGCGGCGGTGCGGGAGGCGGCCAAACGCACGCTCGGGCAACGCCACTTCGACGTCCAGATCATGGGCGGGGCCGCGCTCCACTTCGGCTGGGTCGCCGAGATGAAGACCGGTGAGGGCAAGACGCTCGTCGCCACCCTGCCCCTCTACCTGAACGCGCTCGCCGGCTACGGCTGTCACCTCGTGACGGTGAACGACTACCTCGCCCGGCGCGACGCCGAATGGATGGGGCAGATCTACCGCTTCCTCGGGATGGAGGTCGGAGTCGTCGTTCCCCAGGTCGACGACCCGGAGTCGAAGCGGGCGGCGTACCACGCCGACATCACCTACGGCACCAACAACGAGTTCGGCTTCGACTACCTCCGCGACAACATGGCCCTGTCGAACGAGGAGCAGGTCCAGCGGGGGCACTTCTTCGCGATCGTCGACGAGGTCGACTCGATCCTCGTCGACGAGGCGCGGACACCGCTCATCATCTCGGGCCGGGCCGACGACGCGCAGGAGCTGTACTACCGGTTCGCCCGGGTCGTGAAGGGCCTGCAGCGCGACCGCGACTACGAGGTCGACGAAGCGAAGCGCACCGTCGTACCCACCGAGGACGGCATCGCACGTGTCGAGCAGTCGCTCGAGGTCGAAAACCTCTACGAGCACGTCAACCAGAACTTCGTCCACCAGCTCCAAGCCGCGCTCCGCGCGAAGGAGCTTTTCAAGCGGGACGTCGACTACGTCATCCAGAACGGCGAGGCGAAGATCGTCGACGAGTTCACGGGTCGCATCCTCGAGGGCCGTCGCTGGAGCGAGGGCCTGCACCAGGCGGTCGAGGCCAAGGAGGGCGTGCGCGTCAAGGCGGAGAACCAGACTCTGGCGACGGTCACGCTCCAGAACTACTTCCGCATGTACGAGAAGCTCTCCGGCATGACGGGAACGGCGTTGACCGAGGCAGGCGAGTTCGCGCACACGTACGCGCTCGAGGTCGTCGGGATCCCGACGAACGAGCCCATGGTCCGCGACGACAACCCCGACCTCATCTACAAGACCGAGGACGCGAAGTTCAACGCCGTCGCCGACGACATCGAAGAGCGACACGAGAACGGGCAGCCCGTGCTCGTGGGAACGATCTCTGTCGAGAAGTCCGAGAAGCTGTCGCGGCTGCTGGAGAAGCGCGGCGTGTCGCACTCGGTGCTGAACGCGAAGCAGCACGAGAAGGAAGCGCTGATCGTCACCCAGGCCGGCCGTCCCCACACGGTGACCGTGGCGACGAACATGGCCGGCCGCGGCGTCGACATCCTGCTCGGCGGCAACCCCGAGGGCCTCGCGCGCCAGGAGCTCCTCGCCGAGGGCTCCACCCCCGACGAGGCGCCCGAGCGCTACGGGGAGCTGGTGTCGAAGTTCCGGGACGAGTGCCGTCCCGCCGGCGACCACGTCCGGGAGCTGGGCGGGCTCTACGTGCTCGGCACCGAGCGCCACGAGAGCCGCCGGATCGACAACCAGCTCCGGGG
>Ga0209382_10008513_pt1 | contig 12932 bp, 11 predicted proteins | sample SoiMetdeltSBSDD5_FD_187599 | JGI IMG/M metagenome (GOLD analysis project Ga0209382, IMG submission 187599) | Bulk soil microbial communities from a Populus tree surrounding site in Tennessee, USA - Soil MetaG P. deltoides SBSDD5 (SPAdes) (version 2) | ecosystem: Environmental > Terrestrial >... | reverse complement strand
CGGGCTGGTCGACCCGCGGCGGATCGCGGCGGCGATCACCCCGCGCACGCGCGCCATCCTGCCGGTGCACCTCTACGGGCAGCCGGCGGACATGCCGGCGATCGGGAGGATCGCGCGCAGGCATGGGCTGGCGGTGATCGAGGACGGCAGCCAGGCGCACGGCGCCACCATCCAGGGCCAGCCGGTGGGGCAGTTCTCGGACGCGGCCGGGTTCAGCTGCATGGGCGGGAAGCTCCTCGCCACCTCCGAGGCGGGGTACCTGCTGGCCTCGAAGGACGAGGTCTACTGGCGCGCGGCGCTGATGTGCCAGCACTGGGGGCGGTCGGACGACCCGGGGTTCCCGGCGGAGCTGAGGCCGTACGCGGACACCCTGATCGCCAGCTACCGGGTGTCGCCGTTGGCGGCCGCGCTGTTCCCGCAGCAGCTGGCGAAGATGCCCCGGGAGATCGAGGGGCGGCGGACGAACGCGCGGCAGTTCCGGGAGGCGATGAAGGGCGTGGACTGGATCGAGATGCCGGCGCACCGGCCGGGGTTCTCCTCCTCGCACCACATGGTGACCTTCAACTACCTGGAGGAGCGCACCGGCGTCCCGCGGGCGAAGATGCTGCGGGCGCTGCAGGCGGAGGGCGCGCCGGTGTTCGTCTACGTGCGGGAGGCGCTCCCGGCGCTGAAGCGGATGCGCTGGAAGGGCTACCGCGGGCCGCGCCCGTTCTGGATGGACCAGCTCCGGCGGGCGAAGGTGGACTACGGGCGGGCGGCGCTGCCGGGGTGCGAACGGAAGGTCGCCCGGTCGATGGAGATCGTCTGGAACTTCTATCGGCCGGACGCCCGGGCTATGGAGCGGCTGGCGGAATGTTTCCACAAGGTGGGCCGGCACCTGGACGCGCTGCGGGGGGAGAGCTGATGGGCAAATTCACGGTCGGGTTGATCCAGGTGAACGCGCGGAACGAGATCGCGCCCAACATCGCCTTCATCGAGGAGCAGGCGCGGAAGGCGCGCGCCGCCGGCGCCCAGTTGCTGATGACGCCGGAGAACTGCACCATGCTGGGGGCGGACCGGCAGGACACGCTCGCCAAGATGCTGCCGGAGGAGGAGCACCCCGGGCTCTCGTCGATGCGCAAGCTGGCGAAGGAGCTGGAGGCGTGGTTCCTGATCGGGTCGCTGCACATCAAGGTGGAGGGGGAGCGGTGCGCCAACCGCTCGTACCTGATCGACGCGCAGGGGGAGGTGGTGGCCTCCTACGACAAGATCCACATGTTCGACGCGGAGCTGCCCGGCGGGGAGCGCTACCGCGAGTCGGAGGTGTTCCGCCCGGGCGAGAGGCCGGTGGTGGCGAAGACGCCCTGGGGGCCGCTGGGGATGACCATCTGCTACGACCTGCGCTTCCCGCACCTGTACCGCGCGCTGGCGAAGGCGGGGGCGGTGATGGTGGCGATCCCGGCGTCGTTCACCGTGCCCACCGGGCTGGCGCACTGGCACGTGCTGATGCGCGCCCGCGCCATCGAGACCGGGTGCTACGTGTTCGCGCCCGCGCAGGTCGGCACCCACGCGGCGAACCGGAAGACCTTCGGCCACTCGCTGGTGGTGGCGCCGTGGGGCGAGGTGCTGGCGGACGCCGGGGACGCTGGGCCGGGGTTCATCACCGCGGAGGTCGACCTGGGGAAGGTCGCCGCCGCGCGCGGCGCCCTCCCCACCTTGCAGCACGACAAGCCGCTGGCGCCCGTGCAGGGGCCGTGAGCGGGCCGGGGCCTGGACCTACGGGCCGATGAGGTGCCAGTTGAAGCTGGTGCAGGCCCCGGGCGAGTTGGTGATGGTGCCTCCGGCGGGGTTCCACACCCTGAAGCGGACGTCGGCGGTCGGCGTCCGCACCTTCAGCACGAAGGGCGGCTGGGTGAAGGCGGTGAGCTGGCTGAAGTTCTTGTTGTAGTCAGCGGACGAGATGACGCCGGCGTTCGCGACGACGCTCGCGGAGACGTAGTAGTCCGCCGACGCTCCGCCGAGGCAGTGGTAGTAGACGACGAGGTACGTCCCCTGCCCCAGCGTCTGGACCGGGGTGTAGAGAGCGTTCGCGGTGCCCGTGCCGACGCCGGCGCTCCCGTCGTAGGTGACGTTGTCGCTGGCGGCGACGCGCACGTCCCTGATGCCCAGGCCGGAGACCTCGTAGATGCGATTTCCGGCCACGCTGCCGTCGTAATTGAGGGCCGCGCCGACGCTCATGTACCGCGCGCCGGCGGGGAACGGGCGCTGCGTGCCGGAACCGAACTGGGCCCGGTAGGTGTGCCAGACCGTGTCGGTGAGTTGCAGGTTGGAGACCGGGTAGTACCACCAGGTGCCGTCCCCGGCGATGTCGGCCTTGGCCTCGTCGAAGAGGTGCACGATGAGGTAGATGCCGCCGGCGGAGCCCGCCGTCGTCGGGCGCCGGAAGGAACCCGTGACCTCGTAGGTGTGGTGGGCGTTCACCGGGACCAGTCGCGTCGACCGGAGGTACGCCAACTGCTGGTTCGTGTTGGCGAAGACCTTGGTCCCCGCGATGGCGGTCGACGACGTGATGACCGTGCCCTGGGAACCCGTCCTCACCTGCCAGAACGTCATGTCCTGCTCGAAGTACGGGTCGGGGAAGAGGTTCTCCTCGGCGTCGCGACCGGATGGACCGGTGGGGCCGGCCGGGCCGACGGGACCGAGGGGGCCCTGCAGGCCCGTGGCCCCCACATCGCCCGGAGGGCCGGCGGGACCCGTGCAGGCGGCGAGGACGACGAGCACACCAAGCCATGCAGCCGACGCGTATTTCATGGGGAGCTCCTCTGTTCGAGCGTGAGGGGGAAGGGAGAGGGGGCCGCGACGATAGTGGCGCCGGACGCGCCCGGGCAACCGTCAATCCCCGTCCAGGACTGCACCGCGGGTGCTGCCGCGGATGACGTCCTCGCCGGCCTGGTTCACGAAGCGCATGGAGACCAGGAGCCGGGTCTTGCCGGGGCGCTTCTCCATCTCCTCGACGCGGGCGGTGCAGCGGACGGTGTCGCCCACGTAGACGGGGCGGAGGAACTCGAAGTCCATCGTCCGGGAGAGGAAGTTGATCCGCCCGCCGATCTCCGTGCCCACGGACGCCACCAGCAGCCCCTGGACGATCCGCCGGCCCTGCGCGTCGGGCCGGAGGTGGTGGCGCCCACGGTCCCCGGAGATCTCCGTGAACGCGTCCACCATCTCCGCCGTGAAGGTCCGCTCGGCGACGAACTCCGTTCCCACGTCGAGGGTCGGCATCGCTCGACTCTAGCCGCCTCCAGACGTCTCGGGCGCCCGAGCCCGGCAACTCCTGATTTCCTGGGCGCCGCTGTTCAGGAGGTAGCCTTGAGCGGCGGAGCGGCGTAGGAGAATCTCGAGGCGCTTCGACTCCGCTCGTGAGATCGCCCACCGGATTCATCACAGGGCTCAGCGTTCGCGCCAAGCTGGGCATGCTCGCCGGCACCCTGGTGCTCGGCCAGGTCGTGGTCAACGCGCTGCAGCTGGTCACCTTCTCTCATTTCAGGGTGGGCGGCCCCGTCTACGAGGTCCTGAAGGCGACCACGGACTCCATGAACGAGCTGAGCGCGGCGATCGCGGACGTCCACCGCCTGGAAGCGTCGCTCCGGTCGCTCGGCGAGCGGCCGGAGCCCGGCGAGGTCGGCCTCCTCCACGCCCAGGTCACGGAGCTGGGTGCCGGCTTCGCGGCGCGCTTCGCGCGCGTCCGGACGCTGCAGGCCGGCGCAGGCGGCGGCGATCCCGTCCGGGACGCGGCGGCCACCTGGGAGCTCGTCCAGGCGCCGCTCCTGCTGCGTCTCTCGTCCGGCGCGGCATTCGACCGGCGGGACTTCGCGGCCTTCCTCGACGGTCCCCACCGGCAGCAGCGGGCGCGATTGGCGGCCGAGCTCCAGGAGGCCCTCGGCGCGCTCCGGCAGCAGGTGGCCCGGCTGGAGCAACAGACGGAGGCCGAGGTGCAACGCAGGGTGGTGATGCGACTGGCGGCGGGACTGACCGCCGCGGCCATCCTGTTCATGCTGTTCTACCTGGTCAGCCGCTCCATCCTCCGGCCGCTCACGTCGCTGGTGCGCCTCGCGGAGCGGGTGGGCCAGGGCGATCTCTCGGTGGAGTTGCCGGCGGCCTCCGGGGACGAGCTGGGCCGGGTGGCGGAGGGCCTGGGACAGATGGTCCGGGCGCTGCGTTCCATGGTCACCGTGCTCGCGGAATCGGCGGCGCAGGTCGGGGAGGCCGCGGCGAGGATGATCGACGTCGCCTCCGAGCAGGTGGCCAGCGCTCAGCGCCAGGCGTCGACCGTGCGCCAGACGCGCGGGATCGCGGAGGAGATCCGCCAGACGTCGCGGGTGGCGTCGGAGCGCGCCGAGCACCTGCGCCGCGCCGCCGAGACGGCGTCCGGCGTCGGGCAGGCCGGCGCCGCGTCGCTGGCGGCGAGCCGGGGCGGCATCGAGAGCATCAAGTCGGGGATCGACGAGATCGGCGAGCGCATCGGTTCGCTGGGCGATCGGGCGCGGAGCCTGGGGAGGGTGGCCCGCACCATCAAGGACATCACGGACCAGACGAACATGCTGGCGCTGAACGCGGCGATGGAGGCCATGCGCGCCGGTGAGCACGGAAAGGCGTTCGCGGTGGTGGCGCGCGAGATGCGGAGCCTCACCAACCGGGCCGCCGAGTCCGCCGAGCAGATCGCCCGCGAGCTCACCGGGACCGGCGAGGCGCTGGGCCTGGCGGTGGCGGCCACCGAGCGCGGCCGGGCCGGGATGAGCGTCGGCCTGAAGGAGATCGAGGCCAGCGCGCGGACCCTGCAGCGCCTCTCCGAGATGGTCAACCAGTCGTCGAGCGAGGTCGGCGAGATCGCGGCGGCCGTCGGCCAGCAGGACGCGGGGATCGGCCAGGTCTTCACCGCGCTCACCGAGCTCACCGCGACGCTGGAGCAGAACGAGGGCAACGTGGCCCGCATCCGCGAGTCGATCGCGCTGCTGGAGAGCGCGGCCGCCCGGGTCCGGGACGCCGCCGGCACGTTCCGGGTCTGAAGACGGCCCTCCCGGGAGCCCTCAGCTCCGCGCCAGGAGCGCGCCGCCGGTCACGTCGATCACCGTCCCGGTGACGAACCCGTTGGTCGCCGCGAAGACGATGGCCGCCGCCACGTCCTCCGGCTTGCCCACCCCAGGTGCTTCCCAAGCTCGGGGTCGCCGGTTCGATTCCCGTCCGCCGCTCTGGGAGAAGAGGCCGGATCCGCTGGGAATTCTCCTCGGTGGATCAGGCCTTCGACGTCTCGGGGGATGGGCCCGGGGACAAGGGCGGGACAAGCGGAGCCGAGGATGCGCTGGACCGTGGCCGGGTTGCGCCAGCCATCATCATGAGCGATGCCACGCTGTAGCGATGATGCCGACCTGGGCATAAGCGCCACTCGTTCATTTCCGTGGCCCCTGGACGTTCGGTTGACGCCATAGTCGGTACCCTCTTGCTCTTCGGGCAAGAGAAGGGCCAACGGTCGGGTTCCACGATGGGCGACAGGCGAATACGGCAGGCTGTCCTGGCGGAGCGGTACGAATTCACACTCCACGCGCTGGAGGAGATGGACGACGACGATCTCACGGAGACCGATGTTCGCCAGTCTCTTCTCGATGGTCAGGTGGTTGCCAAGCTCACAGCCGAACCCCGGGGACCCCGGCTGGTCGTCCGTGGAGAGCTGAAGGCCAGGGTGGTCGAAGTTGTCGTCCGGTTCCTACCCTCAGGTGTCCTGCGGGTCATCACGGTATATCTTGTGAGGAGCGATGAAGGCTGACTCCTGCGAATACTGCTCTGCCCCCCTGACCAATGGGGAGAAGTTGGTGACCGTCTACCGGCATCGCCGGGGCCGGCATTTCATCTTCGAAGGTGTCCCGGCCCGAGTCTGTCCTCGGTGCGGAGAACGGTACTTCTCAGCTCCGGTGGCTCGCCAGATGGACCAGCAGATGAAGAGCCGGAAGTCGCGAACCGCGACCGTTCGGGTCCCGGTCATCTCCCTCCGTCCAGTTGGGTAGTCAGGCGTTGCCGCGGCATCGGATCCACAGGGTCCACAGCGGCGGCCACCTCAACTGGATCCCAGATCGCCGGTGGGCTTGACCCAAACCCGGTCCGCCGCTCTGTAGCAAGAGGCGGGCCGTGCGACATCGTGGTCACCAACGAGCATGTCGGCGCCTGCTTCGGTGCCGGCATCGTGCACGTGATGCGGTCCCACATCACGCTGGGCCCCGGGGGTCACCTTCCCATCCGCCGACACGCACCTCATCTACAACCAGCAGCCCAGGCCCCCATCACCACCGCTCTCGTCGCGCTGCTGTGGCTGCCGCCCCTCAGAAGGGTGACGGTGATGACCATGGACGCTGCCCAGGACCCCTTCCCCAGCAGATCGGCCAATCCGCCGGAAGGCGCAGATCAGACGCCGATTACCTCGAAGCGACCGTACTGACGGAAGTGGCGGTCGAAGGTGAACACCCGGCGGATCGCCCTCGCCTCCATGACCGCGAACGAGATGGCATCGCAGAGGCTGTAGCTCTTGTCGCCGTGGCGGGCGATGATCTCGCGCCCCCGTTCTTCATCCCGCGCAGTAGCCTGAAGGACGGGAGGGGAGGCTTTCTCCAGCCATTCGCGCGCCACTGCTCGCCCGAGGCGTCGAAGCACCAGCGCATGTGCCTCGACGAGCAGGTAGTTGGTGATGACGGCGTGGTGGGGCTTCTCCGCGAGCCGCTCCAGGAGCGCCCGCGCCGTCCCGTGGTTGGAGTCCGTCTCGTGAAGCACGGCCCGCACGGCGCTGGAGTCCCAGAGGGGAGCGTGCTTCACGGGTCGTCGTAGAGAACCGCGTACTTGTCGGACGAGCCCGGACCAGCACCGCCGCTCCGGTAGGCGTCGGCCATGGAGAAGATGGGATGATCGCGGGTGAAGAGAGGCAACTTGGTCTCGAGCCTCTTGGTTCGGGCCTGCACTGATCGCTTGGGTACCCAGCGGCGTACGCCCACTCGGACGGTCGGGATCTCCCCTTTGCGGATTCGCCGCCACACGGTTGAGATCGAGACCCCGAGCGCTTTGCTCGTCTGTTCGACAGTGAGAAGGTCGCGGGGGCGGCCCATCGGCGAACCGTCGTATCAGCGTGCCACCGTGTCAAGCGTGGCTCCGGCGCGTCACCACCTCAGCTCCGCGCCAGGAGCGCGCCGCCGGTCACGTCGATCACCGTCCCGGTGACGAACCCGTTGGTCGCCGCGAAGACGATGGCCGCCGCCACGTCCTCCGGCTTGCCCACCCGGCCCACCGGGAGCACCTTCGCGGTGTGCTCGAACGCGGCGGCCTTCATCTCCGGCGGCCGGGCGTCCCACCACGGCGTGTCGATCACGCCCGGCGAGACCGCGTTCACCCGCACCGGCGCCAGCTCCACCGCCAGCGGCCGGACCACCGCCTCCACCGCCGCGTTGACCGCCGCCAGGCCCACCGTCCCCGCCATCGCCGCGCTCGCGCTGGCGGATCCGACGAAAGTGATCGACTCCTTCACGAACGGCAGCGCCACCTGCGCCGCGGAGAGCTGCGCCAGCAGCTTCCCCTCCAGCCCGCTCCGCAGGTCGTCCAGCGCCAGCGTGCGGAACGGGCCCGCCCCGCGGCCGCTGCTCAGCGTCAGCACCAGGTGCTCGAAGTCCCCGCGCCGCTCGAAGACCGTCCTCAACCGCGCGCCGTCCTTCGCGTCCACCGCCTCGAACGCCACCTCTCCCCCCAGCCGCTTCGCCGCCGCCTCCAGCTTCGCCCTGTCCCGCCCGACGATCAGCACCTTCGCCCCGCGCTTCAGGAACGCGGCCGCCGTCGCTTCCCCCACCCCTGATCCACCTCCGATCACCACGACCCATTCGGCCACCGGCTCACCTCACCTCACCGCGTTCGAGATCGCCTTGAACTCCGGCGTGCCGGCCTTCCCCAGCAGGTCGAACAGCGCCGCCTCCACGGTGGTGATCACCGCCCCCGCCTCCCTGCACAGGTCGATGCCCACGCGCCGGTCCTCCTCGGTCCGGGAGAGCGCCGCGTCCACGCACAGGTACGGCTGCACGCCCCGCCCCGCCAGGTCGCGCACCGTCTGGAACACGCAGACGTGCGTCTCCATCCCCGTCACCACCACCTGCGTCCGCCCGCCCAGCCTCCGCATCACCTCATCCACCGCGGCGCTGAACTCGATCTTCTCCACCGGCGGCTGCTCGTCCTTCAGCTCCACCTTCACCAGCCCCGAGGTGGGGCCCAGGCCCCTGGGGTACTGCTCGGTGGCGATCACCGGGATCCCCAGCGCGCGGGCGCCGCGGATCGCCGCCACCGTCCGGTTCATCAACCGGTCCAGCAGGTCCCGGTCCATCACCGCGCACAGCCGCTCCTGGACGTCGATCACCAGCAGCGCGGCCTTCTCCCGCTCCAGCTTCAACCGGGAAGCGCCCTCGCCCACGCGGTCGCTCATACCGCGTACCCCATGGCGCCCGCCTTCACCGGCGCCTCCGGATCCAGCATCACGTTCACGCACGCCACCGTCCCGCTCGCCAGCGCGCGCTCCAGGGCGGGGCGGATCTGCTTCGGCTCGGTGACGTGCTCGCCGTGCCCGCCCAGCGCCTCCACCACCTTGTCGTAGCGCGTGGGCGCCAGCAGCGTGGCCGGCGACTTCTCCTCCCCGAACATCTGCACCTGCGGGATCCGGATCTGCCCCCAGGCGGCGTCGTTCCCCACCACGCACACCATGGGGAGCTTGAAGCGCAGCGCGGTGTCGTAGTCGAACCCGTTGAGCCCGAACGACCCGTCCCCCTGGACGATCCACACCTGCCGCTCCGGGTTCAAGGACTTGGCCGCCAGCGCGAACGGCGCGCCCACCCCCAGGCACCCCAGCGGGCCCGGGTCCAGCCACCGCCCGGGCTTCTGCAGCTCGATCACCTTGGCGGCCATGGCCACCCAGTTCCCGCCGTCCGCCACCCACACCGGATCCCGTCCCGGCTGGTTCGCCACCTGGGACATCTCGCGCGCCAGCCGGTAGTGGTGGATGGGCACCGCGTCCGACTTGCACCACTCGTCCAGGTCCGCCTGCTTCTTCTTCTCCTTCTCCCGCAGCCCGGCCAGGAACGCCTCCCGCTGCTGGGCGGGCGCCGCGCGCCCCAGCGCCTCCAGCGCGCTCCGGCTGTCGGCGATGATCCCCACGTCCACCGCGCGGTTGCGGCCGATCTCGATGGGGTCCACGTCGATCTGCACGATCTTCGAGATGGCGCCGAACGTCGGTTCGGCGCCGTAGTTCAGCCGGAAGTCGAACGGCGTGCCGATCACCAGCACCACGTCCGCGCCGCCCAGCGCGTCCTTGCGCGTGTGCTGGAAGAACATCCGGTGCCCGCCCGGGAGGCAGCCGCGCCCGGCGCCGTTGAGGTACACCGGGATCTGCGCGCGCTCGCAGAAGGCGGCCAGCGCCTCCCACGCCCCGTCCCACCAGATGGAGGAGCCGGCGATGATCGCCGGGCGCTCGGCCTTGGACAGCAGGCCCACCGCCTGGTCCACCAGCTTCTGGTCCGGCGCCATCCCGGCGCGGGTGCGGTACGCGTCCTGGAGCGTCACCGCCGACTCGTCCACGCCGTTGGAGAGGACGTCCCAGGCCAGCTCCAGGAACACCGGCCCCGGCCTCCCGGAGAGCGCCACCCGGAACGCCTTGGCCAGGTAGGACGGGACCAGCTCCGGCGTGGGCACCCGGTCCGACCACTTGGCGATCCGGTGGAAGAGGTCCACCTGTTCGATCTCCTGCAGGCTCCCGCGGCTCTGGTTGAAGATGGGCGCCGCTCCGCCCAGCAGCAGCATCGGCGAGGCGGCGGACATGGCGTTGGCCACGCCGGTGAGCGCGTCCGTCACCCCCGGCCCGGCGGTCACCACCGCCACCCCGATCCCGCGGGTGATGCGCGCGTAGGCGTCCGCGGCGTGGGCGGCGGCCTGCTCGTGGCGGGTGTCGATGACCTGGATCCCCTCTTCCACCAGGCCGGCGTAGATCGGCGCCACGTGCAGCCCGGAGAGCGTGAACACGTGCCGCACGCCCTCCTTCTTCAGCATGCGGGCCACCAGCTGCCCGCCGGTCAAGCTTCCCATTGCGTCCTCCCAAGAGCGCGCCGAATGCGCGCGTCAGGCCCGCCCCAGCTCCCGCTCCACGAACGAGAGCCGGTCGTTGCCCACGAACATCTCCTCGCCGACGAAGAAGGTCGGCGCGCCGAAGGCGCCCCGCTCCACCGCCTCCTCCCCGTTCCTCTTCAGCGTCTCCTTGATCTCCGCCGCGCCGGCGCGCGCGAAGGCGGGCTCCGGCTCCATCCCCACCTGCCGCAGCACCGCCGACAGCTCCTCCCCCTTCGACAGGTCCTTCCCCTGCGCCCAGATGGCGTCGAAGGCCGCGCGCGCGTACGGCCCGGCCTTGCCCCGCTCGGCCGCCACCAGCACCAGCCGGTCCGCGTCCACCACCCGGAAGGGGAACTCGGAGGGGTAGGTGACCGGGGGGAGGCCGTAGTGCTCGACCCACCGCGCCAGGTCCTTGAAGAGGTACCTGGCCTTGAACGGGTGGGACGCCGGGCTGGCGTTTTCTGTGGCCTTGAAGACCGCCCCGAGCAAGAAAGGTCTCCAGGCGAGCGCCGCGCCCGTCCTCGCGCACACCGCCTCCACCTGGGTGGAGGCGAGGTACGAGTAGGGGCTTATCAGATCGAAGAAGAATTCGAGGGTCTTCGGCATTGGACTTGATCGAGCAACTTATCGAAGCGCTTCGCTACCAGGCGAAGCATTTTGGCCCGGAGCTGGCGAGGACTGCGTACCGCCGCGGGCTGGCCGTCACCGCGAAGGACGGGACCACCAGGCCGATCCCGATCACCGCCACGCCCATCCTCTGCACGCCGGAGGAGATCCAGGGGCGCGTCCAGCTCTCCACGCGGCTGTCCTCGGCCGGCTTCAAGATGGCGCGGGCGGTGCTGGGAGGCGCATCGCGCGAGCTGCTCTTCGGGGCGATGAGCCCCATCGAGAAGGCGGTGCTGGAGCGGACCGCCTCGTCGGTGGAGCGCCTGGCCACCACGCGGGTCGACTACTTCGTCCTCGACGGGAAGGCGCGCGCGCTGGAGCTGAACACCACCATCCCGGCGATGCAGGGGTACTCGGACATCGCGGCCAGCAGCTTCATCGAGGTGGTGGGCCGGGAGGCGGGGATGAAGGACCACCACATCGCCGGCCTGCAGGGGAAGAACGGCTCCAACGCGATGGCGCTCTACCGGGCGCTGTTGCAGGGCTTCGCGGCGGAGCGGGACGGCGCCTCGCCCGCGCGGATGGCCATCCTCTGCCGGCCCAACGACGCGCAGATCACTGAGCTGCGCTACCTGGCCGAGCGCTTCAACGAGTGGGGGACGGAGACGGACGTGGTCCACCCGGACCAGCTCTCCGGCGACGACGCGGTGCGGGCGAACGGGAAGACGTACGACCTGGTGTACCGGCACCTCTTCGTGCGGCGGCTGGAGGAGACGCCCTCGCCGTACGTGCAGGAGCTGGTGTCGGAGATCCCGGGGAAGCGGGCGGTGGTGCTCAACCCGCCCTCGGCGCAGGTGGAGGTGAAGACCACCTTCGCGCTGCTCTCCATGGCGCTGGAGAACCGCGCGCTGCGGGAGGACGCGCGGCTGTCCGACAACGAGCTGGCGGCGATCAAGGAGGCGGTGCCGTGGACGCGGCCCTTCCGGTACGCGCCGGGCATCGACGAGGACCAGTCGCGCATCCAGGGGCTGCTGGAGCAGGTGGCGGCCGAACCGGCGAAGTACGTGCTCAAGCGGGCGTGGGACTACGGCGGCAAGGCGGTGTTCCTGGGCAAGGCGGTGGGCACCGCGCTCTACGAGGAGCGGGTGAAGGCCGCGTACGGCAGCCCGCTCCCGTGGGCGGAGCTGTGCAAGCGCGCCTCGGAGGACCCGGTGGGCGGCGGGTTCGTGGTGCAGGAGGTGGTGGACACGCAGCCGGAGCCGCACGTGCTGTGCAGCGAGAGCGGCGTGGACGGCACCTCGCTGTACGTGGACTTCTCCGCCTACGGATCGGTGGGCCTGGATCCGCTGCCCCGCTGGGGCGGGGTGTGCCGCGGCTCCATCTCCGCCATCGTCAACATCATGGGCGGCGGCGGCGTCATCCCGCTCATCACCCGCGAGGTCGCCCAGAGCCTGGCCACCGCCTTCAAGGCCCGCCAGCTGATGTGAGGGGCGGCGGCGCCGGGGCGTCCCCCGCCCCCCCCGTACGCCGCCTGCTCCCAAGTACACTGGGGCGCGTTCATGGCGCACCTCTCCGAGCTCGAGCTGCGCGAGTACGCCACCGGCGGGCTGCAGCCCGAGGACGAGCAACGGATCGCCGATCACCTCCTGGACTGCGCGGAGTGCGGGGACCGCCTGTCGCGGCTCTCCGCGGACGCGGAGGCGCAGACGGTGCAGGCGCTCTCGAACCGCCCGCCGGCGGCCCCGGCGCTGCCGTGGAGGCTGGGAGAGGGCGCGCAGCTCGGCCGGTACATCGTCCTCCGGCGGCTCGGCTCCGGAGGCATGGGCGTGGTCTACGCCGCGTACGACCCGGAGCTGGATCGCAGGGTCGCCGTGAAGGTCCTCCGCCGCGACGTCGCGCTCCTCGACTCCGAGGAAGGCCGCGGCCGGCTGATCCGCGAGGCCCAGGCCATGGCCCGCCTCTCCCATCCCAACGTCATCGCCGTCCACGACGTGGGCGAGGTCGGCCCCGACGTGTTCATCGCCATGGAGCTGGTGGAGGGCATCACCGTCAGGAAGTGGCTCTCCAGCGCCCCCCGTTCCTGGCGCGAGATCCGCGCGGTGCTGGCCGCCGCCGGAGAAGGGCTCGCCGCCGCGCACGCCGCCGGCCTCATCCACCGCGACTTCAAGCCGTCCAACGTC
>Ga0209382_10008512_pt1 | contig 12932 bp, 12 predicted proteins | sample SoiMetdeltSBSDD5_FD_187599 | JGI IMG/M metagenome (GOLD analysis project Ga0209382, IMG submission 187599) | Bulk soil microbial communities from a Populus tree surrounding site in Tennessee, USA - Soil MetaG P. deltoides SBSDD5 (SPAdes) (version 2) | ecosystem: Environmental > Terrestrial >... | reverse complement strand
CCGGCGTGCTGGTCGCCGGGGTCGGCGCCGCGGCGGCCGGTGTACTGCCCGGTACAGTCCAGCAGACTGTCAGCTCGTGGCTGGATTCCGTCGGAGTCTCCATTCCCACAGGAGACGGGACCGACGAGGACGGCGACCTGAGTGGCGGCTCCGAAGGGGCCCCGGACGAGCAGGCCGACCCGCGCGGCACTGAGCAGGCCGACGGCCACGACAGTGAGGTCTCGGAAACCGCAAAGAACAGCAACGAAGAGGGCGCAGACACGGGCAAGGACATCGCCGAGGACGCCTCTGATGGCCGGGACAAGTCCGGCAAGCAGGGCAAGGATGGCGAGAACCACGGTGAGCCACCGGTGTCGGCCCCGAACTCCGGCGGCACTGGCACCGCCTCGAACGCGACTGACAGTAACGAGCACTCCGCCGGGGCCCCCGACCGGGGCACTGAGACTGCCGAGGAGGCCAGCGATGGCGCCAGTTCCGACGGTTCGGGCAACAGTCCCGGCGGCGACTGAGTCCCTGCCTGAGGCTCGACCGTAAGGGGTTGTCATGAATTTCGATTCGGCAGATCGGGCTTTTCGCCGCAGGCCATCCAGGCCGCAGCTGTCTCGCCGTGATCTGCTGCGGGGTGGTCTTTGGCTGGGGGTGGGGGTGGGGGCGGCGCCGTGGCTGGCCGCTTGCGGGGACAACGGCACGTCGGTGCAGGGCGGCTCGGCGCCGTATCCGTTGGCGCGGCCGGATGATCCGGTGACGTTGCCGTTGAAGGACAGTAACCCGCCTATCGACGATGGCCTCGATCCGGAGACGGGTGGTGCCTTCAAGATCTTGAATTATGAGGCGTACATGGCGCCGGGGGTCATGAAGGACTTCGGGGAGCAGCACGACGTCGAGGTGCAGGTGACGCCGTACAACAACTACGACGAGATGCTGGCGAAGCTTCGCGCACCGGGGGAGTCGTTCGACCTGGTTTTTCCGGGTCCGAGCGTGCTGAGCAAGATGGTCTACACCGAGCTGCTCCAGCCGATGAACCACTCCTATCTGCCGAATCGGAAGAACCTCTGGCCGGAGTTCCAGGATCCCTGGTACGACCGCGGGGGCCGCTATACCGTGCCGTACACCATCTACGGAACCGGGGTGCTTTACCGGGCCGATCGGGTGTCGAGTGTCCCCGAGTACGGGTACGACCTGCTGTGGGACGAGCAGTACGCGGGCAAGGTCTACGTGCTCGACGACTTGGGAGAAGCCATCGGCATGTCGATGCTGCGCAACAAGATCAGCACCGACATCAACACCAGCAACGCCGGCTACGTCCAGGAGGCCACCGATTCGCTGATCGAGTTGATCGACCTGGTGAACGTCAAGACCACCGTCAGCGCCTACTCGCTCATTCCGGAGGGCACCGCCACCGTGCACCAGTGCTGGTCGGGTGACCCGATCGCCGGGCAGTACTACCTGCCCCAAGGCGAGACCCCCGACGTCCTGGCGTATTGGCGGCCGGAGGACTTGTCGGAGTACGTGATCGGCAGCGACAACATCACCATCCCGAAGAGCGCCTCCAACCCGGTGCTCGCCCACCTGTTCATCAACGACCTGCTCGACAACGACATCAGCCTGCGCAACTTCGGGTGGAACGGCTACCAGCCGCCGCTGACCAAGCTGTCGGCTCAGTACCTGATCGACCAGGGCTACATCCCGCAGAACCTGATGAACGCCGTCGTCCGCCGCGACGAACTGAACGCCGGCCTGACGTTCTACGAAACCGACCCCAGCACCGAGGCGCTCTGGCGACAAAACTGGGCCAGATTCAAAGCCGGTGGCTGAACCGCACACAGTGATCGCGGCCAACGACGTTCCGCAGGTCAGATCCCATCGGTGTGCGCAACATTGATCGAACCTGTGATCCCTGCTTGTAAGGCGGCAGGCCCTCAACGCTGTGAAACCATCGGATCAAGCGTGAAGCGGCCGAGCGCAAGTCGAAAGTTTGGGCGGACCCCGTCGGACCAGATCATCGAAGACATCTGGGCCATAGCCGATGGCGACCTTGCGTCGTTCGTCTCTGCTTGTCACCTTGCCGTCATTGACTTCCGCGACTTACGCATGGATGCAGACGCATCCCGACGCAGCCGCTGACCCGCCTCGGACGCGATACGCCCGCTCATGCCGCTGACCGCGCTGTCGCACCGATGAGCGACCGTTGGCGATCCAGGAACCGCCGCTGTCTGACGGCGACGGACTACGAAACGGGGGCTCGCAAAACCGTCAAGATGTCTTGCATACTCGCCGGGTGGGCAAGCGTGAGTTCTGTCAACTCGGCGGGGCTGAACCATCCAAGATCGTCGTGCTCGTCGGGAGCTGCATTGACCGGATCGCCGTCCCATCGCTTGACCAAGTACGCGTGCATTTCGAGCGCAGGATCGCTGATCCCCATGGGAATGCGCTGCGGGTCGAAGATGCGAACGCCGAGCTCTTCAGAACACTCCCGAGTCACGGCCTCCTCGGGTGACTCCCCCGCCTCAATGTGGCCGCCTACGAGGTCCCAGCAGTCTGGATACCAGCCGCGCTGCGGGTGTCGGTGCACCATGAGGACGCGTCCATCGCGAATCAGCGCGGCGGCGGCGATGGCTATGCGGGTAGGCATGCGGGAACCCTACAGAGGAGTCGCAGCGCTGCTGCGGATCTCTTGTTCGGTCGGCGCTCGCCCATGCCGCAGTCCTCTTGGTCGTGCCGAGATGAGTACGCCTCGGCACGAGGGATCAGGGGCTGTCGGTGGGCGTCGTTAACGTCGCCGGATGCGCTTCGCTCTCAGCGTGCCGCCGTTCACCGACCCTGGGGCGGTCCTGGCCCTGGCGCGGGATGCCGATGCGAACGGTTGGGACGCGGTGTTCTTGTGGGACCACCTGCGCTGGGGGCCCGACGACCTCGACATCCATGACGCATGGGCGCTGCTCGGAGCGATCGCATCGCACACCAGTAGGGTCCGGATCGGCACGATGATCACCCCCTGGCGCGCCGACGACCGTGGGTGGTGGCCAAGCACCTCACCACGCTCGACCATCTGAGCGGTGGCCGGGTGACGCTCGGCGTCGGGCTGGGCGAGCCACCCGACCGCGACTTTGCCGACCTCGGCGACGACCCAGCTCGACGAGGGGCTGGCGATCCTGGGCGGGCTCCTCGGCGACGGCCATGTGTTGTTCCACGGCACGTACTACGACGCGGAGGCGGGCGTGCGACCGCTGCTGGTCCAGCGGCCCCGGATTCCTATCTGGGTGGGAGGCAAGGCTCCCCATAAACGCCCGCTCGAGCGTGCCCGGAGGTGGGACGGCTTCATCCCGACCCACGACGACTTCCTCACCCCCGCTCAGCTCGCGGCGTACGTCGGACCGCATCCACGTGACGACTGGGACCTCGTTGCGGAATGGCCTGACGACACCTCTCCGGACGACTACGCCGCCGTCGGCGCCACCTGGCTGTTGAGGTCCACTTGGCCGCATCACGAGGATTGGCTCGCCGAGTTGCAGAAACTGGCGTCCGCCCCGCCGGTCTGACCCGCTCGACCCGCCCCGTGCGCGCATTCTCATGCCGCATTCCGCGCGGGATCGCGGCCGGGCTTGGCGACTGACGCTGTGGTGGCCCGGAGTCAGGGTCCGCGACTGGGGCGGCCTGGGTTGGCGTGGCTCAGTTATGGGTGCAGGGCATGAACCGATCCGGGCTGTACTCGGGGAACAATTGAGGCAGTTGCTCGGCCGGTACCTGGTCGGTGGTGGACCCCGGACTGCCGAACGTCAAGGGGTCGCCGACCACGGGGTACGTCTGCCGGATGACCTCGTATGCCCTCCCCTGCTCGGCCGTGTTCGCGACGGAGGTGACCAGCGAGCCGTCGGCGGTGCACCCGGCGGCCAGTGGCGACGTGACACCGCCGCCTTCGACGGTGACGTTGCCGTCCTCGGTTGCAGGCACCGGCACCCGGACGAGGCCGTCCTCGGTCCAGGTGAAGAGCTGGGACAGTGCGCTGTCGGCCATGAAGCGGGTGTCGACGACGAGGTCGGCGCGGCCGTCCATGCCGAGGTCGGGGACGCCGACCACCTCGGCCGGCATACCCGGCGGCGGAACGGCCGAGGTGGCGAGGACGGTCGAGTACGTCGCTCCGTCGGCCGTGCGCACTCCGACAAAGGCCCGGCAGTTTGGGGCCGCGGTGTCGTCGGTCGCGGTCGCCACAAGGTCGGCCGCGCCGTCGCCGTCAACGTCGGCCGTGACCCTAGAGTTGTCCAGCGCCCGGGTGATCAGTGCTTCCTCGCGTTCGCAGGTGCCGCTGGTGTGCACCGCGGTCGGTGGGCTGGCCGGAGGCGTGGTCTCCTGGCCGCCGAAGTCGACGACGGACATCACACCCAAGACCGCCAGCACGGCGGCCGCGGCCAAGATCGGAGCTCCCCAGACGATCCACCTCGGCCGCTTCACCTGAGGTGGTTCGGCCGGACGCAGCGACGCCGGCGTCACCTGCTCGGCTCGGGCAGCCAACGCCCGACGCAGCCGGTCCTCGATCTCGTTGCTCGATCGGCTCATCGCTGGACCTCCAGGATTCGCTCGAGTGCGTCGAGGGCCCGGCTCGCCGTCGACTTCACCGTGCCGGGCGAGATGCCGAGAGTGTCGGCGATCTGTGCCTCAGACAGGTTCGACCAGTACCGCAGGACCAAGACCTCGCGTTGTCGGCTGGCCAGCTGCTGGAGCGCAGCGAGCACCTCACGATGCTCCTCGGCCAGAATCGCCGAAGCCTCCGGGCCGCCGGCCGGCGGTTCGTGCGGGGCGACGTGACGGCGGACGGTCCGACGCCGACGCAGCACCGAGCGCGACGCGTTGACGACGGCCCGCTGGAGATAGGCCAGCGCCCGGTCGGGGTCCCGCAGCCGCCAGCCGCGGTGCAGCTTGGCGAACACGTCTTGAACGACGTCCTCTGCGGTCTCCTGGTCGTCCACGAGCATGACGGCGAGTCGTACCAGGCGCAGCCGGTGAGCTGCGTACAGGTTCGCAATCGTCACCTGCTCGGCGGTGCGCACCAGGCCATCGTCTCGCGCCAGCGAGGCGGATACGGCCATCTCGACTCCTTCTGCTCGGCGACGGCTCCTCCCGCCGTCATGGGTCCAGACGCCTGAATGGGTCCGAGGTTGCGTACGCGGAGAAGAAAGGTGGCCGCCACCACACGCGGCGGTGACGGCCACCACAATCAGCTGGGCCGACTGTTACCGGCCGAGCCCGACGTCCAACCACAGCGCCCGAATGCGGACCACGAACTCGGGCAAGTTCGGCGAGCTGAATTGACCGCACACCGTGGGTACTGATCCCTGGGCCAGCCAGTCGCAGCGGCCCGCCACCCAGATCGACGACCGTGTGCTGTCGATGGCAAATGGACGGTGACCCGAATCAGGTCACCCGGCACGACCGGTGAGCTGTCCGCACTGTTGGACCAGGGACAACCCGGCTCTTCGCTCCTCAGCATCAGAAGTGGTACCGGATCCGAACGAACATCTTATTGGCGCCCTCGGGCGAGAAGCCCCGGACGGTATCCCTGGCACCAGCGAACCGGCCGCGCCCGCCCGTGATCTTGCCCGTGAAGCGTTGGGACTGACCAAGGTGGGCCTGCCAGAAGAGCAGACCGCCCTTACGCGATAGGGCTACCCGAATGAAGGGGTTGTTGGTCCGAAGGCCGGAGTTCCCGCTCAAGGTGTCATAACCGACGATCTTGCCCCGGTGACGATTGACCTCGGTTCCGACGCTGCGAGGGACTGTCCGGGACAGTCCCCACATCAGTAGTACGCGAGATCAGTAGTACGCGAGCAGTGCGGAGTCGCCACGAAGGTGTGGGGCATGGCCGCTTGGGAAGTGTTGCGTGGTGCCTTGCGCCCACGGTTCTTGGACCAGGCCGGGCCCGCCGTCGGCGGGTTTCCAGGTGAAGACGTGAAATCCTTCGGGTCGGGTCCAATCGTCGTAGGCGACGCGTTGCATGGACGGGGACACGGAGAAGTCGCCCACCCGGTTCGTTGTGCTGATCGGTTGAGACACGACTCTGAAAAGGGTGTCGATGAGGACGAGGTCGGAGTTGTATAACGGGTCGGCGTCCTCGCCGCGTCGGGTGAGCATCTGCGCGACGAGGAATCGGTTGTCGATCCAGCGGGGCCGGGTGAAGTACCGGCCGCAGTCGCCGTCGTGGAGCAGGCGGCGATCGGTGCCGTCTGGTTTCACCATGACCAGGTCACCGCCGCGGTATCCGGGCATCGGCCCACCGCAGATGCTGCCCTCGCGGAAGTACACCACGCGGTGGCCCTTCGGGGAGATTGTCGGGTAGCGGGAGCGGTAACTGCGGGTGAGCCGCACGTGGTCTCGGGTGCCGGTGTCGATGGCCCACACGTCGTACTCGAACCCCACGATCTCGTCCCCGGCCGCGACGACGGCGGTGTCGCCGGCCCGGTCGAACCCGTACTCCATTACGAAGCCGCCGGGGATGCCGGTCGGGATTCCCGTACCGCCACCGAAAGAGAACTGGGCGAGCTTGCGCTCGATGCCGAGCCGGTTACGCAGCCAGATCGAGGCGGCGTTGGGGTCTCGCCGGCCGGCGCCGGCGAACGCGACGGCCCGGCCGCCTCGGATGACGGCGGGGATGAGCAGCGTGCCGCGGATGTTGAACCGTCGCTCGCCGGTGCCGGCGTCAAAGCCGACGGTCAGATGCGCGTTGGCCTCGGTGTCGTAGCCCTTGGCGAGGAGGTCACCACCGAGCGAGTAGCCACCAAAACCCCGGCGGATCCGTGAAAGCACAACTCCCTTGAGGTCGGTGACCACGACATGGTCGGCGTCCGAGTAGGCCACCGCCGGCGGACCGGGGGGGTCCGCGGTCGCTTGCGGGGCCGCGGTACCAGCGGCGGCCTGAGGCGCACCTCCGGCCACGAGGAGCAGGCCGATGGCGGCGCCCAGGAGTCGTCTCACAGCGATCCCCATTCGACCAGGCCACTCCGCCCAGACCCCGAGGCGACGCCGATGGTGGCGACGGTGGCGGCAGAGGCAACGCCGAGGGCGAGCTTGGTGATCTGCACGATTGTGCTCCTTTTCGTTCTGAATAAGTCGCCGCGATGTACGCGGGCCTATCTGTTTCGAGGTCCAGACGCGTGAATGGGCCCGAGGTTGCGTACGCGGAAAGAAGGGTGGCACAGGACACACCGCGCTCGGCTTTGCCGTGACTCAGCTGCCCGGACATGCCGATGAGCGGACGAGTCATTCCGCCCACTTTGGGTAGCCCGCTTCGGCATGACCGGCGAAATGAAGGCGCGTTTCGAGCGCGACAAGCGAGCATCCTGCGGCTGCGGCCGCGCGCTAGGAAGCGGCTTTGGGCGTGACCCGCATCGTTCGCAGGCTTCGAGCGAACGCATAGATCCAGATCGCGATCAGGATCAGGTCGAGCAGCGTCGCGAGCAGCCACGGCGCCGGGCGGGCCCAGCCGATTCCCAGCGCGGCCGCCGCACCGAGCAGCAACGCCACCGTGAGCGGGCGGTAGAGAGCAACGAGCCGACGGTAATCGGCGAGCGCGACGATGATCGGCACCATCGCGATCAACAGCGCCGAGACCGAGCCGGCAAGCAGCCAGGCCGAGGCCGCCGGCGTGCGGGCGTCGGCGGCGTGCTCTATCAGGCTCACCATCCCGGCGCCCGCTGCGGCCACCGCCAGCGCGATCGGGAGTTGGCCGTACAGCCACAGCACGAGCGAGCCGCCGTCCTGCCGCGGCAGTCGCCGCCCAACGTAGTCGAAGTAGGTCCACCAAAAGCCGAAGGCGATGCTGAGCCCCAGAACGCCCGTCGCCGCGGTCCGGAAGTCGAGATCGTCGACCCCTCCCAGCCCGTCGACCACGCCGACAACGACCTCGCCAAGAACGATGATGATGAACAGCCCATAGCGCTCGGCCATCGAGTCCGTGGCCCGGATCCCCAGCGAGTCATCGGACGTCCGCAACATGTAGTAGACAACCAGCACGATCGAGCCGACGACGACGGCGGCCCAGATAGCCACGCGGCCGGTGTCCTCCAGGATTGAGCTGGCAAGCACGGCCCCGATCGACACCAACAGGCCGATGAGGTAACGAAGCGCCCCCGGACGGTATTCGGGTGCGTCGGTCCGGTACACGGAGGTCCATTGCCAGACTAGGACCGCTAGCAGCGCCGCGTAGGTGAGTGCGAACTGTGTCCCGTCGGTGGTCGCCGCGTGGCCGGCGAAGACCGCCAGCACGGTGAGGATGCCCATCTGGAGGAAGATGAACGAGCGGTTGCGACCGTCCTGGCGGCCGTGCAGCTCGTGATACTGGGTACCGTTGAACCAGCCGATCCAGATCAGCCCGAACACGACGGCGAAGTCGAGCACGCCGGACCACGAGACGTCCTCGGCTAGCGTGTGCGCGATCTGGGCGATGAGCACGACGAAGACGAGGTCGTAGAAGAGCTCGAGGAAGCTGACCGTCCGATCCTCGATCACCTCGCCGTGAGGTCGGGGCGGACGCAGAAACCAGCGACGCAGCCCCGCGCCCAGCGTCATGGGTGGACCAGCGCTCGCACCAGCGCGATCGCCCATCTCGGGTGCCTCCTCCGATCCGCCGCGAGCGAAATGTACCTTCCCGAGCGACCTGCACTGGACCACCGCCAAGTCGTCTAATCAAGGTTCCCTTGACGAAACAGCGTCGGTGCCCGGCGGGGCCTTCTCATCAGCCTGTCACGACAGCAACCCCGGTCGAAAGAAGATGCCGCGGTCCAGCATGGGCCTTTCGCACTACCTGGTCGGCATCGCGCGCACCGTCGCAGCAGGGCGACTGCAGTTGGTGAGGTCGATCGCTCCCGACGAACCACGACGCCGTCCTCGACAGGTACGGATTCTTCCATCGCCAGGCGCGTCATACCGCCGCGTTCGGGCGCGAAGCACGACAGCATCTGCCGGAACCGATCGGCGGTCAGCGAGTACCGCCTGTTGGGGGGTGCGAGGCGCTCGGTCAGGACGACGGCTTCTCGCGACGCTGGCGCGGCTGGACCGGGAGCTGCTGGGTCTCGGCGTCGGGCGAGACTTCCAGGGGCGAGGTGGGTGGCGGGGTCGATGGGGAGCGGGGCGGTGTGGTGGGGATTGGAGTGGATGTGGGTTGCGGAGCTTCCGGGCCGGCGGGGCGGCCCAGGTACGGCGCCCGGGGGCGTGCTGGACGCCCGAGCTGGAGCTGACGCCGTACCCGCTGTTCCAGGTCCATCTCACGAAGGAGCCGCCGGACCGTCGAGAGCACGACGGCGTCGAGCTCGCGCAGCTCAGGAGTCGGCTCGACAGTGAGCAGGTCTTCGAGCCGAGCCCGCGCCTCCTGGAGTCCTTCGAGAGCGGCCTGAACGGCGAGGACGTCGTCGGCGCTCAACTGCGCCGCCGGACTGGCGTCGTTGCGGACGAGTTGTCCGAACGCGTCAATACCGGCAGCCACCTCACGGAACGTTTGAGCGAGTCCGAGGAACAAGTCGGTTACGGCCCCGTGTGGGGTGGGAGCCTGTTCGGAGATGGCGTCCACCAGGGCGCGGAACATCGACCGAATGGCGACCGCGCAGTGCTCCAGCGCCTCGAGCCCCTGGCGCAGACCCGGCCCGAGGTCCGGCGTGCGAACGGCGCGCACGTTGAGCCGGCGGCCCTCCTCGGCGTGGGCCAGGGCAGAGCCCGCTCGAGGTACCTCGTGGTGGGTGATCCGACGCGCCTCTTCCAGCCACCTCCGGGCCGCCGGTGCGATCTCGCCACCCTCCTCAACCAGCTCCGAGAGTTCCGCCGCGGCATGGTTGACCAGCTCACTGATGGAATCGGCCAGCCCATCGATGGCCCTGGCCGCCGAGGCGGTGGCGACCTTGGGAGGGAAGAGCAGGTTCGTCGCCACCCCAACCGCGGCCCCCACCAGCGTCTCCACGATCCGCTCCCAGGCCGCCGACCCCGCCCCGAGCGCTCCCACCCCAAGCACGAGCATCGCACTGATCGGCACCTCGACAAGGTTGTCGCGCAGGCGCAACGCCTGCCCAACCGCCATCGAGACGAAGATGAGCAGGCCCAGGCTCCACCACTCCAGCGGCAGCACGGAGGCGAAGAACACCGCCAGGGCGACGCCGGTCACTACCGCCACCACCCTGTCCAGGCCGCTGGCAAGCAGCGAGACCGGAGTGACCTGCACGACGAGCATCGCGGTCAACGACGCGAGCAGTGGCTGGGTGTCCGGGAAAAGCAGCTTCCCCACAACGTAGCCCGCAACCGCCGCGACCGTGATCCGCATCGACCACGAGACGCCCACCCGCCATCCACTTCGCAGCAGCGTCAGCTCGCGGCCGAGCCTGCGTGGCCAGAGATTGCGCACGATCCATCATGATCACTCCGGCACGTCGGCGCCAAAAGCCTGCCAGCGGATGCGTCACATCGCCGCGACTGACGCCCTGACCGATCGAGCGGAACGCACTCATCTGACGCCGTCCGCGCGGTAGTGCCGAAGAGAGGACACATCCCGCCGGTGAGATAGCGTGCGGGCCGCGCCGAGTTCCGAGCGTTGCTCAGCGCGGTAGAGGGTTCGGGCCGGTCGCGGTCACGAGCCGCTGGGGCACCCAGTCCCCGACGTGATGGAACCCGTCGTCGAACGGGCCAGCATCGAGCTCGACGGATGCTCTCAGTGAAAGTCGATAGAACTTCACGTGGGTGAAGTCCTCGAACAAGATGTAGACGGGGTCGGGCGTGCTGTTCGGGCCCTGGAATTGCTGTCCCGTCAGGACGGGCTTGTGGGCTTCGACGAACGCGTCGAAAGTGTCGCCGATCACGACGCCGAGGTGCTCCAGCCCCATCTTGTAGATGCGCTGGTGCACGGGCGGGATGAGCTCGATGAGCGCGACAACCTTGCCGTCGAGGACTTCGAGCGGCTCGGCGGGGACGATCAAGGAGATCGGGCGGCCGTTCCAGACGTTCTCGTGATTGGCGACCGCGTGGCGTTCGAGCAGGTTCCGTACGTGCGCGTACTGGTCCCACTCCGGCACGCGGATGGCGAGGTGGCTAAGCGGGTACGGGCGGATGTCGATGCCTCGGGCGAGAAGGCGGTCTTGCTGCTGCGCGGCGAACGCCCGATAGTTCCCGATGATGTCGCCCACCGGATCGGCCATCGCCGTCTCCTCTCGGCCGCTACCTTACGACGTTGTGGGCGGCGGACGCATCAGTCCCCGCTCGCCAAGCGTCCTGTCATGCCGCTGATCGAGCGCTCGGGTGTCGCTGATCGAGCGCTCGGGTGTCGCTATCAGGTGGTGGACATCTGTCGCGTAGCTACCGACGGAGGACACGCCGCGCCACTCCGTCCAGTAGCGCATCAGTCAACCCCGGCGATCGTCGGGAGCCTCATGGAGGATCGAGGCTAGGACTGGTCGACGAACTCGCAGTTCAGAAATCGTCGGTGCCGCGGCGCCCATTTGATACGTGTGCGGCGCAGTAGCGTCCTTCGCGCCGTGGCTAGGCCCGGTCTCCCAGGGAAACAATGTGGTCGGGAAGTCGATCGTTGTCGCCGTACAAGAAATGGTTGTGCATGTTCTCGGCGAACCGGCTCGCCTCGGTTGTGCGCCCGACTGCCTCGGATACTTGCCGGATCAACATCGGCGAGGCCCCACAACAGACCCCCAGATAGCCGACCCCCAACTCCGCGGCCTCGTGCGCGAACGCGCCGATCTCGTAGCGGTTGGCGTACAGCGGATCCAACGCGGTCGGGAAGGCTCGACCGTGGGGCGAGGGCACGACCGCACGGTCGTCGCTGAGGTTGAAGAAGGTCGGTTCCTCGTTCGTCGTCCGGTAGGGGACCGGCAGCGCCCCGACGTGGCAGGAGACGGCGGCGCGGATTCGGCGCAGCCAAGGCATCATGGTCTGGGGGCCCCGGAAACAGTTCATGCCAACGACGTCAGCGCCTCCCTGCTCCAGGCGCTGGCAGGTCTCGACAATGCCTACGGCGTCAGCCATCTCATCCATTGCCATCGGAGCGATGGTGAGGACGATCGGCACCTCAGCGGACTTGGCCACCTCGAGAGCAAGCAATGCCTCACCGGCGTAATAGAAGGTCTCGCCGATGATCAGATCAGCACCGCAGTCCACCGCCCAGGTCACCATCTCCTCGAACATGCGCCGCACCTCGGCCTGTCGCCCGGAGTCCTCGGGGTCCCAGATGTTGGTGTTCGAGATATTGCCTGCCATCAGGTCGCCGGGCCGCTCGTCGGCCACACCGCGGGCGATCTCGAGTGCAGCGCGGTTCAACGGCTCGAGCAGGTGCTCCTTGCCGATGACTCGCATCTTCTCCCTATGACCGTTGTACGTGAACGCCTCAACGATGTCCGAACCGGCTCGTTGGTGGTCGACGTGAAGGGTCCTTAGGGCATCGGGGTACTCCAGGGCCACCTCCGGGACGAATTCACCGGCACTCAAGTAGCCCCGTCGCTCCAGTTCGAATAAGAAGCCCTCGGCACAGATGACCGGTCCTGCATCGAGGCGCTCCTTCAAGTTTCGGCTCTTAGGCATGCGGCGCTCCTCAGCGGCGTCGTCGGGACCGGCTACGCACGGAACCTGGGCTTCCGTGCGCGCGGGCACCTGCACATCGCGCCGAGCGCCCGCCATGGTCCCTAGACTCATCGGATGATTGCACGAGTGTGGCGATGCGAGATAGCGGTCGACCGGGCCGACGACTACGACATGTTTGCGACAGCTTAACGCCGCCAGTGACACGCCGGGGGTTTGGGGTTGACCGGGACAAGGGCGGGTTCAGGTGGCGGGCTTGTGCTCGATCCGGTAGTGCAGGGTCAGGAACGGGAGACCAAACACCCAGAACGCGTGCTGGGCGCGCAGCGCACCGTCCTGGACGAAGACGTCGAGCTGCTCCTCGAAACCATGCACGGCCA
>Ga0209382_10008511_pt1 | contig 12932 bp, 10 predicted proteins | sample SoiMetdeltSBSDD5_FD_187599 | JGI IMG/M metagenome (GOLD analysis project Ga0209382, IMG submission 187599) | Bulk soil microbial communities from a Populus tree surrounding site in Tennessee, USA - Soil MetaG P. deltoides SBSDD5 (SPAdes) (version 2) | ecosystem: Environmental > Terrestrial >... | reverse complement strand
TACACGGCGTGCGGGCAGCCGCCGGCACTCCACTTGATCTGCCGACCCGCGTCTGCCAGGAACGATCGCCGCTCGACGCGAGCGGCTCATTTGCGAAGGAGTGCCGAGATGACGGTCATCATCACGCCGAACGATCGGGGAAACCCGCCGGGAAAGCTCGCCGAGGCCGAGCTGCACTTCAGCGACGGTCCGCTCGAGGGGCTCAAGCTGATTGGCTTTTCTATCTGGGAGCGGCGCGGCGGAAATGGCGGCCGCAACGTGACGTTCCCGGCGCGCCAGTACGCGGTCAACGGCGAGCGCCGCAGCTTTGCGCTGCTGCGCCCGATCGCCGATACGAAGGCGCAGGAGAAACTGCGAGAGTTGATTCTGCACGCGTTCCAGGATTTCGAGGAGCGCCCGGCGCTCACGACCGGCTGACCGCCGACCTGTCGCGCGAAGGCTTTCGATCCGTTGCGCCAAGGCTTTCGCCGAGCGCGCAGCGGCGGCGCCGCCCTATTGAATGACGGGGAGCAGCCGCGCATTCTCCTGCGCGCGCTTGGGCGGCAGCGTCCATTCCGCGCGCAGGCTCTTCTCCATCTCGCTCTCGAAGAAGCTGCGCTTCATGCCGCCGTCGATGATGTCCCACGGCAGCATCCGGTCGCGCGTCCGGTCGCGGAAGATGTAGAAGTCGCCGTCAATGCCGGCTTCGTTGACCGCCGCGCGCCAGTTCTGCCCGTTGCGCTCGGCGGCGGCAATCGCCGGTGCGACCCGGCGGTCGCCGAGCGACAGCAGCGCCTGGTAGTAGGAGTGGCGCTCCGACTTGATGTTGAAGAACACGTTGTCGATGCCGGAGGTGAGCTGCCGCAGCCGCTTGATCTTGCGATCGACGGTCGCAGGATCTTCCATCGGCAGCCATTGGAAGGCGGTGCCCGGCTTTGGAATCAGGGGGTTGACGCTGGCAATGATTCGCCCGAGCTGCCCTTTCGGACGCGCGTATTTCAGCATGCGATCGCGCATCTGCAGCGTCAGATCGCGAATCGCCACCAGGTCGTCGTCTGTTTCGGTGGGGAGGCCGAGCATGTAGTACAGCTTCAGGTTCTCGATCCCGTTGGCGAAGATGAGATCGGCGCGGTCGAGGATCTCGTCGTTCGTGACCGTCTTGTTGATGACGCGGCGAAGCCGATCGGATCCGGTCTCGGGCGCGATCGTGATCGTGCGCTCGCCGCTCTGGTGCAGCACGCGGACGATCGATTCGGTCAGGTCGTCGAGGCGCAGCGACGCCGGGCTGATGGCGTAGCCCATCTCGAGGAGGTTCGCGAGGAGGCGCTCGATCTCCGGGTGATCGCAGAGCGCGATCGACACCAGGCCGACGCGGCTCGAATGCGCGCGCGCTTCTCGCGCGAGCTGCAGGATGCGGTCGGCGGGAAACGAGCGGACGGGCAGGTAGTTGTAGCCCGCCCAGCAGAAGCGGCACAGGTTGGCGCAGCCGCGCACGACCTCGACCAGGAAGCGGGATCCGAACTCGGTGTCGGGCGTGAAGATGCCGGTGGCCGGCGGATCGACCGCGTCCGTCACCTTCAACGCTGCTTTTCGCACCGGCAGCGGCGCGTCCGTGCCAGCGCGCAACGAGTATCCGGCCAGCGCGCCGTCGTCGTCGTAGTGCGGCTCGTAGAGCGACGGGATGTAGAAGCCGCGCTCGGTCGCGAGCAGGCGCAGCAAATCGGCGCGATCGGTGGCGGCCGATACCGATCGCCGGAGCCCGGGCACCAGCACTTCGCCCTCGCCGGCCGCGATCACGTCGGCGAACGGCGCCAGCGGCTCAGGGTTGACGAAGGTGACCGCGCCGCCGACGACGACCAGCGGATGCTGCGGCGACCGCTCGATGGCGTAGGCCGGCACGCCGGCTAGGCGCAGGAGCGTGAGCACGTTCACGTAGTCCCACTCGAAGGACACGGAGAACGCGATGATGTCGAACTCGCCGACCGGCGTCTGTGATTCGAGCGTCAGGAGCGGCGCCCTGGCGGCAGAAAGCTCCGCCAGTTCCTGCTTCGGCGGCAGGAAGAACCGCTCGCAGACGATGTCCGGCTCGTCGTTGAACAGGCGGTAGATGGTCTGGAAGCCGAGGTTCGACATCCCGACCCAATAGGTGTTCGGGAAGGCCAGCGCGACGCGCAGGCGTCCGCCATGCGGCTTTTTGACGTAACCGACTTCTTTCGCGAGGGTGTGCTGTGCGCGTTCCCGTTGTTCCCAGGACTTCATGCGGTGATGCGGGCACCGAGCGCGGCTGTGCGATACGCCGGCTGACGCTCCACAGGCGACGATCCCGTATCCCGTGGATTTACTTAGTTTACCACCGGGATCCCCAGACTCGGCTGTAATGTCCCCTTAGGCGGACCGTCGTGGGGGCGGGGCACCATCGGGGCAGGGCACCCTTGTGGGGCGGGGCTTCAGCCCCGCCATCAAGGCGCGATCGTAGGGCGGGGCTTCAGCCCCGCCATCAAGCCGTCGCCTCACCCCTCCTGCCGCCGCAGGAACGCGGGCACGTCGAGCGCCGAGCTGAGGTCGAAGTCCGGATCGGCGGAGAGCTTCTCGTCGCCAGACTGCATCCGAAGCGTGGGGTCGGCGGCCTCGGCCGCCTCGGCGCCGGGGGCGAACGCGGGGCCATTCCCACCGCCGGCGCCGGACGATGCGGACCCACCCATCGAGGCGGCAAGCGGCAGATCGAGCGGCGGGCGCCGCGCAATCGACAGCCTCGACCCGCCGGCCAGCGCCGGCGCCGGCGCGGGATCGGCGCGCACGCGCGCGACTTCGGTGTACGGCGTCATGTCCACCGGCGTCTGAGCGGTTGACGGCGCCGGGCGCGCCGCGGCCGGTCCGCCGAAGCCGGTCGCGATCACCGTGATCTTCACCTTGCCGTTCAGCACCGGATCGACGACCGCGCCGAAGATGATGTTCGCGTCCTCGTCGGCCGCCTCCTGCACGATGCACGACGCTTCGCTCACCTCGACCAGTGAGAGATCGGGTCCGCCGGTCACGTTGATGATCACCCCGCGCGCGCCGTTGACCGACGCGCCTTCGAGCAGCGGGCTCGAGATCGCGCGCCGCGCCGCTTCCATCGCCCGGTCCGGCCCTTCGGCGACGCCCGTGCCCATCATCGCGAAGCCCATGCCGGCCATGATCGTCTTGACGTCGGCGAAATCGAGGTTGATCATCCCCGGCACCAGGATCAGATCCGAGATCCCCTGAATCGCCTGCCTTAGCACGTCGTCCGCGGTCGCGAACGCCTCGGCCATCGGCGTGGTGCGATCGATGATCGTCAGCAGCCGCTCGTTCGGAATCGTGATGATCGTGTCGACCGAGTCGCGCAGCATCTCGAGGCCGCGCTCGGCCTGCTGCTGGCGCTTCCGACCCTCGAACTTGAACGGCTTGGTGACGACCGCGACCGTCAGCGCGCCGAGCTCGCTCGCCAGGCTGGCGATGATCGGCGCCGCGCCGGTGCCGGTGCCGCCGCCGAGGCCCACGGTGACGAAGATCATGTCGGCGCCGTCGAGCGCCTGGATGATCTTGTCGGTGTCCTCGAGCGCCGCCTGGCGGCCGACGCTCGGGTCCGCCCCGGCGCCGAGTCCCTTCGTCAGCTTCCCGCCGATCTGGATCTTCACCGGGGCCGCGTTGGTGCACAGCGCCTGCATGTCGGTGTTGGCGACAACGAACTCGACGCCCTCGAAGCCGGCCCGTACCATCCGGTTGACGGCATTGCTGCCGCCGCCGCCGACCCCAATCACTTTGATGCGGGCACTGGCGCTGCTCTCGTCGTCGAGCCGCAGCCTCGGGCGTGGCGCGTCCTGCGCCCCATCGTTGGTGTAATCGTCCATGCGTCGCTCCCCTGGTTGGACGGGTCCGCCCCGCCTTTAGAAAAATTCCCTGAACAAGCCGCGCAGGCGCCCGGCCACCCGCACGAGCGCGCCGGCGCCGACCGGGGCCCGCGATTCACCGGCTGCGTTGCGATAGCCGTAGAGCACGAGCCCGACACCGGTTGCAAACGTCGGGCTGTTGACGTGATCGGCCAGCCCGCCCACGCCGGACGGGCAGCCGCGGCGAATCGGCAGATCGAAAATTTGCTCGGCGATCTCGGGCATCCCTTCGAGGATCGCGCCGCCGCCGGTCAGCACGATTCCGGAGTTGAGGCTCTTTTCGTAGCCGGCGCGGCGAATCTCGTCCCAGACGAGGTGAAAGATTTCCTCGGCGCGAGGCTGCAGGATCTCGGACAGGATGCGGCGGGCCATCACCCGCGGTTTCCGCCCGCCGACGCTCGCGACCTCCATCGTCTCTTCCTCGTCGACCATCGCGGCGAGGGCGCAGCCGCACTTGCGCTTGACCTTCTCCGCGTCGGGCACCGGCGTCCGCAGGCCGACGGCGATGTCGTTGGTGAAATGGTCGCCGCCGACACCAATCACCGCCGTGTGCCACAGGCTGCCGCGCTCGTAGATGGCGATGTCGGTCGTGCCGCCGCCGATGTCGACCAGCGCGACGCCGAGCTCCTTTTCGTCGTCGGTCAGTACCGACTCGCTCGCGGCCAGCTGCTCGACCACCGTCTCGGCGACGTTGACGCCGGCGCGGTTCACGCAGGCGACGATGTTCTGCGTCGAGCTCTGGCTGCCGGTGACGATGTGGACGTTGACCTCGAGCCGGGCGCCGGTCATCCCCACCGGCGCGCCGATGCCGTCCTGCTCGTCGACGACGAAATCCTGCGGCAGCACGTGGAGGATCTCGCGACCGGTCGGCAGCGACACCGCCTTGGCGGCGTCGATCGCGCGGCGCACGTCCTCGCGCGTGATCTCGCGGTTCTTGCCGGCGACGGCGATGACCCCGCGGCTGTTGAAGCCTTTGACGTGCGGCCCCGACAGCGCCAGGTGGACCGAGTCGATCTCGACACCGGCCATCAGCTCGGCTTCCTCGACCGTCTTCTTGATCGAGTCGACCGCCGCCTCGAGGTTGACCACGACGCCGCGACGGATGCCGCGCGATTCGGCGACACCGATGCCGACGATGTCGAGCGACTCGCCGCTGATCTCGCCGACGACCGCCGTCACCTTGGAAGTGCCGACGTCGAGCCCGACCAGATATCGTTCTTTTCGAGCCAAGCGGTTTCCCCTCAGACTTCCGACTTCCGACTTCCGACTTCTGACTTCTGACTTCTGACGCTGCCGACTGCCGACTACTTCGCCCGCTTGCTCTTCCCGATCGGACGCACATAAATCCGGTCGTCGAAACGCAGATCGACCGAATCGATGTCGGCGACCCGTTCACGCAGGGTGCCGGCGAGTTCGAGGTACGACTGCAGCCGGACGAGGAACCGATCCTCGCCGAGCTGGATTCGCGCGCTGTCGCCGGCCAGGATCACGGCGGCGTTGTGGACGTCGCTCACGTCCACCTGCGACAGGCGGTTCGAAATCTGCGGCTTCGCCTTCACTGCCGCGATCACCTGCGCCGCCAGCGCGGCGCGCGGCTCGTCGGTCACCGATCCGACACCGCCGGTGTCGGCCGGCAGACCGTCCACGATCGGCAGGTCGAAGTCGGCGAAGTGCGGACCGTACTCGTCGATGATCACGCCCGACTCGTCGACGAGGTACAGCTCACCGTCGATGCGGCCGATGCCGATCGGCGTCCGCTCGGTGACGACGATCTCCACCGTCGAGGGCAGCGAGCGGCGCAGCGCCGCGTCCCGGATCCACGGCGAGCCCATCAGCCGCTCGCGCCAGGCTTCGAGGTCGGTCCACATCAGGCTCTCGCCGCGCAGCCCGGCCAGGATCGTCATCACCTCGCCGTCCGACAGGCGCTCGTTGCCATGGACGACGATCTTGTCGACCATCAGCACGTGCGCCTGGGCGGCAACGACCGAGGTGCGGTAGACGACGTAGCCGAGGCCGGCGACGGCGGCAGTCCAGACGACCAGCGGTTTGAGCACCGCATACCATCGCCGCTTGCGTCCCGGCTTGAGGTGGGCGCGGCGGAAGCGCCGATCGGTCCTGGCGGCAACGGCGCTCATGGCTTCAATGCCTCGACCAGGCGATCGGGCACCGACCCGATCGACCCCGCACCGAGCGTGATCACGATGTCTCCCGGTTTCACCACGCGCACGACCGCCGGCACGACGTCCTCGAGCCGCGCGACGACGTCCAGCGGCACCGCGGCGCTGCGCCGCACGGCGTCGGCCAGCGTTTCAAGGGTCACATCCGGAATCGGGTCCTCGCCCGCCGCGTAGATGTCGGTCAGCACCACGTGATCGGCGCCGCCGAGCGCGGGGCCGAACGCGTCCAACAGCGCCGCGGTCCGCGAGTAGCGGTGCGGCTGAAAGGCGACGACGATCCGCCGCCCGAACGTCCGCGCCGCGGCAATCACCGCGGCAATCTCGGTCGGGTGGTGGCCGTAGTCGTCGACGACGAGGATGCCATTCGGCTCGCCGCGGATGTCGAACCGCCGCTCGGCGCCGCGAAACTCCTTCAACCCGGCGGCGACACGGTCGAACGACAGGCCAAGCTCGAGGCCGACCGCGACCGCCGCCAGCGCGTTCAGGAGGTTGTGTCGTCCCGGCACCGCGAGCGCGAGCGTGCCGAGCGTCACGCGCGCCTTGCGGCGCTCGCCGCTGCCCTCCGATGAATCGGCGCGCCCATCGCCCTTGCCTGGCTTGATCGCGGCGCCGTCGAACGGCCGCATCGACGACCCCCGCGCACGCCGATGGACGGTCGCCCTTACGCTCAGCGGCCCCATCTCCACGTCGGTGGCCGTCAGGTCCGCGTCCGCCGATTCGAGCCCGTAGGTCACGACCCTCCGCGTCATCCGCGGCAGCACGCTCGCCAGGTGCTGGTCGTCGAGGCAGGCGACGACGGCGCCGTAGAACGGCACTTTGTTGGCAAAGTCGACGAACGCCTGCTGCAGATCGTCGAAGCTGCCGTAGTTCTCGAGGTGCTCGTGGTCGATGTTGGTAATCACCGCAATTGACGGAAACAGTTTCAGGAACGATCGATCGCTCTCGTCCGCCTCGGCCACCATCAGCTCGCCGCGCCCGAGCCGCGCGTTGCTGCCGAACGCGCTCAACCGCCCGCCGATGACGGCGGTGGGATCGAGTCCGGCGCGCTCCAGTGCCAGCGCGATCATCGACGTGGTCGTCGTCTTGCCGTGCGCCCCGGCGACCGCGACCGCGAACCGCAGTCGCATCAGCTCGGCGAGCATCTCCGCCCGCGGAATCACCGGCACCTGCCGGCGCCCGGCTTCGACGACCTCCGGGTTGGCCGGCCGTACCGCCGACGAAATCACCACGACATCCGCGTCGCCGACGTTCGCCGCGTCATGGCCCGAGGCGATCCGGATGCCCATTGCCGCGAGCCGCTCGGTCACCGGCGATCGCTTCTCGTCCGACCCGCTGACGACATAGCCGAGATTGGCGAGCAGCTCGGCAATCCCGCTCATGCCGACGCCGCCAACGCCGACGAAGTGGACGTGCCGCGTTTTACCAAGCACCGCGCCACCACCACGAGCGGGGTTCTGGGTTCAGGGTTCCGGGTTCTGGGTTGGTTCGAACCCCGAACCTGAACCCGGCACCCAGAACCCTGAACCCTGAACCCTGTTTGTTCACGAGCGCGCCGCCAGCTCAAGCGCGCGATCGACGATGACCTTCGCCGCGTCCGGCTTCGCCAGCGCGCGCGCCGCGTTCGCGATCCGCTCCCTGCGCGCCGGATCCGCCGCCAGCGCCTGGACGCGCGAGGCGAGCGCTTCGCCGCTTGCCTCGCGCTGCAGCAGCAGTTCCGCCGCGCCCGCTTCGACCAGCGACTCCGCGTTCTTCCGCTGGTGATCGTCGGTCGCGGTCGGCAGCGGAATCAGAATCGCCGCCTTCCCCGCCGCCGTGATCTCCGCCAGCGTCGTCGCGCCGGCGCGGCAGACGATCAGATCGGCGTCGGCGAGCCGCCGTCCCATGTCGTAGAGGAACGATTCGACTTCGCCCTGAATCCCCGCCTGCCGGTAGGCGGTGCGCACCATCTCCACATCTCGTTCTCCCGTCTGGTGTGTGAGACGGACAGGCGGACGGCCGGCCGCCAGCTGCGGCGCTGCCTCCACCATGGCCACGTTGATTGCGTGCGCGCCCTGAGAGCCGCCAAAGACTAGGACCCGAGTAACCGACGTCGTGTCATCGCGCGCCGACTCCTGGTTGGGCCCGGCCGCGTGAAAAAACTCCGGCCGGACCGGGTTTCCGCTCACGAACGCCTTCGCTCCAAAGAACGCCTGGGTCGATTCGAACGTCACCGCCGCCGCTTTCACCACCCGCGCGAGCAGCCGGTTGGTCAGCCCCGGCACCGCGTTCTGCTCGAGCAGCATCGTCGGCATGCCGCGCAATGCCGCCACCATCACGACCGGCCCCGAGCTGTAGCCGCCGACGCCAACCACCAGCGACGGCCGCCGCGCGGACAGCACCCGCCACGAGTCGAGAAGGCTGAGCGGCAGCAGCAGCGCGCCGCGCAGCCGCCCGGCCATCGACTTCCCCTTCACGCCGCTGCTGCGGATCACATCCAGTGGAAACCCTTCGCGCGGGATCACCCGCGCCTCGATGCCGTGCGCCGTCCCGGCGAACGACACCAGCGCGTCCGGTCGCCGCGACTGCAGCTCGCGCGCAACCGCGATTCCCGGATACAGATGACCGCCGGTGCCGCCACCGGCGATGACGACGCGAACTGACATGCGCACCCGGGTGAGGCGTCATGCCTCCGCTGACGACGTGTGCTGCGATACGTTCAACAGAATCCCCATCCCGACCAGGTTGATCAGCAGCGACGACCCCCCGGCGCTGACGAACGGCAGCGGCAGCCCTTTGGTCGGCATCAGGCCGAGGACGACGCTGATGTTGATGAACGCCTGCGCCGCGATCATCGTCGTCAGCCCGAGCGCCAGATACCCGCCGAACGGATCTTCGGCATTGGTGGCGACGCGCAACCCGCGCCACGTCATCACGCAGAAGCAGAGGGCGACCGCCGTGGCGCCAAGCAGCCCCAGTTCCTCGGCGATCACCGAGTAGATGAAATCGGTGTGCGGCTCCGGCAGGTAGAACAGCTTCTGGACGCCGTTCATCAGCCCCTTGCCCGAAATACCGCCGGTACCCACGGCGATCAGCGACTGGATGATCTGGAAGCCGTCGCCGAGCGGGTCTTCCCACGGGTTGAGGAAGGCGAGCGTTCGGCGGCGGCGGTACGGGGAGCCCATCACCGCGATGTAGAGCGCCGGCAGCGCCAGCAGTGCCGCGCCGGTGATGTACCGATAGTTGAGCCCGGCCGCAAACACCATCACCGCGGCGATCAGCAGGAGCGACATCGACGTGCCGAAGTCCGGCTCCGGCAGGATCAACGCGACCAGGCCCATGACGACGACCACGACGGGCAGCACCCCGTAGGCAAGCTCGTCGATGCGGCGGCCGCGCCGCTCCAGGTGTGCGGCGATGAAGAAAATTGCGGCCAGCTTCGCCAGCTCTGACGGCTGCACGCCGATGCCGCCGACGCCGAGCCATCGTCGGGCGCCGTTGATCGGCGCGCGGAAGTACACGGCTATCAACCCCAGCGACACCAGCGCCAGGCAGGTCCAGATGAAGACCGGCTCGCGGTAGCTGCGGTAGTCGATCCGCATCACCACGTAGAGCATCGCGATGCCGAGCGCCGCCCACATCCCCTGAGTGATCAGGTAGCGCGAAGCACGGCCGTAGCGATCCAGCGCGACCGCAGCCGAGGCGCTGTAGACCATGACCACGCTCAACGCCACCAGCAGGATGGTCGACATGAACAACACCCGGTCGGATTTGAGTTTTCTCGCCATCCTCTTCTGTCGGGCACCCTCTCAAGGGCGCCTGCTCTCTTGTGACGCACCCCTTTTACGGGTGCCTGACATTTTTTCAGCGGTGCCTAAAGGTCGTACCCACTTCGCCCGAAACATGGCCAGCGTTCGAATTAGGATCGGAGTGAGCGGTCAGCAGTCATCAGTCGGCTTTCGGGCAGGGGCATCAGCTTCCCGCGCCGGGGCAGCGCGGGTTCCCAGCAGCCAATCCTCCACCGCAAGAACCGACTGACGACTGCTCACCGCTCACGTGTGAGCGGTCAGCTGTCAGCCATCAGCTGTCAGCTCGCTGTCAGCTTTCGAACCTCGTCCTTGAACCGCCTCCCTCGGTCTGCGTAATCGCGGAACATGTCGAAGCTCGCGCACGCGGGCGCCAGCAGCACCACACCAGACGGCTTGGCGAGCTCGAACGCCCGGGCGACGGCGTCGGCCAGCGTGTTCGCCTCGTGCACGGCGATGACATCGCCCAGGGCTTCCCGGACCAGCGGCCGGGCTTCGCCGATCGCCACCACGGCCCTGGCGCGGGTCTTCAGCGGCTCGCGCAGCAGGCGCAGGTCACCGCCCTTGAACTTCCCGCCGACAATCGGCACCAGATCCCGATCGAAGCTCTCAATCGATCGCAGCGCCGCTTCGACGTTGGTTGCCTTCGAGTCGTTGACGAAGCGGACGCCCTCGCGCTCGGCGACCAGCTCCATCGCGTGTTCGAGGCCGCGGAAGGCGTCGACCGCGGCCGTCATCGCCGCCGGCGCCGCCCCCGCAATCGCGCCGACGGTTGCGGCGGCCATCACGTCGTGCACGAGGTGCGGCCCGAGCAGGTGAATCGCGCTGAGCGGGATCAGCCGCTGCGGCAGGCCGGAGTACCGATCGACGATCCATCCGTCCTCGATCACGGTCCCGCGTTCGACCGCGCCGCTGCGTGCGAACAGCCGTGCCGCCGCCCGGCCGCGGCGCGCCAGCTCCAGGACCGCGGGGTCGTCGGCGTTGATCACTGCGAAGTCGCGGCCGTCCTGGTTCTCGAAGATCCGGGCCTTGGCCGCGCCGTAGGCGTCGACCGTCGGATGCCGATCGAGATGATCGGGCGAGAAATTGAGCATCACCGCGATCCACGGGTGGAACGTGTCGATCTGCTCCAGCTGAAAGCTGCTGGCCTCGACGACGTGGAACGTGTCGGGGGTGGATTCAGACACCTGGGCGCTCAACGGCGCACCGATGTTTCCGCCGACGGTCACCTTGAAGCCGGCCGCCTCGAGCATCCGTCCGGTCAACGCCGTCGTCGTCGACTTGCCCTTCGTGCCGGTGATCGCGATGACACGCCCTTGCAGCCACCGGTACGCGAGCTCGATCTCCGCGATCACCGGAACGCCGTGATCGCGAGCGGCCTGAACGACGGCGGTCTCCGGCGGCACGCCGGGGCTGAGCACGACCAGGTCGGCCTCGGTGAAGCTCTCGGTCTGGTGGCCGCCTAGCTCGAGGCGGACGCCGAGCGACAGCAACACACCCGCCTCCGGGACGGCGCGCCGCGTCTCCGAAAGCGTCACCCGCGCGCCGCGGCGCGCGAGCAGCTCGGCGGCGGCGATGCCACTTCGTGCCGCCCCCGCGACCGTCACGCGCTTGTCCTTCACCTCAAAGCTCAATCCCAAACTCCCCGGTCCCAGTCACCAGTCCCCAGCCCCACCGAGTCCCCAGCCCCCAGCCCCGAGCCCCCCAATCACCGCAGCTTCAACGTCGCCAGACTGGTCAGCGCAAAGATGATCCCGACGATGACGAATCGCGTGATCACTTTCGGCTCGCTCCAGCCAATCAGCTCGAAGTGGTGATGCAATGGCGCCATGCGAAACAACCGCTGCCCGCCGGTCGCTTTGAAGTAGCTGACCTGCAGCACGACCGACGCCGCTTCGAGCAGGAACACGCCGCCGACGATCGGCAGCAGCAGTTCCTGCTTGATCAGGATCGCGACGATGCCGAGCGCCGCGCCGAGCGCCAGCGAGCCGACGTCGCCCATGAATATTTCGGCGGGGTACGAGTTGTACCAGAGGAAGCCGAGCGAGGCTCCCACCAGCGCACCACAAAACACCGTCAATTCCGCCGCCTGGGGAAAGCGCACGAGCAGCAGGTACTCGGCGAAGACACGGTGACCGGTCACGTAGGCGAGCGCCGTGTACGCGGCCGCCGCAATCGCGAACACGCTGATTGCCAGGCCGTCGAGGCCGTCAGTGAGGTTGACGGCGTTCGACTCGGACACCAGCACGAACACCGCGAACAGCAGGTACCACCAGCCAAGGTCGGGAATGATGCGCTTGAAGAACGGGAACACGAGCCGGGTGTTGTAGAGGCTCTCGTTCTGCAGCACCAGCAGGACGACGCCGACCGCCAGCCCGATGAGGATCTGAAACCCCATCTTGTAGCGCGGCAGCAGGCCGTGGTGCGAGCGGCGGACGATCTTCAGGTAGTCGTCGGCGAACCCGATCGCGCCGAAGCCCATCGTCGTCAGGACCGCGATCCAGATGTAGACGTTGGTCAGGTCGGCCCACAGGATCGTCGGCACCAGCGCCGCGGTCAGGATCAGCAGCCCGCCCATCGTCGGCGTGCCGGCCTTGGGCCGGTGCGTCTGCGGTCCCTCGGCGCGGATCACCTGGCCGATCTGAAACTCGCGCAGCTTGCGAATCAGCCACGGCCCGAAGACGAGGCTGATCGCGAGCGCGGAGAGCGTGGCCGCGGCGGTGCGGAACGTGATGTAGCGGGTCACGTTGAGGACCGACAGCTGCAGGTGAAACGGATAAAGGAGGTGATACAGCATCAGCCGCGCTCCGACTTGAGCCGTTCGACCACGCGATCCGTCTTGACGCCGCGCGAGCCTTTGACCAGCACGACGTCACCCGACTGCACCATCGTCAGCACCAGGTCGGCGGCCTCGTCGCTGGTGGCAAAGTGGTGCACGTCCGCCGCGGCCATGCCGGCGGCCACCGCCGCCTCCACCATCGAAGCCGCCGCCGGGCCACCGACGGCGATCAGTTTGTCGACGCCGGTTTCAGCCGCCGCGCGGCCGACCGCTTCGTGCAGGCCGACCGAGTGATCGCCGAGCT